>SL_3KL_010_SEDDRAFT_10004322_pt1 | contig 12831 bp, 8 predicted proteins | sample SodLakKL_010_SED_2_FD_10381 | JGI IMG/M metagenome (IMG submission 10381)
TGAAATCCTTTCACCTTTTTTCTCCACAAGCATTAATTGTTGCACCCTGAAAGGTGAACCAACGGGAATGATCATTCTGCCTCCATCTTTGAGTTGTTCAATAAGCGGGGGTGGTATATATTCAGCAGCGGCTGTAACAACAATGGCATCGAAAGGGGCATGTTCTTCCCAACCATAATAACCATCTGCGATTTTTACACTTACGTTGCTGTAATTCTGATCAAGGACTTCTTTGGCTCTGAGTCCAAGGGGCTCCACTATTTCTATGGTATAAACATGGTCTACAATTTCAGCCAGTACTGCTGCCTGGTATCCTGATCCGGTGCCAATTTCAAGCACACGGAACCCCTTTTTGGGTTTAATAATCTCGGTCATGTAACCTACTATGTAGGGTTGAGATATGGTTTGACCGTAACCAATGGGAAGTGGTCGGTCATCATATGCCCACCTCTGCTGATTCTCAGGAATATATAAATGGCGTGGTACCTGTCGCATTGCCCGTAATGTTGCAGCATCTCTTATGCCCCGGTTGCGAATCTGTGTTTCTACCATATCAGTTCGCAGCCTGTCAAAATTTTGGCCTATAGCAGAAAACGATAATACCAGAAATACCAGAATAATAAGACAACTTAGCTCTTTTCGCATTTTTTAGGCTATTTTGATTGATAAAAAGGAATAAAAACAAATGTACAAAAATGGGGTGTATACTTTAGGTTCAATATATTAAAAAGTTTAAAAAGTTAAAAACCCAATTGAGCTTGATAATGGTAAAACATCTTGTTAATTTAGAACGTTAAAAATATAGACCCCTTTGTTTTTACCTACCAAAAAACACCGATATGAAAACCTGTTTGATATTATCAGTTCTACTGTCCTTTCCGGGTTTATTTTTAAATGCACAGAATATTTTTTCTCTTAAGGAGAAAACAGATAAGTATCTGGAAAGATATTCTCAACAAAAAGTTTATTTGCATTTCGACAAGCAAAACTATTTTGCCGGGGATAATATTTGGTTTAAGGCATATGTTATAGATGCTGTAAATCACAAACCTGATACTTTAGAGTCTGCTTTGTATGTTGAGCTATTTGACACAAAAGGTTTTCTTGTAAAAAAAGAAATAATCCATATTCAGAAGGGTTATGGTAAAGGAGATTTGGTATTGCCGGATTCTCTTTCAGAAGGAAACTACCTTTTAAGGGCTTACACACCCTGGATGTTAAACTTTCAGGAGGATTTTCATTTCACAAGAAATTTTTTTATACAAAATCCTGAAGAGAAAAACTTCATAAGCCGACGCACAAGAAGGGAAAACAGGGGGATTAACAGAGAGCTGGACCAAAAAAGCAAAGAATATAGTTTCAGCTTTTTTCCTGAGGGTGGTAATCTTATTTATGGTTTGGAAAACAGATTGGCCTATCATGTTCAAAATTCCTTAGGAGAGGGTGTTGATGTACGCGCAGAATTATTGAACTCTGCGGGTAATACAATTTCAACTTTTAAAACTTCTGATAATTTTTCCGGAAGGGGTGTTACTAAATTTACTCCATTAGATTCAGAAAGGTATATTATTAAAGTAACCTTTCCTAATGGCAGAACACAGAATTATCCCATCAGGAATATTCAATCGTCTGGTTTTGTTCTTAATGTTTTGCCAAAAGACGACTCTTTCAGCATATCTGTTTCTGGAAAACCGGTTTCATTTGATTCCAATTTATACCTTGTTGTGCATACAAGAGGAGCTATCCATAAGTTTATAGAAATAGACGGGGATCAGAAATTCCAAATAAAAAATGATGACTTACCTTTTGGCATATCTGCCGCAGCTCTTTTTGATCAAAATGCACGGCTGATCAGTGAAAGATTGTTTTTTAATTATCCAAGGCAGGTTAAAGATATCGTTTTACAGGCATCAAAGGCCAACAAAGGGTTTATTATTCAAATTGAAGCTCCGGATTATCCAATGGATTCAACAACATTTTCGATTTCAGTAGCAGGTTCAAGTGGTTTAAACCCAATTCAATTTCACGAAAATATTATTACCCGTTTTTTGTTGACATCGGATTTGAATTTTAGGGTTGAAAATCCATTGAAATATTTTACCGAATATTCCCTCGCAAATAATTCAATTGATTTGTTGATGATAAGTTCTGGTTGGGAAAGGATCAACTGGCCGGATATTATGAAAGAAAAGACTCCGGAAATTGTTTTCAGGAAATTAGATGGGTTTCCGATTTTCGGTAATATTGAACCTACAGATGAGTCCAAAGAATTTGATAGATATAGCTTTGAAGTTACATTGAAGCATGGTGATGATTTGACGGTTAGATCTACAATAACAGACAGACAAGGAGATTTTAAATTTGAAGATATACAAGAACATGGTGAGTTTGAAGCAGCAATTGGCGTATTAGGCCTTCAGGAAAGCCAACCACGATATCTTGAATTATTCCCTGTTGCAATTGATGATTCGAAAATGGATGCAAACTGGCAATTCAGAGAATTACAAGAAAGAAGGAGCAGAAACTGGACCAGGGTTTCTCTAAGATCGAGAGAATCTTCTGATAGACGTATTGATATAGCTGATAACTTAAGTTACTCGTATGGTTCTCCTGATCAAATTATTTATATTAAAAAAAATGATCAGCGATTCAGGAATATGCGTGATATTCTTATCTCTCAAGCTCCCGGCATCCTTATTGATGGTAATACAATAGTGATAAGAGGACGTGGAAGCATAAATTTAGGTAATCAACCTCTAATAAAGGTTGATGGTCAGGTTTATTCAAGCTTTCAGTTTTTGAATTTACCTCCAATGGAAATTTCCCATATAGAAATATATAAAGGCCCAAGTGCTTCAATTTTCGGAGTGAGAGGGGGTAATGGTGCAATCGTAGCTCATTCAAGAAGAAGCTCTGTAGCAAGACAAATTATTTTGGAATACATTCTCAGTGGATTTTATATTCCCCGAAACTTTGAACCTGCTGACCTGGATAGTAATAATAACTTTTCTGACCATCCCGAATATTTTTATACTATTTCTTGGAATCCTTCTGTTAAGTTGGATGAATCCGGGCAAATGAATATGCAATTAGAAGTTCCTGATGGACTAGAAAATCTCCATATTATCCTTGAAGGAGTGGATGCAACCGGTAAAATTCATCATATCTATCAGAAACATAAATTATAAATTATAAATTATAAATTACAAATACCAACTTTACCAAAACCATCAAGGCTTAAGTCTCAGTAAAAAATCAATTGTGTCGACACCATCGGCATAATCATCTGGTCCGGGATTTTGTGTTCTGCCCAATTCAACAGACTGATTGAAAATGTTACTGAGCCCCTGCCTGACTGCAATGCATTGAATATTCTTTTTTTCTGCTTCAATATATTTTTTCACATCAGGAATATCTTTGTACGTTGCATAATGTAACACCGATAATGGGGAAGCCAACTGATCGTCTTCTTTAACAATTGAGTATCCGGTATCGAGATGATGTATTTGATTCACAAGTAATATAGCTTTCTGATATTCATAGTTATTATAAAATTTATGATGGTCTTTAAGGAATTCCCACTTGTTGAAACTCCTCAATAGTTGCTCTAAATCATACCCAACAGGAACAAAAATCATTGAAACACTTCTGCATCCCATTCCGTAAAACATAAAAATATCATCGGAGAGTGCTTCCAGTTCCCCTGGAGTTTCATTCCCATCAAGAATGGCAATACTGTTTCTGTTTCTTCTTATGATGTGTGGGTATTTTCCGAAATAATATTCAAAATAACGTGATGTATTATTGCTGCCTGTGGCAATTACTGCATCAAAATCACTGATTTTATCTTCAGTAAATTCAATCATGGATAAAAACCCCGGCTCAATCTCGCTCAGGAGAGATGCAATTTTTACTGGAAGGTCTTTGTCCTGCTCCGATAACTTTCCAAGAAAGTTGTTGCCTGTAAGCAGTACACACATAAAATCGTGAAATCCAACTAAAGGCAGATTCCCTGCCATGACAATGGCAATTTTTGCAGGGTTTGTTGGTTCCTGAATGGGATAATCTTTGAGCCATTCCCGCATTTTCTTATCTTCCAGCATGGCAGAAAGTCCCATGATAGCTTTTTTTACATTTCCGGGGGTAAACCATGGGTTTTTGTTTTGACTTTCTGTAATATCATTAAAAAGATCTTTTCCGGCAGGGCTGAAACTATCAGAACTGCTGGCAGCTGCCGTATTTTGCAATTGCTTTCCTAACTCAATAAATGCATCAACACGTTTTTTAAATACAGGTATCATATGTTATTGTGAATGATTTTATCAATGATTTAGTTAATTATATTTGCAATAATTTAATGCAAAGTTAAGTTTTACATTCAAACCGGAGTATACCGGCCTGTTTTGATAAACCCATTTAATCTATTATTTATGCCAAGGTTTGTGTTATTAACTTCAGGCTTTTTGATATTTTTTTTGCCATTTTCGGTTATTTCGCAATCAGATTTTAAATTACATGAAGACAGCCTCTTAAGACTTTCTGCTAAAATACCCCTTATTGAAGGAGATGAGAGCAGACAAACTGTAAACAATCAGTTCAGGCAATATTTTGAACAGGTGCTTCAGATGGATGGCTCCTTTTATTATGATTTTAAATCTCTTTCTACCATATCCATCATCAGGTCGCCTGATGCACGTTTCAGGATTATTAGCTGGTATGTTCCTCTGCGTGGAGATAATTTTGAATATTTCGGGTTTTTTCAAGCCGCAAAGCCCGTAAACGAAAACAAAACAATAATTCCTTTTATGGATAAAGGTGTCCATACAGATGATCCCCTTTTAAAATCCTTAAACCCTGAGCAATGGTATGGAGCATATTATTCTGATATCATTCATCACCAGCATAACCAGCAGGATTTATATACGCTGCTGGGCTGGAGGGGAGATAATCCGCTAACCAGGAAACGTATCATTGAGCCCTTGTCTATTAGCGACAAAGGATTGCCTTTATTCGGAAAACAGGTTTTTCAGTATGGGGAAAATCAGAACTACCGGATTATTTTTGAGTATTCGGCCAAAGTATCCATGATTATCCGGTTTGATGATTTTATTTTTGATGGAAGTCGGCATGCAGAAAGGGTAATTGTATTTGACCGTATGGCACCTACACACAGCTTTTTAAAAGGACACTACCAGTTTTATGTTCCCGAAATGAATATATTCGATGCCTTCAGATTTATTAATGGTAAATGGGTTTTTATAGAAGATATTGATGTAAGAAATCCGCGTAGAAGACCTCCTCCAAGGCCAGTTCCTCCGAATACAGAATAAAAGTTTATGTCGATATTAAATTCTGCTTTTTCCATATTCCTTATAGATGCTTGATTTTGCAAGGAAATTCTAATATTTCGCTCCAGAGAAAAATATTTAGACTGTTTTTTTTATCACATTGTGATAAATATGCCAAATTTGCCTGATATTTGCGTTAAATTAAACTTTTTTATTATATTTTGCTGATAGATTATTGAGAAATAGAATGATTATATTTCAAATTATAATATTTTTCAGATGAGGAAATATTAATAAGTTTGTCGCGGGAAAAATACCATTTAATCAAAATAAAAAAAAATCTTTATTATACTAATATTTCATGGCATTCTTTCGGATTACGCAGAACAGGAGTTAGTCAGGACGGATGCAAAAATGCTATAAACAAATAAAATAATTAACTCATGAAAAAGCATAATTTTAGTGCCGGCCCCTCAATACTGGCAAAGGAAGTGATTGAGAATACTGCAAAAGCTGTTATGGATCTCAATGGTATTGGATTATCAGTAATGGAAATCTCTCACCGAGGCAAAGATTTTCAGTCAGTAATGGACGAAACAATAGCCCTTTTTAAGGAATTGCTTGATATCCCTGAAGGATACCAGGTTCTCTTCCTGGGTGGCGGAGCAAGTATGCAGTTCTGCATGGTGCCTTATAACCTACTTAACAAAAAAGCTGCTTACCTGGAAACAGGAGTCTGGGCAAAGAAAGCAGCCAAAGAAGCTAAATTTTTCGGCAATGTTGATATTGTTGCATCCAGTGGTGATAAAAACTTCAACCATATTCCTAAAGGTTACACCATTCCTGTTGATGCTGACTATTTTCACATTACAACCAATAATACTATTTATGGTACCGAAATTAAGGAAGATATTGACTCACCAGTTCCTTTGGTTGCCGATATGTCGTCCGATATTTTCAGCCGCCCGGTTGATATTTCCAAATATGCGCTTATTTATGGGGGTGCTCAAAAAAATCTCGGACCTGCAGGTGCAACTTTTATTATTGTCCGCGAAGATATACTGGGCAAGGTTGAAAGACCCATTCCCAGTATGTTAAATTATCAAATACATATTGACAATGGGTCTATGTTCAACACGCCACCGTGTTTGCCCATTTATACTATTATGGAAACACTTCGCTGGCTTAAGAAACTTGGAGGTGTAAAGAAAATGCAGGAGCTCAACGAAGCCAAAGCAAGATTGCTTTATGATGAAATTGACCGTAATGAGCTTTTTATTGGTACAGCTGAAAAAGAGTCACGTTCATTGATGAATATCTGTTTTGTAATGAATGAAGAATACAAAGAGCTTGAGCAGGAATTTTTATCGTTTGCATCATCACTGGGTATGGTTGGCCTTAAAGGACATCGTTCAGTGGGTGGTTTCCGTGCTTCAACATACAACGCACTCCCTATGGAAAGCTTAAAAGCACTGGTAGATGCTATGCAGGAATTTGAAAAAAAGTTTAAAAAGTAGTTTGCGAATTCATCCGAAGACACCTTTTATCTCAACTTTAACAGGTTCTCGGATAATGTAAACTGCAATATGTATAAAATGAAATGGCCATGATACTGGTAATTTAGGTGTTATGACTAAGGTTTGTTCACTTTTAAATTTTAAACCGATGAAGAAAATATTGATTGCAACCGAAAAACCTTTTGCGCCGGTAGCGGTAGAAGGCATAAAAAATGTGTTCGCTGAAGCAGGTTATGAAGTAGTAATGCTCGAAAATTATACTGATACGGCTGATTTTCTGAAAGCTGTTGCTGATGTTGACGGGTTAATCATTCGTAGCGACAAGGTTACAGCTCAAGTAGTAAATGCGGCTCAAAACCTAAAAATTGTTGTAAGAGCTGGTGCTGGTTACGACAACATCGACCTGGGTGCATGTACCCAAAAAGAAGTAGTGGCTATGAACACCCCCGGACAAAACTCCAATGCGGTTGCTGAACTGGCTTTTGCTATGATGCTTTATAATGCCAGGAAAGCATTTAATGGTAGTTCAGGCACAGAACTACGGGATAAAAAAATTGGTATTCACGCCTATGGAAATGTGGGAAAATATGTTGCAATCATAGCCAGAGGTTTTGGAATGCATGTTTATGCTCACGATCCGTTTGTGAAAAGAGAAGATATTGAAAAAGACAATGTTGTTGCTGTTGAATCGGTAGAAGAGCTTTACAGAACCTGTCAGTACATTTCATTACATATTCCGGCCAACGATAAAACCAAAAAATCTATTAATTACGATTTGCTAAAAATCATGCCCAAAGGCGGTACACTTGTAAATACTGCCCGGAAAGAAGTAATTGACGAAGATGGATTACTTAAAATTATGGCTGAAAGAGTCGATTTCAATTATCTTTCTGATCTGGCACCTGACTGCAAGGATAAAATGCTTGAAAAATTTGCCGGCCGGGCTGTCTTTACAGCAAAAAAGATGGGGGCACAAACATCTGAAGCCAATATTAATGCCGGATTGGCTGCTGCAAAGCAAATTGTAAACTTCCTTGAGAAGGGAGATAAAACTTTCCAGGTGAATAAGTAATTAATTATACCCACATTGATTTTTAATTGAAAATTTAAATAAGCTATAAATGACAGTTCTAAAACCGTTCAGGGGACTAAGGCCCCCAAAAGATATTGTTAAAGATCTGGCATCAAGACCTTATGATGTTCTTAATTCAGAAGAAGCCCGCGCTGAAGCCGAAGGTAATCCTTACAGCTTTCTCAGGGTAGTAAAACCCGAGATCGAACTGCCTGAAGGTACAAATCTGTATTCTCAACAGGTTTATGATAAGGCTCTTGAAAACTTTAAAAAATTCCAGGAAAGAGGATGGCTCAAACAGGATGAAACCACAAATTACTATATTTATGCCCAAACCTGGGGAGAAAAGGTTCAATATGGGATTGTGGGTTGTGCCGGTGTTGAAGATTATTTGGAAGAAAGAATTAAAAAACATGAGTTCACTCGTCCTGATAAGGAAGAAGATCGCATGAAGCATGTCAGAGTCGTTAATGCCAATGCTGAACCCGTGTTCTTTTCCTATCCCGCAGTTGCCGAAATAGATGGTATAGTAGCTGAAATCACCGGAAATACACTACCTGAATATGATTTCATGGCCGCTGATGGTTTTGGCCATAAATTCTGGGTTATAGAGAATAGGGAAACTGTTGAAAGACTCGAAAAACTCTTTGCCAAAGTTCCTGCTTTTTATGTGGCTGATGGCCACCATCGTACTGCTGCTGCAGCACTTGTGGGTAATGAAAAAAAGCAACAAAATCCAAACCACACCGGCAATGAAGAATACAATTTCTTTATGGCAGTGTTGTTCCCTGATAATCAGCTTACTATTATTGATTATAATCGTGTAGTTAAAGATCTGAACGGTCTTACCAAGGAAGTGTTTTTGAGTAAACTGGATAAAACCTTTGTTGTTACAGAGAAGGGCTCACAGGAATACAAACCCGGCAGACTTCATAACTTCAGTATGTATCTGGATAGGAAATGGTACGAGCTGGATGCAAGAGAAGGCACCTATGATGACAATGATCCTATTGGCGTTCTGGATGTTACTATACTTTCAAAGTATGTACTTGATGATATTTTGGGCATAAAAAATCTCAGAACAGATAAAAGAATTGATTTTGTAGGCGGTATCCGGGGGTTAGGTGAATTAAAAAAGAGAGTTGACAGCGGTGAAATGGAAGTGGCATTTGCTCTTTATCCCGTTACCATGAAACAACTTATTGACATCGCAGATACCGGTAACATTATGCCACCCAAAACAACGTGGTTTGAACCCAAGTTACGCAGTGGGCTGGTAGTGCATAGTCTCGAGGATTAATCAGGTCTTTTCAGGAATCAAGCCTGACCTTAAGCCTAATATTTAAACTTAAGGTATTTGTATCTAAGGCATAAGGCATCTGAAGTTCTTTTTTGATATATTGCTCAAAATTGTTTTGGCACTTTCCATTTTAATTGTAACTTTGCACTCCCGTAAAATTAAAAAATATTTCGGTTTCGATAGATAACAGTAATTAATAATATATTAATAAACAGGCCTGTTTAAAAAACAATTTAGTAATGAAAAAAGATATCCATCCTGGCAACTATCGTTTAGTTATTTTCAAGGACATGTCAAATGACTATTCTTTTCTGACACGCAGTACTGCTAGTTCAAAAGAAACTGCAGTTTGGGAAGAAGACGGTAAAGAATACCCTCTTATTAAGCTTGATATTTCACATACTTCACATCCATTCTACACTGGAAAACAGCAGCTGGTTGATACTGCAGGACGTATAGATAAGTTCAAGTCGAAATATCAGAATCGTGGTAAAAAATAAACAGATAATTAAAAAATCTAAAAAAAAGCCCTTTATGATGAAGGGTTTTTTTTTTAAAAAAAATTTCTATCTTTAGACAATTATGTTAAAAATGATTGATTAATCTAAATAAAAGCACAATGAACTATATTTTGTTCGGAGATCAGACACGTAACCATTTGTTACCCTTTACTTTTACCAGACCTATAGCCGATATCAGGTTAGGTATTCTTACCCTTAGGGAAAAATGGGAAAAACTACTAGAAGCAAAGACCTCAACGCTTACAGAAGACTATCTTAGTAAAAAATATCCGGTGGTTAAAGAAGCTGATAATATTTTGATAAACAGTAGCGTTATTCCAAACCCAGACATAATCAAGGAGTTACACCAACTTACTCCCAACCAAACTCTTATTGTTGGCGAAACCATAATTGCTTTGCGCCTTAAGTCTGAGGATATTGATAATCTTGACTGGGATGTTATTGATTCTGTTACACCTTTTATTACACAATCTTCTCCGTCAAAAGTCGAGTATTTATCTGACCTCATTGAACTCAATGAGTCACAGATTCTGTCTGATTTCGAGATGCTTACAAAAGGTCGAAAGTCTGCCCAAATACCCGATTATGTAAGAGTTACAGGTAAAGGAAAGATTTTTGTTGAAAAGGGTGCGGTACTCGAGAATATTATAATTAATTCCACAGAAGGGCCAGTATATATAGGCAAAGATGCTCATATTATGGATGGAGCAATTTTGCGCGGTCCGGTTGGTATTGGCGAAAATACCATAATAAGAATGAATGCCATGATCTATGGCTCTACATCAATTGGTCCGCATTGCAAAGTAGGAGGCGAAGTAAGCCATTCCATTATTTTTGGTTACTCCAATAAAGCACACGATGGATTTCTTGGTCATAGTGTTATTGGTGAATGGTGCAATCTGGGTGCCGATACCAATACTTCGAATCTGAAAAACAGTTATGAAACAGTTAGGCTTTGGGATTATCAGGAAGAAAGCTTTGTGAAGACTAATCTGCAGTTTTGTGGAACCTTTATGGGCGATCATTCAAAATGTGGCATCAACACCATGTTTAATACAGCCACAGTTGTGGGTGTTGCGGCCCAGATTTTTGGTGCCGGCTTTATGCGCAACTTCATTCCATCATTCTCATGGGGAGGAAGTGCTTCAGGTTTCTCTATGCATAATTTCGATAAATCAGTCGATGTTGCTAAAAGAGTTTATGCACGCCGGGGTATTGATTTTGACAAGGATGAAGTAGATATTCTCAGAAATGTTTACGAGCAAACGCTTAGCTACCGAAGATTGTAATTTTTTTAATTTCTCTTTTAAAGGATATCAGCAGGCCGTCTTATCAAAGGCGGCCTGTTTTTATAATCTTTTATGGCACAATGATTGACGCATATTTGTAACATGACTTGCAGATATCATAAAAAACCAAACAGATTTCATAAATCACAGATTAACAGTTTGATGCACTTATTGATTCGGCAGTAATTTTTTTAATGATCGGATATTGACCTGACGTTTTTACATATTAATGACAATTTGTCGATAAAATATATATATGGATAATTTCTTAGAAAGAGACGGATTTAATTTTTCTGGAATGATGGATGCTGAAACAGAATACATTCCTTTATTATCTCCTGAAGAGGAAGAACAAATGACCGCAGAAGAACTGCCTGAGATTCTGCCCGTTTTGCCACTTAAAAACACAGTATTATTTCCCGGAGTGGTTATTCCCATAACAGTTAACCGCGATAAATCTATAAAGCTTGTCAAGGAAATCTATAAGAAAAATAAAATCGTTGGTGTTGTTTCGCAAAAGGATGATAATGTTGAAGATCCTGGATTTGATGATGTAAACGAGATTGGTACAGTAGCTTATATTATTAAAACCTTATCAATGCCAGATGGTAGTACAACGGCTATTCTTCAGGGTAAGAAAAGATTTAAGCTGGAAGCTTTTGTGGAGCATGAGCCTTATCTTAGGGCAAGGGTTTCGTCCTTTGACAAACCCATGGAGCGTAAAACTGATAAGAATTTTAAGGCTCTAATTGCTACCATTAAAGACCTTGCTATACAGATTGTGAACAAGTCGCCCCAGATTCCAAGTGAGGCTGCATTTGCCATTAAAAACATTGAAAGTCCGGTTTTTCTTGTAAACTTCATTTCTTCAAACTTGAATATTGAAGTTCCTGAAAAGCAGAAATTATTGGAAATACTTGATATCACCACCCGCGCACAAACAGTGCTCGGATATCTTACAAAGGAATTACAGGTAGTGGAGCTGAAAAATCAGATACAATCGAAAGTTAAAGTTGATATTGACAAACAGCAAAGAGATTATATTCTGAACCAGCAGCTCAAAACCATTCAGGAAGAGCTGGGCGGAAACCCGCACGAGCTGCAAATCCAGGAAATGAAAAAAAAGGCATCTAAAAAGAAATGGAGCAAACAGGTGGCTGATGTTTTTGAAAAAGAGATCAGCAAATTGCAGCGTATGAATCCTGCTGCAATGGAGTATTCGCTGCAGTTGAATTACCTGGAAACTCTCATTGAATTACCCTGGAATGAGTTTACTCCTGATAATTTTGACTTGTCCAAAGCCCAGAGGATTCTGGATCGCGATCATTATGGTCTGGAAAAGATAAAGGATCGCATATTGGAATATCTGGCTGTATTGAAGCTTAAAGGTGATATGAAATCACCTATTCTTTGCTTTGTGGGACCTCCCGGAGTTGGGAAAACATCACTGGGTAAGAGCATTGCTGATGCCATTGGCCGAAAATACATTCGCATGTCGCTGGGTGGTGTAAGAGATGAAGCAGAAATACGCGGACACCGAAAAACTTATGTGGGAGCAATGCCCGGCAGGATCATTCAAAATCTGAAAAAGGGGAAAAGCTCAAACCCTGTGTTTGTGCTTGATGAGGTTGATAAGGTTGGTCATCAAAGCATTAGTGGTGATCCGTCTTCGGCATTGCTTGAGGTGCTTGATCCTGAGCAAAACAATACATTCTACGACAACTTCCTTGAAGTGGATTATGATTTGTCGAAAATCATGTTCATTGCCACCGCCAATACACTTTCAACAATCCATCCGGCATTGCGCGACCGCATGGAGGTTATCGACCTGAGCGGATATATCG
>SL_3KL_010_SEDDRAFT_10004323_pt1 | contig 12828 bp, 10 predicted proteins | sample SodLakKL_010_SED_2_FD_10381 | JGI IMG/M metagenome (IMG submission 10381)
TCAGTGGCAAAGGTCAGTGGTAAAGGTCATTGGTAAAGGTCAGTGGCAAATATTTTATTACCGCAACACCACTTTCTTTATGATCGGTTCGCCTGCCTGCTCGTTCAGCACCTCCATGATACGGGTTTTCATGAAAGAGAGTTCATTGCGCAGCACAGGAGAGGTAAGATAAACATAAAACACCCCGTTGCGGATATAGATCTTTTCAGTTTGCCTTGCTATGGTTGGTCCTACCATTGAGGGCCATGCGTTAATTATCCGGGCTTCCGACACCTTCTTGTCCAGCCTGAACTCCTTCAGGTAATCGGTTATAACTTCTCCTATTTTCTGGGTGTTGCTTTTTCTCATTCTGAATTGTCTTAACTGAAACGTAATAACTTCATTCTTACCTGGTCCGGTAATGATAGCAGGCGGCCGGCATGATAATTAAAAAACCTCACCCCCTGCCCCTTAGTGCAAAAAGGAATCCGGAGCAGGGAGGAATATCAATCACCAATATTACTTTCAGTGCCTTCTTCCTCTGTCATCTCAAACACGGAAAAACCTATACCGGTCTCTTTCATTATCTTGTCAAGCCTCTCACGGTTGGTATCAGTTATGAATATCTGCCCGAAATTATTTTCGGATACCAGCCGGATAATCTGTTCAACCCTGTTCTGGTCAAGCTTGTCGAAAATATCATCAAGCAGCAGTATGGGAAGGAAGCCGTTCAAATTCCTGATGAATTCAAACTGGGCCAGTTTCAGAGCAATAAGATATGTTTTCTGCTGCCCCTGTGATCCGTTTTTCTTCATCGGGTAATCACCCAGGTTCAGAACCAGTTCATCTTTGTGTATCCCGCATGTACTGTACTGAAGTATCCTGTCCTTTTCAACCGCACCCTCCATTAACGTGCGGAAATCCTCTCCATCAAGCTGAGATTCATAACCTAGGTCCACCGGATCCCTTCCGAGAGATACAAATTCCTGGTAATGCCTGAAAATGGGCAGCATCTTGTCTATAAATGCCCTTCTCTTTTCAAATATTCTCTGTCCCGGAGCTATCAGCTGTTCGGTCCATATATCAAGCGAATCAGCATCAAAATGCCTCTTTCTTGAAAAATCTTTCAATAACACATTTCTCTGAGTAAGTGCATGATTATATGCGATCATGTCTTCCAGGTACTGCCTGTCATACTGAGATATAACCCCATTCATGAATTTACGTCTCTCTTCGCTTCCGCCTGTTATAAGGACACTGTCGCCCGGAGACACCATTACCACAGGGAGCAGACCTATGTGATCGCTCAGTTTCTGATAATCTTTCTTGTTCCTCCTGAATTGTTTCTTCGTGTTGCGTTTAACCCCGCAATATACATTCTCATCATCTCCATTCCTTGCATAATGGCCCTGTATCACAAAAAAATCTTCTGAATGCTTTATATTCTGGGAATCAACCGAATTAAAAAAACTTTTGCAGAGAGAAAGATAGTGAATGGCATCAAGCAGATTGGTCTTGCCAACCCCGTTATTTCCAACAAAACAGTTGATCTTGCTGCTGAAATTGTATTCCAGCTGGGTAAAATTCTTGAAGTTAACAAGGGACAACGATTTGAGATGCATATTCAATACACTTAATATATAAACCGCAAAGTTAGAAAATGACAACGATAATCGGAGTGAAATTAGCAATTAATATTAACACCCTAGCGAAAGGTTTTGCGTTTAAAAAGAGAAGGCTGAAAAGTATAAGCGATGACAAAAGTAAAACGGGGTATCTTTTTGAGGACAAAAATTTTAAAATATATTCCAAAAGGATTACATTTGCGGGTAATTTTTAAACCGGCAGAATTATTCTCTGCCTGTGTAACGAAATAACAGATTTCATTATCAGATCAAAAATGACAAAAAAGAAAAAAACGGGCACTGAAGAACCAATAGAAGGGGTTGAAAATCTACTCAGTAAAACTGAACATTATATTGAAGAGAACCAGAAAAGCCTGACAATTATCGTTGTAGCAATAGTTGTTGTTGTACTGGGTTACCTTGGATATACAAACCTGTATGTTTCCCCTCTTGAGCAGGAGGCAAGGTCACAGATCTACATGGCAGAGAGGCATTTTGAGCGTGACTCATTCTATCTCGCCCTTTACGGTGACGGGAATTACCCGGGCTTTGTTGATATTATAGATGAGTACAGTGTTACCCAAACAGCTAATTTAGCGCATTATTATTCCGGAATTGCATACCTCAGGATGGGCGAATTCAACAATGCAATAGAATACCTTACACGTTTCGACTCAAGAGATCAGATGGTATCTCAAATTGCTCTCGGTGCAATTGGAGACGCTTATTTAGAACTTAATGATCTGGAAGAAGCTGTATCGTTCTATGAAAAAGCTGCCCAGCGCAGGTCCAATGAATTCACTTCACCCATTTACTGGATGAAGGCGGGACATGTTTATGAGGAACTCGGGAAATTTGGCAGGGCGCTTGAAGCATTTGAGAATATTAAAGCCGACTACCCTGAAACTACTGAGGGAGGAGAGGCTGAAAAGCACATTGCAAGGGTGCAGCTAAAAATGGATGAGTAACCTATACCTGTAATTATGGGAACCGGCCTGAAGAATTTATCCGACTATAACCCCGGTGAGATCCCCCGGGCGGACGACATGTTGTTCGGTATCGTAGTATCGGAATGGAACAGTGAAATAACCGGTGCTCTATTGGAAAAAGCTGTTGAAACCCTTACTTCCAAAGGAACTAAGCCCGGGAATATTAATGTCAGATATGTACCCGGCAGCTTTGAACTTACCCTGGGAGCGCAACTAATGGCAGAAAACACCGATCTGGATGCCATTATCTGTCTTGGGTGCGTCATTCAGGGTGAAACACCTCACTTTGATTATATTTGCCAGGGCGTTACCTATGGCATAACAGATCTGAATATGAACTATAATATGCCCTTTATATTCGGAGTGCTGACCACCGGCAATATTGAACAGGCAAAAGACAGGGCCGGAGGCAAACACGGAAACAAGGGGGAGGAAGCTGCCATAACGGCCATCAAAATGGTTGCACTTCAAAGAGAACTGGAACAGGAAAAGCAGGATTAATTATTCAATTACATTCCTGCCGTTAAATTACACCACCAATCAAATCCTGATTCACACAAACAACCGAAGCACAGAAGCACCAGGTTATATTAGTATATACTATATATTGCCAACTGTAGACGTCTTGTTTTGCACTCCTCATACAAGCATGACGGCTAACGGAACTGCCTGCCCTGTGGAGAAGTCTGCATTGAATCCCTGCTCACCCCAAGCTTACCCAAGCGTTAGGAAAGTATAAAAATTAAAAAACCGTAGATTTATTTCACAAAACACCAACATTTCAGATTCAGATAAAAATAAAATATGTATTTTTGAACCCCGGATCATAACCTTCCTTTCATGTTATAAAACATCAAGGAAAATTAAAACTTCACCAGATGACCGGGAAATCATTAAACCCATCTTTAAATGCAGAAGAACTGCACAAGCCTGTACAACTTATCCTGAAAGACGGCACTGTTTTTAGCGGACAATCATTCGGATACAGGCAAAGCCTGTCGGGCGAAATTGTATTCAATACAGCAATGTCCGGTTATCCGGAGAGCCTTACCGATCCGTCATACAAGGGACAGATCCTGGTGCTGACCTATCCGCTTATTGGAAATTACGGGGTTCCTCCTATGCTAAAGGAGAACGGACTGATGCGCTATTTTGAGTCGGAGGTTATACATATTAAAGCGCTGGTTATATCTGAGTATTCTGCAGAAAGCAGTCACTGGAACTCCTGGAAAACACTCTCAAGGTGGCTTATAGAAAACAAGATTCCTGCCATTTCAGGGATCGACACCAGGGCACTCACCGTACACCTTCGTGAGCAGGGAGTCATGCCGGGTAAACTTATCTTTGACAATATAGATACTGAGTTTGTTGAGTCAGACAAAATAAATATGGTTGAGAAGGTAAGTACCAAAAAAGTGATCTCCTACGGTAAAGGAAAGTATAAGATAGTGCTGGTAGACTGCGGAGTAAAGTCTAACATAATCAGAAGGCTGATACACAGAGACACCACTGTTATAAGGGTTCCCTGGGATTACAATTATTCTGACATGGATTATGATGCCCTTTTCATATCAAACGGTCCGGGCGACCCGGAAATACTTACCCCTGCAATTGAGAACCTTTCAAAGGCCCTGGAAGGTGACAAACCGGTGTTCGGAATCTGCCTGGGCAACCAGCTGCTGGCCCTTGCCGCCGGAGGTAAAACATATAAGCTACCCTATGGACACAGAAGCCATAACCAGCCTGTAAGAATGCAAAAGACCAACCGTTGCTTTATCACATCGCAGAATCATGGCTATGCAACAGATGCAGGATCTCTTGGTAAAGAGTGGGAGGAGTTTTTTGTTAATCTCAACGACAATACCAATGAGGGTATCAGGCACAAAAAAAAGCCCTTTTTCTCAACTCAGTTCCACCCGGAGGCATCCAGCGGGCCAACGGACACTGATTTCCTGTTTGACGATTTTATTGAAATGATTAAAAAAAGTAAAAAATGAGTATCAACAAGAAAATAAACAAGGTGCTGGTCATCGGTTCCGGTGCACTCAAAATTGGTGAAGCAGGAGAGTTTGACTATTCAGGATCACAGGCACTGAAAGCTCTTAAGGAGGAAGGGATCACCACCGTGCTGATAAACCCCAACATTGCAACGGTGCAGACATCAGAGGGTATTGCAGATACCATCTATTTCCTGCCGGTAACTCCGTTTTTTGTTGAAAAAGTAATTAAAAAAGAGAAACCCCATGGGATATTGCTGGCTTTCGGGGGACAAACGGCACTGAATTGCGGTGTAAGCCTTCACCGCTCAGGAGTTCTGAAAAAATATAATGTCAAAGTACTCGGAACACAGGTGGAGTCGATAATGAATACAGAGGACAGGGAGTTATTTGTTCAAAAGCTTAATGAGATTGGCGTCAAATCTATCAGCAGCACAGCCGTGACCACGATGAAAGATGCAAAGAAGGCTGCCGAGAAACTGGGATACCCTGTGATAATAAGGGCAGGATATGCCCTCGGAGGTCAGGGCAGCGGATTCTGCAACAACCCGGAAGAACTTGAAAGCCTTGCCGCAAAAGCTTTTGCACATACTCCCCAGATCCTGGTTGAAAAATCTCTCAAAGGATGGAAGGAGATAGAGTATGAAGTGGTTAGGGATAAATACAACAATTGTATCACCGTATGCAATATGGAGAATTTTGATCCGCTTGGCATACATACGGGAGAGAGCATTGTTATAGCTCCTTCACAGACACTTACAAATAACGAGTATCATAAGCTTCGTGAAATCGCCATAGGCATTGTCAGACACATTGGTATCGTGGGTGAATGTAATGTCCAGTATGCACTTGACCCAAAATCAGAAGATTACCGTGTGATAGAAGTAAATGCCCGGCTGTCGCGATCCAGTGCCCTTGCCTCTAAAGCCACCGGATACCCACTGGCTTTTGTGGCAGCAAAACTTGCACTCGGATACGGACTTCATGAACTGAAAAATGCCGTAACGCAAACCACCCCTGCCTTCTTTGAACCCGCACTCGATTATGTGGTTGTCAAAATACCGAGATGGGACCTTGGAAAATTCAGAGGCGTCTCAAAGGAGATAGGCAGCAGCATGAAAAGTGTAGGCGAGGTAATGGCAATCGGACGTAACTTTGAAGAGGCGCTGCAGAAGGGCCTGAGGATGATTGGCCAGGGCATGCATGGTTTTGTTGAGAACCGGGAACTGGAATCAGATGTGCGCGAAGAGATAGAGAATCTCCTCTCCAATCCCACCGATATGCGTATTTTCGTAATCTCAATGGCCCTGAGGCACAATTTTACCATTGATGAAATTCATGACCTTACCAAAATCGACAGGTGGTTTCTGTACAAGCTAAAAAATATTACAGATATCCACTTTATGCTTTCGCCATACAGCCGTATTGAAGACATTCCAAAAAGCCTTTTGTCGGAGTCTAAGAAAGCAGGATTTTCAGATTTCCAGATTGCGAGAGTTCTTTGCAAAAATTCCGGAGAAGAACTGACAGGGTATTCACTTAAAGTAAGGGAGTACAGAAAGAAGACGGGAGTCCTCCCGGTAGTCAAGCAGATAGATACTCTTGCGGCAGAGTTTCCGGCACAGACCAACTACCTGTATCTTACCTATCACGGAACAAAGAACGACCCTATCAGGAAAGAAGGCAAGAAATCTGTTATTGTGCTGGGTTCCGGCGCATACAGGATTGGAAGCAGCGTCGAGTTTGACTGGTGCAGCGTAAATGCAGTTGAAACAATCCGCAAAAGCGGCATGCGTTCGGTAATGATTAATTACAATCCCGAAACAGTCAGCACCGATTATGATGTTTGTGATGCCCTCTATTTTGATGAACTTACCTATGAGAGGGTAATGGACATAGTGGAAATGGAATCGCCAATGGGAGTTATAGTTTCTGTAGGAGGACAAATACCGAATAACCTGGCAATGAGACTGCACAACGGCGGGGTCAATATACTGGGCACCACCCCGCAATCTATCGACCAGGCAGAGGACAGATACAAATTCTCATCAATGCTTGACTCCCAGGGCATAGACCAGCCAAGGTGGAAAGAGCTGACTACCGCAAGGGATATACACAAATTTACCGAGGAGGTCGGATACCCGGTTCTTGTNCGTCCNTCCTATGTGCTGTCCGGTGCAGCCATGAATGTTGTTTCAAATGCAGATGAGCTTGACCATTTTCTTGAACTGGCGGCAAACGTTTCAAAACAGTACCCGGTGGTTGTTTCGGAGTTTATCGAAAATGCCAAGGAGATTGAGTTTGATGCCGTGGCAAGAAATGGAGAACTGATGGTATATGCAATTTCCGAGCATGTTGAATTTGCCGGGGTCCACTCAGGAGATGCCACAATAGTGTTCCCGCCCCAGAAGCTATACCTGGAAACTATCCGGAGGGTCAAGCGNATATCGAAGAAGATCGCTAAGGAGCTTAATATTTCCGGGCCCTTCAATATTCAGTTCCTTGCAAGGGATAATGAAATTAAGGTGATTGAATGCAACCTCAGAGCATCACGCAGCTTCCCTTTCGTTTCCAAAGTCCTTAAATGCAACCTTATTGAAATTGCAACTAAGGTGATGCTGGGACAGGAAGTTGAAAAACCTTCAGAATCGCTGTTTGAACTGGATTACGTTGGTGTCAAGGCTCCCCAGTTTTCGTTCTCAAGGCTTCAGAAGGCTGATCCTGTGCTCGGTGTGGAAATGGGTTCCACCGGTGAGGTCGGCTGTCTTGGTGACGACTATTACGAGGCAATTCTCAATGCGATGCTCTCTGTCGGCCACCGGATACCGGAGAAAAATATCCTCCTCTCAACCGGACCGCCCCGTTCAAAAATAGAAATGCTTATCAGTACCCGTAAGCTGCATGAAAGAGGCTACAAGCTTTTTGGCACCAGGGGGACCCAGAAATTCCTCAAAGATAACGGCATACCATGCACACTGCTTCACTGGCCGGACGAGGACAAAAATCCCAACACCCTTGAGTACCTGAAAAACAAAAAGATAGATCTTGTAATAAATATCCCGAAAAACCTCTCCTCGGGTGAACTTTACAATGACTATCACATCAGGCGTGCCGCAATAGACTTTAATATACCGCTTATTACAAACGCCAGACTTGCATCGGCGTTTATTTATGCTATATGCAGGCTTAAGCCGGATGATCTTGCGATTAAGAGCTGGCAGGAATACAAGTAAGAGCTGGCAGGAATAAAAGTAATGGCCGGCAGGCAGTACCATTTTGAGCTTAACCGGATTGTTGAAGAGGTTAACCGGTATTCAGGGTAACCTTCCCCTGTCCGTTGACGTAAAAGATGGTATTAACCAATCAGCGAGATGATGAGAAAATATTCAGTAACTGCTTCCATAACCCTTCTTGTTATATTTATAGCAGCCACTTCATGTAAAAAGGACGATAATACCTGCACTGTTCATCCTGATGCTTTCCGTTTCAGCCTGGTTGGAGCTGACAGCGGTACCGATCTGCTGGTGACAGGTGAATACAAGATTGATGATATAGGGATTCACTATTTCTACAATGACCAGCAGAACCAACTGATAATTAACGTTGAAGAAAATCCTGCAGGTGATTACACGGAATTGTTCTCAGCACAGCTGCCGATGATCAGCCTTACAAGAACAGAAACTTTCTACCTCCGCCTTAGTCCCCAACAACAGACACCCTTGTGGTTGTTATGGGTGATGAAATGCTGGATGGATGCAGGCATCATCCCTATTCACTGGTAACTGTCAATGGTGTTACTCTTCCGACGACGGGTGGTGACACCTTTATAATAGAAAAATAAAAAAACGGGGCATTCATGTTGTTTGCTGACCTGCACCGGTAATTTATTGACTTGCCCCTGAAAGTTAACCGACACATCCAGGATAATCGTTGACTTTATTCGGAAACTTAGCTGACCTGCCCTGAATATTTCCGGAAAGCTTTTGATGATCTCTCGTGAAAATTGGCTGACTCTATTTTTTCCCGCCTCCAGGTCTCTTCCTTTTATTTGTATCTTTTGCTTTCGGTGACTGCACTCCACGTTTTTTTGCCATATCTTCAAGTCTTTTCTGGAAGTTGGATTTACTGACGGGTTTCTTCTTGTGCTCATTCAGCCTTCTAAGCAGCTCCTTATCATCAACAAACCGTTTTATAATAGCCTGCTGGCCAAAGGTTATCATATTGGTAAGGAAATAATAGTAGCTCAATGCAGAGGCAAAGTCGTTGAAAATAAACAAAAACATCAACGGCATCATATACATCATGGTCTGCATTCCAGGCATCTGGCTTGAGCCGGCTGTCATCTGAGAGTTCATCTTTGTGTAGATGATTGTCGATATGGTCATCAGCAAGGTAAAGAGGCTGACATGAGAACCATAGAAAGGAATGGTGAACGGGAGATCAAGAATTGAGTCGTAAGTGGACAGGTCTGTCGCCCAGAGAAAACCCTCCTGCCGCAACTCAAACGCATTCGGGAAAAACCTGAACATAGCGATGAGTATCGGGAACTGGATCAGCATAGGGATGCACCCCCCCATCGGGTTGACCCCGGCCTTTTTGTATAGGCTCATGGTGGCCTGCTGCCTTTCCATCGCCTTATCTTTGGGTATCTTCTCATTTATCTCATCAATCTGGGGTTTCAGAACCCTCATCTTTGATGTGGATATATAAGATTTATAGGTAAGGGGGAACAACAGGAGTTTAATAAATAGCGTCAGCAACAGGATTATGATACCGTAATTGGATGTGTAATTTTCAAGGAAATTAAATACCGGAATGATCATAAACCTGTTGAGCCATCCAAACAGTCCCCAACCCAGCGGCACCATCTTTTCAAGTTCAGGATCATAACCGTTTTCGGCCAGATATTCCCTTGAGTATGATCTTAATGTATTGAAGTGATTTGGCCCGAAATAAAACCGCATTGGAATAACCTCGCTGGCAATGTTTTCCAGTGGAAGCCTTATATCAGCAACATAGTTTCTAAGGTAACGACCATCTTCAATCCTCTCCTGCTGCACTATTGCACTTGAAAAATGGTCATCTGCAATTAATACGGACGAGAAGAACTGTTGCTTGAATGCTATCCACTTCAGGCGTGTCCGCAGTTCCTCCCTGTCAATATCAGATCTTTCAGAGAGCTTGTCAATATCGTCTCCCAGGAACTTGTACTGAATTGTTGAATAGTTATTCTCATTTTTGCTTCCCCGTTCCTGTCCGATAACATCTATCTCCCATCTAAGATCAATAAAACTCGCTCCTGAGCCTAAAAGCTGATCCATTCCGACCAAATTAATATCGAAATCCACCATATAACTACCCGGAGAAAGTGTATATTCATATTCAATATAAGATTCCTCGCCCGCATAAAGCCTCATAGCCAGAGAACTACCGTCAGCCCCCTGCTGAAAGACTGCACCGGGAGATGGTGTAAAGTAGAGCTCATTGGTGGAGATACTGCGATTTTGAGAAAAGAAATTGAGTCCGAATGAGTTTGTCTCACCTTCAAAAAGTACAAGGGGCAATGAATCCCATGTCTGGTAATTTTTCAGTTCGACAGACCATGGTCTGCCGCCTTGTGAAGAAATGCCAATCCTGACATTTTCATTCTCAATGGTATATATACGGTCCTCACCTGTTGCGGCAGGGGCGAAAACCCCGTACCTGTTTTGCATTTCAGTCGCAACCCCTTCCGGGTCGGACTCTTCCAGGGGCAGCTCTTCAACCAGCTCTTCCTGTTCTATCTGTCTTGCCTCTTCCTCAAGTTGCTGCTGTCTTACCATCTCGAGTGAATCCTGTCTGCGTCTTGCGGCATCTATATCCTCCTGGGATGGTTTGTTCAGGACACTGAATATAATCAGTATCAAACCGATTAGGACTATACCTGTTATTGAATTTCTATCCATTTCCTGCTTCTTAAAATGTCTCTTATTCTATTATGAAAATCTGTTATCTGTTATCTGTTATCTGTCAATGTTCATATCAGTCCAGCGCAGCCCTTACAAAGTCAATAAAGAGCGGATGGGGATTGAGTACCGTGCTCCTGTATTCAGGATGAAACTGAACACCAACGTACCATTTATGGCCGGGTATTTCCATGATCTCCACCAGTCCGGTATCGGGATTTATCCCCGCAGCAATCATTCCTCCTGCTTCAAATTGATCAAGGTAGCTGCTGTTGAACTCATAGCGGTGGCGGTGTCTCTCCAGCACATCAAGATCTTTGTATACCCGGCTGCACCGTGTGCCTTCTTTAATGGAACATGGGTAAATACCAAGTCTCATTGTCCCCCCCTTATTCGTTACTCCTTTCTGCTCTTCCATAAGATCGATAACCGGGTGGGGCGTTTTATGATCCATCTCAGTTGAATGCGCATCAACCAGTCCGAGAACATTCCTTGCAAACTCAATAATGGCACATTGCAATCCCAGGCAGATACCAAAAAAGGGTATGTTGTTCTCCCTCGCATACCTTGCTGACAGGATTTTCCCGTCAATCCCGCGGTCACCAAAACCCGGAGCAACAAGAATTCCCTGTAAACCTTCGAACTGACCTGCCATATTGGCTTCGGTGATCTTTTCCGACTGGATGCTTGTAAGCTCTACCTTGCAATCGTTAACGGCCCCGGCGTGAACAAAAGATTCCATAATGGACTTGTAGGAGTCCTGTAGCTCAACATATTTTCCGACGAGTGCAATGCGTACCGATTTTTTGGGATTCTTAACCTTTGCAACAAACTGTTTCCACGGCTTCATCTCAGGCTTATCTCCTTCAGGCATATCAAGCTTGCGCAGGACAGTGCCGTCAAGGTTTTCCTTTTGCATGAGAAGGGGAACCTCATATATTGTTTGAACATCAATTGACTCGATAACCGAGTTGTACTCAACATTGCAAAAAAGGGCCACCTTTTTTCTAAGTTCACTGTTCAGCGGATGCTCAGTACGCAGAACCAGTATATTCGGCTGGATACCATTTTCGAGCAGCATCTTGACCGAGTGCTGGGTTGGCTTGGTCTTAAGCTCTGCTGAAGCTGCAAGATAAGGAACCAGTGTCAGGTGTATTACAAGTGAATTGGTAGGCCCAAGCTCCCATTTCAGCTGTCTTATTGCTTCTATATAGGGAAGGGACTCAATGTCGCCAACAGTACCGCCTATCTCGGTAATTATAAAATCAAAATTCCTTTTTGTTCCCAGTATTTTTATCCGTCTTTTTATCTCGTCGGTAATATGCGGGATAACCTGCACTGTTTTACCAAGGTAATCACCTTTTCTCTCCTTGTTGATAACCGACTGGTAAATACGTCCGGTTGTTACGTTATTGTTCTGGGTGGTTGGTATATTAGTAAACCTTTCGTAATGTCCCAGGTCCAGATCAGTTTCAGCACCGTCTTCCGTCACATAGCATTCACCATGCTCATAAGGATTAAGTGTGCCCGGATCGACATTGATATATGGATCAAGCTTCTGAATGGTTACCGAATAGCCACGGGACTGAAGAAGCTTTGCTAGTGAAGAGGAAATAATTCCCTTACCGAGGGAGGAGGCAACTCCGCCCGTAACAAAAATATATTTTCGAAGTGCCAAAAGACAATTGTTTTAATGTATATATGAAGTCGGCAAAATTAAAAAATAATTTGACTGAAAATAATAATTTTTGTCAGGAGATGGGTTAAAAGTAAAATCTCCGGCCATCGTGAATGGAAAAAACCGCTTTTAAGGGAGTTACCGGAAAAATCATTCATCCAGTTCATCTATCAGCCTGATCTTCTCTTCGAGCAGTTCCATCTGCTTTTTACCCTGCTCAATCTTCTCCCTGAACTCGTTTATGGTGGCTTCGGCCGATTTGGACTTGGCAAAGAAACCAATATTGTTCTCCCATAAAGTAATATCGCTTTCCAGTTGCTTGAATTTATTAAGAAACTTATCCCTCTCAAACCTCAGCTTATTCATGGCGTTGGGTTTCTCCTTCACGCCGTCGAGCTTGTGCTTGTACTTAACAATGCTTTTCTTGCTGTCGTCCATCTTAAGACCCTCAAAATGCTTGTCCAGTGCAGCACGGTATCTTTTCTGGATATTCTCCTTCTCCTTAATGGGAACAAAGCCTACTGATACCCATTCACGCTGAAACTCCTTAAGGATCCGGAGATTCTCATCTACATTGCTTCCCGGCTTGAAATTCTCAATCTTTTCGATCAGGCG
>SL_3KL_010_SEDDRAFT_10004324_pt1 | contig 12828 bp, 8 predicted proteins | sample SodLakKL_010_SED_2_FD_10381 | JGI IMG/M metagenome (IMG submission 10381)
CCTTCGTGATGATCAGACATCCGGCAAAATGAATCTCTTACTAACCAATGGGGACCAAACCTCCATTAGCCACAGCGGAGATTTCCTGGTCGATTCAACAGAAGTAAGACTAACCACCCATGACATTGAATTTGCCACCCAAATTCGCACACTTAAACTTGTTGAACCGTTTGACCTGACCTGGGCCGACGACATTCTTCGGGTTGATACGCTCACCATCGCTTCCGATGATGACGTCTCATTCCTCACACTATGGGTGCCTCACGTGGATTCCCTAACCCAGCATGCCGGTATCGATGCCCGAACACTTAACCTCGGCGAACTTCAGGAAGCAATCCTGGATGAAAGCTTTTTTGATGGATATCTCTCTGGTACCATAGAAGCCTACAACAGTCCCGAACGGCTTGATGTGAAAGCCACCGGCCTTCTGAACAGCTTCAAATATGGTGAGGGAGAGATGGACTCGCTCCGGTTTGATGCAAACCTCGAAGAAGAATGGCTGGAGGCCGAACTGCATAGCTGGCACCTCGGGGAAAAACTGGCAGAAGGATTTTTGAGAATTCCCTTTATCCCCGGTGACCCAATGACATTTGATGAACAGTTTTTTGAAAGAGATGTAGAAGGAAGCTTCTCACTGCTGGATACCAATCTTACCTACTGGTTTTCATTTTTACCGGATGGTGCTCCGGCAGAAACTGAGGGAATTATTTCACTAAATGCTGATTTGGGTGGCATTGCTGGCAGTCCGGAACTAAACGGAAATCTGTCTATTCGCGAAGGTCTTTTTTCAGGAATCTCTGTCGATCGTTTTGCAATAGATCTTGCCTACGAACATGAAGAAGAAACTGTAAGCATGAACGGATCTGTAATAAAAGACAACCAATCCATTTTAGGGTTCAATGCCATTCTTCCGTTCCTGGTAGACCTTCAGCAAGCCGAAGTATTATTACCCGCCGATGAAGACAGTGTTTTTGTAGATTTTCATACCGATAATTTCGATCTCGCCATGCTAAGCAATTATGTTGATCCCGAAGTGATACGACAATTATCTGGCCGCCTGGAAGGAAATGTCACTCTGTCTGGCCGCGTGGATGACCTCGAAAGCAACGGACAGATGCAGCTTACTCGTGGAAATATGCGAGTGGTTCAGGCCGGAATTACTCTTACTGAGATGGCTGCTAATATTTTATTTGAACCGGACCGGATCACCCTTCAGCAGTTTTCAACCCGAAGCGGACCGGGACGTCTCAATGCAAGTGGAACCGTGGAATTGGATGCCCTTACTCCCGGTAACATCAACCTGAATATGACAGCCAACCAATTCAGGGCTGCAAACACCCCGGAATATAATTTTTTGGTGAACCTTCGTGCGAACCTGACTGGTACTGCTCAGGAACCCAATCTTGGTGGCAGTCTTACATTTTTGCAAAGTCAGGTAAATCTTCAAAATTTTGGAGAGCGTGCTGTGGAAGATGTTGTGCTTGAGGATGAAGAAGAACCCGAACCATCAGATTTTTTTGATGCACTTGCGATTGAATTCAGTGTAGATTTTGGAAGACAGTTTCTCATCCGAAACCGTCAATATCTCGATATGGAACTTTTACTGGGTGGCCAGCTCGACCTTGTAAAACAGAGGCAAGAAGAGTTGCAGATGTTCGGTACACTGGAGGGAATCAGAGGATTTGCACGCCCACTTGGCAGAAATTTTGAACTGGATGAAGCAAGCGTGGCTTTTGCCGGCCCTTTGGATAATCCTGAACTGAACATAACAACCCGTTACAGTCCGCCCCAGGCAGCAGGGGTTCACATTTTATACATCATTGAAGGTACACTCGAGGATCCTGAATTCAGGTTCGATAGTGAACCACCGCTCGAACTCCAGGATATTATCAGTTATACATTGTTTGGAAAGCCGTTCTATGAACTGGAATCATGGGAACAGGTGGTTGCAGGAAGCGGCACAGGTCCAACCGCTGCAGATTTTGCACTCGAAGTATTACTCGATCGTGTGGAAATGCTCGCTTCGCAGCGGCTTGGAATCGATGTGGTTCAGATCGATAACGCTAGATCGGGTTCCGGCAGCACCACGTCCATCAAAACCGGGTGGTATCTGAACCAGCGTACATTTTTTGCAATTCTGAACGAGGTTGGAGGTGCAAGGCCCAAAACCTTGTTTACTTTGGAGTATCTGCTTCGGCATAATCTTGAGCTAATTATTACCCAGGGAGATGACTCCCGGGAAGGTATAGACCTGCGCTGGAGACTGGACTACTGAGAATCAACCATACCGTGTAATAGATGATTCTAAAAAGTTTTTTTAAATTGCCGAAATGCACTTATAGATTTAGGCTGACTACTTATAAACAATCTGAAAAATGCAGACAGGGATTTACAAATTATTATCATTCTTTTTAATTCTGCTCACCGGGTTAATCTATTTAGTATCTTCTATTGATCAAAATAAGGCTTCCCCTGCTGTTCAGGCTGTACCCTGCGTAAAACCTGACACATACCACATAGGGGAAATTGACAATCGTTATTCAATCTCAGAACAAGAATTATTCTACCTTCTCAGAGAGGTTGCTGAAATTTGGTCGGATGCTTACGGCCAGCCGGTTATGGAGTATGCCGATGATGGAGACATCCGCGTAAATCTCGTTTATGCTGAACAGCAGGAACTTTCAGACCGGGAACGGCAGTTTCGGGGTCGAATTCAGAGCGAAAGATACAGAATAAATTCTGTGGAAAAAGAGTACCAACTGATGGACAGTGAATATATGCAGAGAGTACAGCAGCACCAGGATGATATGAGCCAATTGCAGGAAAAAGTAGTATCACTGAATAGATGGGTCTCCGAAAAAAATGAGCAAGGTGGTTTTACTGAGAGTGAAATGCCACTGTTTGAAGAAAGAAAAAATGAAATAGATTCACTTACTGTCGAACTGAACCGACGAAATGAGAGGCTGAATGAGGCTGCAAGAAACCTGAACCGGAAAGTAGAACGGATTAACGAAAAAGTAAATCAAAAAAACAGCCTGATAGAGGAGTATAACCAAACATTTAGCGGAACCCGAAGGTTTACCCAGGGTTCCTACGAGCGAAGGGGAAATGAAAGGTCCATAAACGTGTACTCTTTTTTGGATGAGGATGAACTGATGCTTGTACTTGCTCATGAAATGGGCCATGCACTTGGAATCGGGCATGTTGATAACCCTCAATCGGTGATGTACCGCCTGATGGGAAATCAAGCCAGGCCAGGCTTAAAGTTGACCGAGGATGACCGGCATGCACTTATGGACATTTGCAGTAACACCGACTCTTCCGAATGGTCGGCACATTAATTAATTTGTCAGGCAAAAAAATCAAAAAGATGATTACTGAAAAAGACGTACTAAACATTCAGAAAACCTGGGGTGATGCCCTCATTAAAATCGGATCATTAAAAGACAATCGCGCCGTATGTGAAGCAGAAGCGGAAAAAGTCATTGATTCCCTCTATGCTTTTAATCTCGGACCGGTTCTTTTTAAACCAACCCGTGCTGCTGAAGATCAATTTAGAGGAACCAAAGAGGGAGCACTATCCTATTTTATCGGAGGGAATAGTAATTTTCCAGAAGATGAAGGCTTTGCCCTGCAGCCATGGAGTAATGTTCGTTTCGAGAACACCGGCATCATTCTGAATGAAAATAGTGCTCTTGCAATGGGCAATTACTTTTTTACGGAAAAAGGAACAGGAGCCATTAAAAAAGTGGAATACTCATTCGGATATGTGAAAGATAACAGCGGCAACCTCAAAATCAATCTGCACCATTCATCGGTGCCGTTTACGCCTTCTATGTAAATTGTTGTGTTAGTGAAACCAACTAGAATTGAATTTACTGCATTTTCCCATCCCATAAGCAGCCCTTAAGATTAGGCTTTTTAAGAAAACGTATTCATTGGCAATACCACATCGCATCCCCCGTGAATTTACGGCGCCCTTTGCGGGTTTTCCAATCGAAACGTTGACCTGTAAAGAAAGGATCAAATGTAATAAGTTCAATCCTTATAAATCCCATGTCAGAACAAAATCACTTCATACCTGCATCAAAGAAACTTGAAATCGAGAGAATAACGGTTCAGCGAGCCGTTCTACATTTTTATTTACTCAAATAGAGGTTCTTGAATTCGTAAGGTTTCTTGAACCTTTCGTCATCAAAATCCTCCATGAAATAAATGCTTTCACCCGTAGATTTCATCTCGGGGCCGAGCTCTTTTTTCACCTCGGGGAATTTGTCAAACGGAAATACAGGCTCTTTAATCGCCCAGTTTTTCAGTTTCGATGTTAGATCAAATTCTTTCAGTTTAGCACCCAGCATTACTTTTACGCCAATTTTAGCTTCAGGACGCTGTGTAGCTTTGGCAAGAAAAGGAATGGTTCGTGTTGAGCGGGGATTAGCCTCAAGAACGTACACTTCCTCATTTTTTACCGCATACTGTACATTCAGAAAGCCCACAATACCCATCTGTTCAGCAATACGCTTCTGGTAGGTTTCAATCGTTTCAAGCACCAGTTTACTGAGTGAATAGGGAGGAAGTACCGCGGTGGAGTCGCCGGAATGGACACCCGCCGGTTCAATATGCTGCATGATGCCGGCAATATGGAGCTGTTCACCATCGTATACAGAATCTACATCCACCTCAATGGCTTTGTCGAGATATTTATCGATGAGAAAGTCATTTTCAGGATGCGTTTTCAAAATGGTTTCGACATATCTGCGCAGTTCCTCTTCTTTCACTGCGATACGCATTCCCTGGCCTCCAAGTACATAGCTCGGTCGAATCAGCACAGGGTAACCCACCTCATTGGCGATGGCCACGGCATCATCGCCATTTCGGGCAGTGCCATAGTCAGGAAAGGGTATGTGAAGGCTTTTTAGAAATTTGGAGAACGCTCCCCGGTCTTCAGCGAAATCGATCTTTTCAAACTCGGTACCAAATATTTTTATATCGTTTTCCACAAACTTTTTACCAAGCTTCAGCGCTGTCTGTCCGCCAACCTGCAGGATCACACCTTCAGGTTTTTCGTGTTCATAAATATCCAATACCCGCTCCCAGAAAACCGGTTCAAAATAGAGTTTATCGGCAATATCAAAGTCAGTGGATACCGTTTCTGGATTGCAATTTACCATAATGGCTTCGTAACCCATCTCCTGAGCGGCAAGTACGGCATGAACGCAAGAGTAATCGAACTCAATACCTTGCCCGATTCTGTTGGGGCCGCTGCCGAGAATCATTACTTTTTTACGGTCGGTTACCACACTCTCATTTTCGCTTTCGTACGTAGAGTAGTAGTAGGGGGTTTCGGCCGGGAATTCGGCTGCGCATGTATCCACCAGTTTAAAACTTGGCTTTAATCCCAGTTCAAGGCGTTTACTGCGAACTTCCTTTTCATTGACCTTTTCTCCTGCTTTGCTCAGCAGCCATGCAATCTGTACATCTGAAAATCCGGCGCGTTTCACTTCAAGAAAATCTTCTCTGGAGATCGTATCGAGACTCAGGCCTTCGATGTGATTTTCGAGGCTGACCATATACCGGATCTGCTGTAAAAACCAGGGATCTACTTTTGTAATATCTGCTATTTCCTCTACTGTTGCTCCCAGTTTAAATGCATTGCGAATTTGCAGAGTACGATCCCAGTAGGGTTTGAGCAGCCGCTGCCGAACTTCTTTACGATCGGGATTACTGTACCCGTCTGCTCCCAAACCAGACCGGCCGATTTCCAGAGACTGCCACGCTTTATTCATCGCTTCGGGGAATGTTCGGCCGATGGACATCACCTCCCCAACTGCTTTCATCTGCGTGGTGAGTTCTTCATCTACATTGGGAAATTTATCGAAGTTGAATCGCGGAATTTTTACCACAACATAATCGATGGATGGCTCAAAACAAGCCGATGAAACTTGTGTGATAGGATTCGGGAGTTCATCAAGCGTATAGCCAATGGCCAGTTTGGTGGCAATTTTTGCGATCGGATAACCGGTAGCTTTGGATGCCAGTGCCGAGGAACGGCTTACTCTCGGATTAATCTCGATGGCCACCAGACGGTCGCTGCCCGGTTCCATCGCAAACTGTACATTACACCCGCCTGCAAAATCACCGATTGAGCGCATCATTTTGATTGCGGCATCTCGCAGAATCTGATACTGTTTGTCAGTGAGTGTTTGTGTGGGAGCTACAGTTACGGAATCTCCGGTGTGAACGCCCATCGGGTCGAGATTTTCGATAGGGCAGACAATTACCACGTTATCGTTATCGTCGCGAAGCAGTTCCAGTTCAAACTCTTTCCAGCCGAAAATACTCTCTTCGATCAGCACCTGGTGCACCGGGCTCATCTCGAGGCCCCTTAAAACTTTTCTTTCAAATTCACCTTCATTCCAGACAATTCCACCCCCGGTTCCGCCCAAAGTAAATGAAGGACGGATGACAATCGGCAGGCCTCCAAGCTCTTCGACAATCTCTTTGGCATCAAGCAGGGAGTTGGCTGTCCGGCTGCGGCACTGTTCAATTCCTATGCGTTCCATCAGGTCGCGGAACAACTGCCGGTCTTCGGTGATATCCACCGCATCCATATTCACACCGATGATTTTGATGCCTTTTTCCCTCCAGAAACCTTCATGCTGCAGGTCACGGGCAAGATTCAGCGCGGTTTGCCCACCCATGGTTGGCAGTACAGCATCGGGTTTCTCTTTTTCAACAATCTCTTTGATGGATTGTGTAGTAAGCGGCTTCAGATAAATCGAATCGGCCATCATCGGGTCAGTCATGATGGTGGCCGGATTGGAGTTGATCAGCACCACTTTATATCCTTCTTCTTTCAGTGACCGGCACGCTTGTGTACCGGAATAATCAAATTCGCAGGCCTGCCCGATGACAATAGGTCCTGAGCCGATAATTAAAATTTTGTTAATGTCGTTACGACGTGGCATTTAAACGATTTTTGATTGATGTTTGCGATTTCTTAATTCTGATTACGACTCTTCTTAAAACTGGACCTTTAGAATGCACTATGAGTGCTTCATTATTATGAGTTCCTCAAGAGGGTTTTTCTTCTTTTTGCACATTTTCACCTGCAGATTCCTTTACCATTTCCAGGAACTGGTCGAACAGGTAGGAAGAGTCGTGTGGACCGGGAGAAGCTTCGGGATGATACTGAACCGACATTCCCGGAAACTTTTTAAACCTCAGCCCTTCAATTGTCTTATCATTCAGATTAATGTGGGTAATGTGTACTTTGCTATCGTCGATGGCTTTTTCATCTACAGCAAAACCATGATTTTGCGTAGTAATTTCCACAAGACCAGTATCCGTATTTTTTACCGGCTGGTTTGCTCCGCGATGCCCAACAAACATTTTTTTGATGGGAATGCCTTCAGACAGCGCCATTAACTGGTGGCCGAGACAGATACCGAAAAGCGGCTTGCCCGACTGTTTTGCATACTCCACAACGGGGAGGCCGTAATGAGCGGAGGCATTGGGATCGCCCGGGCCATTACTAAAAAAATACCCGTCCGCTTTCCATGCCTTTACATCTTCAAGTTCGGCCTCAGCAGGAAAAATTCTAAGTGTACAACCCCTCTGTACGAAATTGTTGATAATATTTTGCTTTATACCGTAATCAAAAGCCGCAATTTTGTAGGAGCCATTGGCAGACACGGTTTGAGCTTCTTTTCGGGTCACCTTTGTGGCCAGTTCCAGCCCTACCATCGAATCCCAGTTTTTGGCTTTTTTAACCAATTCATCAGCATCATCAATTTCGGAACTGATCACAGCATTCATCACACCTTTCGTTCGGATATGGCGAACCAGCATTCGTGTATCCACACCGGAAATACCAATCACTTTGTTTCGTTCCAGATAATCCTGAAGGCTTCCGTCGGCCATCGGATTGCTGAAATCGTCGGAAAAAGAGCGGACAATCAGCCCGGAAACCATCACTTTTCTTGCTTCATCGTCGCGGCTCATGGTACCGTAATTGCCAATGTGGGGATAGGTCATCATCATCAGCTGGCCGTAATAACTCGGGTCGGTAAAAATTTCCTGATACCCGGTCATACTTGTGTTGAAGCAGAGTTCACCGCCGGTCGTGCCTTGAATACCAATGGCTCTGCCGCGTACAACGGTTCCGTCTGAAAGTGCAAGAATTGCCGGTTTATGGTCGGGAGTGGTCGGGGTCATGATAAAAAGTTGTTACCGGTTAAAAGAATTGCAAAAATGAAGCCCAAAAAAAATCCGACATCGGAAACCGCGTCGGATCGGGTGGTTGACAATCTAATATTTAATAGTGTGCTTTGAAGCAGATTCATCAGCTCAGTTTTGAGTTTAGAAAAGGTAAGGAGTTGCACCTTTTTTTAAAAGCGGAATTGATGAAATTTTTACTGAAAGAAAAATGGAAACGCTTTTAATTTGAGTTAGTCCGAAAACTTCATATATGTAAACCTACAGAATTTTTTTCTTCGATACGAAATTCTTTCACAGTGGGCTTATTTAATTTTTCGAAAGAATTTTCCAGACAAAAATCTTTATTCTTAGGTCTTGAAAGCATACCACACTATTGATTTCGACACTTAATTTGATATACTTTATAGTGTCTATTATTAATTACCTAACCTGCAGTAGTGTCAAAGATAAACCGACGGGGATTTCATCGGACGAGTTTTTCGAAAAATGAGCAAAAAAAAGTTGGTTGGGATGAGTCCGGACCAATTCGTCCGATGGCTCACTGACAGTTTTACAGATAACAAGACACTGCAATAATGAAAAACTATCTCCAATAAACAGAATTAATCTATGAACAAAATAAATCAACTTTTTCTGGCCTTTTTAACTTTATTCATCGTTTTTTCCTCATTCAAAGCTGAGCAGCAGAATACTGAAAAAGAACAGGTGCGTGAAGCGATTCAATATTATTTTCAGGCACACGCTACGGGAAACGGGGAATATCTGCGAGAAGCCTTCCATCCGGTTGCCAATCTCTATTTTGTAAGAGATAGTGAACTAGCACAATACACTCTTGAAGAGTATGTAGCATTGTTTGATGGTACTCCCGGGGAAGATGAAGATCAGAGAATAAGAAGCATTGATAATATTGAAATTTCCGGAAATGCTGCAATTGCAACGATTACACTTGATTATCCAAACGGAATTTATACCGACTACATGTCAATGCTTAAAATTGATGGACAATGGAAAATTGTAAATAAAACTTTTTATATAGATCCAAAATAGAGCCCTATGGTATATCGATGTTGATGGTAAACCACCAGTTTCATATCCCGTGAAAGGGCTTGTAAAAGAATACTCGTCAGACGATNTTTTCAAAGAGCAATCCAACATTTCGATCGAAAAACATGGAAGATAACCCGATACCAATCACCGGAATACTTTGGTGGAACCCTGATCAGTGGAAAAAGGCCAAACAGATCAGTTCCGACAGTCATATTTTTTATGATTCCTGTCAAAAATGAAAAGATAATGCTGAAAATACGTTTAATAACTTTCAGGACCTTAGTAATACTGTATACAAAATAGAAATCGATTTGGATTTGTTGTGTGTTGCAAGAAGAAAAAACTGCCGCATGATGCAAGCACCCGAACAAGATATGTATCCTTAAAGGTCAAAGAACTTCATGAGGCACAATCAAAATAAAAGTTGCGATACTACTCCGCCCCGCCCATCAGGGGTTCGTTAATGGCACGCACGCTGGCATTGGGAAGTCCTTCGGGGTTGTTGGCTTTACTCATTTCGAGGGCATCAATCACAATTTTCAGGTGCATCTCTTTAGAATTTTCATAAAAAGTTTGTGCACCACCACTAAGCTTCGGTTTGCCGTGAAGCGGCTTATCGCTAACACATAGAAGCGTGGCAAATGGCACCCGATACCGATAACCGTTTGTCGCAACAGTGGCCGATTCCATATCGATGGCCACACTTCGGCTGACGTGAATTTCCTCAACCGTTTGCTTTTTAATAAACTCCCAGTTACGGTTGGCGGTAGTATAAACGGTGCCGACGCGAAAGTTTCGCTCATAGTTTTCCAGTACTTCCATCATATAAATATTGAGTAGATGGTTCGGCGTAATTGGAATATTCAGTGGCAGGATATTATCCAGAATACCGTCGGCTCGCATAAAACCGGTGGCCAGAACAAAATCACCGATCTCCTGGTGATTGCGCAGCCCGCCGCAGTGGCCCACCATAATCATCGCATCCGGACGCAATACTGCCGCATGATCGGAAATAGTTTTGGCGTTCGAGGGACCAACGCCAATATTTACCAGTGAAAGCCCTTTGTTATCTGGCAGTTTATGATGGTAGGCCGGCATCTGCACCGGGCGATCCGGTTTTATACAATCGGGATATAATTTGTTGAACACCTCCACATGCATATCGTAATTGGTGAAAAGGATATAGCGCTGGAAATCTTCGGGCTGAGTACCGGTGTAGTGTTCCAGTCGGTTCAGTGAAATATCGATCCGCTCCGGACTGAACAGAAACAGCTTTTTTTGGGTAATATCCCACTCATCTTCATCGGCATTATCGAAAAGAACAGGATCGTTCATCGCAACTCTTGGCCGCGATGGAAATACTTTCACTTCAGCTCCTTTTTCAAGCAATTTTTTGATCTCTCTCATCAAATACCACCGGTAGGCACCCGGTAATGCCATCTCACCGGTGATAATCGGGTTGTGTTCCGACCATGACCGCTTCACCATTAATTTTGGATAGTCGCCCTCGCGGTATATCTTCTCCATTAAATCACAAATATCGCTTACTGCCTGGGCAAGTTTTTTGGATTCTGATAAGGAACTGCCGGCGATTTGAACTCTTTTGTCCATGTTAATCTGATCTTAAACGAATGCCTGATAAGTTTGAATTTTCGAAACCTAAATGGAAAGTGTCGAAAGATACGAAACTCCTGGAAACTCCCATTTTCTCACTTCATCAGAGAGACTTGATTCCCGATCAATCGAAAGATCCAGCCCCTTTTTATGTGCTAAATGCACCTGAATGGATCAATGTCATCGCACTGACCCAAAAACAAGAAGTCGTACTCGTAGAGCAATATCGTGCAGGAATCCACGAAGTATCCCTTGAAATTCCCGGTGGAATGGTAGATAAGGGAGAACAACCGCTTAAAGCTGCTAAACGAGAGCTCCTGGAAGAGACCGGCTACCACTCCGATAATTGGACGTTTTTGGGTAAAGCCAGTTCAAACCCTGCTATTCTCAGCAACTACACACATTTCTATATTGCAGAAGATTGCCGGAAAATCAGCGAGCAGCAGACCGATGGTCATGAAGACATCCGGGTTCACACTGAGCCGATGGAACAATTTTTCAGCCTGGTAAGTGATGGAGTGATTCATCATTCCGTAGTACTTGCAGCCGTGGCAAAATACCTGGTGCGGGAACGAAATGTTAAATGAGATATTTCAGATAAAAACATAAAGAAGATTAACTGAACTTCCTGTGCAGGTAACCAAAGGGCCGGAACAGATAGAAAAAGAGTTTATAAGGTGGTAAAAAGTCGTAGTTCAGATCATTTTTTGTGGATCCGAAAACCTTAGCCAGGCTTCTTTTATATGGAAGATAGCCAGAAAGACTCATCTTGTAACGAAATTCTGCCACTTTTTCTGAAAGTGTTTCTTTAGGATCTCCCGATTCATGCTCAATCTGCTCGAAAACATATGCCGCCGCCTTTGATACATCTGTACCCTGATTTGGCAAAAGGAGTGCTCCGGGAAAATATTTCTCAAGTGCGGCATTGCACACATCAACAAACCGGTGAGCGTGCAGTTCGGTTACCAGTTTGTTGAACGCCTCATTATTCGGTGGAAGTTTATCAAGATATGCACGAATATCAGCCAGCCATTTAAGCCGGTTCCAGGCGTGAAGGCCGCCGTGAATGATCAGATATAGCAGTTCAAACTCCCTGCTGAAAACGTGAAAAGGCTGCCCGCTGAACGTTGTAGTTTCGGAATTGCTATCAAGAATTTTTTGTAGCCGTTCTGGTTTGGTCAGACGGACTGTAAATAGATTCCAGTGGAGCTCAGCCACGATATTATCCTCACGGTTCCTCATTAAATACTGATTGGTAAGCGATGCGGCAATTTTTTGCTTTTTTTCTGATTGGGGCCATGAAAAATTATCTGGCTCATAACCGTATGCTTTAAAAATTTGCACTGCCCTTCCTACATCCACTGGCTTCACCAGCAGATCAAAATCTCTCATTACACGAAATGTTGGATCACCATAAAGCCGCTCCGAAAGCAATGGCCCTTTGATAATCATAAACCAGATATCCCGCTCGCGCAGATCCTTAGTAAGCTGAAGAAACAGGCCAAGCTGTTTAAGCCGGTGAAGTTTTTGAGGCAGATATTTTTTTATGGTCTCTTCCCCCAGAAGCTGATCTATCTGAGCATGCGAGAGCCGGTGGCGTTTATGTAAAATTTCGCGTGAAAAGTTCAATTCAGAGATTATTTTTGATAATCAACGATCTGTGATGGATAGAATGAAAATGAATTTTAAGGTATGCAAAATAAAACCCTTATTTTGAGATCAATATCCCCAGGGAGTAGGCGGTGCTTCTACTGGATTACTGATATCAAATTCCATCCGGATAGAGTTACCATGTTTGGGCCAGTGAACACCATAGGCAAACGTTTCTTCATCCATGAGATCCATGAACCAGAAATTATCGAAACGGTCAGGCAGGATTTCGGCAGTGTGTGCATCCGCCTCAAAAATCTGGCGGGTTTCAAGCCCGGGTTGAGGGGCGTTGCCGCC
>SL_3KL_010_SEDDRAFT_10004325_pt1 | contig 12826 bp, 13 predicted proteins | sample SodLakKL_010_SED_2_FD_10381 | JGI IMG/M metagenome (IMG submission 10381)
GCGCGCTCAGTCCCCCGACGTTCCGGCTCCAGAGCGAGGCGAGCGGCTTCGTGCGGCTCGACGTGGCCGCGGTCACGGCCCCGAGCGCGACCTTTCGCGTGGTGCTGGACGTCGTGAACCCGAACCCCGTACCCGTCAGACTGGCCCTCCTCGAGGGCGAGCTGGTGTTGGCATCGATCCCGAGCGCGCGTGTGCGCTTCGTCGACGGCATCGACCTGCCGGCCCGAGGTCAGGCGCAGCTCGAGCTCGACGTGACGATCGCGGCCGACGCCGTACCGGCCCTGGCTGGCGTGTTCGCCGACGCGCTGCTCGGTCGACCGGTCGCCTACCGGCTCGATGCGGACATCGGCATCGAGGTCTTCGGCGTGCTGCAACGCTTCCCTCGGACCACCGTCGCCGCGGGCGAGGTGCGCTCCGGGCTGACCCTCACCGCACCCAGCGTGCGGTATGACGCCGCAGCGAGTGGGGTCCGTTCGGTCGCGTTCGACCGCGTCGTCCTCGACCTCGCGTTCCACGTCGACAACACGGGCGCCGTCGGGATGATCGTCCGGGCACCGGACGTGCGCGTCGCCCTCGGTGGGCGCACCGTCGTGAGCCTCCAAGTCCCGGCCACGCCGCTCCCCGCTGGCGGCAGCGCTCGGGTCGTGCAGGAACTCGTGATCAACCCAACGCAGCTCGGCGCAGCCGTCGTCGCCGAGCTGACGCGCCTCGCCGCGGGACAGGCGGCGTCGTTGCGCATCACCCTCGACGGGGCGTGGGACCTCGAGGTGCCCGGGGTCGTGTCGCGTCGCATCGAGGCAGCCCAACTGCTGGATGTCTTGATCGAGTGAACGGCCCGCGCCTCGCGCTGTCGAGAGACTGAGGCGACGGTCACTCCGCCAGGGTGCGCTCGATGATCGTCTGGACGTCGACGTCGCGAGCGTCGACGCTGCCCACGAGCAGGCCGTCGCGCAGGAACACGATGCGCTGCGCCTCCATCGCTGCGCGTGCGTCGTGCGTGACCATGACGACGGTCCAGCCGAGTTCGGCGACGCCGTGCGACAGCAGCCTCAACACCTCGCGACCGGTGCGGCTGTCGAGGTTGCCGGTCGGTTCGTCTGCCAGCACCATGACCGGGTCGTTGATCAGAGCCCGCGCCAGCGCCACACGTTGACGCTGCCCGCCCGAGAGCTGGTCGGGGCGATGGCCGAGGCGATCGTCGATGCCGAGGATACCGGCGAGCCGAGCCAAACGCTCTCGGCCAGCGACCCCGTCGCCGACCATGTCGGCGGGCAGCAGCACGTTCTCGGCCGCGGTCAGGTTCGGGATGAGCTCGAAGCTCTGGAACACGAACCCGAGGCTGCGGCGGCGCATCTCCGTCAATGCGTCGTCGTCGAGGCCGACCGTAGCCGTGCCGCCGATCGAGATGTGGCCCTCGTCAGGCGTCTCGAGCAGGCCGAGCAGATGGAGCAGCGTGCTCTTACCCGACCCAGACGCCCCCATGACGGCCACGAACTCGCCGCGCCCGACCGCGAGGTCGACGCCACGCAGTGCGTGGACCGTCTCGCTACCGAGCTTGTAGCGCTTGTGCAGGCCGGTCGCGACCAGGGCCATCGCGTCGGCGTCGGGACGACCGTCGGTCGGGAGGCTGGTGGGTGCGGTCTGGGTCATGCTCCTCCGAGGATCATGCGCGCTCCGCGGCGCCGAGAGCGACGCGTGGAGGCAGGCGGGCGGCGCGTCGCGCCGGTGCGAGCGACGCGAGCAGCCCGAGGGCGGGCGTCAGGACGACTGCGGCGACGAGCAAGCGCCACGGGACGACGGGCCGGATGGAGTACCCGGTCAGGGCTTCGGCGCCCGAGGTGATCACCCCGGCGAGCAAGAGACCGAAGGCGACGCCCAGAACGGCTCCGATCGAGAGGACGACCAACCCCTCGGCCACGACCATCGCCTGGACGTCGCGGCGCCGCAACCCCAGCGTCCGCAAGACGGCGATCTCGAAGGCGCGGCGGGAGAGGTTCATGCCCAGCGTGTTGGTCACGCCGAGCGCGGCGATCAGCGCCGCGAGCAGCAACAGCATGTTGGTCGTCGTGAAGGTCTGCTGGATCAGGTCGAGGATCGCGGCACGATATTCGGCGTTCAGCGTCACGTCGAGCAGCGTGTCGGGGAAGGCGCTCAGGAGCGCGTCACGCACCGCCTCGGGCTCGAAACCCGGCAGCACGGTCATCACGAACAGGTCGGGCGAGCCGCCGCCGAAGCGCTCCAGGTCGAGGATCGAGGCGATGAACGTCTCACCACCGCTCGTGAAGTCGACCACGACGCCTTCGATGGGGAACTCGGCGAAGCCGTCGTCGGTCCGTAGGCGCGCCGTGTCGCCGATGCCGACGTCGAAACGGTCGCGGATCGTGTTGGCGGCCAGCACGCTGCCACCGCGCGAGAGCGCCTCGAAGCCGCGTCGGTCGTCGCCCTGGCCGCTGAGGTACTGGAGCGTGCCGAAGCCGGCGTCTGGGTCGAAGCGGGCGGGATCGACCAACACCAGGACCACGCTCCGACCTCGCGGAACGCCCTCGGGCTCGTAGCGAACCACGCGCAAGCCGACGCCCGACACGGCGTCGATCCCCGGTACCGCGCTGGCGCGGGTCTCGAAGTCGTCGGCGAACGGCACGGGCGAGGTCACGAACAGGTCGCCGACGACCGTCGTGTCGACCCACGAGGCGATCTCGCGGTTGATCCCCGACGTCATCGATGCCACGCCGACGATCAGCCCGACGCCGACGATCACGGTGCCGATGGCGACGCCGTTGCGCGCGCCGTTACGCCGGGCGAAGCCTGCGCCGAGGCGTCCGGGCGTGCCGAACAGACGCACCAGCAGCGGACGCGCCACACTGACGGCGGGTTGGATCAGGCTCTCGGCGGCCAGCGCCACGCCGACGAAGAACGTCGCCATCGCCAGGCCGGTGCCGAACAACGCCCACAACCCGGTCCACGGGAGCTGCGTCGCGACCACGCCCGTCACCACCAGCACCCAGCCGAGGCGCGCGTGCGCCCCCGGTCGCCGCTCGTCGACCGAGCGCAACGCGGCCAGTGGCGAGGTGCGCGACGCGGCGAGCGCGGGCAGCGTGGCGGCGAGCAGCGCGACCGAGACGCCGATCGCGGCTGCGGCGAGCGCGGGCCCGAGCGGCACGACCACGCCACTGAACTCGTAACCGACCACGAGGGCGTTCAGGCGGGTGATGCCGTAGGAGAGCACGATGCCGAGCAGCAGTCCTCCAACGACCCCGGCGAGGCTGACCCAGAGGGCTTCAAGGAGGGCCAGGTTGCGGATGTCACGGCTCTTGAGGCACACGGTTCGCAGGAGCGCGAACTCGCGCGTGCGCTCGACCACACCCGCCATGAAGGTGTTGTAGGCCATGAACCCACCGAGCGCCATCAGCGTGGCCGCAAGGATCAGCAACCCAGCCTGCAGCGTTTGCACGATGCCGCTCGTGACGTCGCCGGCACCAGCCGGGTAGGTGACGGTGAACGCGTCGCCAACCGCCTCCTGCAGGCGCGCTCGGGCGGCGTCGACGTCGGCGCCCGAGCGCAGTTGGACCTCGACGTGGCTGGCCCTCCCGGCCAAACCCAGGCCCGCTTGCAGGTCGCTGAGATGCGTGACGCCGACGCGCCCGCCGTTCGTGGTCGCCAGGGCGACGCGCTCGTCCATCGCGCCCACGACGGTGAGGGGCAGGGGTCCGGCCTGGCTGGCGAAGACGACGACCGCGCCGACCTCGATGCCGCGGCTGCGCATGAAGCCCTCGCCGACGACGACCTCATCTGCGCCGGCGGCAGGCAATCGGCCGGTGCTGAGGCTCAACGGCAACGTCTCGGGTCGTTCGGTGAGGCGCCCGCCGAGTTGGAAGCCGCTGTCGACGCCGGGCAGCAGCGACGCCGACACGGCGTCGCTGCCACGATCGGGCTCGGCTCGGGTGTTGAGCACGGGCACGGCCCAGACGACGTCCGGATCGGCACGCACGGTGGCCTCGAGCGCCGCGGTCTCGATCACGGCGCGACCCGTGGCTCCGGGCGTGACGATCAGGTCGGCGGGTCCGGCGACCGCTTGGAGGGTCCGCCGAACGTTGGCGTCGACGTTCGCGCCGACCGACAGCGTCGCGAGCACGGCGGCAACGCCCAACGCCACACCGAGGATGGTCGCCGCGGATCGCCAGGGATGTCTCAGGAGGTTTCGCAGCGCGAGACGCGCCAGCATCGGCATCGCGTCAGTCTACCCAGCCACCTGCCGGGCACGGGCTGCGTCGGCTTCGGCAAGACGCCGCCACACGTCGCCGAGGTGCACGTGACTCCGCTCGACGTCGACACCGGCGATCGCTCGCACAGCGTCGCGCAGGTCGGCGAGCGAGTCGACCCGCACCAGCGCCTCGCGAAGCGCGTCCGCCCACGTGGGTCCGCCGTACGCGGCGTTCAGCTCGCGCGCGTAGGCCGCGAGGTGTCCGCGCAGGCTGCGCAGGGGGCGCTCGCCTTGGTACCAGGCGACGTGGTCGCGGGCGTGCCGCCACATCACCGTGACGATCTCGTCCGCCGTCGGGGGTTCGCCACCCAGGACGCTCGAGAACAGCCAGGGGCGGCCGACGGCCGCGCGGGCGATCATCACACCGACGCCTGCGGCGCGTGCTTGACGGTAGCCGGCCGCGTCGCTCACGTCACCCGACCCCAAGACGGGCACGTCGACGGCCGCGGCGACCCGCGCGATGGCGCTCCAATCGGCCCGGCCCTGATAGCGCTGCACTGCCGTACGGCCATGGACGGCGAGCGCCGCCGCTCCGGCGGCCGCCAGCGCCTGCGCCACCTCGACCGACACGTCGGTGTCGACCCCGAGGCGCAGCTTCGCGCTCACCGGCACGCTCGCGGCACGCACCATCGCGCCGAGGACCGCCGCAGCGTGTTCGGGATCACGCAGCAGCTCGCTGCCGCAACCGCGGTTGATCACCTTCTTCGCAGGGCAGCCGAGGTTGAGGTCGAACGCGTCGGGTCGGTAGGCCCGCTCGAGGCGGACCACGGCCCGAGCGGCCAGGTCGGGGTCTGCGGCGAAGATCTGGACCACGACGAAGGGCTCACCTTCGTAGGGCGCGGAGATCTGCAGGCCCCGCTCGTCTTGGATCGCGCGAGCCAGGCCGTTGGCAGAGACCATCTCGCTCACGGCCCAGGCGGCGCCGAAGTGGCGTGCCACACGCCGGAACGGTGCGTCGCTGAAGCCGGCCATCGGGGCCAGGACCGCACCGTGACCGACGCGTGCCGCGAACCACGATACGGGGGCGCGTGCCGGCTGGCGGCCGTCACCGACGTGCTCGGGCGGCGACGCGAGACTCATGTCTCGGGCAGTGACCGCTCCAGCCACGACCACCAGGCGGTTCCGAGGAAGCTGGCTCGCTGCTCGGCCGCGACCGCCTCGCCCAACCGAACGAAGTCCCGCCCGCGGCCGAGTTCGACGGGCGTCTCCTCGGCGCCGAACCCGCCGTCGAGGTCGCTCCCTATACCGACCCGACCGTCGCCGACGAGACCACGAACGTGCTCGAAGTGCTCGCCGACGCGGGTCAACGCGACGTCGCCGCCGCGGCCCACGCTGGCGTCGAGGAAGGCGTTGCCGAGCACCAGTCCGACCACCGCGTCGCGCTCGCCGAGGGCGACCAGAGCGTCGTCGCTCAGGTGGCGATCGGTCGGTGTGAGCGCCCGGGCGTTGCTGTGGCTGGCGAGGACGGCGCCACGATGCCGCTCGAGTGCCTGCCACAGCGACTCGTCGGCCAGATGGCTGACGTCGAGCGCCATCCCGATGCTCGACATGGCGTCGACGAGGTCACGACCGAGCGCCGTCAAGGGCCCCGGTGCGCGCGTCCCGCCTGCGTAACGCGTGCCTTGCCAGGCGGGCCCGATGATGCGGACGCCCTGTTGCCACCACCACTGCACCTCGTCGGGCGTGCGCACGGGGTCGGCCCCCTCCATGAGCAGGACCACGCCGATGGGCCCGGTGGGGGAGGCGGCGCGCTCGCGCTGCAGGGCGCCGAGATCGCTGCGGTCACGGACGATGCGGATCCAGCCCTCGCTGGCCATGCTCTGGTACCACTGCAGCTGCGCCAGCGCTTGCGCGTGCGCTCCCTCGGCATCGACGTACCCGGACGCACGGTCGGTTCGCGGCGCCGCGGTGGCGGGTGCTTCGCCGGGCCCGGCGGCCTGCATGGGCACGCGCGCTGCCGGCGACGCGTAGAGCGTCCCGAACACGAGGTCGACGCCGGCATCACGCAGCTCTGGCCAGGTCACCATGGCGGTCTCCGACGTCCGTCGTTCGCGTTGCCGCAGGGCGTCGAGCGGGAGCCGAAGGTCGCGGCCGGACGCCACGGCGTTGTGCGCCAGGTCGAGATGGGCGTCGACGATGGGCGCGCGGGTCGGAGTGGGGGCTGCGTCGGTCACGGTTCAGAGTGTACGGCACGACGTAGGGTGATCCGGCCCATGGTAGCCTCGGCCTGATGTCAGGCGAACCTACGTCGCCCCACAGCGTCGTGGGCGTGGTGCCGGCCGAAATCGACTGCAGCCTGCGCACCGCGACTGCTGAAGACGCTGCCATCGTCCACGCGCTCTACGTCAACAACCCCCAATACTTCGATACCATCAGCATCCCCCTGCCGACGCAGGACGAGGTAGCGACCGAGCTCTCGGCCGCGGAGCGCGACGAGCGCCGCGTGATCGAGTTGGTATGCGTCCCCGAGGTCGTGGGTGTGGTGCTGGACGACGCCCTGCGCGACGCAGGATGCGGCCGCTGGGTCGTCGGTTACCTGGACTACAAGCTCGATTACCCCGAGGAGGGGGACGCCACGGTCAACCTCCTCTTGGTGCACCAGGCGGTGCGCGACCGCGGTCTCGGTCGCACCGTCGTCCAGCGTCTCGAGGCGCGCCTCGCAGGGCGTGCCAAGCGCCTCTTGGCGAGCATCTACGGTCGCAACGTCGGCGCCCGTCGCTTCTGGGAGGGGCTGGGATACCGCTACGCGATCGATGCCAGGCCGGTGGTCGAGTGGTACGGGAAGACGCTGCCGTGAGCTGGAGCGTCGCTCGCCTCGCAACGGTGCGGCGGGCGGCGTGAAGCACGCGGTCAGCGTGTCCTTGGGCTCGAAGCGCCGCAACACGGATCAGGTGATCACGCTCCTGGGTGAAGAGGTCAGGATCGAGCGGCGGGGCGTCGATGGCGACGTTCGTGCGGCGCGCGCGTTGATCGCCTCGCTCGACGGGCACGTCGACGCGATCGGTCTCGGCGGCATCGACCTCTACCTGCGCTGGGGCTCGCGGCGCTACCACTTCCGGGAGGCGCGACACCTGGCTGCGGCAGCCCCACGCACGCCAGTGGTCTGCGGCGCCGGTCTCAAGCACACCCTCGAGCGGCGGACGATCGACATGCTCGAAGCCAGCGTCGGTTGGAGAGCGCGCCGCGTGCTCGTGACCAGTGCCGTGGACCGCTTCGGCATGGCCGAGGCGCTGATGCGGCATGGGGCCGACCTCCGCTTCGGCGACCTCGCGTTCGCGTTCGGCGTGCCGCTGTTCCTCACGTCGGCGCGTGCCCTCGATGCGGTGGCGCGCACCGTGGGGCCGGTGGCGGTCCAGTTGCCGGTCAAGTGGATCTACTCGACGGGTGGCGCGCAGGACCGCGGGGAGACCACCGAGCGCTATGCGGCGCAGTACCACTGGGCCGACGTGATCGCCGGCGACTGGCACATGATCCGGCGTTTCGCACCGGCCCGGATGGACGGCGTGACGGTGCTCACCAACACGACGACGCGGGAGGACGTCGCGTTCCTCCGCGACGCGGGTGCGGCGCGCCTCGTCACGACCACGCCGCGGTACGGAGGCCGCAGCCTCGCCACGAACCTGCTCGAGGCGGCGCTCGTGGCGGTCATGGGCGGTCACCTCGACGACGCCGAGTTCGCGTCCGCGCTCGACGCCATGGCGTACGCTCCGACGGAGATCGCCTTCGACGAAGCGTGAAGCGGACCGACACGAGGGGAGCCGGTGCTAGACTGTGCCGGTACCGCTCCAGCTGGGCCCCGACGTGCTGCGGGCCCCCAGGGCGACCCACAGGGCGGCCCACAGGGCGGCCGACGAGGCCGGCAGCGAGCGCAAGGGCCGCAAGGGCCGGCCTACCACCCCCGGAGGAAGACTGACGATGATCAGCGTGACGGATCTGCGCAACGGAACCAAGGTCGAGATGGACGGCGGCCTGTGGGAGTGTCTCGGATATCAGCACCAGAAGATCGGCCGCGGCGGTGCGAAGGTCGTCGCGAAGTTCCGCAACCTCGAGACGCTGTCGATCGTGGAACGCACGTTCAACAGTGGCGAGAAGCTGCAAGACATCTTCATCGACTACCGGCCGATGCAGTACCTCTACGCCGACGGCGATACCGTCACGTTCATGGATCTCGAGACGTTCGAGCAACCGACCCTCGATCGCGGTCAGATCGGCGATGGCGCGCGGTTCTTGAAGGAGAACGTCGAGGTGACGGTCGACTATTACCAGGGGCGCGCCCTGAAGGTCACGCTGCCGAACGTGATCGAGTTGAAGATCGTCGAGACCGATCCCGGCGTCAAGGGCGACACCGTGTCCGGTGGCAGCAAGCCGGCCAAGCTCGAGAGCGGGGCGATGGTCCAGGTACCGCTGTTCGTCTCGCCGGGCGAGACGGTGCGGGTCGACACGCGCTCGGGTGAGTACTTGGGACGCGCCTGATGCGCCCCGCCGACGTCAAGCGCCTGATGGACGCCATGCGTGTGGCCGACGTCCAGGAGGTGGAGGTCGAGCGACGCGACGAACACGGCGTCGTGGAACGCGTGCGCTTGGTGCGCGGCGGAGTCCCAGTGCGATCGGCACACGTGGACGCCGGCGCGGCCACGCCGTCGGCCCCTGCCCCCAGCCCGGCCGCACCGGTCGCCGCGACCGCCGCGTCGACCCCAAGCGCACCGACCGCGGACCCCGTCGCCGCCTCGCGCTTGGTGGACGTCACCGCACCGATCGTCGGCACCTTCTACGCCGCTCCGGCGCCCGACGTGCCGAACTACGTCAAGCCCGGTGATCGGGTTCAGGTCGGCGCGGTGCTGTGCATCATCGAGGCCATGAAGCTCATGAACGAGATCGAGGCCGACGTCGCCGGCACCGTGGTCGAGGTCTTGGTCAAGAACGAGGACCCGGTCGAGTACGGCCAGGTGCTGTTCCGGATCGATCCGAGCTGAGCGGCCGGGGAGCGGCATGTTCAAGAAGATCCTGATCGCCAACCGCGGTGAGATCGCGCTCCGCGTCCTGCGCGCCGCTCGCGAGCTCGGTGTGAAGTGCGTGGTGGCCTACTCGGAGGCCGACGAGACGTCGCTGCCGGTGCTGCTTGCGGACGAGGCGATCTGCATCGGCCCGGCGGCGTCCGGCGGCTCGTACCGCAACATCCGCAACATCCTGTCGGCGGCGATCGTGACGGGTGCGGAGGCCGTGCACCCTGGCTACGGCTTCCTGGCCGAGAACGCCGAGTTCGCCGAGAAGTGCGAGGAGCACAACCTGGTGTTCATCGGCCCGCGTCCCGAGACGATCGAGCGAATCGGCGACAAGGCGAACGCGCGACGCTTGGCCGTCGAAGCCGGTGTCCCCGTCACGCCGGGGTCCGAGCCCTTGGCCGACCTCGAGGCCGCGGCCGCGTTCGCGACGAAAATCGCGTATCCGGTCATCCTGAAGGCGTCCGCAGGCGGTGGCGGCCGAGGCATGCGGGTGGTGCAGTCGCCCGTCGATCTCGAGCGTTCGTTCGTGAACGCTCAGGAGGAAGCGCGCTCGGCGTTCGGCGATCCCGCCATGTACATGGAGAAGTACCTCGAGGAACCCCGCCACGTCGAGATCCAGGTTTTCGGCGACGGCGAGGGGAACGTGGTGCACTTGTTCGATCGCGACTGCTCGATCCAGCGCCGCTACCAGAAGATGCTCGAAGAGGCGCCGTCCATGCTCGACGACGAGACCCGCGCTGCGATCGCGGAGTCGGCCGTCGCGCTCGCGGCTTCGATCCAGTATCGCGGTGCCGGTACCTGCGAGTACCTGGTCGATCGCGAGGGGCGCTTCTACTTCTCCGAGATGAACACCCGCATCCAGGTCGAGCACCCGGTGACGGAGATGGTCACGGGCGTCGATCTCGTGCAAGCGCAGCTGCTGCTCGCCGCCGGGGAGGGGCTCGCGTTCCGGCAACAGGACATCGCCGTGCGGGGGCACGCGATCGAGGTCCGCATCAACGCCGAGGACCCGGACAAGGACTTTCGGCCATCAGCGGGTACCGTCACCGACGTTCACTGGCCGGGTGGCCCCGGCATCCGCGTCGACAGCCACGTCTACGCCGGCTACCGCATCCCGCCGCACTACGACAGCTTGATCGCGAAGATCATCGCGTGGGCTCCGACCCGCCTCGAGGCCATCGCGCGCATGGATCGGGCGCTGCGCGAGACCGTGATCGAGGGGGTGTCCACGACCGTCCCCTTCCATCTGCGGGTGCTGGACAATGCCTTCTATCGCCGTGGTGCGGTGACCACCAGTTTCATCGCAAGGAGGATGACGTCGTGACCGACCCGAAACCGCAACTCGAGCTCTCGCATGACGTGCTCTACGGCATCGCCCAACTCGCACTCGACGAGGTCGAGGGCGTACGGCCCATCGCGCCACCAGCGCGCGTCGGTGAGTTCCTCACAGGTCGACGCGCGAAGGGCATCCAGATCGAGCGAGAAGGCAACGAGGTCGACGTCTCGCTGACCGTGGCGATGTCGTACGGCGCGGAGATCCCGAAGGTGGCGAAGCGGGCGCAGAAGTCGGTGCGTGAGGCCGTCGCGAGCATGACGGGCTTGCACGTGCGCAGCGTCGACGTGTTCGTCGAGGCGGTCGACGTGCCGCCGGCGATCGTGGCGGCGGACAGGGCTGCGGCGTCGGAGAAGCCGAAGAGCGGTGCGAAGCCCAGGTCCACCAAGGGACGGTCGCGTGGCTAGGCGCCGCGCCCGCGAACTCGCCTTCCAGGCACTGTTCCAGTCCGAGCGCGGGGGCTTCGACGTGCTCGACGTATGGGACGAGTTGCGGACCGAACTCGTTCTCGACGACGGCGACGACACGTACGGCGAAGGCCTCGACGCCGAGACCGTGCAACTCGCCGAACGGCTCGTGCGGACGTTCGCCGAGCGTCGCGTCAGCATCGATGCCGAGCTCGAGCAGCTCATCGAGGGTTGGACGTTCGGCCAGATGGCGCAGACGGACCTGAACGTGCTGCGGCTCGCGCTGGCGGAGCGTTCGGCGCTCGACGTGCCCGGAGAGGTGACGGTGGAGATGGCCGTGCGCTTGGCCAAGAAGTACGGTGGCGAGGACTCGGGTCGGTTCGTCAACGGTGTGTTGGCGAAGGTCTTGCGACAGGCGCCTCCGCGCGGCGCCGTCGTGGTGTGATGCCGGACATGCGAGCCACATCGCTCGACGGTCGCGCCGTCGCCGACGCCATCGCGGAACGCGTGTCGGCACGCGTCGCGGCGTTGCCACGGCCACCGAAGCTGGTGTTCGTCCGCGTCGGGGAGGACCCGGCGAGCGCATCCTACGTCCGGAGCAAGCAGCGCCTCGCTCGACGCGTGGGCGTCGAGGCGGAGACGCTCGTGCTCCCGGAGGAGACCGACCAAGCCACGTTGATGGCGAGCGTCGTCGCCGTCGTCGAAGACGAGGGCGTCGACGGTGTGTTGGTCCAGCTGCCGCTGCCGGCGCACCTCGACGAGGCGCCCGTCCTGGAGGCGATCGACCCCGACAAGGACGTCGACGGCTTCCATGCCGTCAACGTTGGCAGGCTCTGGTCGGGACTGCCCGGACTCGTCCCCTGTACGCCGTTGGGACTCGAGGCGATCTGCGATCACTACGGCATCGCGCTGCAGGGGCAACGCGTGGTGATCGTCGGGCGCTCGAACCTCGTCGGCAAGCCCGCAGCCGCGCTCTTCTTGCGCCGCCATGCGACCGTGACGCTCGCCCATTCCCGCACACGTGACCTGGGGGCCGTGGTCAGGGAGGCCGACGTGGTCGTGGCCGCCGTCGGGCGGGCGGGGATCGTGCAGGGCGCGATGGTCAAGCCAGGCGCCGCCGTGCTCGACGTCGGGATGAGCCGCATCGATGGGAAGATCGTNGGCGACGTCGCCCCGGACGTGTGGGACGTGGCCGGAGCCGTGACCCCGATGCCGGGCGGTACCGGACTCGTGACCGTCGCCATGGTCGTGCAGAACACCGTCTCAGCAGCAGAACGGCGTATCGCAGCCGCGCGATGACCCTGCTCGACAACCTCCCCCTCATCTCGGCCGTGACGGCGACGCTCGCGGCGCAAGTCCTGAAGGTGATCCTCGTCCTCTTGACGGAGCGGCGCTGGGCGTTCGACCGTATGCTCGAGACCGGCGGCATGCCGTCGTCGCACTCGGCCACGGTCACCGCACTCGCCATCACGATCGGCATGGTCGAGGGCTTCGACTCGACGATCTTCGCGCTCGCGATCGTGTTCGCGGGCATCGTCATGTACGACGCGAGCGGCATCCGTCGAGCGGCTGGCATGCACGCTCAGTTGATCAACGACCTCGTGCAGGAACTCGCGCACCTGTTCGACGAGGGGTTCCAGCCGACGGCGTTGAAGACGCTCCTGGGCCACACGTACCCACAGGTGATCGTCGGCAGCATGCTCGGCGGCGTCACCGGTCTGTTGATCGCGCTCTAGGCGCGCGCGACAGCCACCACCGCGATCAGTCGAACGACCGCACCCGCCGAGCGTAGCGGCTCGGCGGCCGACCGGATCGTCGCCCC
>SL_3KL_010_SEDDRAFT_10004326_pt1 | contig 12825 bp, 5 predicted proteins | sample SodLakKL_010_SED_2_FD_10381 | JGI IMG/M metagenome (IMG submission 10381)
GCCATTTCACGCGAAAATCACACAGAAACCAGAAAACACTTCCAGTTTGAAGGTCCTGGTTGGGAAAATGACCGGGTGGGATTTCGTATTTATTTTGATGATCGCAATGGTATCGACATCTTCGGAAAAACCACAGAAATAATGGTGCTTGAAAATGTTGGCATAGATGAAGACTACCATGTTTTGCAGGAGTGGGGAATGGATATTCTTAAAGTGGGAGCTTCGCTTGGCGCCGGTTCTATCGCCCTTGAATCAGACGGTGATCTGCACAGGGTGGCACCCGGTTCAGATGGATCATACAAACTGGTAACCAACGGCCCGCTTCGTTCCATTTTTCAACTCAGGTTTGATAACTGGAATATTGAAGGTAACCAGTTCAATGTTTTGCATGAAATCACCATATATGGTGGTGCCTGGTACTACCAAAGCGATATATCCGTAGAAGGTAATGTTCAGGATGTAAATATCATAACAGGCATTACTACTCTTGACCTTGATGAAAAACAGGCAAATTTCACTGATTATGAAAATGGAATCGTATCCCTGTCAACCCATGGTCAGCAGGCTATTGAAGGTGAATACCTGGGAATGGCAATAATGCTCAGCAAAGCCGATTATCTGGATTTTGCTTACCTGGATGCTACAGCTCCCGACATCAATCATACCTTCATGATAAGGATGAAAACCGGACAAACACCCGTAAGTTTCAAGTTTTACTCTGCCTGGGAATTGTCTGATCCGGAATTTGCTTCCGTGGAAAAATTTGAAGAGTTGTTAAAAACTGATGCCCTGCGAATGGGAAGTCCGGTTCAGGTTGAGATTAAATAATATCCGGTATGAAAAGACTACAGTTCTTACTTTTTGGGCTGGTTTCGCTGGTTTTGATTTATTATCGGGAGCTTCAGGTAGCATCTCTTTAAATGGTTGAAGGTTCAACCAATTTTAAAGCTGAAAATGTAATATCTTCTTTAAATATCGGCAAATCGTTTAATTATAAAAAGCTTAACTAAAATGAAATTAAAGTTTTTGTTATTTATTGTTCTCCTGGGATCAACCCTTGCGAGTACATTTGGTGCCCGTTTCTCATACACCATCAATGAGGCCTGGCGGTTTTCAACAGGCGAAAACCACACCGCACATTCCCTTACTTTTGATGATCAAAAATGGGAAGTAGTTAATATTCCTCATACGTGGAATGCAGTTGATGCTGTGAGTGAGCCCCTGGGTTATTACAGGGGAGAAGGCTGGTATCGGCGTAATATTTACATTGGAAAGGAAGCTGTGGACAGACAGGTTTATATATACTTCGAAGGTGCAAACGAGATTACAGAGCTTTTCGTAAATGGACAAAAAGTGGGTAAACACATTGGCGGATACACAAGGTTTTCATTCGACATTACCAATTACATAAAACCTGACGAATTAAACCTCTTTGCCATTAAAGTTGATAACTCCTTTAATCCTGATGTCCCCCCATTAACAGCTGATTTTACCTTCTTCGGGGGTGTTTACCGCGATGTGTATTTAAAATTCACCGAAAAAGTGCATATATCTTTGACGGATTATGCCTCTTCAGGTGTTTACATTACAACACCCCAGGTTTCGCATGAAAAAGCATCCGTGTTTATCAGAACGCTTGTGGAGAATAAAAGCGAAAATCCCATAGACGTTCGAATTGAACATACCTTTATTTCTCCGGAAGGCAATGAAGTTAAAAAACAAAGTACCCGCGCAAATATTGGACCTGACGAACGATATGAAAACATAGAGGAAAATATAATTATTAACGATCCTTTGCTATGGGGTGTCGAAAACCCTCATTTGTACACTGTTTATTCAAGGGTTTATGATGCCGCAAACGACCGTTTGCTGGATGAAGTGCACAACCCATTGGGATTACGTTGGTTTAGGTTTGATGCCAAAGAAGGATTTTTCCTTAATGATGAACATATCAAACTCATTGGAACCAACCGACACCAATGCTTTGATGGCTTGGGAAATGCCTTGCCCGATCAGATACACGTGAGAGATGTAATGTTGTTGAAAGAAATGGGAGGAAACTTTCTGCGGGTATCACACTACCCCCAGGATCCGGTGGTGATGGAAATGTGTGATAAAATGGGCATCATTACTTCTGTTGAAATACCTGCCATCAATTATATTACCGAAAGTGAGGCATTTACGCAAAACAGCATCGAAATGGCCAGGGCAATGATCCGACAGGATTTTAACCGCCCATCGGTTTTGATTTGGGTTCATCAGAATGAGATCATGCTCCGCCCGCCCTTTGAAAGAGGCACCGAGCGGTTTGATGAATATACCGCCAACGTAGCCAGGTATGGCAGAGCCGTTGAAGAAGTAATTCGTGAAGAAGACCCCTACCGCTATACCATGTTGGTTTTTCATGGTGCGCAGTCTCTTTACGAAGCTGCTGAGCTGGTTGAACTACCTATGCTGGTGGGCTGGAATCTCTATCAGGGTTGGTATAGCCCCGGGTTTGAGAGGTTTGACCAGTTTTTAGATAACTTTCACGAAAAATATCCTGACATTCCGGTTTTTGTCTCAGAGTATGGCGCAGATGTTGACCCCAGGTTGTATTCTTTTCACCCGGAAAGATTTGACTTTACAGCCGAATATGGTAATCTCTTTCACGAACATTACCTGAGGGCTATCATGGACAGACCCTTTGTTGCCGGTGCCAATATCTGGAACCTAAACGATTTTCATTCAGAATTGCGGGGCGATGCCATGCCTCATATCAACAACAAAGGAATCATGACAACCGACCGTAAACCCAAAGATACATATCTGCTTTACAAAGCCTTCCTGAGAGAGGATCCCCAGGTGATGATTGGAAGTAAGGGCTGGCAAAACCGGGGTGGCGTAGCTGACGAAAATGGAGTTACCCTGCAACCGCTGAAAATTTATTCTAATGCTGATGAGGTAGAAGTGGTGCATAACTCAAAAAAGCTCGGAGTTTTCCAGATTATAAACAATGTAGCAGAAGTCCATATACCATTTGTAAATGGGCCTAATACCTTGGAAGCTTCCATAAACGCAGATGGTAAAGTAATTCGCGATCTTTATCAATCTACGTTCAGGCAAATCCCCGCTGATTTGAGAAACCCGGATCATCCGTTTACAGACATCAATGTAACCCTCGGGGCGAACCGTTATTTTGAAGATAAAGAGGGTGCGTTGGTTTTCATTCCTGAACAGCCCTATTCTGAAGGTAGCTGGGGCTATATTGGTGGCGAAAGAAAAATGCCAAAATCAAGATTCGGTTCCTTACCGGCCAGTGAAATCAATATACTAGGTACAGATCACGACCCCATATTTCAAACTAAAAGGGTGGGTATTGAAGAATTCCGGCTCGATTTGCCCAAAGGAAGGTATGCTATTTACCTGTATTTTGCTGAACTGGAAACCGGTGTAGAAAGGATGGCCCTGGTTTACAATCTCGGGCAAGACCTCATCCAGGAAGATTTTGAAGGACGCATATTTCACGTAAATATCAATAATAAAAGGGTTTTAAATGATTTTGACATTACCGAACACGTTGGTTCGGAAAGGGCCATTATCAAAAAATTTCCAGTGAATGTTCACAATGATGAAGGGCTGAGGATACAGTTCGAGCCAGTTTTGGGCGAACCTGTTTTGAATGCAATAAGGGTGTACCTGATGTACTGAAAATAATTTTGACTTGCCCATGAATTGTTAAATCAATTGCGCCAGGCATACCTTACGGCTACTGGCTCGGCAACCGATTCCCTGCCCGACAGAGAACTTTACGAGCACCGCCAAAACAAGCACGAAGATGCCAATGTGATCAATGACTCGTTAATGGCCGGTTTTCTGCCTCAGCTCGAAGAGAAGATCAAAAATTACAGGAAAACCCAACCTTAATTTCAGCCTTAGCCTCAACCTGAAAAATGACAAATTATAGCTATTTGTCAGTTGATGATGATAGCTTAATCAATACACCTTTCTTCTTTCAGGATACAGCTCAATGGCATCATCAATAATACGGTGTGCAAATTGAATTCCATAATCATTTTCAAACACTATTTCCCTGAAATACTTCCAGTCTTCCAAAGTGATCCTGTCGTCGGTTTTACTGTATTGAAGGGCATTGACGGCCTGTAGCATAACGTAACCCACATCTGCGTTGCGCGCTTCCCGCATCAGGATTTCAAAAGCACTATCCGGGTCACCACACCATGCAAGGGCCTGGCCGGCCATGATCCGGTTGGCAACAAATTCATCTTTCAGTGCCATTTGCAGAAGTGCCTCTGTTACATTTGAGTCTTTTACTCCGATCCGGAATAATCCATAAGCACCCCAAAAGCGTATTACCGCATGATCATTGCCAATATAATCAAGGTAGATGTTAAGATGTTCATCCCTGCCTTCAGCCGCAATTTTGGCAGCATCCAGGATGGTCTCAACCGGATAATCCTCGCTTTGGGCATATTCGTAAATGGTTGGGTGCTTTAATCCGGGCCCTGCCAGTTCATGGAACATGGGTTCGGGTATTAAACCAATGTCGCGGGTTTCAATCATCCATTTGTCGAGGGCGTCTGAAAGACGTCTGATCCGCCTGCGCTGTGATAGATCTTCGGCAATATCGTTTATGTGCCAGGGATCGTTCTGCGTGTCGAACAGATATACAACATTTTTAGGTTGAAAGAACCGGGACTGGACATTATTGGTCAGTCCCTGCTCAAAGGCTTCCTCCCATGCCCTCCAACCCTCATGCATCCTGGGACCATAACGGGTATCGCGCCCCTCAGGTCTGTGTGGATTAAAGTGTCTGATAAAATAATACCTGCCATCTGTGACAGCCCTTGAAAAATCGTAACGCTCTGACATCCTGTCGCGGTAAAAGAAGGTTAATTCAGGCCCCCTGCCTATTCTCTGACCCAGGAATGGCTCACCCTGCATAACTTCAGGTACTTCAATCCCAGCTATGGACAGCACCGTAGGGGCCAGGTCAACAAAACTCACCATACGGCTATCAGTACCGCCGGGCTTTACCTTCGAAAGGTGGCGCCACTTTTCAGGCAGGTACACGATAAGGGGCACCTGTGTGCCCACATTGTATATATAGCGCTTCGATCGGGCCAACATGCCCCCATGGTCAGCATAAAAGAACACGATAGTATTTTCCGCAAGACCTTTCTCCTCCAACTCACGGAGCAGATCACCCTTCATACTGTCCATTAGTGTTATCAGGTCGTAAAAACGGGCCCAATCCTCCCTGATCTCAGGCAGATCGGGATGATAAGGTGGAAGGGTCAGCTCTTGCGGATTAACACGGGGTTGCTCCGGGATATCGCCTTCACTCACAAAACGCTCTATCCGGTTGGCAGCCAGACGACTTTCATGGGTTACCACATTATTGAAAACAGCAAAAAACGGCTGCCCTTCGCCCCGGTTTCTGTAGTGAGCTGTATTACTCACCTCATCCCAGATCATGGTGCGATTGATCTCAAAACTGGAGTTGTAATCGGTTTTTACATTGTTGGTAGTATAGTATCCTGCCTCACGAAAAATCCGGGAATATGCAGGAATGATATCTGGCAGTTGCGTACGGGAGCGCATCTGATGGGTGCCAATGGTTGATGAATGCATACCGGTAAGAATGGCCGAGCGAGCAACAGCGCAAACAGGTGCGTTGGCCCAGGCATTAGTGTACCGGATCCCCTTTGTTGCAAGCTCATCCAGGTTCGGGGTGTGGGCATAATGATAACCATAACTTCCCAGGTAGGGGCTGATATCCTCGCAGGTGATCCAAAGGATGTTCGGCCTTTCAAGGGGAATATCTGTTGTGTTTTTTTTATCCTGACATGAAGTCAGGACTCCGGCTGTAATACCGCTTAAAGCCAATATTAATTTACCATTCATATAAATGTGTTTTTAGGATATGAAATAACTCCTACCGTGTCCTTATTCCTGCCAAAATCATTGAAGAAGCCTTAAGGTGGTGAAATAATAGTTCTATGTTTTACTGGCCCGCAAAATACACTAATTTAATTTCATTTAGTATTAATTGCGTTCAAAAAAATACAACCCGTTTTGTTTGATTCCGCGGATTTTTTGAGCCAAAATAGTAATTCTTTCTGTGATATGTTCCATTCAGTCATAAAATATCCGGAACTCAGTCGATCGGTAGCATTATAGCCATCGGGCAGGCCTGAAAAACTGCGATCATAAAAATCAGATTGTGCGGTGTTGGGCTGTTTGAGGTCGACTCGTCATTCATTGCAACTTACGATAGGTTTTTTGGAACAAAAATAATACACAATGTGCATTTGCTTTTATACCTTTATCTTGTGAAACTGAGCCAGGCCATGAAAATATTAGGTGGATAGAAGAACATCTAAGCCCGGTGGCAGATGTCTGAGATCTGAAAGAAGAATCCTTGTCTCCCTTGTCCGAATAAGAAAAAACACGAAAAACTCAACATCAACCTCAAAAATGATAAACTATCCCCCTAAACAGATTACCAATTGGAGTCTTGTGTTACTGTCATCACTTCTTTTTATTGGCTGTACACCCAAACGTGAAGCAAACGATAAAACTGCCACCATAGAGGAGCAGATTGATATTGCCCCGGTATGGTCAGTGCACCGGGCCGGGCCACCGGAACTTTTTACCCGCGATGGCAGGCAGTATGTTGCCTATTATGATCATGATCGTTTTCTTACTTTGGCGCAGCGTGATTTGGATTCCAGTCAGTGGCAGTACCACCAATTTCCCGTGCAGATGGGCTGGCAAACCGGCGCCCATGCCAAATTATCGCTTGCAATTGACAGGCAGGGTTATATCCATATTACCTGCTACCGGCGCGGGCTATTTCAAGAGCCACCCATGCCGCCCCGGCCCATTTACTACCGATCTCTTGCTCCACACTCTATCAATGGGTTTGAGCAGCTATTCATGGTTTCAGAAGATGAACGTACCGATTATCCCACATTTATTACCGTTGAGGAGACACTATATTTTACATTCCGAGATGGTGGCAGCGGACGGGGAGACCAGCATTTCTATCGCTATGATGATGATCAGAGACTGTGGGAACAATTGCTTGACACCCCCTTGCTCGATGGCCATAGCGAGATGAGTGCAATTAAACCCGCAGAAAATGGAGAGCTTACCCAATTTGTCTGGAATCGCGATGTAGAAAAAGCTATTGTGGTATTCGATGAGGAAACTTTTCTGCCCATAAGGATGGAAACTCCGCAGCCTATCGAATGGAGGCAGAAACTGTCTATACCGGAATCTGATTTTCAAATTGACCCGATTCCCGATCTGCGCCGGCTTGGTGGCCCTATGCTGGCAGAGCTTATCCCAGACTCCGGAGAATCCGGGCAGGAAGGCATTTCTTAATACCTGCGCTGGGAACATGGCGGCGCCAACCGCGATCGGCCGGTACCGGAACCGTGGCCTGAACCCACCATGTTAAGGGTTTATAAGGTAAGCAATGCAAATTGAATTAATAATTAGTAATAAATCAAACAATGAAAAACTACGCTTATAAATATGATGAATTACCCGCTTTTAAAGTGGCAGAAGGGATTGAACGAAGATTGATCAAAACAGATAACCTGATGTTGGTAAACATAGAATTCAATGACGGACCCACATCAAAACCAGACCCGTTTCATTCGCACCCGCATGAGCAGGTTTCATACCTTGCGGAAGGGGAGATTTATCTTTTTGTTGATGACCACGAAAAAGTACATCTTACACCCGGCGATAAATTTGCCATCCCACCCAATATACCTCATACCATTCAGCGCTTAACACCCATTGTCCGGCTCATCGATTGCTTTACTCCGATTCGGGAAGATTTTTTATAAAGTATGATCAGAAATGTGACTAATGTTTCATCTGTTTATAATTTGATTAAGTCGGTCAGATGGAGCTCGCCATATAATCATCCACGTGTGTGTCAAAATTTTTGTCATGGCTCGGTTCTTTTTTGTGGTTTTATAATGATATCTGAGTCTCTGGAATGATATTATGAATGCTAAATCATAAGAAACAAGCATGATTGCTTTGGATTGAATGATTAAAGTGAATTCATCCCCCTAATCCTATTCTTCTGCTCTTGTGGCATCATCCCAGTCATCTGTTCTGAAAGATGATGCAGGTAAAAGGCTGGTATTATAAAGAGTACCTTTTATCCAATTGCGCCAGGCATACCTAACGGCTACTGGTTCATTAACCTTTTCACTGATGACAAATACATTTCTTCTGTCCACGATTGTGGCCGTAGCCGGATAAAAAACCTTATCATCACCTGCAATTTCAAACCCTGTTAGTTCATCATAGGCATACACCCCCCTTTCGGCATTTTTAAACCAAAGGATGATTCCACCGTCTTTTACTTCTAAAGATTCATAAACCGGAGAGGCATACGCTACATTTTCAAATCCGTAAGTTTGATTCAGCGCATTAAATAAAAGCCTATCAGCTACTTCTTTCTTTTTGGCTGGATGAATGCAAAATTCTTCGCCAATATCCATAGTAATGGCTATACCTGAATTGGGAATTAAATCCAGACATTGCAATTGTGCTTCGCGAATAAATGCTGAGTTCTCAACGGTTTGAAAAGCATCACTGTGCTCCCTGTAATAAAAAGGAGCAATTTGAACATAGTAAAATGGAAAATCCCCTATTCCCCAGCGCGTGCGCCAGTCTTGCACCATTGCCGGAAGAAGTTGTTTATAATAGTCGGGTTCTGACCGGTTGGTTTCACCCTGATACCACAAAACTCCCTTTATTGTGTAGGGAATCAAAGGATGAATCATTGCATTGAACAATACAGTTGGAATGTGATGTGTCCTTTGGGTAATATCTACATCATCAATGTTTGTATCCTGGTAATTGCTTAATACCTCCTTGCTCATCCATGCCTGTACAGGGCTTCCCCCCCATGAAGTATGAATTATTCCCACAGGGCAATCCAGTATTTCCTGAAGTTGTTTACCATAGAAATAAGCTACAGCACTAAAGGTTGCAACATTATCGGATGACGCTTGCTGCCAGCCTCTGTATTTTTCAACATCATCTTCAGGTGTCTTTGATGCTGACCTTTCAACAGTAAAGAGACGCAAATCAGGATTATAGGAACTGGCAATTGCCATATTTGAACCAAAGGTAGGTTGGCCATTGAATCCCACCATTGGTTGTTCCATATTGGATTGTCCGGAACATAGCCACACTTCTCCAAAAAGGATGTTTTCCAATGTTATATCTGATGAATTGCTTTTTAATAAAATGGATTGCGGCTCTTTACTGTCGGTGGTTTTTACTTCAATTTTCCAGTCACCTTTGCTATCAGCTTCAGTATATATAATATCTGGCATCCATGATGTTTCAATCGTAATTTTCTCATTGGCATCAGCCCAACCCCAAAGCACTACGGTTGTATTTCGTTGCAAAACCATATCTGATGATACAATAGCAGGAAGCTTTATCTCAGCCTGAATGGATTGTATAAATAGCAAGTGTATTGCTAATAACAGAATCGGAGTAAATCTTTTCATTTTTTTTTAAATAACTGAATTTATATGAAATGTTATCCCTGGAAGAGTATAGAATGAGTCTTTTCTGAATATGAAGTTAGAAACCCTGAAAAAATTTGGGGATTTGAAAAAACCACACTTAACACTTGAGCAATATTACTAAATTTTTGAAGAAATCGCTCAAAATTAAGTTGAATTTCATCAAGTATTAAAAATCATTCTGGAAAAAATTATGCGATCGAAGCCAGAAAAAAAAGAAGTGAATATGGCAGCTAAAGGGTTAACTCATAAATGCCAAAAGAAAACCTATTATACAACCTAAGTGCTATTTTGGAGCACGCAAATTGCATTATTAGGTATCGTAGTAATATTTTTAGAACTGTTCTCAAAACAAAAAAAAAATAAATTAATCTATTTTAGCCTGTAAGATTTATTATCGACAACTTTCAAAACACAAAAATTTTTAGAAATTAATAAACACCTGGATTATGTTAAAATACAATAAGGTCACTTCAGCTTTTTCCTTATTCTTAATTATCCTTTTTATAGAGACCACAAATTCCTATGCTGATAAAACTGACTCGCAAAGACTCATTCACGGATGGGAATTTGTAAAAGGCGACCTGGGGGGGGTATGGGAAGCATTGCGAATAGAAAACAGCTCTAACCTTCCGGTTTGGAAAGAAGTAACTCTTCCTCATAGTTACAATGCCCTGGATGGCGTTGATCCCGATGTACCTTACTATCAGGGTCCGGGCTGGTACCGAACACTTCTCGAACTTAATAATCCCTATCATGATGGACGTATTATTCTTCATTTTGAAGGTTCCGGTCAGAAAACCGATTTATATGTTTTTCAGACCCATATTGGCCGGCATGTGGGGGGCTATGATGAATTCTGGTTTGACATTACGGATGCGGTGGAAGAATTTCGCAATTCCGGCTTTTCTGATATGTATGATGGCCTGGTCCCTGTTGTGGTAAGAACCGATAATTCGCGTGACGTAGAGCTGATTCCTTCCGATCTTAGCGACTTCAACCTGTATGGTGGTATTTACCGCTATTTAAATCTGCGCTATGTACCGGCAGTTTCGCTGGAGATGGTACACATCACCCCAACCACCATTGAACCTTATTATAATGCCGATATACAAATAAAAGCCCGCCTCTACAACCCTTTTCGATATGTAAAACCGGTTGAAGTGGACTATAAGATCACAGATCATAATGGCGAAACAGTTGCTTATGGAAATACCACTCAGCTTGCCTGGAACGGTTTTGTAGAAATAGGAGATGTTAATCTTGAAAATCCAGACTTGTGGTCACCTGATGAACCGAACATCTACCACTGCCATGTGACCATAAGCATAGGAGATATTCATCACCATCAAACAGAGCGTTTTGGCATACGAGATTTTGAATTTAAGAAAAACGGACCTTTTTATTTGAATGGTGAGCGGCTTTTCATAAAAGGGACCCATCGGCACGAAGACCATGCCGGCGTTGGTCCTGCCATGACGGAAGACCTTATGCGGCAGGAGATGGAGATGATGAAAGAGATGGGGGTGAACTTCATCCGCCTTGGCCACTACCAGCAATCAGGGATTATTCTGGATTTGTGTGATGAACTGGGAATTATGGTATGGGAAGAAATTCCATGGTGCAGGGGTGGCCTTGGTGGTGAATCATTTCGGGAACAGTCCGGAAGAATGCTTACCAATATGATTGAGCAGCATTATAATCATCCATCAGTTATCATATGGGGTTTGGGGAATGAAAATGACTGGCCCGGAGACTTTGACGTATTCGACAAGCATGAAATCCGGGCATTTATGAAAGAACTGCACGACCTTTCCCATCGGCTTGACAGCAGCCGAAAAACCGGAATACGTCGTGCAGACTTTCTCAAAGATGTTATTGACGTGTACTCTCCCTCCATATGGGCTGGATGGTACCGGGGTATTTACCAGGATTACAAGCCGGCAACACTTGACTGGATTAAAAGAGTTGACCATTTTTTCCATATGGAGTGGGGGGGTGACAGTCATCCGGGCCGGTTCAGCGTAGAACCCGAGAAAGACCTCGGACACATTGTTACCGGTGAAGTGGACGAGCGTCATGGTGATTTCCAGATGACTGGCGGACTGCCACGTGCTTCGCGCGACGGCGACTGGTCAGAATCATACATGGTCAATCTCTTCGATTGGCACCTGAAGGAAATGGAGACCATGCCCAACCTAACCGGGGCAGCTCAATGGCCCTTTAAGGACTTTTCTACTCCTTTACGTCCTGAGAACCCTGTACCCTATGTAAACCAGAAAGGAGTGGTGCAACGTGACCTTACGCCAAAGGAAAGTTTCTACGTTTTTCAGTCTTACTGGACCGAAAAACCCATGGTTCATATTTATGGCCATGCATGGACCACACGTTGGGGCAAACCCAATGAACCCAGACTGGTAAAAGTATTTTCCAATTGTGAGCAGGCAGAGCTTTTTGTAAACGGTGAATCACAGGGAATAAAGCTACGTAACAGTCAGGACTTCCCAGCTGCCGGTCTTCGTTGGATGGTGCGCTACAACGAAGGTGAAAATCACTTAAGAGTAGTTGCCCGAAAAGGAGATGTAGTTGTTGAAGACCAGATTAACATAAATTACCAGACTGAACCCTGGGGCGAACCAGCAACGCTCAGGCTTGAATTGGTTTCACAAGCTGCCGATACCGCAGAAGTCCGTGTATTACTGCTCGATGAAAATGCGGTATTATGCCTTGATGCAGCAAATATCATCAACTTCCATTTGACAGGCGATGGACGATTGATCGATAATCTGGGGACAGCAGGAGGTTCCCGTACAGTGCAATTAGCCAGCGGAAGGGCATCCATCCGGGTTAAACTTAATAATGGTGAATCAGTTATTTCAGTAAATAGCGATGGATTTAAAACTGACTTGCTTTCCCTCTCAAGCCAGAGGTACAACAAAAAGAGAGAGCCTGCAAGGTTGGGTACATCCAGCCTGTTCGTAGTTCCATCAGCAGCAGAGGTAAAGGAAATTATGACCCGTGTGGCCGACTGGCAACTCAATAACTTGCCAGAACCTAAAATGCGGCCCTCAGGTAATCTGGCCTGGTACGAACATTATGACTGGACAAATGCCGCTTTCTACACAGGCATAATGGCACACTGGCAAACCACAGGCGAACAAAAATATCTTGACCAGATGATCGCCTTTGCTGAGGAAGTAAACTGGATGCCCGGCAAAAGACTCCTTCATGCCGACGACCATGTGATTGG
>SL_3KL_010_SEDDRAFT_10004327_pt1 | contig 12825 bp, 11 predicted proteins | sample SodLakKL_010_SED_2_FD_10381 | JGI IMG/M metagenome (IMG submission 10381)
CAATGATTACTGCACTGGTAATTATGGTCATTGGAAACAACCTGGCCCGGGCTTTTGGTTTGGTGGGAGCGATGTCTATTATCCGATTCCGGACAGCTGTAAAAGACACTCAGGACATCATGTATATTTTCTTTGCTCTCGCCGCCGGTCTTGCTTGCGGTGCGGGTATGTACGCCATCGCGGTGACCGGGACTTTATTCATCGGTTTTTCACTCATGATTGCCTCTGCTGTGTACGCCGAAAACCCCGCTAAGCGAGAGTACCTGCTGCAAATCGTGCATCTCGGCTCAAAGGTGGAAAAAGGGCTCTTCAACCGAACCATTGAGAAATATGTGACCAGGTACAATCTGGTCAATGTAAAAAATCTGACAGATGACCGGGGGGAGATAATGGAGTTTTCGTACTACATCATGCTCAAAAAAGAGTCCCGGGCACCTAAATTACTTGCAGAACTTCGAGAACTACCCAATGTTGACAAAGTAAATCTGTTTTTTGATGAAGAGTAAGCTGTGGATATTTTTTGGAAGGTGTTTTTGGAGACCTTCATCGGTGCTGGCTTTTTGTCTGTTTATTGTTTTGATCATGTGCAGTAGTTGCAATGACAATTCAGCACCCGAGTGCGCAGATCCTGCAGCCAATAATTTCAACAGTGATGCTATCGGATTTTCAGACTGTGAATTTGAGGAGCAGATAGCTACTCCCGAATTATTGACCTTCCTCGATATCGCAGTGGAAGAAACCTCAGGCCTGGCCATTTTGGAAAACCACTTGATAACTCACAATGACCGGGGCCACAGCAACGAACTTTTTGTAGTTGATCCAGAATCTGGTCTGGTATTGAACACCTTCGAAGTAACGGGAGCGGAGAATGAGGACTGGGAAGATCTGGCTCAAAGTGATGAAATACTTTTTGTCGGTGATATGGGAAACAACCCCGGAGACCGGGAAAATCTGCGGATATACATGGTGAAGAAATCCGACTTCGATTTTGGACATGAAACCGGTGAAGTTCCAACCGTGGGACTGATAGAATTTTACTACCCGGAACAGGAAGTATTTGAAGCCAACAACAATCACAACTGGGATTGCGAAGCCCTGATCTACCGCGATGGGTATCTATATCTCTTTATGAAGCACAGAAAGGATCCCTTGAGCAATCTTTACAGAATACCTGCTGAGGAAGGTTCTCACACTGCTCAATTATTGGCTTATTTCAACGCGGGGCATCGCATCACGGGCGGTGATATATCCGCCGACGGGAGTCAGATAGCTCTGGTGGGGTACAACAAGGATGACAATTGCGTGGTTTGGTTGCTCGATGATTTTGGAGATGGACACCCACTTTCGGGCTCCAAACGAATGTTCACCCTCGGTTCTTTTTCTGCCCTCGGCCAAATGGAGGCAATCGTCTATAAAAATGACAGCACCTTCTACATCTCCGCTGAGGAGGTAGATGGCATTCTGCCAAGATTGTACAGACTGGAACTTCCCTGATTCTGCTGTTTAATGATTTATGTCCGTAAAAGGGCCCATGAAGGCATTGGTTTTTTAGGCCATGAAGATTTCTCCAAAAAAATGTTAAAAAATAGGTAAGGAAATTTGGACAACAGGTTAAAATATGTTAAATTTATGCCTTTGTAATGATGACCAAAATTCTTTCTTATGAAGATAACATTCAATGAGCTCAGGAGAATTAAGCACGCTCTACCTACCGGAAGTATCAAAAAAATTGCAGGAGAGTTGGGAGTTGAGGAGCAGACCGTTCGCAATTATTTTGGCGCTCGCAAATATGTAGATGGCGAAGTGGTGAGCCTTCACGTTGAACCCGGACCTGATGGTGGAGTAGTTAATCTCGACCGAAGCGACATTCTTGAATTGGCGAGAAAGTTGGCCGATTCTCCACGTGCTAAAGCCCCTGCCTGAATCCCTGTCTATGCGGGGATTTCTTTTTTTCGGGCAGCATGTAAACTGTTCCTTGACCTTGCTTTCCCGGAGTTGGGAAAGAGCAAAGGCATACATGGTTACTTTTTCCTTGTTGAGGGAATAAGGTAGTCATTAAGTTTGCCCGGTGAAAATAACTTTGAGCCTCTCCCAATACAAGTTGCAGTTTCACTGCAGGTTGGTATAAGTTTGAATAGACAAAATTACTGATTTTGGCCGCTAATATCTCTTTAGAATGGTTGGGTGCAGTACTTTTTGATTTCTTAAGATTGGACCTCCAATTTTTAGACCCTCAATAAACGACTACCTGACTGCATTCGCGGTCCTGGTCATCTCTCAAACAAATTATGTAAACGCCTGAAGGATAGCCCTCGAATCCAATCATGTATGCCCGGCCAAAATTAGCGCGCTCCGAGTAAACCAGGCGACCTGCCATGTCAAAGACTTCTATATCGAGAGAAAAGTTGCCCTGACAGGGTGCAAACAGACCTATTTTCTGCGGATTCGAAAACCAATTCACCTGTATTTGGGCCAAATCCGTGTTTTCCTCAGCAGGATCTCCCGGTGGGTTACAAACATCACTTTCCAGTAGTTTTTGCCGGTGCAATTCAAGGCTGGCGATCATGCGCTCTTTTTGACCGTGGGTAAACATGGCGAGGCATTGGTCTTCCGGATAATCCATGAAATTGGTAACTATGTCCTCGCTTCCACAAGATTCGGTAGTTTCGTTGCTGCAGGAGCGATAGGGGCCGATTTGATTGGGAGTGTCCTCTACAAAATCATCCGTATCGCAACTGCCTGAGCCCGGCCCCCAGGGGTGGTAGAGATTGAAGTAATGCCCGATTTCATGCACCAGAGTCTTGCCCCCATCCGCAAATGGCAGTTTTTCCACACCCGTTCCAATGCTTCCAATTGCCCTGTAATCCACTACCACACCCTCGGCTTCGGGGTAGGGCGCACTGTTGGGGAATGTGGCAGAACCCAGGACGTTCCCACCTATCTCACAAACCCAAATATTGAGATAAAAGTCCGGGTCCCAAAGGTCCTTGCCTCCGTATTCAGAGAAATGTACGGCCCTTTTGGTGAAATTAATCCTCTCGTTTCCAATCTCTTCCACATCAGTTTGTGTACGAGTAATTCCGTTTGTAGGCATTCCATCCGGATCTCTTTTTGCAAGACAGAACTCGATTTGCACATCGGAGATCAGATGGCGAAACTGCCCCCGGACTGTATGCAAATTCCTGTTTTGCATACTAAATGCCCGGTTTAAGATTTCAAGCTGATCGTAAATTTGCAGGTCGGATATGTTTTGCTCATCCGTGTGCCAAACGACGTGAAAAACCACTGGAATTGTAATAGTGGTACGCGGTACGGCTCGATGTTCATTTAAGTGCTTCTGAAGTTCTAGCTCCATCAGCCCTCTTTTTTCTTTCAACTCAGGACGCAGCTCAAGTGCTTCCTCAAGAAAAGCATCAGCTCCACAGCGGACGATGGTGTCCTGGCCGTGAATAAAGAGCGAAGGAAGAATTAGGAAACACACTATCACCATCCATTTCCAGCCGGTCGGGGATTGGAGGTGCTGAAAATCGGTAGTTTGTTTTCCAGGTAATGGGTACATTCGATGCCTTAAGTTCAAAGATGGTGTTCCACTGCGGACTCAAAGTTAGAGAGCTGCGGCAGAAAACCATCTTTTGAACGCAGGAAAATCTGAAATAATTTAATCGCGTTGGACCAACTCAAATAATTTGCTCAGGTCAGGGGAGAGAATGATCTCTGTACGCCTATTGAGCGCTTTGTTCTCAGGGGTGTCATTGGGAGCAACCGGGTCGTACAACGCCCTACCCGAAGCGGTAATTCTGGTGGGCTCCACATTTGCTCTGGTCAGTATTTTTACCACTGATGTTGCCCTGCTGACACTCAGGTCCCAGTTTCTCTCCGCACTTCCGTCGCTATCGGTATGCCCTTCAACGGTAATAGCGATATCTGGATTGGCATTGAGCACCTCGGCCAGTTTGGTGATCGCATCGCGGCCCTTGGCATCAATCCGGTCACTTCCCACTTCAAACAGAAGTTGCTGGCTGAGTGAAATATAAACCCTTCCATCTTTTTGAGTCACTGTGAGGTCTGCATCGGAAAAACCCATTAACGCCTGTTCAATCCCCGCCATTACATTGTCGAGAATTTCCCGTTGGGCATTGATTTGATCGTTAAGTTCATTAATCCTGGTTTCGCGTTCCTCAAGTGAAGCTTGCAATTTATTGAGGGCATTTTCCTTTTCGTCCAGATCCCGCTGAAGCCGTGCAAGACTCCTCTCTTTCAGGGCTATTTCGTTTTCTTTTTTGCCCAACTCTTCTACCAGGGTCTGCCTTTCTTCTGTAGCTGATGCCAGCAGAACCTCGTTCTGGCTTAGAAGAGATCCGTATTCCGCGTTTAACTTTTCAAGATTCTCCCTAAGACTGGCTGCCCTCCTTTCGAGTTCTGATTTCTCTCTTGCCAACCGGTCCCGTTCGCTTTCAAGTGCTTCGTGGTCAACGACCAATTTGTCGTAGGCTTGCTTTACTTTCTCAAGCCTGTCCACCCTGTTTTCCAGACTTTTATTAGTTGCCAATAACTCATCGTATTTCCGCTGTGAGACACAGGAACCCAGCATCAATGCTATCATGGATAAAACAAAAAGGTTCTTCATTTGTAAGAAGTTATGAATTAGATAAAATATTAATACAAAGATACGCTACTTTTCTAAACCGCCAATGTTATTAGATTATTTTACAGCGGTTTGTAATATTTTACTCCCTTGATTTCGAGGTAATGAACCGGTTTACAATTCAGTTTGGTTCAAAGCTTGAAAAGGAAGGTGTTTTTTACGTAAGTAGCATACGATCAATGGTTTGGGTTACAGAACCCGCCATTTGTAAATCCGGATTTGTTTTGAACTCAAATGGATTGGCTGCATTTAGTATCGAGGGGCGACGTGGAATATATAAGACCGAAAATTGTAGTGATTAGTTTCAATCTGATAAGTGAAAATGCCGGAGTTTAACCGAATGAGATACAGGATTTTTTTTATATCTTTGAGGGGAGAAAACCGAATGGTGGATGCAAAGTCCACAAAAGCCTTTTTATGATTTCCAGTACCTGTGGAGGCCGGGAAAACGCTGTCTTTAATCGTCAGTGTTGACTGGTTACAATTGGTGTGGCGGACCAATCAAATTTGTATCAAAAATAGCGGAAGTTGCTGTCTTTTGTAGGATTTGCAAACCGGATTTTAACTGCACAAAACTTTAAATGATGAAAGAAGTGAAAAAGCCTGAGAATCTCATACACGACGAACTAAAAAGTTGGGTTGGGGAAGTTGCTGACCTTTGTAAACCGGACCGGATTTTCTGGTGTGACGGCAGTCAAAAAGAATACGATGAATTGTGCGACATGCTGGTGGAGAAGGGCACTTTCAGGCGGTTGAATCCGGAAAAGCGTCCAAACAGTTACGCCTGTTTTTCAGATCCCTCTGACGTGGCAAGGGTAGAGGACAGAACCTATATCTGCAGTCGCCTTGAGGAAGATGCAGGCCCTACTAACAACTGGATGGACCCGCGCGAGATGAAGATAACCCTACAGCCGCTTCTCGATGGCTCAATGCGTGGAAGAACGATGTATGTCATCCCCTTTTGTATGGGACCACTGGGCTCCCCGATTAGTAAATATGGCATTGAAATTACCGATTCGGAATACGTGGTGGTCAACATGAAGATTATGACGCGCATGGGAAAGGAGGTGTACGATCAAATTGGTAAAAACGGGGAGTATGTCAAGGCGCTGCATACCCTGGGCGCTCCGCTGGAACCGGGTCAGGAAGATGTGAAGTGGCCCTGCAACCCGGATGTAAAATACATCGTCCACTATCCGGAAGAGAGAAGTATAGTCTCTTATGGAAGTGGATACGGGGGTAATGCGCTCCTTGGTAAAAAGTGTTTCGCTCTGAGGATTGCCTCTGCTATGGCCCGGGACGAGCAGTGGCTGGCCGAACATATGTTGATCCTCGGAATGGAAGACCCCGATGGCAAAAAAGACTATGTCGCCGCTGCATTTCCCAGTGCTTGTGGAAAGACGAATTTTGCAATGATTATTCCTCCGAAAGAATTTGAGGGATACAAAATCACCACGGTGGGGGACGATATCGCCTGGATAAAGCAGGGTGGGGACGGCCGTTTGTATGCTATCAATCCGGAAGCCGGTTTTTTCGGTGTGGCTCCCGGGACCAACTATGAGACCAATCCCAACGCCATGGAGACCATCAAAGAAAACAGTATTTTCACTAACGTGGGGATAACCGAAGATGGCGATGTCTGGTGGGAAGGCCTGTCCGATAAACCACCGAAGGGAGTAATCAACTGGAAAAACAAAGTCCACGACCCTGAATCCGGAGACCCCGTAGCGCATCCCAATGCGCGTTTTACCACCCCTGCCTCACAGTGTCCGAGTATTGACCCTGCCTGGGAGGACCCGAAGGGAGTGCCGATCAGCGCCTTTATTTTCGGTGGGCGTAGAAGCACCACCATGCCGCTGGTTTTTCAAAGCTACAACTGGAACTTTGGCGTCTATATGGCGGCCACCATGGGCTCTGAGATGACTGCGGCAGCTTTTGGAGAAATTGGAAAGGTACGAAGAGACCCCTTTGCAATGCTTCCATTTGCGGGTTACCACATGGCCGATTATTTTCTTCACTGGCTCAAATTTGGCCGCCAACTCCCAGCTCCACCCCGGATTTTCTCCGTCAATTGGTTTAGAAAGGACAAAGACGGGAAGTTTATTTGGCCGGGATTTGGAGAGAATATGCGGGTGCTAAAATGGATAGTCGATAGGATCAATGGCAAAACTTCAGCTGTGGAATCCCCAATAGGTTGGATGCCCTCTTATGAAGACCTCGATATGTCCGGGCTGGATTTTTCAAAGGAAGACTTCGACAAAATTATGTCCATTGACCGCGAAGACTGGAAGCGCGAATTGCTGGACCACCAGGATCTGTTTGAAAAAATGTACGACCGAACGCCAAAAGACTTTTTCTTCATGCGAGAATTGTTGCTGTCCGGCCTGTGGCGCTCTCCGAAAAAATGGTCCTGAGGTTTGACTCCTGATTGTTCGTCAATAGCGACTTCATTTTCTGATGATGTTACCTGTTTCGGTTTACTGATTGGTTTTATGAAAAAATTTTCCTTTAGATGATTGGAATCCTGTATCGAAAAATTTTGAGACCGGTTTTATTCCTATTTGACCCGGATAAGGTCCACAAGGTATTCGTAAGTCTTGGAGGATTTTTGGGGAAGTTTACTGTCGGCAGATGGCTAATCGGAAGACTTTACGATTATCCCGGACAAAAACTGTCCAAGAAAGTTGATGGGGTGGTCCATAGAACCCCCATCGGACTGGCAGCGGGATTTGATTACAACGGTGAACTATCAAATATCCTTCCCCATATGGCATTTGGCTCGGAAGAGGTGGGGTCTGTTACTGCCCGCCCTTGTCCCGGCAATCCCAAACCACGGTTGAAGAGAATGGTAAAATCAGAGGCTTTGGTGGTTTACAAGGGATTGAAGAATCAGGGTGTGGATAGGATTATTGAACGCTTGAAAAATGCCCGGCCGCGTGAGGGATTTGCACTGGGAATCAGCATAGCCAAAACAAATGACCGCGAAAGTGTGGGCCTGGAAAAGGGGATTGAGGACTACTATTATTCGCTGAAAAGGCTGACTGAAGAGAAGGTGGGAGACTTTTACACCATCAATATTTCCTGTCCCAATGTGCACGGAGGAGAGGATTTTTCCAATCCGGAGAGGCTCGAGAAGTTGTTAACAAGACTAAAGACCATTCAGCACGATAAGCCCATGTATGCCAAAATGCCGATCAATCAAGACTGGGAGGCTTTTAATGAAATGCTCAAAGTGATTGACAGGGCAGGATTGCACGGAGTGGTGATTGGCAATCTTAATAAAAACTATGACGAGGCACCTCATCCTGAGGAAGCCCCTGATGAATATCGGGGTGGATTGAGTGGAAACCTCTGCAAAAGCCGCTCCACTGATTTGATACGGAAAACGCGTCAGAACTGGGGTGACAGGTTCACCATCATCGGATGTGGCGGCATACTAACCGCTGAGGATGCCATCGACAAGTTGGAGGCCGGCGCGGACCTCTTACAGCTGATCACCGGAATGATATTTCACGGGCCTCACCTCATGAAAAATATTTGCAAAAGACTTGAAAAGATGGAGAGTGCCCCGGTGCAGGAAAAGGCATTCAGCCGGGAGGTGTAAATCTATTACAGGATAGCTTCACTATAAAACTTACTTAAGTAAAAACAATTTCCCGGATTCCGTTATTTTTTCTCTAAATGTAAATATGGCAACTGGATCCCCGAGGAGAACAAAGAGGCGGTTTTTATTGAAAGCTAATAAGCACCTGTACCGCTACAGTGGAATTTACTTTGTGGTGTTTTTTATAATGGCTCTGATCGCCTTTTGGTCTTCCTATTACGGCCGGTTGACTGCTCCCATGGATTTTGAGGTGCACTTCCACGGAATTACGATGACGCTGTGGTGCATTATGCTTATCAGCCAGGCGTTCTTTGTCAGATTCAAAAAATTTAGTTGGCACCGTTTTTTTGGCAAGCTATCCTACATCCTGGTGCCACTGGTTGTTTTATCCGGATTTAACATAGCTCACTATACCATCGAAAATGTGCCGGTGGGACATCCTGCCAGGTATTACCAATCTGCACTGATGTTCAACTCGATCGTGGTGTTTGCTATAATATACGGCCTGGCAATTTACTTTAGGAAAAAACCGCTACAGCATGCGCGCTACATGGTATGCACCATCCTTCCCCTCATAACCCCCATCACTGATAGAATCATATTCAAGTATATACCCGCTTTGGTGAGTTATGCACCCACAGCAGATGGATTACGTATGGTCCCGGCGCTTGGCTTTCTACTTGGACAGGTCATACTCATTTCTTTGATTCTGTGGGATTGGAAAAAAAACAAGCAGCTCAATGCTTTTATCATTGTTTGGGTGCCGCTGACCATTTACCACCTTTCCGTACTACACTTTTATGAGTATCCTTTTTGGCACAGAATTACTGAGTGGCTCATGAGTCTACCTCTCTCATAGTGTTGTTAGCTGGTTCTTTTGGGTACAGTGTTTTATTCTGATATTCCTCGGTCTCACTGGAAAAGCGATGCAGGATTTGGCCGGTGGATTTACTTCTAATGCACTTATTCACTATATTTGCCCAAACTAAATTAATGAGCCATGATGTTACGAAATATTATTTTTGGTTGTCTTACTTTTTGTCTGGTTGTACTGGGATATTCCTGCGCCGAACCCGAAGTGGTCGAAGAGCACCCGGTAATGGAAATAGAATTGAGTGAGGAAAACCTCGAACGGCACATTGCCGAACTGGCCTCTGATGAATACATGGGAAGAATGCCCATGACAAGAGGCGGAGAACTCACCAAAGAATACCTGGTCAATGAGCTTGAAGATATTGGAATCGAACCGGGAAATTTCGGAAGCTGGTTTCAGGAAGTCGGATTGGTAGAGGTGAATAGTTCCTCTGGTGACCAACTCAATGTGATGGGCGGTTCTGAGCCTTTTACGATTAATTTCGGCCCGGAATATGTGATTTATTCTCAGTTAATGGACGATGAAATCTCCGTGGAAGATGCTGAAATAGTGTTTTGCGGATACGGAGTGGTAGCACCGGAATACGGCTGGAATGATTACGACGGAATTGATATGGAGGGTAAAATCGCCCTGGTATTAGTCAATGACCCGGGGTTTGCCATTGGAGACGAGGATTTGTTTACCGGAAATGCCATGACGTATTATGGTCGCTGGACCTACAAATATGAGGAAGCTGCTCGCCAGGGTGCTGCCGGTGTGATTATCATTCATGAGGATGAGGCCGCGGGTTATCCATGGGCAGTGGTGGAGCGCTCATGGTCGGGTCCCAAGCTTCAGTTGGATATGCCGGAAGCAGCACTTGAGCGTGCACCGCTCCAGGGTTGGGTAACTTCCGATGTGGCATCGAGCCTCTTTGAAATCAGCGGTCAGGATCAGGAGAGCTTATTTGAAAGTGCCAAAAGTGCTGATTTTGAACCTGTTCCCCTCGGACTGGAAATAAGCGCTACCATGAATAATACCTTCGACCACGGGGTGTCTCAAAATGTGGTAGGGATGATAGAAGGGGCAGAGCGCCCGGATGAGTATATAATTTATTCCGCACACTGGGATCACCTCGGAGTAGGAGATCCGGTTGACGGAGACAGCATATACAACGGTGCAGTTGACAATGCTACCGGTGTGGCTATACTGCTGGAGATCGCCAGGTCTGTTCAACAAATGGAAACCCCACCTGCCAGAACACTGGTCTTCCTCTTTGTCACTGCAGAGGAACAGGGACTCCTCGGTTCTTCTTACTATGCGAGCAATCCACTTTTTCCCACCAATCAGACCGTAGCCAATTTGAACGTCGATGGAATCTATCCATTTGGCCCAACCAATGACATCATTGTAATTGGTGACGATCAGTCTGAAATGACGAATTGGGGAGAAAAAATTGCCGAGACCCAGGGACGTTACATAACCCCTGATCAACAGCCGGAGAATGGATTTTTCTACCGGTCTGACCAATTCAGTTTTGCCAAAGTGGGGGTTCCTGCTTTTTACGGTCTGGGTGGTACTGATTTGGTAGATGGAGGCACCGAGGTAGGAAAAGAACTTCGCCAACGATACAATGAAGAGCGCTATCACCGCCCCGGAGATGTCTATGACCCAGAGACCTGGGACCTGGGTGGCGTATCTCAGGATGGACAGTTCTACCTGAGACTGGGTATTAAACTTGCGGAAAGTGACGACTGGCCGGAGTGGAGTGACCACTCGGAATTCCGGGCTGTCAGAGAGGCTGACATGATCGAGAAGGAAGATGTAATGGAATAATGATTTCTCTCCCTGAGTCCACTAACCATAAATTCCTCCGGGAGGCGATCCTGGAAGCTAAAAAAGGACTGTCTTCCGGAGGAATTCCCATTGGTTCTGTATTAGTTTACAATGGGCAAATATTAGGCAGAGGCCATAATCAACGAGAACAGAAAAAAAGCCCCGTACTGCACGCTGAGATGGATGCCCTCGAGAATGCGGGCAGGCAAGCTGCATCAGTTTATCGGAAATGTGTATTGTACACCACTCTCTCGCCCTGCGCCATGTGCTCCGGCGCGATTTTACTCTACGGGATACCAAAAGTTGTGATAGGAGAAAACATCAATTTTATGGGTGAAGAGGAACTTCTCAAAAGTAGAGGAGTGGAGTTGATTGTCTTAAATGACCGAGAATGTATTGAGATGATGAAAGAATTTGTCACCGAAAAACCGGAGTTGTGGTACGAGGATATTGGCAAGTAAGCCAGCCGCCAAATCCCATTTCTCAATTCCACATTTTTTGAAGCTTTTCGACCTCAAAACCAACCTGATATAGCTTTCCAGCCGGTGCACCATCAGCAGGATACCTTATTCATTTTTCGATCTCCCGGCCGATCTAACCGGGGACAGTAGAACCCACCTGAGCACTTAAGTTCTTAAAAGTTATTAAGAATACCAACATACCGCTATTTTTGCAACTTAATTTTGTCAAAAGTTAACCATGCTGCTATACACGCATACGGCCTCCCTGTTGTCTGATTTTTTTGCAGACGAATACGACCTGGAGATAAATGCCGACCAACTTCAATTTGCTCCTACCAGGAAGGAATTCGAGGGGGATTACACCCTGGTTGTTTTTCCATTGGTGCGCTTTATGAAAAAGTCCCCGGAAGAATGCGGTGAAATCCTGGGACAGTATTTAATGGAGCGCTCTGATTTTATCGACGGATACAATGTCGTGAAGGGGTTCCTGAATTTGTCCATGTCTGTCCACTTTTGGAAGGAGAGCCTGAAAATGACGGCCGATCCGGCCAAAATGACGGCAAGTACGGAAAATAAAGGTACGCTGGTAGTGGAATACTCCTCTCCCAACACCAACAAACCACTGCACCTCGGACACATAAGGAATATCCTCATCGGTTGGTCAATGTATCGGATTCTGGAGCGCTACGGCTACGAATTGGTGAAAACCCAAATCGTCAACGACCGCGGGGTGGCTATTTGTAAGAGCATGCTGGCATGGGAAAAATTCGCCAATGGAGAAACACCTGAAAATTCCGGAATTAAAGGTGATCACCTGGTGGGGAAATACTACGTAAAATTTGACGAGGAACTGCGGGAAGAATATCTCCAATGGCTGGATACCCCGGAAGCGGATGAGGCTTTTAAATCCAATGCAAAAAAGGACGAATCGAAGGAGGCTTTTTTCAAACGTTGGAAAAATGACTATTTTAATAAGGTCAGCCAACTTGGATCGGAGGTCCGGCAGATGCTCAGAGATTGGGAATCCGGTAAAGAGGAAGTAGTACATCTTTGGAAAACCATGAACACCTGGGTGTACGATGGTTTTGACGAGACTTACGAAAAACTGGGTGTTGATTTTGACAAAACCTACTACGAATCTGACACCTACAAACTCGGTAAAAATCTGGTCAACGAAGGCCTGAAAAAAGGGGTGTTTTTCACCGAGGAGGATGGTTCTGTTTGGGCAGACCTGACTGACGAGGGCATGGATAAAAAGCTTTTACTGCGAGGTGACGGAACTTCTGTTTATATGACCCAGGACCTCGGTACCGCTAGAGTTCGGTACGATGATTTTAAAATGGACCGCATGGTATATGTGGTTGGCAATGAACAGGATTATCACTTCAAAGTGCTTTTCAGTATTCTTAAATTACTGGAGGAACCC
>SL_3KL_010_SEDDRAFT_10004329_pt1 | contig 12823 bp, 4 predicted proteins | sample SodLakKL_010_SED_2_FD_10381 | JGI IMG/M metagenome (IMG submission 10381)
GTCCCGGGATCTCCTTTAAGGAGCGGAAAACTGAAAACTTCGAACAAGCCAGGGTCGGTGAGTAAAACTTCTTCGGTTGAAAATTTTTCGTCGATTTTGATCGGAAGGAATGCTTTTCCTAATCGGACGCCTTTGTCTATTTCGGGGAACGTAGTCTTCAACTGCTGAGCCATAGGGTATGGCGTCGATACGCTCTTCACTGCCTCACCGCTCCGCGGTTGCGTAAACTCTTTAACTACCCGGAATATCCGGTCGGAGTTCTCATGAAATGTATCGTATGATAATTCGAACCGGACGTACACGATAATCAAAATACAACAAGCGATACCTATCGAAAGTCCGCCGACACTGATGACCGAATCGATCTTGTGCTTCCAGAGATTTCGGAATGCGGTTTTGAGATAGTTTTTAAGCATTGTTGCCTCCCAATCCTATTGCTATTATTTTGGAGTTATCAATTCCATTATGGGTGGCAAATTGGAAAATTAAATTCCAATTTTCTTTAAAATTCCCATCCAAAGTTTTTTCTTTCGTTTCTCGTGTAACCGCTAAATCAACTATTAGCATATCGCAAAGCGCATTGCATAGAATATTCATATCCTTACTCGCTATGCTCCATGCCCCATGCCCTCTGCCCCATGCTCATTCATACCGCAACGACTCCACGGGATTCGCAACCGCAGCCCTCACCGCCTGAAAACTCACCGTTGCAATTGCAATGATCGTGGAGACTACGGCGACGAGCGCGAATAACCACGGCTCAAGAGAAATTCTGTAAGCGAAGTTCTCCAGCCAGTTGTTCATAACAAACCATGCAAACGGCCATGCAATCACGTTTGCAATCAAAATCAGTTTAACGAAATCCCAGGTCAATAATGTCACAAGCTGTGGGACCGCTGCGCCAAGCGTTTTCCGTATACCCATTTCCTTTGTACGTCGCTCTGCTGCAAATGCAGATAATCCGAACAACCCGAGACTGCCGAGTATGGCAGCGAATATTGCGAAATAGAGAACAATCTTTGCTGTCCGTGCTTCGTTGCGATATAAAATATCATGATATTCGTTCATAAACCGGAACGAGAATGGTATTTCCGATTCAAATGTACTCCATGTCTCATTCAGGTGTTCGATAGCGCCCGGTACATCGTTCCCGGCGATGCGGACGTTCATATATTGTTGAAAACGACTGTTCGGAAAATTTGTAATCACCATCGGTACCGGTCTGACATGCAGAGACTCAAAGTTGAAGTCCCTGACCACACCGATGATGTTACCTGTTCGTACCTGTTCCAGCTCCGCTCTTTCACCGATCGGATCGGGGAGACCGATTCCTGCCGCTGCCGTTTCATTGATAATGATGGCTTCAGTTCGATCGGTTTGAAATGCCGGATCGAAACTTCGTCCCGATTTCATCTCGAGTCCGAACGTATCGAAAAAATCTTCATCGGCATAAAGAGCGGTGACGTCGTATCTGGTACCGGGGTCAAGCCTGAGACTCCAGCCGCCGTACACGTTACCGATGACCCGATGAGTTGAGGATGCATACAACACCGATGGATGGCGAAGCAATTCGTTTTTAAATTCCTCCATCCGATTCTGTACTGAAGGTGTTGTTGTCTGGAAGAATAACAGATTCTCCTTATCGTACCCGATATCGAATGATTGAAAATGTCTCATCTGAAAATATATCGTCGTCGTTGCGAATATCAATCCTATAACAATCGAGAACTGAAATACAACGAGCGACTTTCGTATTCGTGTTTGCGATCGTTCGGCATGAAACGCTCCTTTGAGAATGCGTGCCGGTTGAAAGCCCGACAGATAAAATGCCGGATAGCAACCGGAGAGTAATCCGATCAGAATTGCGACCGCAAAAACGGATATGATAAATCCGGGATTGCCCATGTAATGAACCGATGCGGGTAATTGCGCAAGTGATCTGAAGGACGGAAGCATCAGTTCGACGAAAACGAGCGCAAATATAAACGCAATGATAGAATATACTGCAGATTCCCCCAGAAATTGCCGTATTAAAGAAAACCGGTCGCTTCCGGAGACTTTCCGAATACCGACTTCGCGTGCACGATGCATCGACCGTGCNGTGGTNAGATTCATNAAGTTNATTGCAGCAATAAAAATGATCAAAGCTGCGATCGCGGAGAAAATGTATACGTACCGGATATCNCCGTTGACCGCTGCATATTTTGTATCGCTGTNCAAATAAATATCCNTGAGCNGTTCGAAGAACGGTCTGAACATNANCGATCGTTCNTCGNCTGCGTACTGANCAAGAAATGCAGGCAANTATTCNTCGATGTCTNTTGGAGAANTCCCTCCACGGAATAACANATACGTATAAAAGTTNGCAGAGTAATAAACATCGAGCGCTCCGGGNCCCATTAATGTTTCATCTTCCATAGTGTTTAAAGANATCAGGAAATCGAATCGTATGTGAGAGTTNNCGGGAATATCTTTGAAAACGCCGGTGACGGTCACATCGTACTGATCGTTGAAGTTAAGAACCTGCCCTATCGGATTTTCATCGCCGAAGTATTTCCGGGCGGCTTTTTCGGACAACGCCGCGGTGAACGGATCACGCAGTATGGTTTCGGTATCTCCAAGCACGATCGGGAACGAGAAAAACTCAAAGAGAGATCCGTCGGCAAAGTGAATGCTCTGACTGAATCTCCTCTCATCTGCAGTTATTGTCACAGGCCGCCAGGGTAAGATACGAGCGAAGTTTTCGACCACAGCAAAATTATTTTTCAATCCGGGTCCATATCCCGGCGGAGACATTGCGATCTTTTCCAGTTGTCCGTTTGTCTCCATGGTAACACTTATGCGATAGATTTTTTCCCTGTTTTCATGAAAACGGTCGTAACTAAGCTCATACCGTACCCAGAGGGTGATCAGGATGAATCCGGTCAGACCGACTGCTAAACCGAAAATATTGATCGAAGAGAATAATTTGTTCCGCGTCAGGTTGCGGAGTGCAATTTTTATGTAGTAAGAGATCATAGTGTTTGCTATCGTTTATTCATACTAATTTTTGGGATAACTGACTCCAAAATGAACCTCAAAATGGAATAATAAATCCCAATTATTTTACCGCAATGTTCCTACTCATACCGCAGCGCATCCACCGGATTCGAAAGCGACGCCCGTATTGCCTGAACACTAACGGATACAATTGCAATCACGAATGCAATGATTGCGGCAAAAAGAAATATTGATATACCGATCTCTGCCCGATACGCAAACCCCTCAAGCCAGCGGTTCATGCTGTAGTATGCGATTGGCCAGGCGATCAGATTTGCAACTATAACCCATCTGGTGAATTCCTTTGATAACAAAAAGATGATAGAATAATGTCCCGCACCGAGAACCTTGCGTACCCCTATCTCTTTTGTCCGTTGCTCGGCAGTGAATGTTGCAAGACCGATTAATCCTAAACACGCAATGAATATTGCTAAACCGGAAAAATAAAAGAAGATTTGAGCAAGACGCTCCTCGGTTCTGTATAATCTGTTAAAAGCTTCATCAACGAAGGAATACGAAAATGTAAACGAGGGCGATAAATTATTATAAACGCTGCGGATATGATCGATAGTACCGGGTATATCCGCAGGCGCAATTTTTATGTGCGCGAGATTGCTCCAAGCCGGCAGCCAATAAAGTGCCAGCGGTTCGATCGTTGTATGGAGCGTTGCAAAATGGAAATCCTTAACTATTCCGATTAACGTACCCTCCGTTCCCGATTCACCGAACCGGGTTTCGAGCGGATCATCGAGTCCGAGAAGGCGCACGGCGGTTTCATTGAAGATATATCCATGTTCCCTGTCGCTCTCGATATCCCATGAAAAGTTTCTTCCTTCGATTAATTGTAAACCCATCACATCGATGTAATCGGGGTCTGCAAGAAGCGTGTAGAATTGTTTGACCTCACCGTTTAAAACCCGTCTCCAACGCATCGCAACATATCCGGGTTGTGTATTCGAAACAGTAAATCCGAGAACGTTCGGGTGCGCGGTGACCTCGTTTCGGAATGCATCCCGGTTATGTGATAATTCCTGGTTCATCCATATGGTGAGTATCTGTTCTCTGCTGAATCCGTAGTCGGTGGTACGCACGTAGTTCAACTGATGATAGATGACTATTGTTCCGATGATAAGCGTTATTGCGATGGTAAATTGAAATATGATCAGTGCCCGCCGAAAATGAACGCCGCCTGTTCCGCGAATGCTTTTTCCTTTTAAAACGTCAACGGGCTTGAATCCGGTTAAATAAAACGCGGGATACATACCGGAGAGTATACCGATGAGTATTGTTCCGCCGATAAGGAGTGCAATACCGGACGGTGTAAAAAGAACAGCACTATCGAGTTCAAACACGATTAAATTATTAAATACGGGAAGAAGCAATTCAACAAGTCCCATCGCCAGAAGCAGGCCGAAAAAGGATAAAATCGTCGATTCGCAGAGGAATTGGATTATCAGACTGTTCCTTGATGAACCGACCACCTTTCTGACACCGATTTCTTTTGCGCGCCGTGATGCATGCGCGGTGGTCAGGTTGATAAAATTAACACACGCAATGAGCACGATAAACACCGCGATGATCGCATATATGATGACAAATTGCAGGTTCCCTTTTCGTAAGGTGTCTCCGGAAAATGTATGATCGAAATAAGCGCCTTTAAACGGTGTCAGCATGAGGGTTGGAGGTTCTCCCATCTGTGACTGCCCGGTCATATTTCTCGCCGCGGTGTTTATTTTTCCGGTAAGTTCCTGGATATGTGTCCCAGGTTGTAAAAGTAAATACGTGTAATAATTCCAGTTCTGAAAATTTCCGAGCACATCCGGGTTGCCGGTTATGGCCTTCAGCGATTCAAATGATCCGATCGCGTTTATAATGAAACTGGAATTCGAGGGGAGATCTTCCATAATCCCTGTAACAATAAACGGATGCTGATTATTGTATAGGATCGTATTCCCGAGCGGTTCGACATCTCCGAAAACCGTTTTTGCCATCGACTGTGATAGTATAAGACTCATCGGTTCGGTCAGAACCGTTTCCGGATTCCCCTGAATCAGATTGAATGAAAATATTTTAAATACTTCGGTATCGGCGAGGACCATGTTTGAAAGCCTGTACCTTTGTTCGCCGTGAACTATGGTCGGATGCATATTCAGGTTGAATCTCACTATCTCACGAACTTCGGGGAATTGTCCTCTCAATAAATCGGCAGTCGGGGCCGGTGTTGTTACCCACTCTTCACTTTGAAGCCGGTATATATGCTCGAGATTTTTATGAAACCGGTCAACGGTTAATTCATGCCGGACGTAAAGACCGATCAATATGAATACCGCTATACCGATGGCAAGTCCTGCTATGTTAATTGCGGAAAAACCTTTATTACGCGTCAGATTCCGAAGCGCGGTTTTTATATAATTTCTGAACATGTTATTCATTCCTNAATGAATATATCGGGTTTACTAAAGATGCCTTCACCGCAAGGTATCCGATCGATACCATGGCAATGATAAGCGCTCCTGCAGCAGCAGCGAGAAATAAAAAAAAGTTTATGTCAATACGGTATGCAAAGTTCTCGAGCCACCGGGAGAGAAAGTAATATGCCACGGGCCACGCGATGATGTTGGCGATCAGTACCAGCTTTGAAAATTCTTTCGTTAAATTATAGACAATTGATTTCACCGGTGCACCGAGCACTTTACGGATACCTATTTCTTTTGTTCGGCGTTCTATGGTAAATGAAGCCAGGGCGACTAAACCGAGACAGGCGATGAAAATTGCAAGGCCGGTGAAATACCAAATAAGCTTCCCGAGCCGTTGTTCTGATCTGTAGAGACTCTCAAGCGATTGATCGACAAATGAATATTGAAACGGCCATTCGGGGGCAACATTATTCCAGCTCGATTCAAGAAATTCGATCGTACCGGCAATGTTCTCCGGACGGACTCGAATCGGAATTCTGTAGTACCAGTGTGGTCTCATCGAAAAGATCAGCGGCTCAATCTGTGAATGAAGCGACTGATAGTGTACATTGTTTACCACACCGATGATCCTTCCCTCAAGCCAATCGTATCCGGTAATGAGTCTGGTCCCGACCGGTTCATCCAGTCCGAGCGTCCGGGCGGCGGCTTCACTGATCACGAACGCCTCGGTAGCATCGGCACCGAATTCACGCGAAAATGTCCTTCCACTGATAATTTCTATGTCCAACGTTTCAAAGAAATCGTAATCGGTGGTAATCAATTTCAGGATTTTCGATTCATCCGACGGCAATCCCTCGCGATGTACACTGATGTTGTTCCCGATCAGGCTCGGCGGGACATTGCTTGCGCCCGATACTTGTACCACACCGGGATGATGCACTATCTCATTTTTATATAATTCGTAGCGCTCCGGAGCCCGCTGATCCACCTGATTGTTGACAACGAGCACATGCTCTTTATCGAATCCTAAGTTCTTATGACGCAGGTATTCAAGCTGTTGATAGACGAACACCGTACCGATGATCAGGGCAATTGAGATGCCGAACTGTGTAACAACGAGTACTTTCCTGAGCGAGCCGCTTTTCCAGCTGCCGGTATGTGTTCCTTTCATGATATCAACCGGCTGAAACGACGACAGAAACAGCGCGGGGTAGCTGCCGGCTATGAATCCCGAGAGCAGGGTGATCACAATTGCTCCGGCGATAAATTGAAGATTCGAAAAATATTGAGGACTTATATTTTTCCCCGAGATCTCATTGAACGTCGGCATCAGCAGTTCGACCAGCACAATCGAAATCATCAGCGCGATCACTGAAATTAAAACCGTTTCTCCGATAAACTGTTTCACGAGATGAAAACGACTTGCCCCGATAACTTTTCGCAGGCCGATCTCTTTCGCCCTGATCGATGACCGGGCTGTGGAGAGATTCATAAAGTTAATGCACGCTATAAGAATAATAAAGAGTGCAATAGCCATGAAACTATACACATAGGATATATCACTGTGCGTAGCAATATCCCAGTCAATGTGTGACGATCTGAGGTGTATATCTCTAAGTGGTTGCAGGATGAATCCGCTTCTCGTAATATCCATACCCGGTACGCGGTTCTCCGCAAACGCGGGGAGTTTTTCCCGGACTGCAGCCACTGAAATTCCCTCATGGAGCATAAGATAGGTATAGTATCCGCTGTATGCCCACATCTCCAGCCGCGGCCCGTGTATATCGCCTTTGAGACTTTCAAAAGATCCAAGAAAATCGATTTTCAAATGCGAATTCTGCGGGGTGTCTTCCATTACACCCGTGATTACGAAATCGTGCTCATTGTTAAATTTCAGGACCTTTCCGACTGGATCCTCGCTGCCGAAATACTTCCGCGCTTTCGATTCGGTAATGACGACGGTAAACGGATCGCGAAGTACCGTTTCAGGATTACCTTTGGTCAAAGGAAAAGAAAAAATTAAAAAGAAATCCGGATCTGCAAAAATGAAGTGGCTCTCATCATACCGCGCTTCATCGACCGACAGGATCGTGTTGTAGTAACGATGAACACGAACGCTCGTTTCGATCCCGGGAAATTCCTGTTCCAGAGCGGTAGCAAGTAATGCCGATGTTACCGCTGTCCCGGATTTGGTTGCTTTTGCCTCGTGAACAACCCGGACGATGCGGTCCGCGTTCGCGTGGAATCTGTCGTAACTCAGCTCGTCCTGAACGTAGAGCAAAATCAAAAAACATGCGGTTAAACCGATGGTTAAACCGGCGATGTTTACGAACGAATAGCTTTTATGGCGCGTTAGATTTCGTAGTGCAATTGTTATGTAATTTTTTAACATATACTTCACTCCTATTTTATAGTGCATGGCGCAAAGAGCATGGTGCATGGCGTATGTAATCGACTCGATCGAGCAGCTTATTACCTCACACGCTTTGCATTGTTCGCTCTGCTCTTTGCACCATGCTCCATGCCCCATGCCTACTCATACCTAAGAGACTCGACCGGGTTTGCCATCGCGGCTTTCACCGTTTGATATCCTACGGTTATGACGGCAATAAGTAATGCAATTATTGCCGATGCTAAAAATATTGAAACCTGAACATCGACGCGATATGCNAAGTTTACAAGCCATCGGTTCATTCCAAAATATGCAACCGGCCAGGCGATGATGTTAGCAATGAGTACCCATCGGGTAAACTCCTTTGTAAGAAGCAGGACAATCTGCGATACACTTGAACCGAGGACCTTACGCACTCCGATCTCTTTTGTTTTTTGTTGAGTCATGTAGGAAGCAAGTCCGAACAGACCCAGACACGCGATACATAGCGCGAGGATAGCGAACGATAAAAATATATTACCGAAACGTTCTTCAAACTGATATAGCCGGTTAAGCGAGTCATCGAGAAAATGATACTCAAAGGGATATTCCGGCGAGAAGTCGTTCCATGTTTCGCGAATAAAACCAAGCACTCCGGAGATATCCCTTCCCGATATACGGATCATTGCCTGTGACAGGGCACTTTCCCGCCATGTCAGTACAAGTGGACCGATTGGCGAGTGAAGCGATTGGAAATGGAAATCCTTCACGATTCCGATTATCCGTGTCGTTCCGTATGGTTCGAGATAGAATTCTTTCCCGACGGGGTCGTCGAAACCCAGATACGTTACCGCCGATTCGTTAAGAATGTATGTATCCTTCTTGTCCACTTCTCTATCCCATGAGAAATTTCTCCCACGGATCATTTCCAGTCCGAGGATATCGATATAATCCGGATCGACGGGAAGGAAGGTGAATTGTCTGAATTCTTCGTCGACCTTCCATGATTCCTGCCAGCCGATATACCCGGGTATGGCATTCCCGCGTGATACGGTGTTAATATGCGGGTGAGATATCAGGGCATTTTCAAATACAGGCCATTGTGACCAGATGTCGCGATTAAGCCGGATATGCACAATGTGCTCCCGCTCGAATCCCATATCTTTGGTTTTCATGTATTCCAGCTGATTGTGTATAACCAGCGTGCTGATGATGAGAATTATCGATATTGAAAACTGGAAAACAATAAGTGCTTTGCGGAGACGGATTGCATTCTTTCCTTTTGTTACTTCTCCCTTCATGACCGATGCGGGATCGTACGATGTGAGATAGAATGCGGGGTAGAGGCCGGCAAGTATACCGACAATGAACACTCCGCATACAAGTCCGAACAGGAGGAGCGGATTACCGAAGTAGTTTATCGTCACATCAGTCGCAAGTAAATAATTAAAACGCGGCAGCATGAGTTCAATGATGACAACGGCGATGGCGAATGCAAAAAAACTGATTATAATCGATTCACTCAAAAATTGAGTTATAAGCTGTCTTCGATGGCCGCCGATCGTTTTTCGTATTCCGATCTCTTTTGCCCGTACCGCACCTTTTGCCGTGGTGAGATTGATAAAGTTAATGCCGGCAATGATAAGTATGAATATTGCAATGGCAATAAATAAATGAACAAAATTTTTGTTACCGTGCAGACTTCCGATCTCGTGGACAACGTCGGCAGCGAAATAAATCCCGGTGAGTGGACGGAGATGAAACTCGCGTTGCATGGTATTCTGTGCAAAAATGGCGGCATAGAAATCGGATATTTTTTGTTCCAGAGCCTGTATATCATGCCCGGGTTTTATCAATGCAAACGTTTGAAAATTCCAGTCACCGCGGCTTTGGAGGATTTCCGGCGTGCCCGTTAATCGTACCAGAAATTCGAACGGTGCAACGGCATTGATGCGAATATGAGACCGCTCGACATCCTGCATGATCCCGGTAACCGTCAGGTCCCATCTGTTGAACAGATTCACTGTTTCTCCGATCGGATTTGATTCACCGAATAGTCTTCCGGCGGTTGATTCGGTGAGAACAATTGATAGCGGATCGTTCAATAGTGTGGCCGGATCGCCTTGAATCAACGGAAACGTAAATACCTCGAACAGCGAAGGATCTGCAAGTATCATGTGTTCGAGGTGGAACCGATTATCTCCGATTTTTACCATAGGATTTCGTTCCCGTGCATCAATACGAACAGTGTTATCGACTTCGGGAAAGTTTGTTTTGAGATCGGTGCCGAACGCAGGTCCGAGTACTCCCCATTGTCCCGTTTCGAGTCGATATATTTGATCTTTGTTTTCATGAAATTGATCGTAGCTGTACTCGTGCTGCACGAACAACATGATCAGTGTGAATAACGCCACGCCGATTGCGAGACCGAAAATGTTTATAAACGAGAACCCTTTGTTCCGGAGAATGTTTCTGAGTGCGGTTTTTATGTAATTGGTTAACATTGTTTTATCTCTAAGATAGCATAGCGCAGAGCGCAAGGTGCATAGCGTATGTAATTGAATTAATGTTAACATATATCGCCAGGCGTTCTGCTCTATGCGCCATGCGCTATGCTCCATGCGCTTTGCTATTCATACCTAAGGGACTCGACAGGATTTGCCAAAGCCGCTTTTATCGATTGATAACTAACTGTAAACAACGCAATCATAAACGCAACTGCCGCCGTAAATAGTAACACTTCAAATCCAATCTCGATCCGGTATGCGTAATTTTGTAACCAGCGGTTCATCACATAGTATGCCACCGGAAGTGCTATCAGATTTGCCAGCAGTACCCATTTGGTGAACTCTTTTGAAAGCAGCATAACTATTGTTGTCACACCTGCACCCAGTACTTTCCGCACCCCGATTTCTTTCGTTCGTTGCCTGGTGGCATACGATGCGAGTCCGAATAAACCGAGGCACGCGATAAAGATGGCAAGTACCGAAAAATACAAAACAAGCTGACCGAAACGCTCTTCAGAACGGTACACCCGGTCGATGTCGTCATCTAAAAAGCGGTATTCAAAAGGCCAATCGGCAATGTGGGCATGCCATATCTCCTGTGCATCCTGTACCGTCTGTTGTATATTCTCCGGCCGGATCTTTAACAAAAGCTGTGAATACCACTGCGGCCAGATATGTAAAAATACAGGCATAATTTCCGAGTGAAGCGATTCGTAATGAAAGTTTTTTACGATGCCCACAACTGTTCCCTCTTTGTATCCCTGGAACAGATCGAAGCGGGCTCCGATCGGTTCGTCAAGTCCGAAATGTCTCACGGCTGCTTCATTAAAGAGAATCGCTTCGTGTTCATCGAGTGCATACTCGCTGGAAAGATTTCGGCCCTCGACGAGTTCAATGTCCATCAACTCGATGAAGTCGTAATCAACCGACATAACATTTATTAACTCGTATTCCTCGGAAGGGGTATCCAGGGGACTAATGCGCCATGAGTTCAATTGTTCAGGCGGTACGTGTGACGCTGCAGCAGTATGTAGAACCGATTGGTTTAAAAATGCTTCTTTTAAAACATCAACCTGCCGGCGCGCGTCGGGATTATTTAATTGTACGATCAGTACTCGGTCTTTATCGAAACCGAGATCCTTGGTCCGCATATATGTTAATTGATTATAAATAATGACCGTGCTTGCAATAAGCGCTATTGAAATTGTAAACTGAAACGTAACAATACCCTTTCTTAAGAGTGCGTGATTACGGGTGTTGCCGGAGGATGATTTACCCGAAAGAACTTCCACCGGACGGTACGACGAGAGGAAAAGCGCCGGATATATTCCCGCACCGAATCCAACGGCCAGCACAATACCAATCAACCCGGATGCTGCAACCCCGCCGCCAAATGATGTTATTGATAACGTTTTACCGGTAAAGTTGTTAAACCACGGGAGTATGAGTTCAATGAGAAGCATACTTAGCAGTACCGCGATGGTTGTAATAACAAATGCTTCGCCGATAAACTGTCGCACTAATTGGGGCCGGTTTGCACCGATTGTTTTACGGATGCCGACTTCCTTGCTTCTGCTCAACGAACGGGCGGTTGTGAGATTGATAAAGTTAAAGCACGCGATCACAAGAATGAACAACGCGATTATAATGAAGATATAAATGTAGGTGATATTACTGTTCGGTTGCAATTCAATATCGAAATGCGATCGTAGATGAATATCGGTCAAAGGCTGTAAAAGAAATTGCAGATGTATCCTGTGTGCTTCCGGGGGAGCGTGTTGTCCCATAAATTCTGCCATTTGTTGTTCGAGTGAGGCAGCATCTGCTCCTGGAGACAGCAACAAATATGTATATAACCAGATATTTCCCCAATGTTGGAACATACCGGGCGGAAGAAGTGATCTCGTGCTTTCCATCGAGGCAATGAAATCAAACTGAAAATGCGATTGCGGGGGGAAACCCTGTACTACACCCGTAACCGTAAACGGATGCTGATAGTCGTACAAAATCGTTTTCCCGATCGGGTTATCATTCCCGAAATATCGCTGCGCCGTTTCCTCGGTGATAACGACCGAAAAAGGTTCGCTCAATGCGGTTTCCGGATCACCGAGAATAAACGGAATCGTAAACACATCGAAAACCTCCGGATCTGCAACGAAAAAATTTTGTTCGATGAAATTCTTTTCATTATATCGTATTCGGGAGGTGAATCGTCCTATCCGGACGGCGTGTTCGATGTCGGTGAAATTTGCAGTAAGTATATCCGATAATACATAATTTGTCCGCGCAACCGCTCTCAGATCGCCGCCGGAGGCTATGTGAGTGCGATACACCCGATAGATGCGGTCCGAATGTTCATGAAACAGGTCGTACGAAAGTTCATCTTTTACGTACATGAAGATCAGCAAACAACACGCGATGCCGACGGCAAGTCCTGCAATGTTGATTACCGAGTAACCCTTCTGTCGAACGAGAGTGCGAATGGCGAT
>SL_3KL_010_SEDDRAFT_10004330_pt1 | contig 12823 bp, 6 predicted proteins | sample SodLakKL_010_SED_2_FD_10381 | JGI IMG/M metagenome (IMG submission 10381)
CCGGGGCGGCAGCTTCTCTACCTGCATCCCCTCTTCGGTGTTCCAGATCACCACACTGGCCAAAAGCTCTGCCGACAGCTCCGTGGCTTCGGCCAGCTCTTCAGATGTAAATATATCCTGCACAGACTGCCCGCCATAACTGGCATAATCAGGGTACTTCTCACGCAACGCAGGAATCTCGGCAATCAGGTCGTGGCGCAGCGCCACCGGGTAGTTGCGCCCGTTCTTCGGATAGCTCAGGATCTGTTCAATCATCCCGTTGCGGGCAAAATCGCCCACCCACATCTTCACCGGGGCCTGCGATGAGGTACGAAACATCGAGTTCAGCCCGTGGTTGGCACCAACCAGGTCTATTCTTCCGTTTCCGTTGATATCGCCTGCTGCAACGGCATTCCACCAGCCGGTGGTGTTTGACAGACCCAGCTCTTCGGTAATCTCTTCCAGGCGATCACCGCGGTTGGCAAACACGCGGATCGGCATCCATTCGCCCACCATCACCAGCTCCTTGTGTCCGTCACCGGTCAGGTCGGCCCATAAGGCATCGGTAACCATCCCCGCCTGGCGAAGCTCCGGCGCCCACTCTTCGGTCACATCCCGGAAGCCTCCCTGCCCATCTCCTGCCAAAAGGTAGCTTGAAGCCGGCATACCCACGGCAAACGGACGAAGGCGTGTGCCCACAAACAGGTCGGGGTTGCCATCGCCAGTAAAATCGTTCACAGCCGCCACCGATCCGGACTCAAACCGGGCTGAGGTGGGCAATATCTGATCGGATTTGCGCAGCCTGCCCTCTCCGTCGTTCAGGTAGAGGCGGTCCAGCAGCGCCGAGGAGCTGGACGAAAACGAGTTGCCACCGCTGGCCACGTACAGATCATCAGCGCCGTTGCCTGTGGCATCAAAGAACACGCAGTCGATATCTTCGCTCGATGCATCGGCTTCAAACAGTTCCCGCTGGTGCGGCTGAAAGTCTCCCTGCCGGTTCTGCACCCACAGGACTCCGGCCTGACCGCGCGCCCCGCCTATGTAGATGTCTTCCAGGCCGTTGCCGGTGGCATCGCCGCTGCACAGGGCCGGGCCTTCGGTCGAGCGCATGCGCATCAGCAGCCGCTCTCGGGTAAAATCGCTGTAGGGAAAGCGTTCGTGTTTCCATTCGGTGAGGCCGGGCAGTTGTAACTCTTCAAGCAGTGGTATCCCCAGACCTTCAAGCGTCGACCCCGTGGGAGACCTTGAAGCGTCGTGAGCAGCGGCTTTTTCTTGTGTGTTGCCACTCGAACGCTTCAAGGACCTTCGCTGCGCTTCGGACTCTTGAAGGTTCTCGGCTGAGCGACCTGACAGAGTCCCCGATTCTGTTGTCGGGGTCCTGTCAGAGTCGCGGGGCAAAACATTCTGGCTGTTCCGGGTCTCCGCGGCATCCGAACTTTGCATATCCTGTGCATCCGAACTCTGCCAGGATCTCCGCTGCGCTTCGGACTCTGGCAGGTTCTCTGTTGTTCCATCCAACGTTTCAGACTCTGACAGGAGCTTCGCTTCGCTTCGCACTCTGTCAGGTCTTTCTATATCGCCGGGCATGGTGGGTGGCGGCGGTGGCGGGGCGGGCTGATTGGTGGATTGGCTTTGTTCAAGAGTGATACGTGCAGGCAGCTCCAGATCCTTAACACGGCTGGTGCGGCCGTCGGGCCAGCGAAGCACCAGAGAATCGATTCGGGCGGTTTCGCCAAGTCCTATGTGCAGCCCAGGCTCCATGCTGCTCTGGAATCCGCGCTGCAGGTAATGCTCGCGGAACCAGTACTGCCCGCCGGACCAAACCTGAAGCTGGGCGCCAATACCCTGTGTGTTGGGAGCCTCACCCTTCAAATCCACCCGAAGCCACGTGCGGTCGGGATGCAGCTCTAAGGCGCGATTGCGGTAGATGCGAGCCATACCGTTGGTATTATTGACCACCAAATCCAGGGCGCCGTCACCGTTCAAATCCACCCAGGCAGCTCCGCTGGAAAAACCCGGTTCTCCCAAACCCCACTCTACTGTGCGGTCACTGAATTCCAAGGCTCCTTCGTTACTAAACATGTGATTGCGGATGGGAACAGAGCTCATTTGTTCCATCAAACCCATAATTACCTGGTCATCACCCAACTCAATCTGTTCTTGTATAGCCCTTGGATTGGCCACCACTTCAATATAATCCTGATCAAGCAGGTCTTTATAAATACCGTTTGTCACAAAAATGTCATTATATCCGTTCAGGTCGAAATCGGCCAATAAAGCCGCCCAGCTCCAGTCCGTGGCATAAACATCTGAGTACCGGCCTGTTTCAACCCAGTCTTGGCCGGTATTTATCTGCAGTACATTCCGGGTATACTTGTAGTGAAACCCCCGGTCAGCAAGGTCTATGTAATCCTCCCAGGAACTGATTGTCATTTTTGATTTAAGCCTCTCTTCCGTTTCAGGCAGCATATCCAGCACGTAAATATCAGGCCAGCCGTTATTATTTAAATCAGCGATATCTGAACCCATGGAACTGAAACTGATGCTCCGGATTTTGCTCTCTAAATCTTCTGTAAAGGTTCCGTCACAATTGTTAAAGTAAAGATAATCGCGCTCGAAAAAATCGTTGGCGATATAAAGGTCGGGACAACCGTTGCGGTTCAGGTCTGATACTGCTGCACTAAGCCCAAAACTGATCACACTTCGAATAATTCCAAGTTCATCGGAAACATCCGTAAACTTGTCGCCATCATTGCGATAAAGTTTGCTCGCTCCAAGAGGATCAGGAGTGTACCGGTCATCACCTCTTACATCCTGAAAATTTCCAACCTCGTGAAAAGAATTGCTGACTACATACAAATCAAGAAGTCCGTTGCCATTGTAATCAAAGAAAACACCGTGGGTTGAAAGGTTTTCATCAGCCACCCCCCACTCTTTTGCTTTTTCGGTAAAGGTGCCATCACCATTATTAAAGTAGAGCCGGTTATGGCGCTGGTCTCCTTCAGGCTTTCCGGAGAGTGTGACAAAAATATCCAGTAAGCCGTTGCCATTGACATCTGCAAAACTGGCACCGGTTGACCAATAACCCTCACTGTTTAAACCCGCCTGATCGGTAATATCCCGAAATTGAAAATCGCCGAGATTTTCGTATAACCGGTTTGAGGTCATATTCCCCGTAAAAAAAATGTCGGGGTAGCCATTGCCTGTTACGTCACCAACAGCTACGCCGCCCCCGTTATAGAAATTCCGGAAAATGTACATGTTGAATTCTTCGGTGGGAAACAGATTATTTTCGAAATCAACGTTGCTTTGGTCCGGGGATATGTGCTGGAACAAAGTATCGTCTGCTTGTTCGATTCTTGTGCATTGTACAAGAACAAGAATAAAAACAGCCAGAAATAAAAAAAGAGTTCTCAGCACAATGAATAATGAATGGCCGAAGATTAATTGAACCGGCCTTGCAGATATAAACATTACCGTGAACTCAATGTTGTTCTAATTATTATCTCGTATAAATAACAATCGCTCCGTGTGCGGCCTGCATTCCAAAAGTTGTCATGGCCTCCGAGCTTCTCATTACATTAATAGAATGAATATCCTTGACGTCAACTGCATTATCCACGGCATCATATGAATTGCCCACACGGCTTCCGTCAACTACAAACAATGGGGAAGTATCTCCCGAAATAGTGGATACACCCCGCAGCATAACACGAACTTCTCCGCCAGAATCCATTACATTCACCCCGGACAGCCTTCTGAGATAATCCTTGAGTTCAAGATCTGGATTTTCTATAAGCAACTCATCAATTCTATCCGCATCACTGGTGCCGGCTGTAGTTGCACAAGAGCTCAGAAATAGAAATGGAACAATTAATAGTATTAGAAAAAAAATGTTCGAAATTTTCATGACCATATAATCAGGTTTGGTTTTATAAAAATAACGAATAACAGTCATTTCTAATACTGAGTAACAGCAGGTTTATTGAAAATAAAAAAGGAATACCCCGCTTTGCAGGATATCCCTCTTATAATTAAGCAACACGTTAATAGGATTAATAACCCGGATTTTGATTCAGATTTGGGTTAGCATCAATCTGATCCTGTGGAATCGGGAACACATTTCTATGTGACGGAGATGTATCTTTCTCCCACCAGGGATCATTAAATCTTGTTTCGCCTCCCTCAACTCCATCAAAGCGAATAAGATCCTGGCGCCTCCACATTTCTATGTAAAGCTCACGGCCTCGTTCTGCTATCAGTTTTTCAGGCGTTAACTGTCCAAATTCTGCTACACCTGCTCTGTTCCGGATTTGATTTACCAGCATCAGTGCTTCAGCATCTCCGGGATTTTGCCTCCAGAGCGCTTCAGCTTTTGACAGTAAAACATCAGCATAGCGGAATACCGGGAAATCGTTATTCATGTCAGGACTTGCGCCAATTTCATATTCAAACTTGGCAAATCGCGCACCTTTTTCCCTTGAAGGCTGTGCCAGGTCACCAGTCATAATAAGCGATGGAATATCAACCTGAATATCAAGATGATGATCGGGTCCTATGTCGGTATCGATAAGCGGATTTCCGGCAAGATCGAACTGTGGGCCTACAAGTAACCCGCTTGTTTGTCCGTCTCCCCGTCTAACATCATCTTCTTCGAATGAACGATAAAATTCTGCGAGCGTTGCATAACCGTTCCAGGGCTGTTGTTCAAAATTCCAGGTATCCTGGTGGTTGTAGTGCAGTGTCATTTTAGCCAAATTAAATCCTGGAAGGAAAACTTCATCATACGGAATGGCAAAGATTGTCTCAGAAGCTCCTGAATTTTGAACTGCAAAATTTGCAAAATAATCCGCTTCCAGGTCGTAATTGCCGCTGTTGATGATTGCATCAAACTGAGTTACAGCATCGCTCCATCGTGGCGTACCTGTCCAAACTTCGGAATTCAGGTATAATTTACCAAGAAGGAACCGGGCCGCATCCTGGTGCATACGGCCATATGACCGCCGGGGGTCATCACTTAACCCGTCTATACTGGCAAGCACTTCAGATTCAATGAAATTGAACAGTTCCGTTCTGCCGGCCTGAAAATCCGGATTATTTGGCGGGTTGCCCTCTACAGCAGCAAAATCGTCGATAATAGGCACATTGCCAAATGTATCGAGCAGCCAGAAGTAGTAAAAACCTCGCAACACCCTCATTTCGCCGATAAAATCTTCAGCCATCTGCGGTTCGAGCTGTCCGGCTTCCACAAGAGTTTCGAACTGAAGAATAAGCCTGCTGGTTGCGTTCACACCCGAAAATAGAAAGTTCCATGTACCTGCAGTCGGGCCGTGGTCAACCGGGGTTGTATGTCTGTGTGTCTGAATCCAGACACCGCCGTCAAACCAGTCGGCCCCACGCTGCGGAACTACCATTTCGTCCGTTGATACTAACGTAAGCGGATACAATCCAACATTAGCACCCCAGGATCCACCAAGAATTGTGTAAGCTTCTCCAAGGGCTGCAATAAACTCCTCTTCGGTTTCAAGTGAAGTTTGAGCATCCGGGGTATCTTCTGTTAAATCTGTACAGGCAATGCCGTACATAAAAAAGAACAGAATACTAAGTGATAATAATTTATATGTTTTAAATCTCATATTAATCTTCCATTTAATGATTAAAATCCTAAATCAATACCAAATACAAAGGATGTTTGTGTAAACCACTGATCCCTTCTTTCAATTCCCGGTGCGAGTGGATTTCCACCATCAGAGAATCGTACTTCCGGGTCAACTCCTGTGTAATTTGTGATTGTCCACAAGTTGTTACCTGAAGCATACAGCCTGAAGTTTCTGATCGGTGCCGTTTCACTAAGGTCGAATGTATATCCGATCGTAAGGTTTTGAAGCCTGAGGAAAGATGCATCTTCCACAAAGAAACTTGACCACTGCGGATCTTCTCTGAGTTCGGGTATATCAAAGGTAGTTTTCGTTACATTCCACCCATCTGCCTGATTAGGATTCTGATAGAATATATTAAATGAATTGGCAAGATCGTGCCCTATGGCTCCTCTCCAGAACATATTCAGATCCCAATTTCTGTATCTGAATGTATTGTCTAAGCCTATCTGGAAGTCGGGCATGCCGTTTCCGATCACTTTATCATCGGCAGTGGTGGCATCTCCGGAACGGACAACTTCTCCATCTGCGTCAAAGAAGAGCCAGTCACCATCAGAGCTGATTCCGGCAAACTCTTTGCCCCAAAGTTCTCCGATTGGCCTGCCTTCCATTACACGAATCATTTGGGTTTCATTGAGTCCGGGAGAGCCAACGTTAGAAATCAACTGACGCTCACCAAACTGCAGATCTCCGCTTGAAAGTGATTCAAGAATGGTTTCCTGGGTAGAAAATGTGATTCCGGTTCTCCAGGAAAAATCGGGAGTTGAAATTGCCAGGTAATCAACTGCGGCTTCAAATCCCTGGTTGGAGAGTTCACCAATATTTACCCACTGCTGCGGAAAAAGATTTGGCGGAACAGGAACACCGAATTCGAGCAGGAGGTCATCGGTAACATTTCTGTAATAATCCAGTGAACCGGTAAGCCTGTCTTCAAACATTGCAAAGTTCACTCCGAAGTTCCATTCCCGCTTAATTTCCCATTTCAGGTCGGGATTCGGGTTGCTGACCGGGCCGAGAGAAGGCACCCAGTTGCCGTCTACCAGGAAGCTGGCTCCGGTACCGAAGCGCAATTGTGAAAGCCCGCTTGAAGGAGCATTCTGGCCAGTTTCACCATAACTTACACGTACCCGCATTTCATTTGTATAGGGTATGTCGATTAAGTTGGTAAGTTCAGCACCAACACTTGCAGCAAAGAAGTTCCCCCATTTGTTCCCTTCTCCAAAACGAGTAGAACCTTCACGCCTGAAAGTACCCGAAACGAAATAGGTATCGTCAATTACAAAGTTGGCTCTACCGAAAAAGGCGATCAGCTTGTTGGTATTTCTGTAACTCCAAACATCGGCACGGCCAGCACTAATATCAGCAGATTGTGAAAGGTTGTGATAGAGTAATTCATCGGTTGGAAAATCACCGGCAGTTGATCCCTGTCCCTGGAATTCAAATTCCTGGTAGGAATAACCGGCTACACTCTCAAGGCGGATATTTTCAAATCTCTGGCTGTAATTTACCGTTGTTTCAAACAACTGGTTCCTTTCTTCATGACTTTGCCTGAAAGCAAGCCCGTTGCGTCCGATACCTTCTCCCCAATCGAGACGCTTGGAGCGATACTCACCTTCGAAATTATCAGCAGATTCGCGAGAATAGAATACTGTAGCACCCATTCCCGGTATCACGTCTGAAAAGTCGTATTCACTTCTAAGACTCAGGTTCATGCGGTTTGCTTCCCTGTCAATGGTTTGAAGCTCATTAATTGCCACAGGATTGAACCTGTCGAAACCTGAAATTTCACGGTATTCTCCTGCATCATCAAAAATAGGAGCAGTTGGATTATGTGTCGTGGCGTACCTGAACACTGTTGGATTTCCAACATCAGCCTGGCGGTCGGTAAGTGACAAAATACCGGTCAGTGTAAGCCTGTCATCCAATGCGCGATGTCTCAGGTTCAGTCGGGTGTTCAGCCTTTGGGTTTTAGTTCCTTTCTGAATACCCTGTATATCTCTGTAGCTTCCCGAAAGTCGGTATGTTGTAGTTTCGTCGCCACCTGATATTGCCATACTGTGTGTGTGGGTATAGGCGTTTTGTGTAATTTCTTCCCACCAATTGGTTGCTCCGCCAAAATCACTGATGCTGGCGTGAGGAATTCTGTTAGGCAGATCCCTATACTCTTCTGCTGTAAGCATTTCCATTCGGTTGGCTACGATAGATGTAGAAAGTTGGCCGCTGTAGGTTACTGATATTCCACCTTCAGGAACAGCCTGTCCCGATTTGGTCGTAATCAGAATAACACCGCTTGCACCGCGAGTACCGTAAATAGCAGATGCTGAAGCATCTCTCAGCACTTCGATTGATTCGACGTCTCTTGGATCTACAGAGTCAAAATTTCCACCTATAACTCCATCAATTACCACCAGGGGCTCTATTTGAGCACCAATAGTTGAAAGGCCTCTCAGGCGTATATCAAAACCGGCTTCCGGATCGGCGCCTGCACGAGAGATTACGAGACCCGGAACTTTACCCTGTAATAATTCCTGAGCCTGGTTAATGTTTCCTGTCACAAAGCGGTCTTCTGATACACTTGCAACTGCGCTTGTGATTTCCCTTCGGTCCTGGGTTCCATAACCAACTACAACCACATCATCAAGCATTCGGATGTCGGGATCTAATTGGATATCTATCTGGGTTCTTCCGTCAATTTCAACTTGCTTTTGAATATAACCGACAAAAGTAACAACAAGTACATTCAATTCTTCAGGGACATTGAGTGTGAATTCACCGTCAATATTTGTTGTGGTACCAATTATGGATCCGGTTAATTCTTCAGATCCCTGAACTACAATACTGGCTCCGGGCAATGTTGAGCCGTCGGTTGCGTCGGTAACTGTTCCGGTTACCTCTATTCTGTCCTGGGCGTATGAGTCACTGAAACTAAACCCAAAAATCAATGCAAATATTACACAAGATTTAATAATAAACGAGGCAATATTAGCACACTGAAAATCGAGTTTAGATAGGCCTGGCATACGAAAGTTGGAAAAAAGATTTTTCCGTAGCTTTATACCATTCATAGTTATCATTTTTTATTTAAGATTTACAGCTTCTGTAAGCACTTACATTTTTGCTCTAAAATAAAAGTGGCTTGCAGTTCTCAGTATTATAAAAAAGCCCTTCCATAAAAAAAAGATTTTTTACAAAATATCTTTGAATGCAGAGAGTGAGGACTGAATTAGTAAACTTGTATAGATGTTTAGCTGACTGCATTTCAACAATGTAAATTTCGATGTGGTTTTTGCATAGGTTTTTTCAATTCTTTTAAATGTGATCTCAAAAAAAAAGGGCTCTGATATAAATAAACCCAATTATAAATATCAAAGACTATATTGGAAATTGGATATTAATAGTTTTAGATATTTTAGTCTATATTTTCCGGGAGTTGTAAAATGTAAATCTTTTCAAGCCGGTTTATTTTTACATACTGTTTGAAATGAAAAAAAAATTTTAATTCACCATCATTTTTGAGAGTGAGACTGCTAATTTCTATACGAATCATCAAAATTTGTAATAGGCCAGATAAGTTTCTCGGGGGTGCCTTGGTTATGGGCAATTGGTGATTAACCTTAGTTCGAGAATGGCATTTGGTGAATGACTTTGAGACTATTCAGAGAGGGCGTGAAGTTAAAAAAATCATTTTCTGTTTAGTGCATTACATGACACAAATTCGATAGATCTCTGATCCGGATAACAGCTATGTGGTTTCTGCATTCAGCAAACCATGCCCAATCCCTTCGATGCTGTTTGTTGCCTTCTCTTCATTCCATGCCTCGGGATTTTTTGGTTGCTTCACTAAGCCCCGGACTGCGCCCGGGATCTAACGCAATGGCGTTTTCAGCCCTCACTTGTCCGGGGTTGCCCCTCCTAGGGATGCCTTTGGCAAAGGTTCTTTTTGTGATTATTGATCTGACGGGGTTTGCTGATTTTCGCGATTGGAAATCCATTGGTATTGCCAGAATGTGTAGCCGCCATCCTGGTATTCGGCCAGCCAAACCGGACTGATACTATTCCATGAATCATCCAGAATAATATCTCCGGTTATCCCGCTGAATTGTTTGACAGATGTAATTTCATCTCTGATTAACGCTCTGTTCAAACCCGCTTTTTCAATGGATTCGAGTAAAAATCTGGCGCCATCATAAGCGTGAACGGCAAACCAATTGGGATCTTCACCAAACCGTTCTCGATAATTCTCAACAAAGCGGTTATAATCCTCACCAAGCAGATCTGGATTGTACGGGAATGTGGCTATCACGCCTTCGGCATGTTCACCGGCAAGTTCCAGAAACAGATCCGATACCACCTTGTCTGAGGTAAAAACAGGCTGCTCCATCCCCGATTCACGCATTTGTGTTACAATCCGTGCAATTTCATCCACTTCACCCCAGAGTACTACTGCTTCCACATCGGCCTGGCGGATGTTTTCCAGGTAAGCATCAAAATTGGTTTCGCCCAGATAATAAACCTGACGGATAGTAACAGGATTTCCCAATCTTCGCGCTCCATCTATAAACTCCCGTGTGCCGACACGGGCATATCGGCTGTTAGCACGCAGAAGCGCTACACGGGTGTATTCCCTTTTGTTATAAATTTCATTTAATATGGCGTAATTAAATTGACGATCGTCGGGATTGGTTCTTACGACCCAGGGGATTCTGGTATCGGTAAGTGTTGGATCGGTGCTTCCGGTATTCACCATTGGCAGCTCCAGCTTAAGTGCAACACGGATTGCAATATGCGAGTTGTTCCCGTCGATAGACCCTACAACGGCAAAAACGCCCATATCATCCAGTGCAACCATTTCATCTCCTGAAGCTCCCCACAAGCCGATATCATTCCTGGCAATCAATTCAAAGGGAATTCCATTATATCCACCTTTTTTATTAGCCTCTTCTATCGCAAGCTTGGTACCCTGAAGCATATGCTGTCCATTCATGGTGTAATATTCATGGGCGCCATCCAGCGGGCCGATAAAACCAAGTCTTACAGTTTCGAGTTCAGAGGCATCCGGATAGTTATACTCCCTGGCTGCTCCGTAATAGGGCCGGCGCTCTTCGAAATGCCTGAAGTGCGGAACCTGGAAATTGCTGAACGGATAAATTTCAGGCGGTGTGTTGGCATGGGGCTGGTCCTGCCCCATCAAGCCGGAATAAAAACCTGAAACCATGAATATTGCTAATATCAGTAGTACCGGAAAGAAACTCCTGCCTTTTTTCATCTTAATTTATACGTTTTTAGTTGGTTTTGCAGATGGCTATCGCCTCAATCTCAACAAGCAAAGTTTCCCAGCATAACCGGGCCTGAATTCCTGTACTGGCCGGAAGCGGATCGAGCGATAACCATTTATAAAACTGAGTTCTGATTTCGTTGAAATCTTTATAGTCGCGTTCAATATCCCTCAGGTAGCAGGATGTCCGTACCACATCATGCCAGGACATGTTTTCGGCTTCCAGAAGTTCGCTGATATTTCTAAATGTCCTCCAGCACTGCGCCCTGAAATCACCGATATGCTCGGCTTTTCCCTCCTCATTTACGCTGGCTGTACCGGAAATCAGCAGTACCGTGTAGCTGCCAAGATCAAGCCGAATGGCCCGCGAAAATGAGGATGGACGCTGATAGTTAAACGCCTCATTGATGACACCCGGCGCCTGAACCGCTTTTTTCTCAAGAGGCGGCCTTTCTTTGTGAATATCCGGCAGTTCGTATTGTTTAATCTCATCATTTTCTGAGAGGATTCCGAGTTTTATCATCTCCTCCCGTTCGCCGTTTGTCAGTTTTAATTCGTTTGTAAAAATTACATCATTCATATCTGATCTTTTTTTTTCTTTAATTTTTAATTTGTTTTATAAAATCATCTCATCAACATACCCTACAACCACTCCCCTGGTTAATCCATAGGAGGTAGCCACCCAGATTACATCATCTTTGATATCCATATTCCAGATAAACCGGTGAGAAATGGCAGAATCGGTTATTAATTTTTTTTCAGTATCTCCATTGGTGATGATGGTCTCACCCCTGACTGAGCCGTCGATGGTGTTGTAGGTAACCCATGTGGTTCCATCGAAGGTGTTGAGGCCGTAGTCGGTGGCTAAATAGGCAACTGAGTTTTTAGCATTTACCGCATTGATGAAAGTACTTGTCAGGCCTGTATCGTGGTCGAGATAACCCCACCAGCGCTGGCCGTCATATCTGCCTAAACCGAAATAAGTGGAAACCCATAATGTGCCGTTGTCAAATGAAACATCTGTGGTGATATCATGAATCAGCCCGTCATCCGGAAAAAGCGTAAGGTTAAAATGGCCGTCGGGATCGCGGTACACCCTGAACCTGCCTGTATCATTATTATATTCTAATACTCCCCCGCCCCATGCAGCAATATAAGCCTTATTACCACCTGTGGCTATTCCATAGCACCACGGCTCATGCATCGGAGAGGTTTCTTCATTAAATATTATCCACTGGTCTGTATAAGTATCGAACCTGTTTGCACCCGCAGTCGTGGCAATCCAGGTGTAGCGTTGATCTGCTGCAACTCCATAAACTACATTATTGGCCAGCCCGCTGTTAAACTGATCGAAGCGTTCAAATACTCCCGCCGACCATCTGTTGAGGCCGTTCATGGTGCCGATCCAAACATCGCCTGAAGCTTCATCTACATCAATACTCAAAACATTACGATGCGCAAGGCCGTCTTCAGGTGTGTAAATTGTCCATTCATTATTTTCAAGAACGGCCAGCCCCTGGTCAGTTCCCACTAAAATCCGTTCCCCATCAATTTTCACGGTGTTTACTTTATTTGATGGAAGCCCATCCTGCATCGTAAATACCTCCCACTCACCATAAATCGGCATCCTGTGTGAGGCTGTTTCATCTGTTGCTTCAGAATCATCCTCTAAAACAGCATCATCGGTTATTTCTTCAGTAACCCGAGGTTCACTGATCGCATCAGGGCCGTCATCAAAAATATCAATCACATATGCACCGATCAGGAAAAACATGGCAACGAATGCCAATGATGGAATGAATATTTTAAGCAGTGGTTTTCTGATTTTATTTTTCATGGTCGTAACATTTTATTTGTAATATTCAGCGCTTCCTATCGACTTCAGATATTCAACAAGATCATTTAATTGATC
>SL_3KL_010_SEDDRAFT_10004331_pt1 | contig 12822 bp, 8 predicted proteins | sample SodLakKL_010_SED_2_FD_10381 | JGI IMG/M metagenome (IMG submission 10381)
GCTCGCTGGCCCGCCAGTACTTCGCCAACGGACGCTGGCGGAGGCTGACCGCACAGGTCCACCCCGGCTCGGTCCAGTCACGCCAGTTGGCACCCGCCGGGCTGTTCGCGGGCACATTCGCGAGCGCTGGTCTCGCGCTGGNGCTGCGACGACGGTGGCCGTTGCTGCCCCTGGTGGGCTATGCGGCCCTGTTGCTCATCATCGCGATCCGTGTCGCCCGCGAACCTGGGCAGGCGTTCAAGATCGCCGTGGCACTCGCGACGATGCACCTGAGCTTCGGAGCCGGGTTCCTCGTTGGGCCTCCGGCGGGGGCAGGACGATCCATCGTCGGACCGCCGCGGGTGTAGCCTGTCTGCCAGCCATGTCCAGGCTCGCCGTGCCGAGGTCTAGGTAACCCGTGTCTTCCTCGATCCATCATCCACGCCCGGAAACGGGCCTGCCTCCTCCGCAGCCGTTGGACCTGCCGGGCCCGCCGGAGGCGTTGTGGCCGGAACTGCAGCGCGTCGGGAGCAAGCTTCCGCTACGCGAGTACCTCCGCGAGATCTGGCGGCGCCGCGAGTTCGCCGTGACGGTGCCGATGAGCGAGTTGCGCGCGAACAACCAGGACACCGCGCTCGGCCAGTTGTGGCACCTGTTGAACCCGCTGATGCTCGTTGGCGTCTACTACCTCGTGTTCGGTGTGATCCTGCAGGTGGAGACCCGCCGCGGCATGGACGTCGACGACTATCTCCCGTTCCTGATCGTCGGGGTCCTGACCTTCAACTTCACGCGCAGCTCCGTACGAACCGGGGCGAAGATGATCGTGAAGAACCGCAAGCTGGTTCAGTCGATCAACTTCCCCCGTGCGATCCTGCCCGCGAGCGCGATGGTCTCTGAGACCGTGGCCCACTTCTTCGCGATCCCGGTGATCTTCGTCCTGATCCTGCTGACGGGTGTTCGACCGAGTGCTACGTGGCTGTTGGTCGTCCCCATCGTCATCGTTCAAGCCTTCCTCAACCTCGGCTTGTGTATGGCGATGGCACGGATCAGCTTCCACTTCCGCGACGTCGAGAACGTCATGCCCTTCCTCCTTCGGGTCTGGTTCTACATCTCCGGTGTGCTGTTCCCCATCAACCCGGTGCTGATCCCCCAGCCGTTCCTGCGCAACCTGCTCGAGTTCAACCCGGGATTCGCCGTCGTGCAGATCTCCCGTGACGCGTTCCTCGACGGAACGTTCGATCCCCGGATGTGGGCGATCGCGTCGGGCTGGGCGGTCTTCGCGGTGATCGTCGGCTTCTGGTTCTTCCGTCGAGCGGAGAGCGAGTATGGGCGTGTCTGAAGCTCCGGTTATCGATGCGGCGGTGTCGGCCGCCGCCCCGTCGATCGTGGTCGATCACCTGGATGTGACCTACCGCCTCTACGCGGACAGTCAGCGTCGGCTCCGCACGCTGTTCATCGGCCAATCGAGCTCCCGTGAGTACCGGGCGGTCGAAGCGGTGCGTGACGTGAGCTTCATGTCGTATCCCGGCGAGGCCGTGGGGATCATCGGACACAACGGCTCGGGCAAGTCGACGCTGCTGCGTGCGATCGCGGGGCTGCTGCCCATCGAGAACGGTCGCGTGTACGCGAGCTCCACGCCGGTGCTGCTCGGGGTCTCCGCTGCCCTCAACAAGAACATCTCGGCACGACGCAACATCTACCTCGGAGCCACCGCGCTCGGGATGCCCCGTGACGAGGTCGACGAGCAGTTCGAGGAGATCGTCGAGTTCGCCGGCGTGGAGGAGTTCATCGATCTCCCCCTCCGAGCGTTCAGTTCCGGGATGCGGTCGCGATTGCAGTTCTCGATCGCAGCAGCTGTGACACCCGACATCCTCTTGATCGACGAGGCGCTTTCGACGGGAGACGCGGAGTTCAAGGAGCGCAGCGACACGCGCATCCGGGAGTTGATCGCCGAGGCAGGCACGGTCTACATCGTCAGCCATTCCCTCAAGAACATCACCGACGTGTGCGACCGTGCGTTGTGGCTGGATCACGGGGTCCTGGTCGCCGACGGCGACCCCGAACAGGTCGTCGAGGCCTACGAGGAGCACGTCAAGCGGCTGAAGGCCGAGCGGAAGATCCGTCGACGGCGCGCGCGAGCAGAAGCAGGGTTGACGGAGGACGATGGCGAAGCATGAGTGACTCGGGAGCCAGGGAGGCGGAAGCTCCCACGGTCTCGGGCCGGGGCAACGGGGGCGATACGGCGTCGTTGATCCGCCACCTGAACCGTCGTGGCCTACGGTTGATCATGTTCGTGGATCTCATCGGGCTGTACCTGGTGATGGTCGCGACCATGTTCGTTCGGTTCTCGGATCGCTGGCCCGCCTATCCGGTCCCGCTCTACCTGGCGTCCTTCGGCTTCACGGCGGTCGTCTTCGTCGTCACGTTGTACTTCGGCGGGCTGTACGAGCGCGAGCCTCGCTTGGGGGCACCCCCCGTGCTGCCNCGAGCCGTGGGGCTCACACTGGCTGCTGGTGGCCTGATCGCGTTGCTGAACCTCGGCTTGACCGGACTCGCCCGCGAACTGGGTTTGACTACCGAGCGCGCTCTGCCGCTGCCGGTCGTCAACCTGGTCGTGCTCATCTTCGTCGGTGCTGGTGTCGTCGCCGTGAACCGGCGTCTGGTGCATTGGAACCGGACCCGTCGGGAGGGTCTACCTCGCCTCTTGCTCGTCGGCAGCGACGAGTCGGTGGATCTGGCGCGCTCACACCTCGAGTCGAACCGGCCGCAGGCGAGGCTCGCGGCGACGGTGACGTCGGTCGAGGGGCTCGCGACCCATATCGGGGAGCTCGATATCACCGACGTCATGCTCCTGGAGGGCGAACTGCTCGACGAGCTCTACCCCGCAGGGCTGGACCATCTGGAGGGGCGGGGCATCACGGTACTGCTGCGGGTCCGGGCTCGAGACACGGTCCTCGGGCTCAAGCGGCTCCGACAGGTCGGTGGGCTGCCGTTCGTGGTGCTCCGCTCACAGTCGATCCCCCGATCGAGGGCGCAGTTCAAGCGGCTCTTCGACCTCGTCCTGGTCCTCGCGACGGCACCGGCCTGGGGCCTCGTGCTCGGTCTGGTGGCGCTCTACCAGAGCGTGGTGGTGGGCCGCCCGCTGCTGTACCGACAGACGCGGATCGGAGCCCGGGGACGATCCTTCGAGCTGGTGAAGTTCCGAACGATGACCGTGGATGCCGAGGATGACGGGCTCGGGGCCCGCCTCGCCGAACCCGACGATCCGCGGGTCATCCGGGGCTGCCGATGGATCCGAGCGATGCGCCTCGACGAACTGCCGCAGATCTGGAACGTGCTCACCGGTGAGATGTCGCTCGTTGGCCCGCGTCCCGAACGCCCGGAGCTCGTCGAGGCGTTCGAACGGGACATCCCCGGGTACCACCGCCGTAACGAGCTGCGACCCGGTCTCACCGGCCTCGCGCAGATCCACGGCCGCTACCACACCGATGCCGAGTACAAGCTCGGTTACGATCTGCAGTACCTCGTCAACTGGTCACCGGTGCTCGACCTTCAGATCCTGTTCCGAACGGTGTGGGTGGTCGTGGCCCAGAGGATCTGACCTTTCCCTGCCCATCGGGCGATGCTGGATGGAGGCTGCTGCACATGGTGTTGACCGCTCGCTCGTGGGTGTCCCTCGGCGCCCTAGTCGGTGGCACCGTCGTGCTCGCCGTGGCGGTCCTGTTGCAGACGACGTGGGCCGTCGGCATCGGTCTGGTGCTGTCGCTGCTCGGCGAGGTGCTGCTCCAGTCGGACCAGGAGCTGCGAGGCATGCTGACCCGGTCCGGGTTCAACCCACGAGTGCGGATGCTTGCGCGCCTGCTCGTGGTTTTCGGGGCGCTGGGACCCGTCGTCGATCGCGAGCTCCGTGCGGCGTTCGTCCTGGGTGGGCTCGCGTTGGTGGCTGCGGGCTGGCTGACGCGTTTCGTGATGCAGCGGGCCTTCGTGCGCACCCCTCCGCTCCCGCTGCGCAACCTCGGCGCAGAGTTGAGCTTCCCGAAGGTCTTCGAACGGTTCCGCCGGCTTCGGGCCGATGGCCCCCTCGCGGCCTATGCGATGGAGTTCCCCCTCGGATTGATGCTGGTCATGGCGTCGGCGGGAGTGATCTCGTCCTCGGCGGCGGCGTTGGGTGTCGCGATCCTCGTCGTGATCGTCATCTTGGCCGTGCTGGCGCTCGTGGTGTCGACGTTGAGGTACCTGCGCCGCGAACCGACCACGAAGCTTGTCCGCCGGCTGCGCCAGGAGGTCGAACGCTTCGCACCGGAGGTGGTCGCGTACTTCTCCGGTCCCGCGAACGTGCACTACTGGATCAACCAGTGGCTCCCGGCACTCAACCGGCTCGAGCGCAACGTGCTGATCGTCGCTCGCGAGGAGGGCAACGCCAGACAGATCGGTGACACAGACTGGCCGATCGTGCTCGCCCGAGGCACGTCCGATGTGGAGGTTGCTGCGGTGGAGAGCGTGAAGGTGGCCCTGTACTTCGGGAACTCCGGCCGCAACGTCCACATGTTGCGGTACCCGCAGATCAAGCATGCGTTCCTCAACCATGGAGACAGCGACAAGGCGACCAGCGCGACCCCTGTATCACGGGTGTACGACCGGGTGTTCGTCGCCGGTGAAGCGGGCATCGAGCGCTACCACTCGGCAGGGGTCCACATCCCGCACGAACGGTTCGCGATCGTCGGTCGCCCGCAGCTCGACGGGCTCCACGTCGGACCTCGCCCGGAGGCGGACGAGCGACCCACCGTCCTGTACGCGCCGACCTTCGAGGGGTTCTTCGACGACATCAACTACTCGTCGTTGGCCGCGATGGGGCGGTCCATGATCGAGCGGCTCCTGCAGCATCCCCTCCAGCCGCGCATCATCTTCAAGCCGCACCCCTACACGGGGCGCGTGAACCACAGCTTCCGCGCAGCGAAGCAGCGTGTGGAGCAGCTCCTGCGCGATGCCGGGCACCCTCACATCCTCGCTGACCGTCGCCCAGAGGTCGATCTGTTCGGATGGTTCGACGAGGCGGACGTGCTGCTCGCCGACATCTCCTCGGTGGTCAGCGACTTCCTCTACACCGAACGGCCGTACCTGCTCACCAATCCGCGGGGCGTCTCGCCCGAGCGGTTCCGGCGACTGTTCCCCAACCACCTCGGCGCCTACCTGGTGGACCGGGACCTCCAAGGCTTCGAGGAGTCGTTGGTCTCGGCACTGGGCGATGATCCACGGGCCGAGCACCGCTCTGACATGGCGATCTACATGCTGGGGGACCACCCGGAAGGACCACAGCGCTCGTTCCAGACGGCGATCGATGCGCTGTGCGATGAAGCGGTCGCGCATCGAGCCACGATCCGCAGCACCTTCTCGTTCAGCGGATGACGTCGCTCAGCGGCCTGCGGTGACCTCGCGTGCTCGGGCGAGGTCCGCGTGGTCGTCCACCTCGACCCAGGCGACCCCTTCGCCGATCGGCACGGCTCGGATGTCACCGCCACGATCGACGTACTCCTGGTAGCCGTCCTCGTAGTACAGGCCGGGATCGCGGTCGAAGGTGGCCTTGAGGCTCTTATCGATCAACGGGCTTGCGTCGGGTTCGAACAGCGTCACCCCGATGTACTCGCCCTGAGCGCTGGCCGGGTCCATCAGCTTCGTTATGCGTGTCATCCGCCCGTCCTCGAGGTGGACCTTCATCTCCTCGTCGCCGAGGTCCTTGTCATCGTCGACAGCCAGCAGGATCGGGGCACCCCCCCTGGCGTCGAGGAGACGGCGCTCGACATCGACGGGGTGGACCGTGTCTCCGTTGACCAGGACCGCTCCCTCGGCGATGACGTCACGCACCAGCCACACCGAGTACGCGTTGTTCCACGTCGCGTAGCGGTCGTTGAACCGGATGTCGAAGGTGACGTCGTAGTCAGCGGCGAGGCGTGGCGCGATCTCGTCGATCGCTTCGGCGGCATGGCCCGCGACGATCGAGATCTCCGTGATCCCGACCTCGCTCAGGTTGGCGACCGCCAACTCGAGCACGCTGCGACCGTCGTCGGTGACGGGCAGCAGCGTCTTCGGCAGCGTGTCCGTCAGCGGCTTGAGCCGGGTTCCGCCCCCGGCGGCGAGAACGATGCCGTGCATCTCGAGGTTGCCTCTCATCGCGACGAGAACCTGACAGGAAGGTGGTGGACTCTACGCCTTGGTCGGTGCGACTGCCGACACGGAACGCGTGTGGCTGGACTCCCGTCGATCTCCCTGCCTCGTCCAGGTCACTCCTCCGGCGGGTCGGGGGACGCCCAGAGGCGGGCGCTACTCGATGGTCCGATGCGGACCTGGGTGTGTACATCGCCGTTCGACGCCGAGAGCGGGAAACGGTCGCGACCTTCAGACGGGATGCCCAGGGTGACGCTGGTGTTCAGGTGCCCGATCAGCGTCAGGACCCACTCGCGGCCCCGTGATCTTCCTCCGCTCGATCCAGGGAGGTCAGCAGCGGGCAGGCTGGCTCTCCAGCCGGCATCGGAATGGGTCACCGGCACCTGCAGGCGCTGATCCGTCCACCGGCATCGCGCTTCAAGGACGGATCTACCCTGGAAGCTGTCATGCAGGACGGGCCCTCCGAGCACGATGGCTCGGTCACCCTCGTCGACAACGACTGACGTCAGTAGCGGTCGTGGAGGGCCAATCGCGACGATCGCCCGGCCCCTGATCGTCGGGCGTATGACGAGTACCTGGCCGGGACTCGTGAAGGAGGGCAGGGACGTGGTAGTGAAGGTCGGAGCTACACGCACCCTCGTCGCGGAACCGTCGGCCGACGCGCACCAGAGTTCGCAGCGGGGAGGCAAGGGGTTCCCGACATCGTGCAGCGGCAACGTCCACCGTTGGCCGTCAGCTGCGCCCGCACGAGCGATGATGTCGCCATCCGGTGTCTGAAGCCAGAGTCGGTGGCTAGCTCGGGGCCGATCGCCCTCGAGTTGCAGTTCCCCCGCAGGCCCCAGCTGGACCTCGAGCAGCCGGATGGGAGCACGCTCCCGGCGCAGCATCAACGCGTCGTCGGCCTTCGGGATCGGCACCAAGTCGGCCTCGGACGTGATGGGGATCCCCGAACCGACGTATCGCGTGGCCGGTGCCGTTAGCCGATGGCCGAGCGCAAGATCTGCCTCGCCCAGGGTCAGGAAGAGCCGGACACGCCACGTAGTCTCGGCCGCTGGTAGGGAACCGACTTCAACGCTCGCCACGAACCTCCGCCAACCACTTCGCTGGAGCGGGTGCAGATCCATGTCGGGGTCCTGGCAGATGCCGGACGGGAAGCCTCGGTACCGAGCTCCCGTCTTGCGTCCCGTCAACTCGACGGCAAGATGCCATGGCCCTTCCAGCGGATGCCTGCCATCTCGAACTCGCACCCGCCCAGAGATCGTTAGGACTGCCCCGGCTCGATCCAGGAGGTCGACCCGGTCGATCAGGGCCTCACTCTCGAGTGCGCCATCCCGGCTCCTTCTGCGTCGGGTCACCGCAGCAGATCGCCAGAACCTTGCGAGAGGCCCCGGATCGTCCGCGCCTGAGTCAACCTCGACGTCGACCCGACCTCCGCGAGCAACGGCCACCGTGCGTGTTGAGGGGTGAAGCAGTTCCTCTGCTCGAGCATCGTCCTGATCCGCGATCGCTTCGTACGCCCCGGTCAGGACCTTCCCGAGGAGGAACGACGAGGGCTCGACGTTGTACCTGGCGAGGTAGGACCGGACCCCCAAAGCCAGGGTTCGCCGGAAGTCGTCATCGCCGTCGACGTAGAAGGGCAGGTACACCCAGAGGTCGTGCATCAGGACCCGCTCGTCGAAGCGGCGCAGGACCTCGGGGTCGGGTAGATCGCTTGCGAGCATCCCTCGGCTGCGCTCGAGCCCGAACAACCGGTCCTCGAGCGAGCGGAGCCGGGCCACGGGGTCCGTCAGCTTGCTGTCGGTGATGGAGCCGGATGGATCCTCGCGGATCCGCCAGTAGTAGATCGTGTCCCCGATGAGGTCGACCTGCCGTGCCAACACGTGGGAGCGAAGGCTCGGGTACACGTCATTGATGATGCGACCCTCGTCGAAGCGAAGGCCATCGTCTTCCCACAGCTGGCGCCTGATCAGTTTGTTCCAGATCGTCGTGTCGTAGACGAGCTGCGGGCTTTCGCTCAGGTGTGTTGCGAGGACGGGGTCGGTGAAGGCGCGCAGGTGCAGTCCCGAGGCAGCAGTCTCGAATCCATCCAGCCGTCGGGCATTGCCGGACGCGAGATCGGATCCCGTCGCCTCGAGGCTCAGGTGCAGCTTCTCGAGGAACTGTGGTGAGAGGCGATCGTCAGCATCGACGAAGACGATCTGATCGCCGCTCGACGCGCTCAGTCCGTGGTTCCGAGCTGCGCTGGTCCCTCGTCCGCCCGAGTCCAACACGTGGAAGCGCGCGTCGTTCTCCGCCGCCTGCGTGAGCCGCTCGTGGGTCCCATCGACGGAACCGTCATCGACGAGAAGGACCTCGAAGTCGCGCCAGGTCTGGGATCGGAGATCGCGGATCACGAACTCGACATACTCGAGTACGTCTTGCGCAGGGACGATCACGCTTATCCGTGGCATGGAGGATGCGCTTCCGAACCTAGAGGTTGGACCCTTGAACCCCGAGCCTACGCGGCAGAGTGCCGGGGTCTGTGCAGCAGCTTGGACCGTCGGCGGCAGGCTGCCCAAGAGGCCACTCCTCCACCGACTGGCGCAGGGAATATGCTCGATCGACTCGCCCGCGATCGGGTCTTACTCCGACACTCGCGACTTCGGCAGCGCCGAGGACTCCGGAGGGCGGGGCAGGAGTGACGCCGCCACGGTCAGGACCGCGGTGCCCTTCTCGTGAGGGAGCCGGCGTATCTCCAGCCCGTCGTGTTCGTCGACCCACCGTGTGGCCACGTGGGCCTCGCCCTCCCGACCGAGGTCATCGAGGATGAGGGTGCTGCCCTCCTGGAGGCGGTCCCGGACAAGGGGCAGAGCCGGGTAGCGCGCGTCCTCGCGGGTTGCACCCGGAGGACCGTCTACGAATAGCAGATCGATGGGCTCGTCCGGGATGCAGGAAGGCTCGTACCACGGCCAGGGTTCGCCGTCGATCACCACGTCCTTGAGGGGGGCGAGGCGCACCTCGGCGACATCGGTGAGCCCGTGATCCTCGAGCATGCCGCGCGTGCGTTCAGCGAACCTTTCCAGGTGCTCGAGCGCCACGATGCGGCCGTCGTGCCCTGCCCGACGGATCGCGTACGCCATGATGACCGTGCTGAGACCACTCCCGCACTCCAGGACCAAGCGGGGGCGAGCGGTGTTCACGTGGTCGTAGAGGTGGCGCAGCAGGTCCGGGGATGCGACCCACGAGCGAGTGGCGGGAAAGGCGGCCTCCGGACGGATGTCGTGGTAGAGGGCAAGCAGTGCTTCGGTCTGAGCGAACTCCGATCGGAGCTGAGCCTGGGTCTCGTGGGCGGCGAGCTCTCGCCGGTACTTCATCTCCTCGCGCTGCTCCCGAAGTCCGACCTCCAGGTGGCGAAGCGTGTCCCGGTGGATCTCCCAGAACCGACGCTCGTGTTCGAGCAGTCGCTCCGCCGTCGCCTGGCGTTCTGCACGGACCTGCGCAACCAACTGCTCCGCAGCACCCTGGAAGCCCGCGAGGTCAACGGATCTGAACTGCTTCCTGAGTCTCTCCACCGAGAGGTCCAAGCTCAACCAGACGCGGACGATGAGGCCGAGCACCATGAGCAGGACGAGCGACACGGCAGCGAGCAGCCCCACCTCGTCGAGGATGAGGTAGCCGATGAGAGGCAGCGCGGCCGCACCCGTGAGCACTACAGCGATGAGGATGAGCCGTCGTTTGGTCATGAACTGCTTCTCTCCCTGCGTCGTGGTTCAGGCGACGATACGTCCCCGCGCAGGCCCAGCTGCCAGAAGGGACGGAGACCGAAGTGTGCGGACAGTACCGGGCGCAGCCGGAACGCCTGGGAGCGTCCGATCCTGAGCGGTAGGCCGTCCGGATAGCCGGCAATCGCATGTCGTGCGAGCACCAGCAGACGATCATGGTCGAAAGCCTGGGCCTGCTGGAACGGCCAAGGCCGTCGACCGAACCTCAGCAGCCACTTGAGGCCCTTCTCGAGCGTCCGAGTCCCATCGACGGTGGCGTTCCAGAGATCGGCGCCAACCTTGTCGGCCATGTGCGCCAGGTGGAGGAACGCCTGCAGGTTGTAGGCGTGATAGTGTAGTGAGATGGGACGAACGGCTTCATGAGGCTGATGGCCGTCGTCCGCGAACTGCTCGCGAAGTCGGTCCTCGGCACGTCGCATCACCTCGTTGATCCCGTGTACGTCGTCGAGGTATGCCGCGATGGCCGCATCCTGGACGTCGTACCACGTCCCGTGGTTGTTCGCTGCCTGACGTTCCTTGATGCCTTGCCTCGAGGTGTGGAGCCAATGACGGTATTCCGAGAGCCAGGCCTTCAGTTCTGCCACGTGTTCGAAGGCGCCGGACCGTTCGAGAAGTCGAACACCATCGAGCATGTAGAAGATGTCGGTGAACTCGATGATGCCGTTCGGGCGACCCTCATCACCGTTGTGGCCGAGCCGTGCCTGGGCGAACCGCAGGTTCGGGTTCATCCGCGTCGCCGGATCGACGAACCACGCCGTCACCAGTCGACTTGCATGGTCGTGGTATGCGGAGACGCCCGACACGTGTCCTGCGAGGGCCAGCGTGAACACCCCGTCGAAAAGCTCCTGAACCGCGCTCCGATCGTATTGCTCGCTTCCAGGCTCCCCCAGCCGGGTGCCGGGCGCCCGCTCGCCGTCACGCCGCACGTACGGTTTCCCGTCTGGGCTGTTGGGGTTGGGCCACCAGTAAGGTGCCGGGTGCCAGTAGTCGTGAGGATCGCCGCTCGGAGCGAGCGTCGTCTTGTCAAGCACCGTACGGATCGCTCGCGCGAGGATGCGGTCAGCCTGATCTGTCAGCGACCTGAGAACGGTGTCGACACCGCTCGGGGCGTTGGACGATCGATGCACCTGCTGGTCGAGTGTCTCGTCTTCGAGGGCGAAGAGCCGATCCCGACCGAAGGACATCCGCGCCAGGCGCTGGTCCAGACGATCGATGCAAGCTCGGATCGCTTCGACCCGGTGCAAGCCTCGAGCCTTGATGTCCCCCTCGAGCTCGGCCCGACCCGAGTGCAAGCGGGCGACCCAACCGGCCTCTCCCCAGCGTCCTGCGTCAGGCCCGAGGGCTGGGCGCGGCGCCTCCCACGGGTGGAAAGGCCAACGATCCCACGGTCCCGGGATACCGAGTCGATAGAAGAGTTCGACCTTGGGACGACGTCCGTACCGTGACTGCTCGTCGAACGACTCAACTGCGTCCCTGCGGAAGATCAGTTGGGGCTCCTCGGTCGCTGCCGGGACGTGGCCAGGCGTGAGTAGTCGCTCGTTGTCGGTGATGCGCGCCATCGGGACCGTGAAGTAGCGGAGGTGTGGGCGAGCCATGACGCCCGTACGGACCGCGGACCACCCGGACTCAGTGAAGAAGCAGTTCCCGTCGAATGGCAGCACCCACGTGGCTCTCCTGGCGCCGGACTGGAGCGCGACGTTGCGTGCCCCGTTGTTGTTCATCACGTAGAGGTTCTTGTCGTGATAGACGTGGTCTACCGCCACGTGGTAGTTGCGTGTCTTGACGCCGCGAACCTTGCGTCCCATGGTGATTCCCGGCTTCTCGAAGTCCTCGAGCCGCCAACCCAGGTTGCGATACTCCTCCCAGCGGAACGGGATCACCAGGTAAGGCTGCTCGAACTCCTCGAGGAGATCGATGACCTTCCGTTCGTAGGACTCGTCGACGATCCGGTTGACGATCCAGTGCTTCTCGCACCCCTCGAGTGCCGGTTCGTGCTCGAGGATGAAGCGCACGTTCTCGAGCGCTTGCCCTCGCGCATGGCGTGGTGGAAGGTCGTTGCCGATGATCCGATAGAGGACGAAGGAATCGTCCCAGCGCCACTGCTCTTCGACGAGGTACTCCCACTTCCAATCGCCTTCAGTGGCCTCCTGCTCGGACGAGGTTGCTCGAGGTGCTAACGAGTAAGGCAGAGGCAGATCGAACCGCCGACCGGACCGTAGCTTCATCAGCATCGCGGTCACGGGATCTAACTCACCGGTAGGCCCGAGACGAGCACTGAGATCTGGGAGGTCGACCATGGGGTGCGGTGAGATGCCCCTTGCAGCACCCCACACGAGGTAGTGCAACAGTCCCTGCTGGCCGTCGGTAGACATGCCGGGGAGTTGGCTTCGGTAGTACCCGGGATCGAACAGCGGGTGAGGGGAGCGATCGCTTGTTGACCGCAGGAAGTGCTCGAGCGGCGTGACACCTTCCTCGACGGGTTCCACGGTGCCCTGGTACCACGCGGCGTCGAAGTAGGGGTGCGGGTCGAGCGGCCGAACGTGGGCGCGTTCGAGGTAGTGGTGCAGCGGCGTGGGCCATGAGGCAGCTTCGGGATATCGATCGAGGTACCAGTCGGTGAGGAACAGCGGGTGCGGGTCCGCAGCCCGACCGCGCATCTCGAGGTAGTGGTCGAACGGCTGCCCCGAAGCGGAGACCCTCTGTGCATACCAAGCACTGTCGAACAGCGGACTCGACGCGACGCGAGAGCCGTCTGTCACAGGCAGCGTTCCTTCGATAGGCGATGATCGGCATGAGGACCTAGGAATCTCGCACTGCCGAACAACGGTCGACGACGAGTGCCCTCATCACGCTCACGATTCTAGGCGAGTCCGAGCGGCCCGAGCCGCAACAGCGACCAGCGGATAGCGGCGCATCGAAA
>SL_3KL_010_SEDDRAFT_10004332_pt1 | contig 12822 bp, 7 predicted proteins | sample SodLakKL_010_SED_2_FD_10381 | JGI IMG/M metagenome (IMG submission 10381)
CGGGGGTGTTGAAGCAATTGATCAGTGGGAATCTTTTCCTGTTCTTGGTTCTGAAAGTGAGCTGGCTGCAGAAGAGCCATACTGGTGGATTCTCCCGGATGGTAAAAGCCTGATGGCTCTTTTCAGGGATAACCGCAGGAGCGGGTACCTGTACCGTTCATTTTCAATTGATAATGGCCGTAACTGGAGCCGACCCGTTCAAACAGATTTTCCTGATGCACGTTCAAAGTTCAACGGCCTCCGGTTAAGTGACGGAAGGTATGTCCTGGTTTCCAATCCTGATCCGAAAAAAAGAGATCCGCTCACAATATCCATTAGTGACGATGGAATGGTTTTCACCAAAATGGGTTACCTCGTTGGGGGACGTCATATTGATTATCCTCATGTAATTGAGCATGATGGATTTCTGTATATTGCCTTTGCAGGTTCAGCAAAGCAGATGATAGAGGTGCTTAAGATAAGGATCTCTGAGTTGGATTCAGTATTTAGTAATTTTTCTGATCAGGCTGTTTCCCCGTCGGAAGTGAAAACAAATTCGGTTGGGATGGAACTGGTTAAAATAAACCCCGGATCTTTTATCATGGGCTCAGAGGAAGGGGAGTATGATGAAAAACCTGTAAGTAAGATTAATATTTCCAATCCCTTTTATATGAGTTCCACCCCGGTAACAAATGTCCAGTATGAACAATTTGACCCGCATCACAGAATGCTTAGAGGAAAACGGGGACTTTCAAGTGAAGATGACGAAGCCGCCGTTTATGTTAGCTGGTATGATGCGGTAGCGTTCACCGAATGGTTAAGCATAAAAGAAGGGAAACCTTACCGGCTTCCTACCGAAGCAGAATGGGAATATGCGTGCAGGGCCGGAACGGAAACCCCTTATAATACAGGTGATAGTCTGCCGGTTATATATCACCTGAATCAAAAGAATGAATGGTACCCAAAGGAGGTTCCGTTAACTGTTGGAAAAACCCCGCCAAATCAATGGGGTTTGTATAATATGCATGGACTGGTTGAAGAATGGTGCCTGGATTGGTATGGGCCTTATACAGGTGATGAACTCACTAATCCGTTTGCTTATCATGATAGTGATTTCAGGGTCACCAGAGGTGGCAGTCACAATACCGACCCTGTTTTTTTGAGAAGCGCCAACAGAATGGGGATGATACCGGAGAATAAACATTTCCTTACCGGCTTCCGGGTAGTTCAGGCTGAAATGCCGGCCAAACTAACAGTGGAAAGTAAAGATCCAGAAAAATGGGCTGAACAGGTCAGCCAGTCCCCGTCCGCCTGGACCTCCCCCGTTAATATGACTGAACCGTATTTCAGTGAACCGATATATTTTCAGAAAATCCCTTCTGGTTCAGAGGGCCCACTTTATTCACAACATAACCACTGCCCTGATATTACACCTCTTCCTAATGGTGATCTTTTTGCTACATGGTATACAACTATTACCGAACAGGGGCGTGAACTGGCGGTAGCTGCAAGCCGGTTAAGGAGTGGATCGCATGAATGGGATGAGCCGGACCTCTTTTACAAAGTACCCGACAGGAATATGCACGCCACTTCAATATTATGGGACCGTTCAGGAGACCGGATTTACCATTTCCAGGGAATGGCGGTCAGCTACGGCTGGGGAGATCTTGCTCTGTTTATGAGAACCAGCGAGGATAATGGAGTTACCTGGTCAAAACCTCACTGGATCAATCATGAGCATGGTTTGCGGAATATGCCTATTGCCGGTGCTTTTAAAACATCTAATGGAGCTATCATTGTGCCCTGTGATGCCGTTACCGGAATGGAAGGAGGTTCTGCCATTCATATCAGCACCGATGATGGTATCACCTGGAATGATCCGGGGGCGGGAACTCCGCGACCGGAATTTGATGAAGGAAAAACCGGTGGCACAATAGCAGGAATTCATGCAGGATTGGTTGAACTCAAAGACGGGTCATTGATGGCCTTGGGAAGGGGTAATAACATTAATGGATATATGCCAATGAGTATATCTGAAGACATGGGCAGATCGTGGACTTACTCTGCCAGTCCTTTTCCCCCGATTGGCGGAGGTCAAAGACTGGTCTTAATGAGGCTTAACGAAGGCCCGCTTTTTTTTGCTTCCTTCACAGGCCTTCATGATGATGANAAGGGAATGGAATTTGCAGATATAGAAGGCAATAAATACACAGGTTACGGACTATTTGTGGCCCTTTCGTATGATGAAGGGAAAACATGGAGTACCAGAAAATTAGTTACACCCGGAGAAGGAGAATTTGATGGAGGCGCATGGACAAGAGAATTCGTAACAGACGATACCCGGGCAGAACCCAGGGGTTATCTTGCTGCTACACAATCTCCGGATAATNTTATTCACCTGATTTCCAGTAGGCTACATTACAGGTTCAATCTTGCGTGGATTGAAGAGTGATAAATATTGCAAAACAGGAATTAAATTGAATGAAAAAACAATACTAATGAAAAACACATTCAAATCACCTTTAAAAGGAATAATCCCTCCTCTGGTAACTCCTCTGCTTGATAATGATACCCTTGATAAGGATGGCCTGGAACGCCTTATCGAGCACACCATTGCAGGAGGGGTAAATGGTTTGTTTATACTGGGTACAACCGGTGAATTTGCCAGCCTTAGTTACAGTCTCCGGATCGAGTTGATTGAGCGTACATGTTTTCTGGTCCGCCACCGCGTACCTGTACTCGTAGGTATAACGGATTCTGCCTTTTCAGAAAGTGTCAACCTTGCAAGAGTTGCCTCCGACAGTGGTGCAGATGCAGTTGTTCTGGCACCACCTTATTATTACTCATCCGGCCAGCCTGAACTACTGGAATATCTTAAAAGGATAATGGCCCGGATGCCACTTCCTCTTTTTATTTATAACATGCCGGTTCATACCAAGGTTATATTTGAGCCGGAGACAGTAAGGATAGCTGCAGATATTGAAGGTATTATCGGAATGAAAGACAGTTCCGCCAACCTTTCATATTTTAACCAGGTTCGTTATCTCCTCAGGGACCGGACTGATTTCACTTTNATGGTTGGTCCGGAGGAGTTAACCGCTGAGTTTGTTCTGATGGGTGGACACGGAGGTGTAAACGGGGGAGCCAATATGTTTCCAAAATTGTACGTGGATCTCTACAAGGCCTCGGTTAACCGGGATTTTGAAAAGATAGCTCCTCTTCAGAATACGATAATGAAAATCAGCACTTCCATATACAATGTCGGGCATTACGGGTCCAGTTACCTTAAAGGTCTTAAATGTGTTTTATCATTAATTGGTATCTGCAGTGATTTTATGGCGGAACCTTTCAGGAAGTTCAAAGATCCCGAGAGACAGAAAATTCAGCAACTTCTTGAGGAATTTAATTATTCGGAATTGATATAAAAGTTTTTGCTTCATCGCTATAATCAGTACATAATGAAAGATATATGAGTAGAAAATTGAACTAATAATTAAAAGATAAGTTATGAGAAGTCAAATGACCTTCCTGTTGACCCTTGTTATCTGTTTGGCATCATTGAATTCAGTTGTCATAGCCCAGCAGCTTGAACGACTTTCCTTCAATAATCGGGGATTGCTGGTCGACCTGGGTGTCGGTTTATGGGCATGGCCGCTTCCTACGGACTACAATTAATAAGTTTATTAAAATATGGTCTTCAGGAGGTAATGATAATGTTTAGCTTATCCAAATAGATGTTCGATTAATGATATTTAAATTTATCAATTATTAATTAACCATCGATAGTTACAAGATGACTTTTCTGTCGAACAGCAGTAAATAAAATGAAAGCAAAATATGTTTGATAAAAGCTACAGGTGGTTGAATCCTCCACGTCATGATATAAAAGATGGTAAATTAATTGTCTTTACCTCACCTGAAACAGATTTCTGGCAAAGAACTCATTATGGTTTCCAAAAAGATAATGGACATTGTTATATAAAAAAAGTAAACTATAATTTTTCTGTAACTGTCAGAACCGAATCTTATCCAGACAAGCAATATGATCAGTGCGGATTAATCGTAAGAATAGATGGTGATAATTGGATTAAAGCATCAATGGAATATGAAAATACTAATCATTATCGGCTGGGTTCGGTCGTAACTAACAATGGTTTCTCCGATTGGGCCACACTTGATATAAAGAATAAAACAGTCGTGATGTGGTATCGGATTCAAAACAATGAAAATGATTTTCTTATAGAATATTCATCAGATGGTAAAGATTGGAATCAGTTGCGGATTACTCATTTATTTAATTCCTTTAGTTATCTTCAAGTTGGCATATATGCTTGCAGCCCTATGGATAGCAGTTTTACTGCCATATTTGATAATTACAAACTTGAAAAAAGTAACTGGAAATAATAATTGTTCGTCATCAAATGCCCAATTGCCAAAGCACACAAAATACCATGATAGTCACATCCGGTAAATAATGCTAAATGAGCAACATTCAGCATGTGAGTTCGACCGAAGGTCAATAAATCATGCGGGATATATGGGTTAGAAATACAGAATTTCAATTACCTGTAAGATGTAACACATTGATTATTAATTTGAATAACATAATTTATACGGATGAAGCCCCATGATAATGCGTCACACAAAAAGCTATGAATAATCCATACATTTTAAATTCAAAAACCTGTAACATGCTTGTAAGGTTGTCTTTAATTGGATTTTTTTTCTTTATTACTTCATGCCGGGAAGCTGAAACTAACAGGTTTCTTTTGCTTGACTCCAGGATTATTGCCGGTACCGAAAATGTCAGCCTTGTACCGGGAAATGTAATTAAGGATCCCAATAATCCGCTTTTTGAAGAGGAGTACTGGTCAGATTCTCCGAAAATATGGGAGGCACGTTATGATAATTTGTATCCAAATGTAATTTATGATAAGGAAGATAAATTATTTAAAATCTGGTACAAATGCTTTGTCAGAGATGCTTCATCTGAGTCTGTCCCTGTAAAGGAACGGCCAAAACACAAATATTCAACGGCCGGTGCCGGAAGGCAACGCGGAATTCTTTACGCCTGGTCTGAAGATGGTGTCAAGTGGATTAAACCGTCCCTGGGTCTTGTTGAATTCATGGGATCAGCTGAAAACAATATTGTAAAGCTTAATTTTGAAGGCGGAGTTTTTAAGGACAATAATGAGAGTGATCCGAAAAGAAGATACAAGATGTTTGGGAGAATTGACCGTCCAGAAAGACATATGGCCGTGGCTTTTTCTGAAGATGGCCTGGTATGGTCCGCTCCTTATCCGTGGCCAGAGCATAATGTTCAGGGTGATGCACATAATAACGCCATCTGGTCTCCGGAACTTAATAGATATGTCGGGATTACACGGATCTGGCAGGACAGGCAAAGAATTGCAGTCAGGACTGAAAGTGAAAATTTTATCAACTGGACTGAACCGGCAGAGGTCTTGAGGGGAAAGGGGATCCATGAGCAGATATATTCTATGCCAATATTTTATTATGCAAATGTATATATTGGACTGCCATCAATACTGAATGAAGATGATACCGTAGATACGGAATTAGCCTGGAGTCCGGATACCAGGATCTGGTATCGGATTTCACCCGGAACTGCACTTATTCCGCGGGGAAAAAACCTTTCAGATTATCCATACAGCGATTATGATGCCGGCTGCATATATGCTTCAGTTCCGGTAATTAAAGATGATGAGATTCTTATCTATTATGGTGGCAGCAATCACTTTCATACTGACTGGAGGGAGGGTTCATTGAACCTGGCCAGACTGAGACCGGACGGATTTGCAGGTTACAAGACTGCTGGCAATTCAGTTACCGGGAGAATTAAAACCGGTCTTTTTGATGTTGCCGGAAATTATTTCAGGATAAGTGCCGATATTGGACAACAAGGTTTTTTAAAGGTAGCCGTTTTTGATGAAACAGGAATGCCTGTTCCCGGCTATACAATTGAAGAAAGCCGGGTTATTACCGGCAATAATACTGATGCAACAGTTAAATGGAATGGTAAAGGCCTTGCAGCCCTTGAAGGGGAAAAGGTTGCTTTTGAATTTGTGTTTAAGGATGCAGTAGTTTATTCATTATCAGGTAATATAGATTTTAATTGATAGATATATACTCATAATTAACCAGATAAACCTATGAAATATCTTCTTATCCAATCCAAGAAATTCAGCCTCTTTTCACCCCTTTTGTTTATGGCATTTATATTGATTATTTTGTCCTGCTCAAGTGCAGATAATGATCCGGTTCATACCGGACCAATTTTCAATACCGAGATGATTTTCCCTATTCAGGATGAGCATGTTCATGGTTCCACAATTGTTGAATTTCCAAACGGAGATCTTCTGGTGGGATGGTTCCAGGGAAGTGGAGAACGCTGGGCAGATGACGTGAGAATTATGGGGTCACGTAAGAAGAAGGGACAGGATAACTGGAGTGAACCATTTTTGCTGGCGGATGTAAAAGAGTTTCCGGATTGCAATCCGGTGTTGTTTATTGACGGACAAGGCCGTCTCTGGCTGATGTGGATGACAATTATTGCGAACCAGTGGGAAACGGCCCTGCTAGTTTACCGCATCAGCGATGATTATATGGATATGGCCGGGGCTCCAAACTGGGACTGGCAGGATATCCTGCTGATGAAACCGGGTGGAAAAACAGAAAGGGGCATCCTGCCTGATGATCCTTTTGTTGCATCAGTTGAGAGGCAGCTTGAGGAGTATACAGAGTATGTCAAATCCGACCCGGGGAAAAGTCTCTATACCGAACTGTGGAGCACCCATGCAGAGAGGATTATTTCCATGGCAAAGGGACAAAATATGATCAGGGCGGGACGGATCTATGAACAGGATGGAGGATATGACGAGGTACAACTGGGGTACCCATATTTCAGGAGAATGGGCTGGCAGACAGGGAATAAACCCTTCATAACGGAAAAAGGCAGAATGATAGTCCCCCTCTATTCAGATGGCTTCAGTATGTCGATTATGGCCTATACGGATGATTGGGGGGAGAACTGGAAATACAGCACACCTCTTGTAGGCAGCGGAAACATTCAGCCTGCAATAGCTCAAACCCCCTCCGGTGAGCTTGTGGCATATATGCGTGACAATGGTCCACCCCCCAAGCGGTTGCATATAAGCCGCTCTGCCGATAAGGGTGAAACCTGGTCTTTAGTGCAGGATTCTGATATCCCAAACTCCGGCACATTGTGCGATATTGTGACACTGGATAACGGCGACTGGATTCTGATAAACAACGATACCGAGGTGGGGCGCAGCAGGCTGACGGTTTCATTGTCAGAAGACGAGGGTGAATCATGGTCATTCAGCAGAAGCATTGCAGACGATCAGGCCACCAGGTCACATTATCCTGCCATTATTGCCGGCTCAGACGGGTTGTTTCATGTCTCCTACAGTTATTTCGCAGAAGGCAACAGAAAGACGATCAAATATTCAGTCTTTAATGAGGAGTGGTTGAAAAGTAATTAGCGATTTATCGATATTTCGGTATTTAATGCTTGAAGGCCATACCATAATTGGTATACCAGGAGACACTTAAGATCCGGCTTTCCGGTAGGCATTGGAACTGATTTACCATACACTTAGTTACAGTCCAAACTATGAGAACTGTGAAAGTGAAAAATATAAATAAAGAATTAATATTTTTTAAAATAATGAAACGAATAAAAAGAACATTTCTGTTATCAATAGCAATTCAAATTATTCTTACCACATCTCTTTACGCACAATTTACAGATTGGCGTAATGCAAAATTTGGTAATTCCATTTATACTCATGGTTACTGTGATCAGCCGTACGTTGTGGTTCTTGAAAACGGGAAATGGTTGTGTGTATTTACAACAAATGCCGGCCACGAAGGTAGTAAGGGACAACACATTGTAAGCTCCATCAGTGAAGACCAGGGAAAATCATGGTCCGATACTGTCAGAATTGAAAACCCTGGCCGGGAGTCTGCATCATGGGCCATGCCCTATCTTACAGATTTTGGCAGGGTGTATGTTTTTTATACGTATAACGGGGATAAAATTCATGAGCTTGGTGAACGGAAAAATATCAGGGAAGATATGCTGGGATGGTATTGCTATAAATACTCCGATGATGAGGGAAAAACATGGTCGGAACGATACAGGATAGATGTGCCAAACAAACCGGTTGATTTAAATAATGACTGGAATGGAGATGTACAGATATTTTGGGGCATTGGCAAGCCAATTGATTTTGAAGGAGGAATGATGCTGGCATTCACAAAAATTGGCCAATACATGCTTGACTACAGCGAGGGATGGTTGCTTCATTGTGAGAATATAAACAAAGAGAAGAATCCCCAAAAGTTAAAATTTGAATTACTGCCGGAAACAGATACAGGAATAAAAAATCCGGAGCTTGGAGTTATTAACTCAGAACAAAACATTTTCCAACTCAATGACGGGACACTCTATAGCATGCACCGGACCATTGCCGGGCACCCAGCCGAGTCCTATTCCACAGACGGGGGGAAGACATGGACAACTTCACAGCCACCGGAATACGAAAACGGAATTAAGCTAAAAAATCCAAGGGCTTGCCCCAGGATATGGAAAACCGGCAACGGGAAATATCTTTTTTGGTATCATCATCACGGAGGATGGAATTTTAATTCCAGGAATCCGGCCTGGATAAGCGGAGGTATTGAAAAAGACGGTAAAATCATCTGGAGCCAGCCTGAAATATTGCTTTATGAAGAAAATCCCGCTGTTCGCATGAGTTACCCTGATCTGATTGAACAGGATGGAAAATATTGGATTACCGAAACAAACAAAGCGGATGCCCGGGTCCATAAGATTCCCAATGAGTTTCTAAATACCCTGTGGTCGCAATTTGAAATCAATAAGGTTACTAAAAACAATTTAGTTGCAGAATGGGAAGACGGTGAAATACCCCTACAGGGACAATTAGAGGTACCTTCAATCCCTGACAATTACTATGCTGATGGATTTACGCTGGATTTTAGGCTTGTACTGGTTAATTTGACTCCCGGTCAGCTCATAATGTCATCAACAGATAAAAAAGGAAAGAGTATTGAAATTAAAACAGGAGATTTTGGGGCCATTGAAATCACTATGAGTGATGGTGAGCATACCGATACATGGAGCTCTGATCCGGGTCTCGTAAAGGCTACAGCCGTTGAACACTGCGTTTCTGTGACTGTTGACAACGGTCCACGAATCATTCAATTTGTAATCAACGGTACGGTTAACAACGGAAGAGATGTGCGTCAGTTTGGATGGGGACGTTATACTGTAAATATGAAAAATTTTCGTTTCAATATGATCGAAATGCATAGAATGGCAGGAGATGAAGTCTATATTGACAGTAAAATTACAAATATGAGATTATACAACCAGCCATTGATGAATACTGAAATAATTGGTAATCACAGGAATTTTCTATCAAGCCAGTAAAAAACCATACGATAATGTATTACAAAACATGAAATATAAATTTTTCAGGATTGTATTATTGTCTCTAATCGTATCTACATTCTCTGTAATTCCCTGTTCAGAAAAATTTCTGGTCAAAGCTTTTCCGGTAGAAAAAAGCGAATGGAAAGGTTTTGTGCGCTATAATTTTGATTTTGAAGGCATGGCTGCACATGTCACATTACCTGCGAAACCATTACCCGGAAATCCCCGGGTTTGGCGGGCACGTTTTCCCGACTGGCATACCGAAATGGANNGCATTCTGCTTTCNGAAAGTTATCATGTAGCCTGTGTCAATACGGATAATATGTATGGCAGTTCGGCTGTTGTGGTTGTTTGTGACCATTTTTCCATTGAAACACCCCGGATGGGAGCTGATTTTATTAAGTATTTTACTGAGTTACCCGATGAACAGCTTGATTCAGAAAACTATCACAATCATCGGAATGGCATCAGAAACAGCTTCCTTAAATTTCAGCGGGAGAAAAAAGGACGGGTTGCTTTCCTCGGCGGTTCCATTACTTATAATGGAGGCTGGCGCGACAGCATTTGTAATTATCTTGAAAAACGTTTCCCCGATACTGAATTCGAATTTATTGCAGCAGGAATACCCTCTATGGGAACAACTCCGGCTGCGTTCAGACTTGAAAGAGATGTGCTATCGGACGGTCCGGTTGATTTGCTGTTTGAAGAGGCTGCTGTAAACGATGCAGTAAACGGAAGAAGCAGCCATGAACAGGTTAGGGCAATGGAAGGTATTGTCCGGCATGTACGCAGAAAAAATCCGGCAACAGATATTGTAATCATGCATTTTGTCGATCCTCAAAAAATGGATATATATCATTCGGGACAAGTGCCGGAAGTCATTCAAAATCATGAAAAAGTGGCCGCTCATTATAATATTCCAACCATTAATCTGGCAAAAGAGGTAACCGAACGCATAGATGCCGGTGAATTTACCTGGGAAGATGATTTTAAGAATTTGCATCCCTCACCTTTTGGGCAACAAGTTTATTTCCGTTCCATGAAAGCTTTTCTCGAAAGCGCCTGGGCCGGATCAGTAGCAGAAGATGACAAAATGGAAACTTATCCGCAACCCGAACCAATTGATAATGCGAATTATGACAACGGTAAACTGGTTTTGGCAGAAAATGCCAAATTAATTAATGGCTGGCAGATAGTTAAAAATTGGAACCCGAAAGATGGGAAGGGAACGCGTGAAAATTATGTGAATGTTCCCATGCTTGTTGGGCAGTATGAGGGTAGCATACTGGAATTTCATTTTAACGGAAATGCTGTTGGCATAGCTGTGGCTGCCGGTCCCGATGCAGGCATTATCGAATACAGAATAGATGATGAGAATTGGCAAAAGCAGGATTTGTTTACAAGGTGGAGCTTAAATCTGCATCTCCCATGGTATTACACGCTTGCAGCAGGATTGGCAGATGGTGAACATACCTTGCAAATACGAATAACAGGGGAAAAGAATTCGCAAAGTGTCGGCACAGCCTGTCGAATTCGATATTTCTACATAAATGGATAATTCAAAGAAATCAATGAATTCAACAATAAAAATCAAGCGTCATGAAACGATTTGGACAGGTTATCGGTGTGAAACCGGAGCATTTTGAAGAGTAAAAGAGATATGGTGTGGTGGGCAAATATGGAAGTGGTGTTTCATTTGGATTGAACTTTTTAAGCTTTTTAATAATATGTGCATGTTGTCAGAGAAAAGCATACTTTGGCTGATTAATTCCCCCAACAGAATAAGTCGTATTACATGTTACACTATATTCTTACAAGTTAAAATATGAAAAAAACAGATTTAATAGCTTTGATTCCCATTGCATTATCCGTNACATATTGCTCTGAGAAAGAACAAAACAAGCCTAATATTGTNATTATTTATGCTGATGACATGGGCTATGGCGATCTGAATATTCAGAACCCCGGTTCGAAAATTCCTACTCCTTATATGGATCAGCTTGCATCAGAAGGCATGCGCTTTACCGACGCGCATAGTTCTTCCGGAATATGCTCGCCCAGCCGTTTTGCCNTGCTNACNGGAACNTATCACTGGCGAAGACAACACAATATTGTCAATTCCTTCGAAAAACCATTTTTTAATGANTCNGACATAACNTTACCCCAGGTTCTTAAAGAAAACGGTTATGCAACCGCATGTATCGGTAAGTGGCATCTTGGCTGGGACTGGGAATTCAAAAACGAACCATCGGATTTAGTGACGGTGAATGACATAGATTGGAGTAAACCCATTGCCGGCGGGCCTTTGGATCGCGGGTTTGATTATTATTTTGGTGATGGCACTATCAATTTTCCCCCATATGCGTGGGTTGAAAATGATAGAATTATAGAAGCTCCGACTGAAATGATGTACCCAGATAATATAGGCTTTGAAACAAAAGAAGGTAGATGGGAATTTCGGCCCGGACCGAGGGTTAAAGGCTGGAATCCCTATGAGGTATTACCTGCTCTTTACGAAAAGGGTGTTGAATGGATTCATCAGCAGGATGGCAATAAACCATTCTTCCTGTATTTCTCTTTTCCTTCACCTCATGCACCGATCATCCCCAACGACGAATTCGACGGAACATCGGGGGCCGGGGCTTATGGCGACTTTATCTTTCAGACCGACTGGGTTACCGGACAGATTCTGAAGGCCCTTGAGGATAAAGGTTTTGATGATAATACCATCGTGATTTTTACTTCCGACAATGGCCCGGAACAATATGCATTTGAACGGGCAAGAACCTTTGATCATTTTAGCATGGGTGATCTTCGCGGTCTGAAAGTAGATATCTGGGAAGGAGGCCATCGCGTACCCATGATCATTAAATGGCCCGGTCATATTCAGCCAGGATCAGTTTCCGATAAACTTATTTCGCAAATAGATTATATGTCAACGCTTGCAGCTGCAACCGGCATTAAACTGCCGGATGGTGCTGCCCCTGACAGTTATAATTTCCTGCCGACATTATTGGGAGAGACATATGATTTCCCCGAAAGGGAAATATTAATACATAATACATATGAAGCAAAATGGGCTGTAAGAAAGGGTGACTGGCTCTATATGAATGTTAGTTCGGGCGAACACAGAAGAATGCCCGAATTCTTTAAAGAGCTTAGAGGATATACTGATTTTGAAACAGAGGGATTGCTTTTTAACCTGGAAAAGGATCATGAACAACGAATAAACCTTTATGAAGATTATCCCGAAAAAGTGAGGGAGATGGACCGGTTGATAACCGTTTATAAAGAACAGGGCTACCTGATAAAAGACAATTAATTATAGGGTTACAAGGCTT
>SL_3KL_010_SEDDRAFT_10004333_pt1 | contig 12820 bp, 12 predicted proteins | sample SodLakKL_010_SED_2_FD_10381 | JGI IMG/M metagenome (IMG submission 10381)
CAACCAGTTATCAGACGCCTGACTTGATCTTAGATGAGTTCCAATGGATATTTATTCAGGTAAGAAAAGCCACTATCGAATTTCAGGGATGGCCTGAAAAATCCTCTGAGTTTTTTTCCGGTGCGCAGTTCTTAGATACCAGGTGCCGAGTTTTAGGTATCGGCAATTTTTATTCTCCATATCCTGACACCTGACACTCGACACCCGACACCTTTAGAATCAAATTCAAGGTGACCGGAATCCCATCTTTTTATAAAACCAGGATTGCTGAAAAAACAAATACATCATTGACATTTATAAAACTATGAGTTACTTGTTCCTATTTATAATTTCGTTATTACATAGAAATTGTTTTTGCATTTTTATTAGCGGCTATCTGTCATAATGACAAAAATCGGGCATAAGGCATGAAAATCATAGAAACAGCCGGGGATATGCAAGTGGTCGCCGAGCAGGCCAGGCTCAAGGGGAAAAAAATCAGCTTTGTTCCCACCATGGGATATCTTCATGAGGGACACCTGTCCCTGGTGCGAATGGCTCGGAAGCTTGGAGATCTCCTGGTTGTCAGTATTTTTGTAAATCCATCCCAGTTTGCCCCCCATGAAGATTTCGAAACGTATCCCAGAAATTTTCAGCGGGACTTCGATATGGTCGAAAAAGAAGGTGTGGATATACTTTTTACCCCGAAGCCAGATGATATTTATCCTGAAGGCTATCAAACCTATGTGAACCTGGAAAAATTGCCCAACCACCTTTGTGGCATCTCCAGGCCCGCTTTTTTCAGAGGGGTTGCCACGGTGGTCACCAAGCTTTTCAACATTGTGAAACCGCACACCGCAGTTTTCGGTAAAAAAGATTATCAGCAGTTTTTGGTTATCCGCCGAATGGTATTTGATCTTAACATGGATATCGATATTGTAGGGGGAGAAACGATTCGGGAGCCCGACGGTTTGGCAATGAGTTCCAGAAATGCCTATCTGACAGCATCGCAAAGGAAAAGCGGTCTTTCCTTGAACCAAGCATTGCTGGCAGCTCAGAAAGCTGTTGAATCAGGAATCACGGATGCCTCCCAAATCATCCGGGAGACCAAAGACTTTATTGATTCGCACCCTGAAACCCAAATAGATTACGTAACCATATGTGACCCGGAAACCCTTGAAGAAATTCATGTCATAAACCGGCCGGCACTAATGGCTCTTGCCGTGAAAGTGGGCTCCACCCGCCTGATCGACAATATGATACTCAATAAAAAATAAGATTCTTTAGATCATGAAAATATTAAGGAGAACCTTTTATGAGCGGTGAACAATTCTTTTTTACTTCTGAATCAGTAACAGAGGGCCATCCTGATAAAGTGGCCGATGCCATTTCCGATTCCATTCTGGATGCCATCATCGAAAAGGATCAGGCAGCCAGGGTCGCCTGTGAAACTTTGGTGACCACCGGTCTGGCATTTATCGCAGGTGAAATTACTACCGACTGCTATGTGGATATGCCCCAGATCGTCAGGGATACCATTCGGAAAATAGGGTATTCTTCATCACAAATGGGTTTTGATTGGCAAACCTGCTCGGTAATTACCAGTATCGGGCATCAGTCGCCGGATATCGCCATGGGAGTCAACAAGGACAACGGCCTTTATAAAGAGCAGGGAGCTGGAGACCAGGGGCTCATGTTCGGGTTTGCAACCGATGAAACCCCCGAGATGATGCCCATGCCAATCCTTTACGCCCATAAGCTTTGCAAAAGGATGGCCGAAACCCGAAAAAGCGGCGCATTGGATTTTTTAAGGCCTGACGGCAAATCTCAGGTGACCATCGAGTATGAAAACGGAACTCCAAAACGGGTGGACGCCGTTGTGGTTTCGGCGCAACACAAACCGGATATATCCTATGATGAACTTCGGGAGGAAATTATCACCCACATTATCAAAAAAATTATCCCGAAAGAGATGGTGGATGGTGACACCAAGTATTTTATCAACCCGACCGGAAGGTTTGTCATTGGCGGCCCCATGGGAGACTGCGGTCTGACTGGAAGAAAGATCATTGTTGACACTTATGGCGGCCAGGGAAGCCACGGCGGAGGATGTTTTTCCGGAAAAGATCCCAGCAAGGTAGATCGAAGCGCCTCATACATGGCAAGGCATATCGCTAAAAATATTGTCGCATCAGGTGTTGCTAAAAAATGTGAACTTCAGATCGCATACGCCATTGGCGTGGCACAACCGGTATCGGTTATGGTGGATCTGATGAAAACGGGAAAAGTTCCTAAATTTCGTGTCGAAGAAATTATCAGGGAAATATGGGACCTTCGCCCTGCAGCCATCATCGAATATCTGGATTTACTTCGTCCTGTTTATAAGAAAACATCCGCCTACGGACACTTTGGCCGAAACGATCCTGACTTCACATGGGAAAGCACACATATGGCCAAGACCATTGCAGATAAAGCAGGGCTTTAAAAAAATTTAAGGAGAAAAAATTGCACTACGATATTAAAGATATTCATCTGGCAGACAGCGGTGCTCTTCGTATCGAATGGGCCAACCAGAGTATGCCGGTTCTAAATCGAATTAAAGAACGTTTTGAAAAACAAAAACCTCTGGAAGGAATAAGGCTGGGAGCCTGTCTTCATGTCACCACGGAAACAGCATCTTTGGTACAAACCCTAAAGGCCGGCGGCGCCCAGGTGTTTCTTTGCGCTTCCAATCCTCTGAGCACCCAGGATGACGTTGCGGCATCTCTGGTGACCCACGACAAAATTCCGGTTTTTTCAATCAAAGGCGAAGACAGCAAAACCTATTATGATCATTTGAACGCCGTACTTGATGCCAAGCCCAATTACACCATGGATGACGGCGCCGATCTGGTATCCACGCTTCACACCGAGCGACTGGAAATCATTGAACATGTCAAAGGAGGCACCGAAGAAACCACAACAGGAATTATTCGACTCAGAAGCATGGCTGCTGACGGTGTCCTCAAATACCCCATCGTCGCCGTTAACGATGCTCAAACCAAACATTTATTCGATAACCGTTACGGCACAGGACAAAGCACCATCGATGGCATCATCCGTGCCACCAATCGGTTAATTGCGGGCACAACCTTTGTGGTATGCGGTTATGGATGGTGCGGAAGAGGCCTGGCCATGCGTGCAAAAGGCATGGGAGCCAATGTGGTAGTCACCGAAATAGATGCATTAGCGGCACTTGAGGCCGTTATGGATGGTTTCATGGTAATGCCCATTGCCGATGCTGCAAAAATCGGAGATTTTTTCTGCACTGTCACCGGCAACATAAATGTTATAAGAAAAGAACACTTCCAAAACATGAAAGATGGGGCCATAGTGGCCAACTCCGGTCATTTCAACGTAGAACTCGATCTCAACGGTTTAGACGGCCTATCCAAATCAAGAAGAATCATTCGTCCGTTTGTGGAAGAATACATTCTGGAGGGGGGCAAGAGAATCAATCTGTTAGGCGATGGAAGGCTTATTAATCTGGCCGCTGCAGAGGGTCACCCTTCAAGTGTTATGGACATGAGTTTTGCCAACCAGGCACTCAGCATTGAATATATGGTTAAAAGCGGAAATGATCTTTCTCCGGATGTTTATCCTGTGCCCCAGGAAATCGACAGCACAATTGCCAGAGAAAAACTTGCATCCATGGGTATCAGTATCGATACTCTCACTGAAGAACAGAGAAAATATCTGGCATCCTGGAGTATGGGTACCTGATAATTTTGGAGTGCAAAAGCTTTGCTTTTGCCAGAGCAAGCAATGCAAAAGCAAAGCTTTTGCACTCCTTTACATATGTTTCCGCGTTTCCTGAATCACAGATATATAATTTGAGGCTTCTGCGGCAAAATCCCCGTTTATATTAACAACATGCAAAAACTCTTGTAATGCTTTATCCCAGCGCAATGCCACCTTATAAGCAATACCCATGAAATAATATGCATCGGGAACCTCCGGAGCCAATAATATAGACTTTTGATAGTGCTCTTCAGTTTTTCGCAACCAATCGGTACTGATTTGTTCTCCACCCATCAAATATATCCGCATAATGCCCACATGAACCAAGGCAGCTTCATGCCGATTACGGGTAAATAATCCAGCAAAATTCATTTTGTCCATAGCATTTGAATAATCACCCTTTATACCAGAAATCAGCCCCAACCCCACGTAGCCAGGAGCATATTCCCTATCTATTTCAAGGCAACGATTGAATTCAGATTTTGATGCTTCTATTTTTCCAGCATGGAGTAATTTCATACCATTTTCATGATGGCGCAAGGGGGTATCCAGTATGGATTCATAGGGAATAATCTCCGGTATACATGCACAAAGCAAAAGCAGGGAGAAAGCGCAAAAAACATCTCGAAGTATTTTTCTCATTTATTTACCTTATTCCAAAACAATCACCACCCGGCATTTCTTTAGAAAACTTAAATTTATAGAAGAACTGCGAATCTTGGATGAATCCGCATTGGAAATGACGATATCAGAAAACCCAGTTCCACTGGTACGCACACCGCGCACCACAAGCGGATTTTTTCCAACCCGTTGATTATTCAATTGTTCACTGAAATCTCTAACATATGCGGACATGCCATATTGCACGGCAAAATTCCGGCTTGCGAACGTAGAGCCGTAAACCTGTTCTCCGTTTTCATCCAGAATTTTCGGAGCCATGGACGGAAGCACGTCCAAACCTGTGGCCATAACCACAAGGCCTGTGTTCTCCAAGGGTATCATTGTTTGGTTGGAACCACTACCGGTTTCTTCTTTAAACTTTCGTTTTTCATTCAGCACATGTTTAATGGTGGCAATTTGCGTAATTTCTTCAGGGAGAATAAGTTGCGAAAAGGCGAATAACATATCCATTTCCAAGGTTACTTCGATGGTTCCGTCCCCAAAACTTTTTTGTTGGATCACAGGGGCTTTATTAACCATGCTTAAAATCTCATCTCTTATATCCAGATTGGAACTGATGATTTCTTCAACAAGGGTGGTGGAATCTATTCTGACCTTATATATAGTCTTCAACAAATTCCTGCGTCCTTTTTGAATTGCCGCCTCCAAAACCCAAGTGTCGATATCACCGTTTATTTTGTCCTTATCGGTACACGATGAGAATCCTTTACTTTGTAGAATCCCTTTTGTCCAATTAATTTTTCCCGATTCAAAATATTGAACATAATCGTTGTTTTCACCTGCATTTAAAAAGGCCGCATGCAAAATAACACAAATTATCAATGCACTGTACCGGATAAATTTTTTAAAAAATATCGTCTTTTTTATCACCGATTTTTAATCCCCATTTATCCGATATCAGGCATTAAAGACCATTTTATAATCCAACGTGAAGCATCGGGTTCTTTTTGCAGGCATACGATTCCACCGTTCTGAAACTTGAAAATAGGATACTCATCTGTCCCTGCCACCAAATATGAAGTTAATTTTTCCATAAATGGCAGATGCCCCACAAGCATAATATTTTCTACCGAATCGATTTTTTTGGCAAACGCGGCAACGCCATCAAGGGGTTTCATGCCATCAACCTGGTCAATTCCACTCTCCGCATTCAGACTGGAGGCAAAAACCTTTGCTGTCTGCTCAGCACGGGTTTTACCACTATGGTAAATTTTTGAAACCTTTACACCATATTGGGCAGCAACATCCGCGATTCTTTTAACCTCGGAAAGACCTTCTTTTGAAAGGCCCTTTTGAGGATCCATATCTTTGGGCATATTTTTACCATGTTGAACCAGATATAGGACCATTATTTTTCTCCTTTTTTTTTTAATTGACTCAACCCTTTCATCCCCGATAATTATCAGAGTAAACGCTTTCACATTAAATCTCAAGTAGGAGTTTTCAATATTTTCTGATTCGCATAAGTCTAAAAGTATTGTTAGACTTATGCGTTCTAATTATAACCGATTTGGAGTAATTGGTTGATTAATCATTGCGAGGTGAATCTGTAGGTGCGAATTCATTCGCACTGCTGAGCCCCGCTAACCTTAGGGTTCAGTTTTTGCGAATGTGGCTGTAATATGCCTCTGTGCGAATGAATTCGCACCTACAAGTAAGACCCATATTCGTTATAATATAATCAGAAAGTTTTTATTAAGTAAAAATAAAAACATGACAATCGGTGTTTCTTCAACTTGAAGATAAGCACCATATTTTCTTGACAAAACAGATTCTTATAAGTAGGATGCGCAAGATTATTTTTTACCATGTTTTGCTAGTTAATTAATCGTTTAAGGTATATGTTAAGAAAAACTGAATTCCTTGTTGAGTTATAAATCATGTGCAAAATATGGAAAAATTCTTAAGTTAATAACCTAACCCATTAAATTTTTATAAGCCAATAAGGAGTATTTCAGAATGACGCTTACGAAAGCGGATATCATTGAGAATATTCGTCACGAGCTGAATTATCCGAGAAAAAAAAGTTCCGAAGTCATGGAAATCTTTCTCGAAATTATAAAAAATAACTTGGCAAACGGAGATGATATTCTTATCAGCGGTTTCGGAAAATTTTGCGTCAACCAAAAACATTCAAGGCGAGGAAGAAATCCCGCAACTGGTGAAGACATGATTCTGCCAAAAAGACGTGTTGTCACATTTAAATGCTCGCAGGTTTTACGAGAAAAAATGAATCAGATCAGCTTTTCAGCAGACAACTTGGGCAGTAATAAAGTAACTGCAGACAATAAGGCTGAATCGGAATAAATAATGGCGTACGAAAGCTGTGTTTACATTGTCATTTCCTGTTTTTGTTCCGCAGCCCCTCTTTCCAGGATACGAATGATCTTGGGCCGGTATGCATCTTTGCTGGCAAGACGGTCTGCTCTTTTTTTGACAAAACATAACGCCATGAAGAAAAAAAGAAACCCGATAATCGCAGATAATGCAGAAGAATTCATCTGGAATACGGGAGCAAAGTTGTGGCCGATTATTGCGCCACTGAGCAGACATATAATGGGAAAAGCATATAACAAAAACATCGCTTTCATTAATGAAGTGGTCTGAAAACTGATCACGATGCGATCGCCTACCCTGGCGTTGGCAGAATTAATCGCATTAACTTGCGCCTCTTTCCCCCCTCCCAAACTATGGCACATGCTTTTAGCACCGCACGAATCGCAAGTACCACTTCTTTGAGTAGTAACCAGCGCCATGTTCGATTCGGATATCTCGGTAACAATCCCAACTTCAGTGGCCATACTTCTTTAATTCAAACCTTTCTATTTCGGCAAACATATAAGGTGACTGCAAATAAGAAATTATTCTGATTATCTTTTGGTCTCTTTTCTGCGTTACATTGAGAGGTGCAAACAATCAGTGCGTTATGCACCCCTCAACGTTTTTTTAATACCAATTAAAATATCCTGCGGTGTCTTATCAAGCTGCCTTCGCTTTTTTCTTTCCGGTGTGCATATAACAAACAAGGCCGCACCTGAGACATCTTCCGGCCTCTCTTCGCGCCATATGCTCATCGAATCCTTTCTCCAGCTCTTTAACATCTCCTGCCTCTTGAGGTGAGCGAAGGGGCATCAGGGTTCTGGAAGAAACTTTTAGATCTTCTTCTCCGAGTTCATAAATATCCTGAATAATGGAATCCTGGGAAATAACCTTTTCATCCAATACCGGCTCGATTCCATACATGATTTCATGGATTGAAGCCGCTACACGGCGACCTGCTCCAATGGCTTTAATGGCTGCATGATGATCGGTAAGCACATCGGCTTTGGAATAAAACCCGCTTTCATCTTTGAATGGCGGACGTTTATAAGGCTCCTGAGCAACCCATTTAAGAGGACCCAGATCCTGCTGGGGTTCCTCGGGTTCCTGGCCTTCTTCCTCTTCTTGCTCAACCTCGGGCTTGACCCTTGTAAAAATCAACTCCGGAAATCTTCCTGCCGCAAGAAACAGAGTTTGGGCATCGAGGATTTCAGACTCTTTCGTCTCCAGGTCCATTACTTCAACCGCGGTAAGTTTGCTTTTTTCACCAAGCAACCGATTTACAGCGGTATTAAATTTGACCTGGATTCCTTCCTTTAGAAGCTCGGAAGCATCTGCAACAAATGTAGCCGCTTCATCTTCGGTCTCTCTGAAAAGAATGGTAATTTTTTCAGCACCCCGTTTTTTAAGAAGTTCAGCACTGTCAAATGCCAGCTTGTCTCCACCGGCAATGACCACGTTTGAGCCTACCTTTATGGCCCCCGATTTTTCCCCATGCTTGACAAGATCGACCAGTAAATAAGTATCGGGAACCGGCTGTTCAACAACATGGGCCCCTCCTCTTGCCAAACGGCTGTCCCAGCCTCCTGTAGTCAGCAAAACAGCTTCATAACCTTCATTCAGCAAAGATTCGATTGTAAAATCCTTGCCAAGCACCATTTGGGGTTCTGCTTTAACACCCATCTCGAGTATGCCCTCAATATCCCAGTCTAAAACTTCCCGGGGGAGCCTGTTGTGGGCAATGGCGCTTCTAAGCAGGCCGCCCAGTTGTACCGTCGCTTCATATACGGTGGCATCATGGCCCAGGCGCGCGGTAAAATAAGCTGCTGAGAGCCCTGCAACTCCTCCTCCGATTACCGCTACTTTTTTGCCGGTTTCCGGTGCTTTAAAAGGCAGCACCCTTTTTCCGGTTTCTTTTTCGTAATCAGATGCATACCGTTTTAAAAAATTTATGGCCACCGGTTCGTCCACAAGGCTTCTTCGGCATTCCAATTCACAAGGCCGGGGGCAAATACGCCCGATAACCGAAGGAAAGGGATTACGTTCTTTGATCACCTGAACCGCTTCATGATAATTTCCCAATGAAATTTGCCGAATATACTCACAAATATTAATACCTGCAGGGCACGCCCGCTGGCAGGGAGTTGTACATTCCTGCGTGGTATATTCTTTTAAAATTCTCCGGGTGACCGAAGAAAGATTAATGATATGTTTGGGACAAACACGCTCACAAGTGCCACATCCGGTGCATTTTTGCTCATCTACCTTTGGAAGATTGTCTTCACCCATGACAATGGCGTCGAATGGGCAGGCGGTAACACAGCTTCCCAAACCCAGGCAGCCAACAGTGCAGACTTTCATGCCACCTCCCAGCAGCGCAACTGCGCGGCAGTCTGAAAGGCCGTCGTAAATGTATTTAAGGTCGGCATCCTGCAATCCGTAGGTACATCCCGGACGTGCAATATCAGGCTCTTTCGCCTCAATAGAAGCACCAATAAGGGCCGCAATGGCTTCAGCTACATCAGATCCCGCAGCTACACAGGAATTGGGGGCGGCCTTGCCCGCAACAATAAGCTCTGCATTGGACGCGCAGCCGGGTACGCCACAACCACCACAATTGGCTCCGGGCAAAGCAGCTTCCACTGCCAGTATCTTTGGGTCGACATACACATAGAAAATCTTTGATGCTACAGCCAATCCGACGCCTACGACCAGTCCCAAGCCTCCAATCATGAAAACCGCTGATAACATTGTTATATACTCCTGTCTATTCTTAAGTTCCGGTGCCTGTATTCGAGGCACTTTCTGGATAAAATCATTTCTTAAACCTGTTTTTTTATTTTTTTATTAGTACCTGCTGATACGCTTACATCAGAAAATCGCATCAAATTTGCATTTTTCAAAGCAGGTCAAACACTTGATACACTTCTCCTTTTCGATAACCGCCACTTCTTTCTTTTTCCAAATAATGGCATCGGTGGGACAAGCCTTAAAACACAAACCGCACTTGGTGCATAGCTCGGGATCCACCTCGTACTCAAGGAGATTTGCACAGCGTTTGGCCGGACATTTTTTATGGTGAATATGGGCTTCGTATTCATCACGGAAATAGCGAAGTGTAGAAAGAACCGGATTCGGGCCGGTTTGTCCTAAACCACACAGCGCTGATTCCTTGATAACATCAGATAACTGCTCCATCTTTGGAATATCACCCGGCTCCCCTCTTCCCTCGCAAATCTTGACCAGAATCTCCTGGAGCCTTCTTGTACCCTCACGGCATGGCGTGCATTTACCACAGGACTCATCCTGAATAAAATCCATGAAAAATCGTGCCATATCCACCATGCATGTGTGATCATCCATGACAATAACGCCGCCGGAACCCATGATCGCCCCTACTTTGGCAATTTCTTCGAAATCAACCGGTGTATCCAAATATTGTTCCGGTACACATCCTCCCGAAGGTCCACCCAATTGAACGGCCTTGAACTTTCTCTTTTTGGGAATCCCTCCTCCCACATCATATATAAGCTCTCTTAACTTGGTACCCATGGGAACTTCCACCAATCCGATATTGTGAACATCACCGGAGATGGCAAAAACTTTTGTTCCCTTGCTGGTTTCAGTTCCGACACTCGCATACCATTTGCCCCCTTTGAGCATAATCTGGGGAACGTTGGCAAAAGTTTCAACATTATTCAATATGGTGGGTTTTTCCCATAGTCCTTTGTGAGCCGGAAAAGGCGGCCGCGGACGAGGCATCCCTCTTCTTCCTTCAATGGAACGCATCAGGGCAGTTTCTTCACCACATACAAACGCTCCGGCCCCCTGATAAATTTCAATATCGAAATCAAAACCCGAGCCCAAAATATCCCTCCCCAGCAAACCATGTTCCTTGGCCTGCTTAATGGCTATTTCCAGCCTGCGGATAGCCAGAGGATATTCGGTTCGGCAGTAGATATATCCCTGGTGAGAATCAATGGCCTTCGCCGCAATGAGCATACCTTCCAGGACTGCATGGGGGTCGGCTTCGAGAATGCTCCGGTCCATGAAAGCACCCGGATCGCCTTCATCAGCATTGCAAAGGACATATTTTATATCTGCCTGGCTCTGCCTGGCAAAACCCCATTTTAGACCGGTGGGAAATCCGGCCCCTCCACGTCCTCTCATCCCTGATATTTTCATTTGCTCGATAATCTGCTCAGGCTCCATCTCTAAAAGGGCCTTGGCGGCCCCCTGGTATCCATCTCTTGCAATATAATCATCTATCAGTTCCGGATCAATAATACCTTTATTTCTCAAGGCTCTGGGCAACTGGTTGTGAAAAAAAGGAATGTCGTCCATGCGGGCGATACGTTTTTTGCTGACCGGATCTTTATAAAACAGCCTCTCAAGATGTGTTTTTTTAATCAAGTGAGATTCTATCAGCTCAGGCACATCTTCAGGCTTTACCTTCTCATAAAAAACTCCTTCGGGATGAACCACCACAATGGGTCCAAGGGCACAAAAGCCATTACATCCGGTTTCAACAACTTTAACCGAGTCTTCCAGTCCTTTTGCTTTTACTTCTTCTCTAGTAATATCTATGACTTTGATACTTCCTGTAGCGTGGCAACCGGTTCCACCGCAAATCAACAAGTCGGTTCTTCCCTCTTTGTTCAGTTCCCCGGCTGCTTTTTCCTGAAATTTTTTAAGATCATCCACGGATAATTTCGCCATATTTATATTCTCCTTAAAGATTACCAGGACCCATCCAGTCCTCTAAGTCCGCTCATGTAAAGCCGTCCGCAAGCTACAAAAAGGGATAAACGAGTACTCAAAAGAGGCATTTCATTTTTTTCGGCAATAGCAATCACATCTACCTCAGGTCTTTTTCCTCTAACAAAGACAATCGCCTCGATCCCTGCATTTTTTGCAGCAACAACCACATCCGCATTGTTCAGGCCGGTTAACAGAACAGCTCCTTTGGTTCTTAGAGTTAAAATGTCTTCTATCAAATCAGCACCACCCGCAATGCTCACGTTTTTGTCCAAACGGGCTTCACCATAAAGGATATCACCTTCCAATTCATCTTTTATTTCGGACAGCAGCATTCAACCACCTTATTTTTGCCGGCAGCCATATGATTGAAGAAGTCGCTCCACTTTATGCCTATTCATATTGTTCCAAAACGCCGATGACTTTATCGGAAGTAATATCCCCATGTGTATCATGACCGATCATCATCACAGGAGCCAACCCGCAGGCCCCCACACACCGGACTGATTCCAGGGAAAAGCGGCGGTCCTCGGAAGTTCCTCCTTCCTCAACATCAAATGTATACTTGATCCGATCCATGACTTCCTTAATTCCCTTGACATAGCAGGCAGTACCCATACAAATTTTGATGATATGTCTTCCCTTGGGCACAAACGAAAATAATGAATAAAAAGAGGCGACACCATAAACGTCGCTCCTTGGCAGATTAATACCGTGACTGATGTAGTCGATGAGTTCCAAAGGAAGGTATCCCACAACGTCTTGACTCATTCTCAGAACAGTAATCACAGCACCCTTGGTATCGCGATTATCGGCGATGATTTTATCAAGTTCAATCCACATTTCCTCTGCAATGTCCGGATGTTCAGGCTTTATACTCAATGCCATATGCCAGTGTCTCCTCCATCATGATTTTGCAGGATCGTTCAATCCTGCTTTTATTTAAAAGTGTATCCCAGCCTTTTCAACAAATTAGTGAAAAAGCGGTTTTTTACCTATCGAAAAACCATCGCACAATATCACACAAACCATTTTAAATGTCAATCAAACATCAGGTAAAAATTCAAATTATCAACTCTTCTTGACTATGAACCCATACCGGTTTATTGAGTGTCTGTACCGTTTATTTTTGAGTATAGCAAAAAGCCGTTGCCGCATCTGGATACCGGCTTGGGGTGATGAAAATCACCAAGTTTTGGGATCTGTTTTATCATCTCGAATCTGCTCCGAAAATTAAGTGCCGGGGAATTTGGTTTCAGGTTTCAGGTTTCAGGTTTCAGGTTTCAGGTTTCAGGTTTCAGGT
>SL_3KL_010_SEDDRAFT_10004335_pt1 | contig 12812 bp, 11 predicted proteins | sample SodLakKL_010_SED_2_FD_10381 | JGI IMG/M metagenome (IMG submission 10381)
CTTGGGATGGAAAGACTTCCGCACCGGGCCGGCCGTTCCCACAATCCTTTCAAGCGCGTCAGTCCACTGAAGGTGGGGGTGGTTCATCCTCGACGATTGCCTCTGCGTCGCGTTCGATCACGCGCCTGACATCCCGGCGCAATGCATCCGGTCTTATGGCCTCGAGCCGCTCTAACTGGGATGGCTCGAGAATGTCTTCCAGTGCCGCCTGCCAGTCGCGGTCGGCCGCTTCCAGCCGGTGGCGCAGTTGTTCACGTTGCTCCCTTGCTTCAGTTTGCCCTTGTTCATCTTCCTCGGCGAGATCACGTGACAACTGGCGGCGCAGCTCGACCATCTGCCGTCGTCCCTCCCGGTGCATCTGCCGATGGGTGGTGGCAGCCTCCTCGATGTCGATGCGTTGTTGTTCGTCGAGTTCAAGATCTGCCGCCAGTGCTTCGTCGTGCCACCAGTCGGTCTCTGTCTCGGTTGCGGTACTTGGCCGTGACCGGGCAACCCTGTCGTCTTCAGCGGCAGTGCGGCGGTGTTCACGCATTTCCTCGCGCAACCGTTCGCGTCGCTCGCGCACTGCTTCAGTGGTCTCGTCGTCGTCGGGGGTGGCCACCTCCGGCTCTGAAACGTCCGGCTCAGCTTGGCGCTCTGCCTCGGTGGTGTCCGGACCAGGCGGTGGCGGCTCCTCGGTGCCGCAGGCCGCCAGCGCGATGACGAGGAGCAGATAGAATGGAATCAATCGCATGGGAGTCTCCTTGGTGAATTTTCTCGCCGGTTGGATGTGCCGGGCGGGATGATTGTTCCGGCCAGTATCGGAATCCGGGATCCGGTGATGGTGCGGGTATCCACGCAGCGTGCGGCCAGCCGCTCTCGCGCCAGCCAGGCAAACAACACGGCTTCGACATAATCGGGATCGATGCCTTCTTCGGCCGTTGACGTCACTTTCACTTCCGGCAGGCGAGCCGCCAGGCGCCCGATCAGGTCATGGTTGTGTACGCCGCCGCCACAGACCAGCAGGCATGCAGGCGCCGGAGTGTCGGTATCATGCAGTGCCGCGCACACGCTGCGGGCGGTCAGTTCGGCCAGCGTGGCCTGGATGTCGGCCGGATGTTGACGAGCCCAGCCGGGCAGGCGCTGATCCAGCCAGTTCGGGCTGAAATGCTCGATGCCGGTACTTTTTGGCGGCTGGCGGGAAAAGAATGGTTCCTCGAGCAGTTGGTGCAGCCAGGCCTCGTCGACTCGACCGCTGGCCGCCCAGCGACCATCGCTGTCGAAGCGATCATCGTGATGACGTCGATACCAATCGTCAAGCAGGCAATTGGCTGGCCCGGTGTCGAAACCGAACACTCGGCCATCGCCGGTCAGCAGCGTCAGGTTGGCGATGCCGCCGAGATTGAGTACGGCACGGTTTTCACCCTTGCGCGCGAGCAGCGCGCGGTGCAGCAAGGGTGCAAGGGGCGCACCCTGGCCGCCGGCGGCGATATCGCCGCGGCGGAAGTCGGCGACCGTGGTGATACCGGTGAGGCTGGCGATGCGGTGGGGATTGCCGATTTGCAGGCTGTGCGGCCAGGCGTCCTCGGGCCGGTGCACAACGGTCTGACCATGCGAGCCGATGGCGGTAACGGCGGACGGTTCGAGTCCGGCTTTGCCGATAATCTCGAGGGCGGCCCGGCCCAGAGCATCACCCATGCGCGCATCCAGGCTCGCCAGCATGGCGGTGGGAAATGTATCCGGGTCGGCTCGCAGTTCATCGAGCGCTTTGCGCAGGTCCGCTTCGAAGCCGATGGTGGCGGCGGCGACAACATCGGGGGGGTGATGACTGAAGTCCACCACCACCGCGTCAATGCCATCCATGCTGGTGCCGGAGATCAGGCCGACAAAGAGGTCGCGCGATTGATCTCCGGGAGAGCGGCGCATGGGGCCGGTCTGGGCTCAGCAGTCGTTAGACGATTGCGAACAGCCGTCCTCGGCGCTGGCCAGCATCAGTGCCGGCTGGTCGACCTCGTCGAGGCGGGCGAGCAGGGGCTGGCCCGTGGCTTGGAACTGCTCCATCAGGTCGTCGGGCAGGGGGTCGGCCGGTGGCAGGTCGACGGTGCGCGGATTGCGGTGGGTTCCGTTGACCAGGAATTCGTAGTGCAGGTGCGGGCCGGTGGCCATGCCGGTGGCGCCGACCCGGCCGATGGTCTCGCCCTGACGCACGCGTTCGCCCACGTTCACGTGTCGCCGCGAAAGGTGCAGGTACCGCGTTTCGATGTTGTTGCCGTGCCGGATGAAAACGTAGTTGCCGTTGCGATTGTTGTAGCTCGACCGGGTGACCCGGCCATCACCGGCCGCCCACACCGGGGTGCCGGTTGGTGCGCCGTAGTCGGTGCCGTTATGCGGTCTCGTCTGGCGGGTGATCGGGTGGAAGCGCCGCGGGTTGAAGTTGGAGGTCACCCGGGTGAAGTTCAGCGGTGCGCGCAGGAAAGCCTGGCGCATGGGGCGACCGTCGGGGGCGAAGTAATCGGGACCGTTGCCGGCATCGAAGCGCACCGCCTCGAAGGTTTCGCCCTGGTTGACGAAGCGTGCTGCCAGGATGGGGCCGTCGCGTAGATACTCGCCGTCGCGCCAGACCTGCTCGTAGATCAGTGCAAAACGGTCACCGGCACGGATTTCCAGCGCGAAGTCGATATCCCAGCCGAAGATGTTGGCCAGCCGCATGGTCAGGTTGTCCGACAATTCGGCCTGCTGGGCGGCGCGGTAGAGCGAGGTGGTGATCGTGCCCTGGGTTTCGACGACCCGGTATTCGAGCGCGCGCGGCTCGGTGCGTGCCGTGATGCCGTCTTCATCGCGCTCGACGAATAACCAGCTCTCCTCGTCGAACTCGGCGCGCAGGCTGCGAAAACCCTCTTCATCGTCGAGGTCGAAGGCGAACTCGTCGCCGGGCCGGATGCGGGCGAGTTGCTGCGTTTCCTCGCTGGCGTTGACCACTTGGTGCAGCAGCCGGGCGCTCAGGCCCAGATCGCGGAAGATGCGCTCCAGGGTCTGGCCGGGGCGAACCTCCACCATCGTCCAATCGCTGATCGATGTCGCCGCGGACGGATCATCGGCGCTGCCGGTGGCGACATCGAGGAAGTGCTTGTCGAACGGTGTGCCGGCGTCCTGCTCGCTGTCGTCGAGATGGGCGGTGCCGGCAAGACTTGCCTGCTGCTCGGGCAGGGTCAATACCGTGACTTGCGCTGCCGGCTCGCTGTCGCGCTGCGAGGGGATCAGGCCAATCAGCAGGCCAACGCAAATCAGGGCGAGGGCCGTGCCACCGATGCGGGGATGCTCGCGAAAAGCGGAGCGGGCGCGCTCGAAGCCGGTCGCCACAGCGTTACGGGCTCCGGCGACGATGGGAGCGAGGTCGGGTCGGCGCATTCGCGCACGCCGGGAAGTGGCCATGGTTTTTCTTGTCATGCACGCCGATCGGTTGCCAAAACCCGGTAACATTAACGAGTTCCTGTCCGACAAGTCAATGCCGCACGTCGGTCCGGAATGATAGTTCGGGCGTTCAAACAGTCCCTTGAATCAAGGTTTTCGGGGCGGGATTTCAGGTTCTGCTGGAACCGAACTGCCCCAGCCACTTTCGATGAACCACCAGCTCCAGGCACTTGAAATCCATGAGTAACTACGAAGAACTGATTCGCGGCGCGGCGGAGGTCATCCAGGCCGATGAACTCAAGGCGCGTCTGGACGAGGGGCGACCGCTCAGGGTCAAGGTTGGATTCGACCCCACCGCACCTGATCTGCACCTCGGCCACACCGTCATTCTCAATGCCATGCGCCGGTTCCAGGACGCCGGTCACGTGGTGGTGTTTCTGATCGGTGACTTTACCGGCATGATCGGGGATCCCACCGGCAAGAACGTGACCCGCAAGCCGCTGTCGGAGGCCGATATCCGCACCAACGCGAAGACCTACGCCGAGCAGGTTTTCAAGATCCTGGATCGGTCGCAGACCGAGGTGCGGTTCAACTCGGAGTGGTTCGGTGAAATGGGAGCTGCCGACATGATCCGCCTGGCCTCTCAGCACACTGTGGCCCGCATGCTCGAGCGCGATGATTTCGAGAAGCGCTACCAGGGCGGTCAGCCGATCGCCATCCATGAATTCCTCTACCCGCTGGTCCAGGGGCACGACTCGGTTGAATTGAAGGCCGATATCGAGATGGGCGGTACCGACCAGAAGTTCAACCTGCTCGTCGGCCGCCAGCTCCAGGGGCAGGCCGGTCAGAAACCGCAGGTCATCATTACCTGGCCGTTGCTGGAAGGGACCGACGGCGTGCAGAAGATGTCGAAGTCACTGGACAACTATGTCGGCATCAACGAACCGGCCGACGAGATGTTCGGCAAGATCATGAGCATCTCCGACGAACTGATGTGGCGCTGGTTCGAATTGCTGAGTTTCCGTCCGATCGCCGACCTCGAGTCACTCAAGGCAGCCGTGCACGACGGCCGCAACCCGCGCGACGTCAAGTTCGAGCTGGCTGTCGAGATTGTCGACCGTTTTCACGGCCCGGGCGCCGGAGAGAGCGCACGCGAGCAGTTCATCGCCCGCTTCCGCGGCGGCGAAATGCCCGATGACATGCCCGAGAAAAAATTGCCGGCCGGTGATGAGGGCATCGGTATTGCCGCGGCACTGACCGCCTGTGGTCTGACCGCCTCCAACTCGGAGGCCTTTCGAATGATCAAGCAGGGCGCGGTCAGGATCGACGGCGAGCGGGTCAGTGACCGCGACCGGGTGCTGTGGGCCGGTTTCGAGGGTGTCCTCCAGGTCGGCAAGCGAAAGTTTGCACGTTTGAAGTTGAACTGAGCCCGTCACCTTAGTTTCCGTGGCCAGTCAGGAAGCGGCGATCGGTCATTGTCGAGAAACCGATGCCAGTTCGGTGTTGATGTTCAATTGGCTTTCCAGCTGTGCCAGCCGTTCTTTCAATCGTTGCAGTTCCTGGTTGTGGTTTTGCAGTTCGGTAACTTCGCGCCGCAGGTCGGTAGTCTCTGCAACAACTTCCTGCAACGCCTTGACCAGTACCGCTGTCAGGTGGCGGTAATTGACGCCTGCAACCAGCCCATCGTCATGGTAGGTCACCAGCTCAGGCAGTATTGACGCCACCTCCTCGGCAACCAGGCCTAAATCGGAGCGGCCGGTATGCATCCAGCGAAACTGTACCGGGCGCAACTGCAGGAGCAGGTCAGACGCCGGGGCCATGTCGCTGATTTCCGATTTCAAGCGGATGCTTGATGAGCAGACCCCAAGGAAGCCATTGACGGTGTCGCGACACACGCTCTGGTCGCCGTTGCCTGCCGGGTGAGTGAATGTGATGAAGCTGGCGTTCATCTGTGCGGTGTGAATGAACCCGTCGAAGTGCCCGCTGCCGCTTGCGCGTATGTGGCCGTTGACATGAAGGCGTTCCTCGGGACTTGAAGTGCCGATGCCCAGATTCCCGCTCTCGGTCAGGCGCATCAACTCACCACCGCTCCCGCTACCGTTATGGAACCGCATGCCGCCGTCGCCGCTATCGAAATTGAAAAACAGGGCGCCGCCATCAGCGGCGTTGACGATCAGGTTGTTGGTGTCGGTGCGACCCCTGATGGATGGAAGCGCATGCGCTACCGGCCCACCGCCATAAAGAACCAGCCCGTTACCGACGCGCAAGCCCTCGGCAGGCGGCAGTGCATTGGTTCCGGCGGAGACGCCACCGTTCGGCGCCACCCGCAGCCGGGTCACGCCGGTATGGTCAATGATGTTGAGAGCGTTCTGCGAGGCATGACTGGCACGGATCCGAACCCGATTGCTCGAATTGGGCGAGGTGCCGATACCCACGCTGGCATCCGAATAGCTGATGCCGGAACTGCCCACGCTCTCCCATGGCCAGGCGGCTCGCAAGGCGAGCGGAGCGCTGGTTACTGGCTGTCGTGGTACCAGTGCCGTTCCTTGCACACGTACTTCGAGCCAGCGATTGCCAGCAAAGCTCTGGATGCCGAAGTCCAGTTCGACGCTGAACAGCCCATCCTTGACAGGCCAGTCGGCGCGGGACTCCGTGGGACCGATCTGGCAGCAGCCGGTCGCACTGTTATAGAGCCGAAACTCCAGGTCGGCGACACCGTCGTGAGCGCCATCGGGGCCTTCGAGCAAGCCCTGGTAGGTGATGGTGCTGGTGGCAAACGCGATCAGGGGAAAGAGAAAAAGAGCCGTCGGGGCGGCAAGGGCCAGTTGACGTAATCGATTCATGGGGCACTCCCAGGCAGAGCGTTACCCCCTTGACTTCAGTGATGATACTCCTGGTGTCGCCGTGTTTTCCACTCTGGAGTGTTCAGGCGAAAGCTGCGGGCATGGCGGTCGGTATGTCGCGCTCTGGCAGCCTTGTGATTGACGGTTCGGTTGCGATCACCGGTGCAGTCGCATGGCGCGCCTGTTCAGGGTGACCCGTCCGCCGCTGCCGGCGGTGGCAAGCCGCCGCCGGGTGGAATCAGCGTTTCGGTCCCAGCAACAGCCAGATGATCAGGCCGATGAGGGGAAAAAACAGCAGAATCAGTATCCACAGCACCTTGGCGACGGGACCTGCCGAGCTCTGGGCGGTCTTGATGATGGCCCAGATGACGATGATCAGCCAGATCAGGCCGAAAAGGCCGGCAACTTCGATTCCCATGCTCGCATCCTCATTGTTATTGATCGGGACTCGTCAGCTTCCGCGACTTGCACGCCGGGGTCAAGCCCTGCCGGGGGCACGGCACACAACAGGCTTGCCAAGAGCGACCTCATGTGGCAAATTCGAGACCATGAAACGGATTCCCGCTTTCGCATTCGTCCCCACCGCAGCACGTCGTTCGCCGCGTCGACGCCGAATGGCGTCCGCCGCCCGTGGCTGGTCGAATCGTTAGCACCCGTTTTCAAACCGAGAGCACTGCTTGACGAGAAACCCAGCCCAACGGCTGGGTTTTTGCGTTTCAGGACCCTGTAAACCACGACCAGACAGGACATGCACCGATGCGACATTTTCTCAATACCGTGGACTGGAGCCGTGACGAACTGCAGGCCATGCTGGACCGTGCCGCGAGTTTTCGTGACGGCGAAGCCGGGCAGCCGCTGGCCGGACGCAGCATCGCCGTGCTGTTTCTCAACCCGTCGCTGAGAACGCGAGCTTCATTCGAGGTGGGCATCTTTGAACTGGGCGCCCATGCCGTGGTGTTGGAACCGGGCAAGGGCGCCTGGGGCATCGAATTCGAGCCGGGCGTGGTCATGGACGGTGACGCCGAGGAGCACATCGCCGAGGTGGCCGGGGTGCTGTCGCGCTACTGTGACGCCATTGCCCTGCGTGCGTTTCCGTTGTTCAAGGACTGGAGCGAGGACCGCCAGGACCGGGTGATCAAGGCGCTGGCCGAACACGCCTCGGTGCCGGTGATCAACATGGAGACCATCGTGCACCCCTGCCAGGAACTGGCCCTGATGCGCACCATACAGGATCATCTCGGTCGGCCCGACGGCAGGAAGTTCGTGCTGACCTGGACCTGGCACCCGCGCCCGCTCAACTCCGCCGTGGCCAACTCGGCGTTGCTGATCGCCAGCAAGTTCGGCATGGATATCACGCTGTTGATTCCCGATAACGCTTACCTGCTCGACGAGCAGTTCATGGATGCCGGTTTCGAGCAGGCGCAAGCCTCCGGCGGCAGTCTGGAGATCACTACCGATATCGAGGTCGCCTACTCGGGCGCCGAGTTCGTCTACGCCAAGAGTTGGGGTGCGCTGCCTTTTTACGGGCGACCCGATGAAGAATCCCGTCTGCGCGAACCGTTCCGGCACTTCATCGTCGACGAGCAGAAGATGGCCCTGACCGAAAACGCTCGTTTCAGCCATTGCCTGCCCCTGAGGCGTAATATCAAGGCCACCGACGGCGTGATGAATGCCGACTATTGCGTTGCCCTGACGAGGCCGAGAACCGGTTGCACGTGCAAAAGGCGATGATGGTGGAGTTGATGGAAAGAGGGATAGAGGAGTAGAGGGATAGAGGGAAGAGAATGGAGAGGGCCGGAGTTTTCCCTCTCTTCCTCTTCTCCTCTCCCCCTCTACCCAAGTCATAAAGGAGCAACCATGCCAGACACCCAACCCGTCGTCCTCGCCTTTTCCGGAGGGCTCGATACCAGCTACTGCGTGCTCGCGCTCAAGGAACAGGGCTTCGAAGTGCACACCGCCTTTGTCGATACTGGCGGTATCGATACCGACCAGAAGGAATGGATTGCCGGTCGCGCTCGGGATCTCGGAGCGGCCGCGCACCATGAACTCGATGCCGGCCAGGCGTTGTGGGATCAGTTCGTGGTGCCGCTGTTGTGGTCGGGTGCACGAATGCTCGAGCAGTACCCGATGCTGTGTTCGGACCGCTATGTCATCGTCCAGCAGTGCCTGGCGCTGGCTGACGAGTTGGGCACGAAGCACTTTGCCCATGGCTGCACCGGCATGGGCAACGACCAGCTTCGATTCGACCAGTCGGTGCGCTCGCTGGGTGACTATGAGATCCATGCCCCGATCCGCGAGCTGCAGCGCCAGACCAGCAATGTGCGCGCGCATGAACTCGAGTTGATGGCTGAAGCCGGAGTTGATGTGCCCGAGTCGGCCAGCCGTTATTCGATCAACGAGAACTTGCTCGGCGTGACCCTGTCGGGCCAGGAGATCGATGAATTCGGCGTGCCCGGCGACGATACCCACGTCTGGTGCCGGCCGCGCAGTGAGTGGCCGGACAAACGCATGGAATTGACCATTGGTTTCGAAAATGGCCGTGCCGTCAGTCTCAACGACCGGGCGGTGCCGGGACCGCAGATGCTGGCCGGCCTCAATCATCAGGTCGGTGCCTACGGGGTCGGTCGCCACATCTATACCGGCGATGTCTCCATTGGACTGAAAGGCCGTATCGTGTTCGAGTGCCCCGGCATCGATGCGCTGATGATCGCCCAGCGCGCGCTCAGAGAGGCGGTCAATACCCGCCTGCAGAATCAGTTTCATCAGACCATTGCCCAGCGATGGGCCGAGCTGGTCTATACCGGTTTCTTCTTCGAGCCCCACAAGGCCGACCTGGAGGCCTACCTGGAAAGCGCCAACAGCCATGTGACCGGCGTGGTGCGCCTGGTCACCGAGGGCGGGGCGATACAGGCCGTGGCAGTGGGGTCGCGCTTCCTGCTCAAAGACCCGGATTCGGTTTACGCCCAGTCGGCCGGCTGGACGCCGGAGGAGGCCGAAGGTTTCGTGAAGCTGATCGGCCAGTCCTCTACCCTGGCGGCGCGTATCCGGAGATGACGGCGTGCTCGGGTATGCAAAAGACGTCTCTCGCAGAGACGCGGAGTTCGCAAAGCATGAAAGCGATTGAACGTTACCGCAGGATGGGTGTGACGGGTCTAAACCGTAAGGGCAGATCAAGCCTCGGCCGGTTGGAACGCAAGCCTCGTCAGATCCTTCTTTTCTCTGCGTACTCTGCGCCTCTGCGGCTTTGCGAGAGGTCGTTCCAGAGCATGGGGGCGAGTACATGTTGATCGATGCAGTACTCAAACACCTGCAAGCCCTGGTAGGGTGCGACAGCCAGAACCCGCCGCGGGCCTTCGGGCCGGAGGCGACCATGTTCGCCCACTGCCGTTCGGTGCTCGAGCCGGCCGGATTCGAGGTCGAGATGACCGACTACGGCGACGGCCACGTCAACCTGTTTGCCCGACGCGACGAGCCGGTGGTGCTGTTCAACTGCCACCTCGATACCGTGCCGATCGGCGAAGGATGGACGAAGCCGCCGCTGGAACTGACCGTCGCCGACGGTCGTGCCTATGGGCGCGGCACCTGTGATATCAAGGGTGCAGCCGCTGCCTTGCTGGCCGTGGCCGAGACCACCGATCAGCCCATGGCCATCCTGTTTTCCTCCGACGAGGAAGGCGCGGAAGGCTGTTGCGTGAAGAACTTCACGACGTCCGATCGGCTGGATGGTTTCAGCCAGGTGGTGGTCTGCGAGCCGACACGCTGCGAGGCCGTCCTCGCCCACCGTGGCTTCCTGTCGGTCAAGGGACGGTTTTCCGGCGTCATGGGGCATTCATCGGAACTGCGTGCCCTGGACGACAACGCCAATCACCGGCTGGCCTGCTGGACGGCCGCGGCGCTGGCGTATTGCCGCCACGAGGCGGCCGCCGGGCGCCCCACGTGTTTCAACCTCGGTCTCATGTCCGGTGGCACCAAGTCCAACGTGATCGCCGGTGATGCCAGCCTGCACTATTCCGCGCGGCTGTCGCCAGGTCAGAGCAATGAAGTGCTGTTCGAGGCGCTCAAGGGTCTGGCGGGCGCCGAAGAGCATGCCGAATGGTTGATTCCTTTTGCCGGCTCACCGCTGCCGGCGGCCGGGCGTGACGGACAGGCCGCGCGTGCCTTCTGCCAGCGTCACGGCCTGGTCATCGGGCGCCCGGTGGATTTCTGGACCGAGGCCTCGCTGTTTTCCGAGGCCGGATTGGCCGCGCTGGTGCTCGGGCCCGGCGATATTGCCCAGGCGCACGCTGTCGACGAATGGGTTGCGCTTGATCAGCTAGACAACGCCTTCGGCCTTTACCGGGGAATCGTCATAGATGCCTGAACTCAGACGCATCGTTGTCGAACTTCTTGGCCAGCTCGGGTCCAGCCGGGAAGCGCGGCAATACCTCAAGCAGTTCTCGCGTGTGGAAGAGTCGCGCTTTGCCGTGGTCAAGGTCGGCGGCGCGGTCATGCGCGATGACCTTGAGGAGCTGGCTGCCGCACTGGCCTTCCTGCATCGTCTGGGATTGACCCCGATCGTGCTGCATGGCGCCGGGCCACAGCTCGACGAGGCCATGGAAGCTGCCGGCGTGCCGGTGGAGAAATGCGACGGGCTGCGGGTGACAACCGAGGAAGTCATGGCCGTGGCCCGGCCGGTCATTTACCGTGCCAATACGCGCCTGGTTGATGCGCTGGAAGCCCGCGGCGTGCGTGCCCGCGGTATCCTGCACGGGGTGTTCAATGCCCGCCTGGCCGACCCCGAGCGGCTCGGGCTGGTCGGCGAGATCGAGTCGGTCGAGCTCGAGCCGGTACGCAGCGCCATCCGCACCGGCGCGCTGCCGGTGGTCGCCTGCCTGGGGGAATCGCCGTCCGGGCAGGTCATGAACATCAATGCCGATATCGCTGCACGCGAGCTGGTGTGGGCGGCCAAACCGCACAAGGTCATCTTTCTGACCGGCACTGGCGGCTTGCTTGATCATCGCGGGCGGGTCATCTCGGCCATCAGCCTGGTCAACGATTACGATCACCTGCTCGCGCAGGATTGGGTGCATTCGGGCATGCGTCTGAAGTTGATGCAGATCCGCGAACTGCTCGATGGCCTCTCTTCGGATGCCTCGGTCTCGATCACCTCCGCAGCCAACCTGGCCCGCGAACTGTTCACTCATACCGGGGCCGGCACCCTGGTTCGGCGCGGTGAGGCAATCGACCATTACGACGAGGTGCCGGCTGATCGTCGCGGCGAACTGGAAAGCCTGCTTGAGGGCAGTTTCGGCCAGCGCCTCCGACCGGACTGGCTGGAAGGCCGCCGGGTCAGCGCCCTGCTGATGGCCCGAAGCGGACGGGCTGCCGCCGTGCTGGTCGAAGGGGCCGACGGCGTGCCGTACCTGGACAAGTTCGTCGTGACTCCCGAAGCGCAGGGCGAGGGGCTCGGTGCGGCGTTGTGGCAGGCGGTGCGGCAACATTGCCCGAGCCTGTACTGGCGGGCGCGGGCCGCCAACCCGATTGCCGGATGGTATTTCCAGCAGTCGCATACCACCCATCGCAAGGGTCGCTGGATTGTCTATAGCATAGGGGTCAGCGATCACGAGCAACTGGCGCGCCTTGTCGAAGATGCCGCTAGCCGTGATTCCGGATGGAAAGCAGGGAGCGAAACCGAATCATGAATGGAAAATTGGCCCTGATTGGAGCGCGTGGTTACACCGGCAGTGCGCTGTTGGCGTTGCTGGTCGGGCATCCCGAACTCGAACTGGTGCTGGCGACCAGCGGCGCGAATGCCGGGCGGCCGATTGTCGACGAAGTTCCGACCTGGTCGGATCCCGCCCAATGCTTTGATTCGATGGATCCGGAAGGCGTGAGCCGCGTGGCTGCCGATGCCTGGGTGCTGGCCTTGCCGAACGGGCAGAGTGCGCCCTGGGTCGAGGCGATTGTCGCGACGCACCCCGACGCGGTCATACTCGATCTGGGCGCGGATTGGCGTTTCGATGGCGACTGGACCTACGGACTGACCGAGTTCAACCGGGAGGCCATCGCCAAATCCCGCCGCATTGCCAATCCCGGTTGCTATGCCACCGGCGCACTATTCGGCCTGCTGCCCATCCGCCGTTCGCTGGCCGCGCCGCCGGAAGTGTTCGGCGTGTCCGGCTACAGCGGAGCCGGGCGCACGCCCGGGCCGCGAAACGATCCCGAGCGTCTGCGCGACAACCTCATCCCCTATGCACTGACCGGTCATGTGCATGAATCCGAGATTTCCACTCATCTGGCCCGGCCGGTGCGCTTTCATCCACACGTCGCACCGTTCTTCCGCGGCATTTCGTTGACCATTGCGGTGGCGCTGACCCAGCCGGTCTCCGGCACCGAACTGCTTGAGATCTATCGCGACAGGCTGGCTGGGGAATCACTGATCGATGTCGGCGAGGACATTCCGGAGATCAGACAGGTAGCCGGCACGCCACGGCTTGCCATCGGCGGTTTCTCGGTCGACCAGCGTGACCCCATGCGGGCCACCTTCGTGGTCGCCCTCGACAACCTGCTTAAAGGTGCCGCCAGCCAGGCCCTGCAGAA
>SL_3KL_010_SEDDRAFT_10004336_pt1 | contig 12811 bp, 12 predicted proteins | sample SodLakKL_010_SED_2_FD_10381 | JGI IMG/M metagenome (IMG submission 10381)
GGCCCGCCTCTGCACTGGCCGATCGGGGAACGGGCATTGATGATGCCACTCTGGAAAGAAAGATCAAAGTGATCGAAAGGGCACTCCGGGTCAACGTGCCAAATCCCCATGATCCCATGGATGTTCTGACAAAAGTGGGCGGCTTGGAAATCGCTGCACTGACTGGCGCAGTGCTGGGTGCCGCCCTCTGCAGAACGCCCGTTGTCTGTGATGGTTTCATCGCCACAGCGGGAGCGCTGGTGGCCTGCCGGCTGGCCCCCGTCGCCCGCGACTATTTGTTCATATCCCACAAAAGCAAAGAAGTGGGGCATGCCACCATGGTCGAACTCTTGGAGTCCCGCCCCATACTCGATCTGGACATGAGGCTTGGGGAGGGCACGGGCTCAGCTCTGGCCATGACCATTGTTGATGCAGGAGCAAAGGTTCTCAGGGAAATCAAGACTTTTGAAGAAGCGGGAGTGACGGACACGGGACGTTGATGTGACAACGGTTGAGAGCTGGCGTAAGATCGGTCAAGCTAGATTTTGAGTTTTTTTTCCCACAATTTCAGGTATAAATGTGGTTCGATCCATGAGGCACTTTCGGAAACACATGCATTTTCAGTTGCGAGCCGGTATTTTGCAGCGAAGGACATTTGGGTGTGAAGAGGACACGGGTGCAAAGCCGGGTCAGTTCTTCGTGGAGGCCCACGTGCTCCGTTGAAGAAAGGAGTTTCAGAACATGAGTGGCATCAGTCCTGAAGGGGAAGGTCTTCGCAGGGCCATCAAATGGATATCCGACCATTTGGACGAGAAAAAGGACAAACCCCTTCAAAAATTGATTCAAGAAGCTGTTATGCGCTATGACCTTTCACCTAAAGATGCGGACTTCCTCATAAATTTCTATAAGGACAGTCAGAAGGGAACCACCCAGTAAAAAACCCTATGTCCGTTCTCACGGCCTTTGAACCAGCCGAGGCAGCCCTTCCCTTTGGAAAGGCCTGGTCCAGCCCGTTCGGCCTCGCATCCGTGCCCAGCGACGGGGAACCTTTGCGTTCCCCAAATTTTTTGGGTCGGACGGACTCTACGCCTCATGGCCGAGGCTTTCAATTCTGGTGTGCCCCAGGGAGAGGAGGGAAACCATGGAAGATTCCAGGCTGAACTTTCATCGCGATTTCTTGAAGGATTCTCTTCGAAAAAGAATCAACTTCGCCATGACTGATCAGAGCAGAGGCGTTCCTCCTCCCCCATTGCAGAAGCCTTTCGATCCCGATGCACCCCGAATCCGTCTCCTTCCGCCCTCATTGTGGCGGTCGTGCATTCGTCACCCGGAACTCCTGGGGGCCATGGCTTCCCGCCAAAGTCGTCGCAGCTTTTCGGGAGCATCTCTTACGCTGGAAGAGCTCTCATTTCTCTTGTGGTCCACTCAAGGCATTCGAAGAAAAGTGAACGAGGGGACGGCCCTGCGAACTGTTCCCTCAGCGGGTGCCCGGCACAGTTTTGAAACTTACCTTTTTGTGCGTGCCGTTGATCAGGTGGAAAAAGCCCTGTATCGATTCCTTCCCCTCCACAATGAGCTTCTTTTTTTGGGAGAGGTGGAAGGGATGGAGTCAAGATTGAGCAGGGCCAGCCTGGGACAGGGTTTTGTGGGTTCCGCGGCGGTGACTCTGGTGTGGGCAACCATTCCTTATCGCATGGAATGGCGCTACGGTCTGGCCGCCCATCGGGTGATCCTCATGGATGTGGGACACGTGTGCCAGAACCTCTACCTGGCCTGCGAAGCCATCGGGGCTGGAACCTGCGCTGTGGCCGCTTATGATCAGGATCGGCTTGACCAGCTCATTGGCCTCGATGGGCAGGAAGAGTTTGCTGTTTACCTGGCACCGGTGGGAAAAGTCCGTCACCAGGATGAATGAGGTGCGGGTTCAGGCTCGAGTCAAATGGCGATACTTGATGCGATGGGGCTGGTCCGCCTCAGAGCCGAGCCTTGCCCTTCGATCTTTCTCATACTCGGAGTAATTCCCCTCAAACCACGTCACCTGGCTGTCTCCCTCAAAGGATAGTATATGAGTGGCGATGCGGTCCAGAAACCAACGGTCGTGACTGATGACGACGGCACAGCCCGCAAAGAACTCCAGAGCTTCTTCAAGGGCGCGCAGGGTATTGACGTCGAGATCGTTGGTGGGCTCGTCAAGAAGAATGACGTTGGCCCCGGACCTGAGCATGCGTGCCAAGTGAAGTCGATTGCGTTCGCCACCTGACAGGAGGCCGACCTTTTTCTGCTGGTCGGCACCCAGAAAATTGAATCGGGCCGCATAGGCTCTGGAGTTCACCTGTCGATTGCCAAGCTGAATGGAGTCTTCGCCATCAGAAATCACCTCCCAGACCGTTTTGTCCGCAGGGAGATCCTCTCTGCTTTGGTCCACATGGGCAAGCTTCACCGTCTCACCCAGGCGAATGGTCCCTGAGTCGGGAGTTTCCTGCCCCGTGAAAAGCCTGAACAGAGTGGTCTTGCCCGCTCCGTTGGGGCCGATGACGCCCACGATGCCTCCGGGGGGAAGGTTGAAGGACAAGTCTTCGAAAAGGATTCGGTCACCGTAGGTCTTGGAGATGCTCTGGGCTTCGATGACCACTTTTCCCAGCCGGGGTCCTGGTGGAATGTAAATCTCCAGGTCCCGGGCTTGTTTTTCGTTTTCCTGAGAGAGGAGTTGTTCGTAGGCGCTGATTCTTGCTTTGGCTTTGGCATGACGGCCTTTGGGGGCCATTCGAATCCATTCCAATTCCCTTTCCAGGGTCTTCTGACGCTGGCTTTCGGATTTTTCTTCCTGCTGAAGGCGAATCCTTTTCTGCTCCAGCCAGGACGAGTAGTTCCCCTTCCATGGTATCCCCTCACCCCGATCCAGCTCGAGAATCCACCCTGCCACATTGTCCAGAAAATAGCGGTCGTGAGTCACGGCGATAACCGTGCCTTCGTAGCGTTGCAGGTGTTGTTCCAGCCAGGCAACCGTTGTGGCGTCAAGGTGGTTGGTGGGTTCATCCAGGAGGAGAATGTCAGGTTTTCGAAGGAGGAGGCGGCAGAGGGCCACACGACGCTTTTCACCTCCCGACAGCACTTTGACAGGAGTGTCACCTGGCGGGCACCCCAGGGCATCCATGGCCATTTCAAGTCTCGAGTCCAGATCCCACGCATCGAGAGCATCCAGCTTCTCCTGAACCACTCCCTGCTGCTCTATGAGTCGGTCCATCTCCTCGGATGACATGGGCTCTGCAAATTTTTCGTTGATGGCATTGTACTCGTTCATGAGGTCCACAACTTCCTGAACGCCTTCCTCAACCACTTCCCGAACCGTTGCCGATGCATCGAGAGAGGGTTCCTGCTCGAGAAAGCCGACAGTGTGCCCTGGAGAGAGGACCGTCTTGCCGTTGAAGTCCTTATCCACCCCCGCCAGGATGCGAAGAAGTGAACTCTTTCCAGCCCCATTGAGGCCGAGGACTCCGATTTTGGCTCCATAAAAGTAAGAAAGAGAGATGTCTTTGAGAATGGGGCGTTTCTCGTGGTGCTTGCTCACTCTGACCATGGAGTAAATGACTTTGTTGGGCTCATTGCTCATGGATCTTAAAATCCTCCGGAAAAGTTTCAGGAACTGGAATGGGGTTCCCCTTTGGGGGAAAAACGAGTAAAGGTATACCAGAGAATGGATTCAAAGGCAAAATTTCGCGGGGATAGGAAAGCAGAAAAAGGTTTTGATGTTCGAAGATTTGGAAAGAACTTTCATGAGTGACGGGTGAGCGGCTGCAGGAGAGGGTTTCAGGGTTGACCAGGACCGGCCCCTGCCTTTCAGCCCCTCTGCTCCCTGATGATCTCCCGTTGCCTTTTGAGACAATATTGGCTTATTTTGTCCCTGATTTCCTCGTCCATGTCACAGAATCGAATGGCCATGTCGTAAACATCATCGGCAACCGGGGTTTTTTTGACAACGTGTCCATAAAGAACGAGCCAGAGAGGGCATTGGAGCTGGAGCATCATTCTCAGTTCCAGCAGGTCTCCCAGGTCGAAAGGGGATTCCGTTTTGAGCCGAATGCCCGATGCGCTGAGGGAGACGGGGATGTTTCTTGCCTGCGAAAGGCTTTGGGATTCAGGATGCAAGACCTCCAGGACAAGGTTGAGCTTGCTGTTGATGTCCAGGAGGATTTTCCAGAGATCGGGAGGGATGTTTTCATCGGGCGGAAGGTCAGGGTAAAGGGGGTTCTCTTCTCTCGATTGAAGAGTGAAGAGCATTCTCGCCTTGATACAACTGATGTCCATGTCTACCCTCTTCATGACAAGGGGCAAGACATCATCCACTCGAAAGAAGTTTCTTCGGTCACCTTGCACCACATCCGCTCTGTCATTCATTTCCATAGACCGATCCTTTGTATTCTCAAAGCTGTTGACTGCAACAGGTGTGGTGCAGTTTTTTTGCAAATTTCGAACCATGTGGCTCATGCTGTCCGTTGAGCCTCTTGCAAAGCATTTTACTGGGAGTCGTGAGGGGTTGGATGTAAAATTCCGGAGCTTCTGATCACATACTTTTGTGAGCACTGTTTCAGAGGGGAGGAACCTGGTCCCCAAGGCTTTTGTCCTGGTATCCTGTTATGGAAGTGAGCCGGCATGGGGCGCTTTTTTCCTTGAAGACCTTTGGTTCCTGCAGGCACAGGATCTTCAAGGCAGGGGATGAAAAGGAGGGTGATTGTGGATTCAAGCGGGCCCACCCATGTGGTGGTCGTGGATGTGAGAATGAAATTTTGGTCCATGGTCGTGTTCATGGTGAAATGGGTGATCGCCTCCATTCCGGCACTCGTCATTCTGGGGTTCATCGGTTCATCATGACGGCCATATTTCATTTGATCCTGGGAGTCGGTCCCATGTGGTGGCACGGAAGAATGCATTGAAAACGAGGAGGAAAACCATGCGAGTTGTTTTTCATGAAGACTTTCTTGATGTTTATACTCATGATCCCGCTGCTTCCCGCGGCAGGATCGAATCTGTTTTGGAAGCCATTCGCGACCATGTGGAATTTGTAGAGGCCACCCCCGCCGGCCACGATGACATCGAGGCCGTTCACACCAAATCACTCATTGCCAGTGTGGATCGTCAAAAACTTTACAAAATCAGCGCACTGGCTGCAGGAGGCGCCATCCAGGCCGCACTCATGGGCATGAAAGAGCCGTCCTTTGCCCTCATTCGCCCCCCGGGGCATCACGCATCTGCTGACAGCTGCTGGGGCTTCTGTTTTTTCAACAACATGGCCGTTGCCATCGAGCATCTCAAAAGGCATGGCCACATCGAGACGGCCTATGTGCTGGATTTTGACATGCACTATGGAGACGGCACCGTCAATATCCTGGGTGGAAAGGACTATGTGGCCATTCACAACCCTCAATCTTATGATCGAGAGGTCTACCTCAAGGAGGTTCAAGATCACCTGGCAAGTGCTCAGGTGGACATCATCGGTGTTTCGGCCGGCTTCGACAACCATCGCCTTGACTGGGGAGGTGTGCTCACCACCGAGGACTATGAAACCATGGGGCGATGGATTCGGGAACATGCTCAGCGCATGAACGCGGGGTGCTTTGGAATTTTGGAAGGCGGATACAATCACGGCGTGCTGGGCCAGAATGTCATGGCATTCTTGAGAGGGCTTGGAGGATAATGTTCGTATCCCGCTGGATCTTTTTGAAAGAGCTTTTGGATTTTAGGGGAGGAAAACATGGCGAGAAAAACCGCTGCATCGGATTTGAAACAGATGTTTCCCGAAGATTTGAAGTCATATTTTGAGGAGCATCGCGCAGGCACCTACACTCTCTTGGATGTCAGGCAGCCGGCGGAATATGAAGAAGGCCATCTTGCGGGAGCCCAGCTCATTCCTCTGCCACGCCTCCTCAATTCTCTCACGGAAATCGACCCTCAGAAGCCCGCCATTGTTTACTGTGCCGTGGGTGGACGAAGCCAGATGGGGGCACAGCTTTTGCTCCACGAAGGTTTCAGGGAAGTTTTTCATCTCATAGGGGGGCTGGAAGCGTGGGAAGGCTCCACGGCCAATGGCCCGGTTCAGTTTCATCTTCAGTTTGTCCGCGGAAGTGAAAGTCCCGAAGAGATCATCAAGCTCGCCTACCGCATGGAAGAGGGGCTCAAACGTTTCCACCAGGAGGTGAAGGCCAGGACCGAAAACGAGGAGCTGTCCCAGATTCTCAGAGAGCTCATCAGGGCGGAGGAGAAACACAAGGAAGCGCTCCTCAAGCTTGTCCCCACTGAAGGGGAAAGGGAGCGCATCGTGCAGGAGCTGTCAGAAGTTTCCCAGAGCGATCTCATGGAAGGGGGCATGGGAATCAGTGATTTTCTGGAACAGAACCAGCGGTTTCTGACCACCGTGAAGGGTTACCTGGAACTGGCCATGATGGTGGAAACCCAGGCTCTGGACCTGTACCTGCGCATGGGAGACGCCAGTCAGCATGAAATCACGCAAAATATTCTTTTTGAGATCGGGGAAGAAGAGAAGAAACATCTGGGCATTCTGGGTCGTTTCATGGAACAGAAAGTGCGGGAGTCCAAAGGCAGGGGGTGAGTTCGGAAGGGGTTAAATTCATTGACAGTGCCCATGAGCTGTCGTAATCAAGCGAGGGTCCCCCTTGGAACGAAAGGGTTTTTTGGGGAGAGGCTTTCCGAGGAAGTTTTGGAGAGCTGACCTTGCATGAGAAGGGGTGCACTGGAATGGAGTGTGCCCTTTGGTGCATTTTATTTGTGACCGGGCAATGGGATTTTCCCTTGCATGGAGCCACATGGAAGTGGGGTTTTGGGTTGGGTGGATGAAAGAGCCTGCTTTGCACAAACATGAACTGCCCGGAGGCTGGACCGTTTTCGCAGGCAAAACGGATGCGGACAACGATTTTTTGAGCCTCAAACTGGCAAAGCCCAATGACCGGTGGTTTCACGTGCGGGGCATGCCTGGAAGTCATGTGATTCTCTCGGGCCCAGAGGGGGAACAGGCCTCCAAAGAAGTTCTCAAAACGGCGGCGGCCATCGCCGCATATTACAGCAAGGCTCGCCGCGGTGGTGAAGTGGCCGTTTCCTGCACTGAGGCAAGATTTGTCACCAAGCCACACAGGGCAAAACCCGGAAGCGTCCAGATCAGGAAGGAGATCATCTTCAAGGTGCGTCCCGGCCTCCCCAGTTCAGAGGCGTGAAGTGGATTGCAGTTCAGAGCTGAAGTGATCAAAATAACCTTTGGGGTTTCCATGAAGGCATTGAGGAGGTGTTTGGGTTGAGTTCACAAAAGTATTCGGAGCCGGTCAGCAGTTTGCTGACCATTACCGATCGGCCCTCGTCCACGGAGAATTGGGTGGATTACAAGTCTTTGGGACTGTCCGTTGAGCACATGGATGAACTCATCCGGATGCTCACCGATGACGAGCTGCATCTTGCTCCTTCAGACAGCGCAGAGGTTTGGGCTCCAGTGCATGCCTGGCGGGCCCTGGGTCAGATGCGTGCCGTCGATGCGGTGATGCCCCTGATCGCTCAGCTTCGCAGAATCGACGAAGAATGGGATGATGCGGTGGGAGAGGAAATGCCNANNGTCTTTGCCATGCTTGGTGCGCCTGCGGTCAAACCTCTCGGGAACTACCTTCGCTCCCATTCCAATGGGATTTTTGCAAGGGTTTGCGCCGCCCACAGTTTGGGAAAAATCGGTTCCGAGCATGGTGAGCTTCGAGGTGAGTGCGTGCTGTTGCTGACGAGGCAGCTGGCGGAACACGACCTGAACCATCCCGTACTCAATGGCTTTCTGGTCTATTACCTTCTGAGCCTTCGCGCTGTGGAGGCCATTGATCATATTCGTGAAGCATACGCCCATGAACGAGTGGATCTTCATATCACGGGTGACGTGGAAAATGTGGAAATGGAATTGGGATTCAGAAAGGAACGTTCAACTCCCGAGCCTCAACTGGAATGGGGAGAGGAAAGAATGAGGGGGAACCCCCTGCACCCTGAGACATTGGAAAAGGGCAAGATTGGCAGGAACGATCCCTGTCCTTGTGAGAGCGGAAAAAAGTACAAATTTTGCTGCAATCCTTAAATTTTTCATCCGAATCGGTCAGGAGCAGCCAGACCACGGGGCATGGGCCCATCTGTGTTGGGGACATTTGAACATCATTCATTTTAGAGGTTTGGTATGAAAAAAGTGGTCATTTCGGTTCTCGGCCATGACAGGCCGGGAATCGTTGCGGCTGTCTCTCAAACGCTGCTGGAAAACCGCTGCAACATCGAGGATGTGAGCCAGACCATATTGCAGACGGAATTCGCGGGAATCTTCATAGCCGGCACCGACGAGAACTGTCAACTGGAGGATCTGAGAATAAGGCTGGCGGCAAAGCTCAACCCCATGGGGCTTTCCGTGCTCATGAAGGAAGTGGAGGAGGGGAAGCCCGCTATTTCCGGTTCGGCGGAACCCTTTGTCATCACCACTCTCGGACCTGACAGGCTGGGGCTGGTGGCTGGAATCACCGAAGTTTTATTGAGATTTGGCGTCAACATCACCAATTTGAAAGCGGTTTTCCGAGGGGGTGAGGATCCCAGGCGCAACGTAATGATTTATGAAGTGGACGTGCCGTCGGAAACAAACCACCAGGATTTACGGGAAGCTTTGCAGGGAAGGGCTCAAGAGCTGAGCCTTGACATCAGCGTGCAGCATAGAGACATATTTGAAGCCATTCATCGCATTTAGGTGGAATCCATGTTGACGGATCGGGAAGTGCTGGCAACTTTTGAAATGCTCAAGAATGAGCACCTGGACGTGCGGACGGTCACCCTCGGAATCAGTCTTCTGGACTGTGTCAGCGATGATCTGGAGCGTTTCAAGGGCAACATACAAAATAAAATACAGCGCCTGGCGCGTGACCTGGTAGCTGCCTGCGACGAGGTGGGAGCCCGCTTTGGCATTCCTGTTGTGAACAAGCGTGTTGCCGTCAGCCCCATAGCTGTGGCGGGTTGCTGCTTCAAAGCTTCTCAGATGGTGGAGGTCGCCCGGACCCTGGACCATGCGGCTCGGGAGATCGGCATCGACTTCATCGGTGGTTTCACCGCCCTTGTGGAGAAAGGCTTCACCGAAGGGGATCGGGCACTCATCGATGCCATTCCCGAGTCACTGGCCACCACAGAAAGGGTTTGCGCCTCGGTGAATGTGGCATCCACGCATGCGGGGATCAATATGGACGCCGTCAGCTTGATGGGACTCACCATGAAGCAGGCGGCCGGGCTTTCATCCAATGCAGACGGAATCGCCTGCGCCAAACTCTGTGTCTTCGCCAATATTCCACAGGATATTCCTTTCATGGCAGGCGCTTACCTTGGTGTGGGAGAGCCTGACGCTGTCATCAATGTGGGCGTCAGTGGTCCAGGGGTGGTGAAAAAGGCCATCGATCGAGCTCGGGCCGTCAATGCCCGCATGGACCTGGGGCAGCTTTCGGAAGTCATCAAGCACACCGCTTTCAAAGTGACGCGTGTGGGGGAATTGATTGGCCGCCAGGTGGCCCAAAACCTTGCCGTTCCCTTTGGAGTGGTGGACGTTTCCCTCGCACCGACCCCCAATGTGGGAGACAGCGTGGGGGAGATTTTCCAGAGTCTTGGGCTAAAGAGCATTGGAGTCCCTGGTTCCACGGCGGTCCTTGCTCTCATCAATGACGCGGTCAAGAAGGGGGGAGCTTTTGCCAGTTCCTACGTGGGCGGGCTGAGCGGCGCGTTCATTCCCGTGAGCGAGGACCTCAATATCGCCGAAGCGGCTCGAGGGGGCATTTTGACCCTCGCCAAACTGGAAGCTCTGACCAGTGTGTGCTCGGTGGGGCTCGACATGGTGGCCCTACCCGGTGATGTTTCCGCTGACACGCTGGCGGCCATCATTGCCGATGAAATGGCCATTGGCGTTATCAACAAAAAGACCACCGCCACCCGACTCATACCCGTTCCGGGGAAGAAAGCAGGGGAGAGGGCGTTTTTTGGAGGTTTGCTGGGCGAGGCGACCATCATGCCCGTGCCCAACGATGACGCTTCGGGAGAATTCATTTCCCTTGGAGGCAGGATCCCCGCGCCCATTCAAAGCCTCATTAATTGATGGAGCCAGGCTTTATGAACACGAACGAATCCAGTGGAGCATCTCACTTCATCCGTAACATCATCAGGGAAGATCTTGAGGCGGGCAAAAACGACGGTCGCGTCATCACGCGCTTTCCTCCCGAACCAAACGGATACCTTCATATTGGCCATGCCAAGTCCATATGCCTCAACTTCGGTTTGGCCCGGGAATTCGGCGGCCGCTGTCACCTGAGGTTTGATGACACCAATCCCGCCAAGGAAGAAGTGGAATACATCGAGTCCATTCAGGAAGATGTGCGGTGGCTGGGTTTCGACTGGGGCGAACATTTGTATCACGCCTCCGACTACTTCGATGAGCTTTATGATTACGCCGTGCAGCTCATCGGCATGGGCAAGGCTTATGTGGACAGCCTGACGGCCGAAGAAATCCGCGAATATCGAGGAACTCTGACTCAGCCCGGCAGAGAAAGCCCCTACAGAAATCGGTCCGTGGATGAAAACCTGGATCTTTTTGAACGCATGCGGCGAGGAGAGTTTGAAGACGGAGAGCATGTGTTGCGTGCCAAAATAGACATGGCTTCTCCCAACATGAACATGAGGGACCCCACCATCTACCGCATTCGAAGAATGCCCCATCATCGCACGGGAGATAAATGGGTCATCTACCCCTTGTATGACTTCACCCATTGCCTTTCCGATGCCATCGAAGGGATCACCCATTCTGTTTGCACTCTGGAATTTGAAGACCACAGGCCCCTTTATGACTGGGTTCTCGATGTTCTTCAAACCCCTTGCCATCCCCAGCAGATTGAGTTTGCACGCCTGAACCTGACACACACGGTCATGAGCAAGCGCAAGCTTCTCAGGCTGGTTCAGGAGGGCGTTGTTTCCGGTTGGGACGACCCTCGAATGCCCACCATTTCGGGGCTGCGGCGCAGAGGGTACACCCCTGAATCCATCCGCAATTTTTGTGACAGAATNGGNGTGGCCAAGCGCAACAGCGTGGTGGAGTTTGCGTTGCTGGAATACTGCCTGCGGGAGGATCTCAACCGCAGAGCCCCCCGCTACATGGGGGTTCTGAAGCCTCTCAAGGTGGTGATCGTCAATTATCCCGAGGGGCTGGAGGAGAACCTGGAAGCCATCAACAACCCCGAAGACATCTCCATGGGGACGCGCATGGTGCCTTTCTCAAGGGAAATTTATATCGAGCGCGATGATTTCATGGAAAATCCTCCCAAAAAGTTCTACCGGCTTTCTCCCGGCAAAGAAGTGCGTCTGCGCTATGCTTACTTCATCACGTGCGTGGACTTGATCAAGGATGAAAAGACGGGCGAGGTCGTGGAGTTGCATTGCACCTATGATCCGGCCACGAGGGGAGGCGACTCTCCCGACGGTCGAAAGGTGAAGGCCACGCTTCACTGGGTTTCTGCAAAGAAGGCGCTGAATGCGGAAGTGCGTCTCTACGATCACCTCTTCACTCAATCGGACCCTGAAGAGGAGGGCGCAGGCGGCGACTTCCTGGCTCGTTTGAATCCCCGTTCCCTTGAAGTGCTCCATGATTGCAAGTTGGAGCCCGGCCTTGCAGATGCGTCCAAAGAGAGCTTCTATCAATTCGAAAGGCTCGGCTACTTTTGTCCCGACATCAAAGACTTCACCCGAGAGCACCCGGTTTTCAATCGAAGTGTGACCCTCAGGGACACATGGGCCAAGCTTCAGAAAGCTGGAAAAGCCGATTAGAACCTCGAAAAACCCCGGCCGCAAAAAAGAACATTTTGGGATTTTTGAATCATGCTGGCCCCTTGAGCCGGCTGTTCCTCTTCACACCTGGTTTTCTCCTGCACCCGGCCCAGTTCTTGTCTGATTGACCTNCGTCGCTTTCTTCAGTTGGGCCGGAGCAGGAAGGTTTGGTGAGCCATGAGCACANGTGAGAAGATGGAAAGTTGAAATGACGAGGAACCCAATCATCTCNCTTGGGCGCACCACAACCGGTAATGGGGGTTTGTGGCCAGCAGCNCTTCATGGCTGCCTTTGCCCGTGATGCNTCCCCCTTCCATGAANACCACCTGGTTCATGCGGTGCAGGTCCGTGAGGCGGTGAGTGATCCANAGGACCGTGCGTTCACGGGTCAGTTGAAGGAGCGAATCCACCAGTTCTCGCTCCGTTTGCCGATCCAGTCCTTCGGTGGGCTCATCGAGCACCCAGATGGGAGCGTCTCTGAGGATGGCCCTTGCAAGGGCCAGTCTCCTCCCCTGGCCTGCGGAGATCAACTGTCCCCATTCACCCACGTGGGTGTCCAGGTCTTGGGGCAAACTCTTCACCAGAGGCGCAAGCTTTGCCCATTCCAATGCACGGTGCAATTGCCCTTCGTTAGCTTCTGGGCATGCCATGAGAAGGTTTTCTCTGATGGAAGTGTAAAAAAGGTGGGACTGTTGAGAAAGCACCACCACGTACCTGCGCAGATCCTTTTCGCTCAGGGAACGGATGTCAGCTCCTCCCAGGGTGACCTTCCCCTCTTGGGGATCAAAAAACCTCACCAGAAGATGTGCCAGAGAAGACTTCCCCGCTCCACTCTCTCCCACGATGGCTGTTTTTTGCCCTTGGGCCATGTGAAGTGTCACGTTTTTCAGGGCAGGAGGGTCCTGGGGTTTATAGAGGAAGGTCACTTCATGAAATTGAACGGAAAAATCCCGGGGTTCTGAGACGCTTGAAA
>SL_3KL_010_SEDDRAFT_10004337_pt1 | contig 12810 bp, 13 predicted proteins | sample SodLakKL_010_SED_2_FD_10381 | JGI IMG/M metagenome (IMG submission 10381)
CCTGCTGCGTAAAGACGCCCTGCAGGTTGGCGACCGGCTGGTGTTGACCAAACCCCTCGGCTTTGGGGTGACCACCACGGCCCTCAAGCAGGACAAGGCGGCACCTGGTGACATTGACGAAGTGGTCACCTGGATGAAGACCCTCAACAACACAGCAGCACAACTGGCTACCCGTTTTAACCTGGGAGCAGCTACTGACATCACCGGCTTCAGCTTCCTGGGGCACGCCTGGGAGATGGCCCGTTCAGCTGGGGTGGGCTTGTGCATCCAGTTCAACCAGGTGCCCTTTACAACATCTGCCAAAAGGCATGCCGAAGCCTGGCGTTTCCCTGGTGGGGCTTTTGATAATCAACAACACTACAGCCAACACATTGACTTTGAACCATCCCTTTCTGAAGCAGAGCAAATGTTGCTGTTTGACCCACAGACCAGCGGGGGTTTGCTGCTGGGCGTGCCGGAGGATAGGGTCACAGGCATGATGGCAGCCGCCCAGGCTATGGAACAACCGGCCTGGCTGGTCGGCCAGGTTGTGCCGGGGGATCGAATCCGGGTTGAGGCGTAATCACCGGTAAAAAATACCTGGTTGAATCATGTCATCATCAATGGTTTGTGTTTTTTACTTTTTTTGAGTAGAATACAGCCGCTTATGATCAAAAGTCAGGTCCACGCGAGCTGCATGACCAGCTAGCCAATCAATCCACCTTGCCTGGCACATCCAATATCATTACCAATGAACACCCACCAAAAACAACGCATTTTAGCAATCCTGGCCCTATTGATCCTGTTATTCACCTTCCTGGGGGGGGCTGGAGAGGTCGATGCCCAGGCTGGTACGCCTTTCCAGGTGCTGGCTGAGATTAATGGGCTGCGTGCGTCGAATGGAATGGCGCCGCTCTCAGAGAATCAATTTCTGAACATCGCTGCCCAGAACCACGCTGACTGGATCGCAGCCACCGGGCAGGGGGGGCATACCGGGGCAGGGGGCAGCAGTGCCGCGGATCGAGCGATCGCGGTGGGTTATGGGGGCGGTTCCACTGTGCGGGTGACCGAAAACTGGGCGCGAGGCGCAGGCTTAACGCCCCACGGTGTTGTTTATGAATTTTGGGCGCCATCATCAGCACACATCAATAATATGCTCACCACCTGGCATGTTGAGTTTGGTGCCGGTGTCTCTATTGACTCCTCGGGTATGACCATTTATGTGGTCAAATTTGGTCATGTCGTCGGCACGAGCAGACCCCGACCAACCACCCCGCCCACGGGACCAACCGGCACACCTGCCCCAAGGGTGCAGCCGCTAACCACTGCCACCCCCAACCCGGACGGCTCTGTGATTCACGTGGTGCAATTTGGGCATACGCTGTGGCGCATCTCTGAAGCTTATGAAATCTCGATGGTCAAACTCCTCGAGCAAAATTTTCTAAGGGAGGACTCTGCAATTTTCCCTGACCAAAAGCTCGTCATCATCCCCCCTGAGGAAGAGGTTGAGGAAGAAGTGCTGGAAGAAGAACTGGAGATTACCCCAACCCCCACCGAGGAACCTACCGCTACGGCCACTGCCCGGCCTACACGCACCCCCCGGCCTACACAGGTCGAAATCACGCCAACGCCGACTGAAGCACCAAACCAGGCTGGAGTCTTCCTGGTCAACATCTTCAGTGGCGATACCCTGGTGGTCGGCATCGGGCTGGTGGGTGTGAGCGTGTTTGGGATTGCACTGCTGTTCATCACCTCCTCCCGGTTGGAGTAGGAAATAGGCGATTAGGTAATTAGGCGATGAAGGGATTAGGAATTAGGTAATCAGGACGGGTCAATCGTTTCCTCATACCTGCTTCCTATCATCCATTTCACCATTCACCATTCACCATTCACTATTCACTACTCACTACTCCCCATTCACTCCACCCACTTTTCGGGTATGCTTCATTATGAACAATAACATTGAGGGTAACTACTCACCTTGCAAGGGAATCGGGGGGTTGTGTGGCGGCTTCGCCGCCACACAACCCCCCCTCATCCTAACCACTCGAAGAGTGCTACGCGAGCAGGGCTGCCTGAGTAGTTACCATTGAGGAGGCATAATGAAACGTATTGGTGTCTTGACGGGCGGTGGTGACGCACCCGGTTTGAACGCAGCTATTCGCGCAGTGGTGAAAACATCATTGAGTGTTTACGGCAACGAAGTCTATGGTATCCGCCGGGGGTTCAACGGGATTCTGGCCCAGGATGGGGTCTTTCCACTGACCTACGAAGCCATCCAGGGTATCCTGCCGCGGGGAGGCACCATCTTGGGGACAGCCAGCCGAGGCAATCCCTTCGCGATAAAGGTTCAGGAGGGCGGCGAAACCGTTGAGCGGGATGGGTCTGACCAGGTGGTTGAGCGCATCAGGGAGCTGGGTTTGGATATTATCGTGGCCATTGGGGGAGACGGCACACTGGCGATTGCCCAGGAATTGATCAAAAAAGGGGCACCCATCGTTGGTATCCCCAAAACTATCGATAACGATGTGCGCGGCAGTGAGATGACGATTGGGTTTGATACGGCAGTGGGGGTTGCCACCGACGCGCTTGACCGTCTGCACACGACGGCGGAATCCCATCACCGGGCAATGGTGCTGGAGTTGATGGGACGCTATGCCGGTTATATTGCATTGATGGCGGGCGTTTCAGGCGGTGCGGATGTGATCTTGATGCCGGAAATCCCCTTTAGCTATGAGGTCATCTTTGAGAAAATCCGCGCGCGGGTGGATCAGGGTACCCACTTCAGCTTGCTGGCTGTTTCAGAAGGTGCACAGCCGATTGACGGAGAGCGAATTTACCAGGACGTTGAGCTGGAAGGCTTGCCTAAACTGGGCGGTGTGGGGGAACAGGTGGCTGAGCAAATCCAGGAACACTGCAGTGTTGACGCACGGACGACGGTCTTGGGTCACCTCCAGCGCGGCGGAACACCGACACCCTATGATCGCTGGTTGGCATCTCAATTTGGCTCAGTCGCCGCCCACCTGGCTGCAAATGGNCGTATTGGGCGTATGGCAGCCTTGCAAAATGGGCGTGTGATCGATATTGACCTGGTTGAGTCCCANGGNGGCTACCGCCAGGTGGATGTNAATGATACCGCTGTGCAGACTGCCCGGGGGCTGGGNATCTGCATGGGAGACCGTTACGAAGCACAACCTGAGTTTGAGGAATAACCATACACCCAACTCCTTTGTAGACTGAGTGGTCACCCCAAATCTGAATTATGTGTTAAAGTTTAATGCAATGGATTTTTTAACCCTGCACAGCGTCTTGTAAGGGCTGGGCATAGTGGATTGTTGGAGGCATCAGATGAACAAATCGGTAAAGAAGGTCTTAAAAGGTACAGCTTGGACGCTGGGTAGTGCGGTGGCGGCAGTCGGTGCAGCTGGGGTGAGCTGGATATTGTTCAGCCGGAAGTATATCCGCCATGATCTGCCCCTCGATGAGGCCCTGGATGCCGAGCGCAAGGACTTTGCCTCTCGACGTGCTGGGCGGGTCAGTTATTATGTTGATGAGAGTCAAAAAGGGACACCCCTGGTGCTGCTGCACAGCATTAATGCGGCCCCTTCGGCTTATGAGATGAAGCCAATCTTTGATCAGTTTCGCAGTGAACGACCGGTCTATGCCGTGGATTTACCCGGATTTGGGTTTTCCGACCGATCCGACAGACTCTATAGCCCGCTGTTGTACCAGAATGCGATCGGTGACTTCCTGGAAAATGTGGTTGGTGAGCCGGCAGATGTTGTCGCTCTGTCCCTCTCTTGTGAGTTTGCCGCGCTTGCGGCGGTGCACCAGCCAGACCTGTTTCGATCCCTGGTGATGATCTCGCCGACGGGTTTTAATCCACCCCAGGTAGACAGGCTTACCGAAACTGCCAAAAAGCGTGGGGCGAAAAACAAACTGTATTCCGGGCTGGCAGTACCCCTATGGAATCGACCGATTTATGACCTGGTCTCCAGCCGCCAGAGCATTGAATTCTTCCTCAACAAAAGTTTCGAGGGCCTGCTGCCTGAAGGATTGGTTGATTATGCTTACCTGACGTCTCATCAACCCGGTGCGCAGTTTGCACCAACCCATTTCTTGAGCGGCAAGTTGTTTACACCGGCTGTGCGTAAGACGGTTTATCAGGTGTTGGAAACCCCGACACTGGTCATTTATGACCATGATCCCTACACCAATTTTGAAATGCTGCCCTCGCTGCTAAAAGAGCGGGAAAACTGGCAGGCCGTTCGCATTTCGCCTACCAAGGGCTTACCCCATTGGGAAGCACCGCCACGGACGGGTAAAGCGATGGTGGATTTTTGGGCCGGGTTATAAGAAGGATAGATGCGCATTAAGTGCGTTGCCTGTGATGTGCTGGCGCGGCCGGTTTACCTGGCGGCAGCCCACTCCCCCCATATTGTGGATGTGATCCTGCAGCGTTTTGGCTTGCATGTGACTCCCCATCAACTACGTGAAGTTCTCCAGGAGCAAATCCAGGACGCGGACACAGCAGGGGTCTACGATGCTGTCGTACTGGCCTATGGTTTGTGCGGGAAAGCCACCCATGGGCTGAAGGCCGGGTCGATCCCGTTGGTGATCCCGCGTGCCCATGATTGCATCACGTTGTTCCTGGGTGGGCGGGGGCGGTATGAACAGGCGTTTGCTGAGTGTCCTGGGACATACTGGTACGTCCAGGACTATATCGAGCGGGGCGATACAGAAGACGTGTCCCTTTCGATTGGGGCTTACACGGCAGCTGATGGAGATGCGTTGTATGGGGAATATGTTGAAAAGTATGGCGAGGACAATGCCCTGTATTTGATGGAGGTCATGCGTGCCTGGCAGGCGCATTATGAACGAGCCGCTTTTATTGACCTGGGAGTTGGGAATAAAGACGATGTGATGTTGCGTGCACAGGAGGATGCCCAGCGACGCGGTTGGCGATTTGAACGATTAGCCGGGGACATGGTGCTGGTCAGACGATTGCTGACGGGTGATTGGGATGATGATTTCCTTGTGGTGCAGCCAGGGCAGATGATTGAAATGAGCGGGGATGACGGGGTAATCCGGGCAGGGTAAATTGTTTGCAGTGAGATTAAGTCTTTTCTATAAACCAAAATCATTTCAAGACAGAATTAATTAGATCACTCAGTGGTTCATTTATGTTATCTAGCTGTTGAAGCTCTTGGTTAACAGTCTGGGATGTTTGTCTGAAAATAAAAACGCCTGATGAAGATATTCAACAGGCGTTTTGGATATTTAATGTAATCAGAATTATTCGGCGAACATCTCTTCCAGGATGGGTTGCAGCATACCGATACCGGCATTACCTGCTGCACGCCGCTTGAGGTTGCCTTCGCTGTCGAATAGAAAATATGCCGGCCAAAGCTCATTATCAAAGGCTTTTTTGGCCTTGTGCATATTATCAATGCCGCAAGCCTCAACAATGCCGCATTCCTCAACAGATGTTTTCAACCTTTTCGATGTCTGTATCTGCTTTCATCCTCGGGCAGTGGATGCTGATCATTTTCAATCCCTTGGGGACGTAAGTATCACGCCAGGATTGCAGCTTGGGCATGTTATCATGGCAGATATGACAGCTGGCTGCCCAGAAATAAATCAGGACGGGTTGTCCTTTTAACGCTTCCAAATCGGGTTCATTGTGAATCCATTCGGTTATGCCCTCCAGTGAGGGCATGGGGGTCTTTAGTCGCATTGGCATGGTTGGTTTCCTCTGGCGGTTAGAGCAGGTCTTCGCCTGGTTCCCAATCAGCGCCGCATAAACCACCCGCTTGCAGACCTTCTAAGACACGCAAGGTCTCGTCGACACTGCGACCGACATTCATGTTGTGAACCACTGAGTACTGCAGGATGCCATCAGGGTCAATGATGAACAGGCCGCGCAATGCTGCGCCTTCTTCTTCCACCAGTACACCGTAGGCTTCTGCCACCACGTGGGTGTTATCGGATGCCAGGGGGTACTTGGTGCCCATGATGCCGTTATCTTCTTCCGGGGTCAGCAGCCAGGCACGGTGTGAGAAGACCGAATCTGTCGAGACGCCTAAGATATCCGTGTTCAGTGCTTCGAATTCCTCATAGCGTTCAGAAAGCGCCAGGATCTCGGTGGGGCACACAAAGGTGAAGTCATAGGGATAGAAAAACAGGATCAGCCATTTGCCCTTGTAATCATCCAGGGTGACGGCCTCCTCCAGGGTGTCCATGTTCTTGGTGCTCAGCATTTCAAAATAAGGTGCCGGTTCACCAACTTTTGCATATTCGTAAATTTCCATCAAAGTTATTCCTCCAAAGAATAATTAGAAAGTGGTTAGTTTTTGCAACCGTCAAATTATACTACAAAATAGACCTTAATTAGCAGGTTCTATAGATTGGACTCCACCAAACTGGTTGATTTGCAGCGTCCATCGGCTGCCAATTGCGGCCTGTGAGAAGAGTTGGGCATTGTTGGTGCTGTAGCGGTAGGTGTCAGAGCCATCCCGGAAATTGATGATATAGGACTCGGTCCGTGTTCCTTCGCGTTGATCAGACTCCAGGAGAAGCGCCGGCCAGGCGGGTGACAGGTCCTGTCCACTCTCGGCGACAACGTCGACCTCGACCCAGTCCATCAGGGTATATTCACAGTAATCGTCGTAAACCTCAAAGGTACAGTCCTGTACGACTTCTCCCACGCCAGTACCGGTGTCTACCACGTAAGGCTCGCCGCACACCTCGATGGCATTGGGCTGTGGCTCATCGGATTCAAATCGCAACTCGTTCGAACAGGTCGTCACCACGCCGCCTTCGGGAATCTCATCNGACCAGGCACTGTCGGTCACCGTGGTATAAGCTTCGATGGCGATTGAACGCTCCCATTGAACGTCATTGACNGTTGCTGTGACATCGTCTGTGCGCAAGAACATTACCAAGACCACAATACAGCCCACGATAAGGGCCAGGCCGATCAATATCACAGCCAGCGGAGTTTTGCGTTTTTTCTTTTGGTCGGGTTCCTGGGTTGGCGGGGGTTGAGGCGCTTCGGCTTCTGCGATGGTACGCACACGTCCGCCGGTTTCACGCTGTTTGCCTTTCCAGCTTAAATCACCACCGCATTGTTTGCACACATCTTCCTCAGCGCGATTGCGAGTGCCGCAGAATGGGCAGTGGATGTCAGGGCCGGCTTTTGCCATCCGGATCATGGCTTCATCTTTAATGAAATCGAATTGTTCCTCATCAACCTGCAGGAACTCGACGTCGTCTGGCTGGGGTGCCCCACAGCTGGTGCAGCTCTTGATGGGTCCCGGATTCTGGGTGTTGCAGAAAGCGCACTGCCAGATCAGGGGAACAAAACCGAGGCTTTTTCGATACATAACTCCTCCATGGGTAATCTTTGTTGAATTAAGGATAGTTACTATTATAGGTAGAATTGCCCGGGGTGTCTACTGTGGGATAGTGAATAGGGAACGGGGAATGGTGAATGGGGTAAAAGGAAGTAGTTGATTAGGTATTGGGGATTAGGTTCTTATCTGGATGCTATTTTCACGGCTAAAACCCGGGCGATACTGATTCCTGCCAGGGCCAGCAGAACCCCAAACATGATCACAAAGATCCAATCGCCGGACTGGGCAAAATAACCGGCGCTGTTAACCATGGCATAGATCACCATCCCGATCGAAATGAAGAAGATTTGTTTGCCCATGCGATGGGTTCTTAGCAGCAGTATGCCGCTGATGATCAGCATGATGGCAGTCAGGAACTCAGCGGCCAGGTGAAAGGCGATGCTCCAGGGGGCGGTTTGTGGTTAGGTTATGCCCTTATCCATAAATGATATCCATGTCCGGTTTTTCGGTGCAGTAGAAATGTACCCAGATGTAGATATGTTGAAAAGCGGCTACGACCAGGGCTGGCAGTGACTGGTTCAGCAGCGCGATCGACCATAACAGCAAGAAGCCAAACGCATACATGGCGTTGCTGCTGTACTTGAAAATGCCGCGAGTCTCAAGCGGCATTTGTCGGTAGCGCAGCCGGAAGTGATCACCGACCATCGCCCGCGTTAACCCAAAGTATCGGAAGACAGAGTAGAAAGTATACAATGACGGGATCAGCAGCACCACGGCTATTCCCCCAGCCAGTACACTATTTACCACCAGTGTACCCTGTGTAGCCTGTGCCAGTCCTGCCAGGGTGATAATCCGGCTGGCAAACAGGGGCAGAAAGATCAAGCCCCAAATGATTAAGTCTACTCGACCAAACACCCGAGTCAGTGTGGCCCAGCCCAACTGTAAACGGAAGACGATCCAAACCACTACCTGGTGGACGATAGAGAGGATCACCGACGCCCAAAACCAGCGGTCAGCCGTTATTCCCAGCCAGGCACCATCTAGATGAGACGCGGCCAGCTGCCAAGACACGGGCACCAAAATTACCAGTGCCAACAGGTGCCAAATTTGGTGGTGAAAGAAGAAGGATAGTGACCGGGCTTGGGGGTAGCAGAGTTTATCAGGGTTGTTCATGTCAGATTCCATTGGTTTGGTTTCAAGAGCAGGTGCATTCGTTAAACACTTTAAACTGTTAATATTGCAAAAAACTTCAACAGTTATAACACAAATGCTTTGCCGGGGTTATTCATCTTAATACCCGAGCGGGTCAAATTTATCACGGGGTTCAATCCGCAGCGCTTCAGGCCAGGCCAGGATGAAACCAAGCTGCCCGGTCAATAAGGATTGAAATTCTTCCAGCAAGGCGGGGTTATTCCGTGTTTGGTGGGGGGTGATCTTTTTCTGCAGTGAAAACGCAGCCAATGCACCCGCCGCTTCGCCAATATTCCACTCAACAGGATGCAGTCGGTAACAGCCGTTGGTGATATGGGTTGTGCCGATATTTTTACAGGCCGGCAGAAAATTTTTGACCCTCACCGGCAGCAGAGCGCCTAAGGGGATTTGGAACGGCCAGCTGGGAATGTCGATATAAGTTCGACCAGCGGTACTGGGATGTAAATCAATCCGGTAGCTGCCAATGCCGACACTGTCGAAAAACGACTCTGCACCCAGCAAAGTGCCGCGCTGTTCAACACCAATATGCGATTCCAGCACTGTAAACTCAGCCTGCATGCGGCGGGATTCACGGATATAGACCGATTTTGCCAGGTCAGCTGTGCCCAGCAGGTCGCCTCGCAGCCGTAATCCGGGGTATCCCCGGCCGCCATCTTCCCGGGGGGCTGCGGTCTGCATCCAATATAAAAGTGAAAGGCTCAGCTGCCGGGCACCACGCAAGTGCTGACATGATTCTTCTTCAGATACACCCACCAAAGGGCCCAGCCAATAATCGATCTGCGGCCAGTTCACCAGTGTGATGTCGCTGTCAAAAAAGCCTTTCTCAAACTGGTGTTTGTACAGAACCCGTCTGAAATGCCATAAGTCATCACCAATGGCCGCATCGCTGGGGCCTCTGAAAATTGGACGGTAGACGGGTTGCAGGTCAACCGGATCGGGGGTGACCCAGCTCAACTGGCGATCAGGCCAAAAATCTGCCTGGTAATTGAACCAAAAGTCGTAATCCTCGGGTTTATCGATGGTGTGATCTTCACCCGGTCGGTAATCCAATGCAAAACACCAGGAGATGGCTTGCTGGTCAAGGGGATCGGGGCCGTCTGAGCGGGCGTGCATCTCGCCGGTTTGGTCCTGGCTTTCTGCCCCAAGCACATGTTCGACCCCCGCCAGCGGGAGTAGGTCGCCCAATTCTGTGGCATCAATCACCATGCGGGCGTTGACTTGAATATGTTCACCATTCATTGATGTAAAAGTGATGTTTTCTATGCTGTCATTGATCACATCCGTGCGAATCGCTTGGTGTTCTAAAAAGAGCTGCAGTTTTCCGCTGGACAGGTAGGGAGCCAGCATCCCGGTTAATGCCAGCAATCCCACTTTGGGTTCATGGCATAATTTGCTGACATTGCCCATGCCGGGGTTGAGAAAGGGATTATCCTTTGCCGCAGGTGTCAGGGGGTAAAACTGCCGGTAGGTGTTGCGAATATGTTCACGGAGTGCCCGGTATGACGCTGTGCACCCAGTTTGATGGCTGTCGATCCAGGGGTTTTCGTCCGGGGGCACAGCCTGCGCCGTTAACTGTCCGCCAATCCAATCGGTTTCCTCAACCAGGATTACGTCGCAGCCCAACTTTAAGGCAGAAAGAGCAGCGGCAATCCCGCCCAAGCCGGCACCAACGATCAATACGTCTGTTCTGTACTCATGGGTCATACAACCTCCGGTTATACTAAAACAAAACACCTGGCCTTTGATACCTTATTTTAAACCAAAAGTTGGGATGTGAAAGTTCGTTTTATTTCGTTATCATTAGGGCAGCCCTGCTGTTTTAAAGATAAGGAGGGTTAGTGTGACGGCCCCACCGTCACACTAACCCTCTAAAAAACATCTGAGACGTTATGTGCATTCGTTGTTATGGATCCATTAGTGGATCATGATTGGTTTTCAGGAATCTCGCAGTTCAATGCCTTTAATTCTGAATGCCAGTCCTCTGTAGCATGCGGTCGGCGTGCGCCAAAGGTAATTCCTAAGGTTCCATAGTCGACCGCGCTGCCTTCTTGTGGTGCGCCGGTGAAGACATCAATTTTGTGGGCAATGTGAAAATCGACAAACCCAGCCATCACGACAGTCATATGTAATTCTGCTTCCAGCAGACCACCGGCAATTCAGCCCGACCAGAGTTCAATATTCTCTTTAGCATCGTTAGGCACTTCTTTTTGGACGAGGATGTCTCCAATCTGAAGCCGTCCCTCGGGCTTGAGAACCCGTGCCATCTCTTGCAGGCCGGTAATCTTGTCTGGCATCAGGTTGAGTACGCCATTTGATATGACCACATCGGCCCACCCGTCTTCGACAGGCAGTTCTTCGCCGAAGCCTTGGCGAAAACTGACATTATCAAGGTATGCTTCCTTTGCTGATTGGCGAGCTTTCTCGAGCATGGCTGGGGTCATGTCAACACCGATGACCTGACCGTCGGGCTCGGTCATTTGAGCTGCGATCAAACTGTCGAGCCCTGAACCACTGCCGACATCGACCACGTTTTCGCCAGGGCTCAATTCACCCAGGCTGAAAGGGTTTCCAGTGCCAGCAAAGGATTCAATTGCGCTTTCAGGAATCCCCTCTAACCAGTGGGCCTGGTACCCTACTATCCGGGCTAACTTGCGGCCGGTATGAAAGTGAAAGCCTTGATCGGGGTTAAGCGCAACGCCTTCGTATTCAAATTGCACGGCCGACCTGAGTTCATTAATATCCAGGCCGATTGCTTTTATCTGATTTTTCTTGGGGTTCATTGGTCAATTTACTCCTTATGCCCGGTTTGGTGAAACCGGTCTATTGGTAGTTTAGTAATTCCGGTTTACTGGGAAAATGAATATGGTTGTAAACCAAATACTAATAAAATTTCGACAAACAAGATAATTTCATCGAGCTAAAATGATCAGATTCCGATGTGCTGTTTGGGTACCTCCGAATTCATCAGCAGATTAACACGTTTACCTGGTGATCCAAAAGGTCTTGCAAACGGGAAGTTGCTGAGGTGATACAAGATTGGCTGTTTCATGTGGTGCGGGTGTTGTTGTGTTTATCGTGCGCAGTTGATGACATCACATCGAACCAATAATTCCCTCCTCAACCTTTATTTTATTTATATTATGATAAATATTACCACAATAGTCATATTATAACAAGCGTTGTTTGATTGTTACTGCTCAGCCAGCCCTGCAGGTAAGTAGGAGGAGGGGGTTGTGTGGTGTCGGAGCCGCCACATAACCCCCCTTCGTTTCCCTTGCAGGCTGAGTAGTTATGTTTGGTTTATGATGGCAAAACAAAAAAAGAACTCTGGTTAATTCTGGTTATGGAAACATGCCAAAGCAAATGTGCTAAATTCATTAATTGAATTTAGTGATGCTAAAGACAAGGTTTTTTCAACCTGTATGTGTTACTAGTGAAAACTAATCGTCAGAAGCCACCAGCCCATGTTGAATAGCCAGGACAGCAGCTTGGGTACGATCGGACACACCCAGTTTATTGAAAATACTGCTCAGATAATTGCGTACTGTTCCTTCTGAGAGGAACAAACGAGCGGCAATTTCAGCGTTGGTGAAACCCTTCGCCAACAGAGAGAGCAGTTCGCGTTCACGGCGACTGAGCTTGTCCAACAGTGTGGTATCCCGGTCGGGGGGAAGATGGGCAACCTGATCAAACAACTTTCCCGCTATGGCCGGGTCAACCGGCGTCCGACCGGCTGCTGTTTCAATGATGGCTTTGACCAGCTCCTCCTGGTTGGCATCCTTGAGTAAGTAACCCTTAGCCCCAGCACGGATGGCGTCAAATACCCAGTCATCGTCATCGTATGTTGTCAGGACAAGGACATATACTTCGGGAAATTTTTCCCGAATATATTGGGTGGCCTGCACGCCGTTCATCACTGGCATCTTCAGATCCATTAAGACCACATTGGGTTCCACCTTGGGGATTAATTCTAGGGCTTGAGTGCCATTTTGTGCCATCCCTACCACCTCAATATTGGCATCAGCGTTGGTTATGATGGTCTTCAAACCTTCGCAGACCAAAATTTGGTCGTCACATATCAAGGCTTTAATCATGTGTGTGTCACTCCCGCACGAAAAAGGATGGTTGTGCCCTGTCCAGGTTGGCTGATGATTTGGCATTCCCCACCGATCAGGCTGGCGCGTTCTTTCAAGCCGCGCAAACCGTAGGTTTCAGAGGGTATTTTTTGCGGGTCAAAACCGACCCCATTATCGATGATCTCAAG
>SL_3KL_010_SEDDRAFT_10004338_pt1 | contig 12809 bp, 11 predicted proteins | sample SodLakKL_010_SED_2_FD_10381 | JGI IMG/M metagenome (IMG submission 10381)
CCGGTGTGCATGTGAGAATTGGCAGAAGCTCTGAAAATTTCATACCCGCCCACTGCATATTCTCTGTCTTCGGGGTTTTCAATGTTCCAGACATTTTCTCCTTCAATCCAGGTTTGCTCAACTTTTGTATACACGCTGAACGGATCTCCCGAAAGGATGATAAAATCGGCATCTTTTCCGGATTCAAGCGAGCCGACGTGGTCTTCAATATCCATCATTCGTGCGCCTTCGATGGTCAGTGCTTCCAGTGCTTTTTCTCTGCTCATCCCTTCGCGAACCCCGAGTGCGGCTGATCTCAGAAAAAAACGGGAATCAACAATCGGGTCATCAGTGTGAAATGCTACATGGGCCCCGGCTTTTTCAAGATTTTTTCCGTTGATGTTGAGCAGCCTTATGGCTTCGAGCTTACCACCGGGAGAGTCCAGCGCAATAATGGATGCACCCAATGCGGATGAAGCAGCGATCTCATTGGCCACTTTCCAGCCTTCGCTTACGTGCTGCAAAACCATTCTGTAGCCAAACTCATCAGCCAGCCGGATGGCTGTTAAAATATCATCATGGCGATGGGTGTGGTTGTGAACAATCCGCTTTCCTTCAAGCACCTCAACCAGTGTTTCCATCTGTAAATCACGGGATGGCATTTTTTCGGGATCACCATCAGCTTCATCTATCTTTGCTTTATACTCCTGAGCCTGTATAAACATTCCCCGTACCAGTGCAGCTGATTTTGCCCGCGTTCCGGGAGTGCCGTTTACGCGCAGAGGATTGGTACCGTTTGCCATCTTCAATCCACCATAAATTCCGGCTTCTTCATCTACTACAATCAGCATTTCTTCGATGGTGTTTGCCGGTTTTGGTTTTACATAAACAGTTTGTCCGCTGATCAGCAAACCCGATCCCGGCATAATATTCACGGATGTAATTCCTCCGGCCAGTGCCTTGCGGAAGGTTTTGCTTCTCGGATCAATTGTATCGAGAATTCGAACATCGGGATGAAGGGCAGCAGAGCGGTCGCCGCCGTCGCCCTCACCAATATGCGAATGGGTATCAACCAGTCCGGGCATAATCACTTTTCCGGACAGATCAATATGTTTTGCATCTGAGGGGATAGGTACACTGCCGGCCTCGCCAACAGCGGTAATTTTACCGTTTTGAATAATCAACACTCCTCCGGATATCGGCTCACCTGAAATGGGAATAATTTCGGCTCCTTCAAAGATGTACGGCTGATCCTGCGCCTGCACAGTATGCATCAGTAAAAACAGGACAATCCCAAGTTTTAGCGCTGTTTTCATATACAAGCTCCTATTTGAGTTTATGGATGGTTTGAAATGCGCATCTAACTTACATATTCCATTCCTGTTTTTAAAACGGAAATGTGGTAAGCCCGGGATTTTAATCAGACGCTCTGATCCTGGAAAATTGCCATAAAAAAACCCGGCTTGAAACAGATCAAACCGGGCTAATAGATTTGTAAGCCGTTGGAAGTAAACTGATTTTTTATTTCACTGCATTGGCGATTGCATCTACATAATCGAGCTTTTCCCATGTAAATTCATCGCGGCCAAAGTGCCCGTAAGCTGCTGTTTGGCGGAAATTGGGCTCTTTCAGTTTCAGGCGTTCAATAATTCCGGACGGAGTCATATCAAATACCGAAGTGATGGCTTCGGCAAGCTGCATGTCGTTCACTTTCCCGGTACCAAATGTATTTATGTTAATGGAAACAGGATCAGAAACTCCAATGGCATAGGCTACCTGAACCAGGCACTCTTCGGCAAGCCCGGCTGCCACTACATTTTTGGCAATATGACGGGTTGCGTAGGCAGCACTTCGGTCAACTTTGGAAGCATCTTTGCCTGAAAATGCCCCGCCGCCGTGTGCTCCGCGCCCGCCGTATGTATCCACGATAATTTTACGGCCGGTTAATCCCGCATCGCCATGCGGACCACCAATGACAAATTTACCGGTGGGGTTAACATGCAAAATGGTTTCCGAATCCATCAATTCAGCCGGAATCACTGAAGAGATCAGGTGCTTCTTAATGTCTTGCTTGATTTGATCCTGATCAACGCCCTCATCGTGCTGGGTTGAAATCAATATGGTATTGACTCTCAACGGTTTATTGTTTTCGTCATATTCTACCGTAACCTGGCTTTTGCTATCCGGGGCCAGGTAGGGCATCAGGGCGGTTTCTTTCCGGATATGGGCAAGTTTGCGCAAAAGATCGTGCGAAAACTGCAGGGTCATNGGCATATAGGCTTCCGTTTCGGAATTGGCGTAGCCAAACATCATCCCCTGATCACCGGCTCCCTGAGCTTTATTTTCTGCTTCATCTACCCCCATTGCAATATCCTCACTCTGCTGGTGGATCGCTGAAATGACTCCGCAAGAGTCGGCATCAAACCGGTAGCTGGCTTTTGTATAGCCGATGTCGCGGATTACATTTCGTACCGTTTCCTGAATATCCACATAGGCTTCTGTTCGCACCTCGCCGGCAACTACGGCAAGCCCGGTTGTAACCAGTGTTTCTACAGCAACCCGCGATTCCGAATCCTGTTTGAGCATTTCATCAAGAATGGCGTCTGAAATCTGATCGGATACTTTATCCGGATGTCCCTCTGAGACAGATTCTGAGGTAAATAACTTTTTCATAAATCGGTTTTTTCTACGTAAATCTGGCAGTTTATTTTAAGCGGATTAAGTTACAAAATTTTCTCTCATTTTGCAGTAAAAACAGATAGCGTTGTTTAGGAAGGAAAGAGTCCGGGATTGTTTTCAGGATCGGTATTTCTGCTGATATTTAAATATTTGTACGATTTCGCTGTTGCAACTCGTCCTTTAGGGGTGCGCTGCAAAAACCCCTCTTTGATCAAAAACGGTTCATAAACCTCTTCGATGGTTCCCTTGTCTTCACCCACAGCTACTGCCAGTGTTCCGAGGCCCACAGGACCGCCCTGGTAGTTTTCGATAATTGCCTTCAATATCCGGATATCCATATCATCCAGCCCGTTCTGATCCACATCAAGAGCATTCAGGGCTTTATCGGCAATTTTGTCGTCGATGGAGTCGAGACCGTCAACCTGAGCAAAATCGCGGGTTCGCCGAAGCAGTTTGTTCACAATTCGCGGTGTGCCCCGGCTTCTCCTGGCAATCTCGTAGGCTCCGCTCTCGGTTATTCCGAATTTAAGAATGGCCCCCGTTCGCAGGGCAATTCGCTGCAGCAGTTCCGAATCGTAGTAATCCAGTCTCATATCGATGCCGAAACGGGCTCTGAGCGGGGCCGTAAGCAGGCCTTTCCGGGTGGTGGCCCCAACCAGGGTGAAGTGGTTCAGGTCTATCTGCACGCTGCGGGCATTCGGGCCGGAATCGATCACAATATCGAGCTTGTAGTCTTCCATGGCCGAGTAGAGGTACTCTTCAATGATAGGGTTGAGCCGGTGAATTTCATCAATAAAAAGAACATCCCCTTTTTCAAGGTTGGTGAGCAATCCGGCCAGATCTCCGGGTTTCTCGAGAACGGGGCCGGTGGTCGGTTTGATCTGTACGCCCATTTCCCGTGATATAATATAGGCAAGCGTGGTTTTGCCGAGGCCGGGCGGTCCCGAAAGTATCACGTGATCCAGAGCTTCTCTTCGCTTTTTGGCTGCCTCGATAAATATCGACAGATTGTTGATCACTTTTTTCTGTCCGATAAATTCCTGAAGGGTAGAGGGGCGAAGTGAATCTTCAATTACCTGATCTTTTTCTTCGGGATTTAACAGCGGGTTTTGCAAAACAGAATCTCTAATCTTGGATTAACGGAAGCTTTGTCAATAATACTTAACTTCCAGCTGAATTGCATTTCCGCTTGCAATAATCCATGCTGCCTTGTGTTGCCTCAGCTTTCTGTCAATCCAGCTCTGCGGATGGAACATACCCCAGGCGAACATCCAGTTTTTTGAGAAGTGAAAGGGCAGGATTCTGAAACCTGCCGTCGAGACTGTATGCATTAAATACGGCCTCACGTGCTTCTTCAAGTTCCCTCAGATTCAGGTGTGCGTTTCCAAGGAACCACCATGCTTTTTCTTCCACAAACCTCTCAATCTCTTCGGTTTCCAGCACCGACTGGAAATACGTTTTAGCCGGTTCATACTCACTTAAATTATAGTGAAGAATTCCGAGATTCATCCCGATTTTGGCTCTCTGAAGATTGTTTGGAGCTTGCTCATACAACCATTCAAACTTTTCGATTGCCTCATCAAACTCTTCTTCATAGGCTGCCGACAGTGCTTCATTGATTGATACCTCAAAATCGGACACCTCTTCTTCATCTGAACGAAGAACATCAGCCCCTACCATTTCGGTGTGTTCGATGGAGGCAATTGCCCAACGATTTGTCGACTCCTCCTCACTAACCGAAAAGAACTGCAGACCAACAACCAATAAAACAGTTGCCGCTGCAGCTAACACCCAGGTTTTGATGCTATTAATTTTGGATATTTCGGATTCTGTTTCATCAACCGTTTCCGGCTGTTTTTCCTCAAAAGGATTTATCCCTTTTCGGGCCAGCCCCCTGAGGTGCAGCTCAGTTTCAAACCATTTGTAGTATTCAGGGTTCTTCAGAAATTCAACCCATAGATCGTCAATTTCCTCCTGAGAAAGCTCTCCGAGTATGTAGCGCTCAATTTTGGCAAGAATTTCAATATTTTCTTTCGTATTCATAGTAATTTTATTTGTTCGCTCTTGTTTGTGCTTCAGATAAACACAACCTCTCGTATGTATGAACCCGAATATTCAAATTCCTTACAAAATTTTTTAATTTTTTTTTAAATGTGCTTTTCAACGCACTCATGCAGTTTCTGTATGACCCGGTGTTTTCTTGTATAGGCATTATTTTGCGAAATATTGAAGTATTCGGCAATATCACTTGATTCTGCCTCAGGGTATTCAAAAATAAAGGTAACCAAATCGCGGTAATGGTTTTTCAGCTTCTGGATACATCTCTTCAAAATTGACTGTTGGTCATCATCCATCAATTTCCAAACCTGCTCCGGGCCAGCGACCAGTTCTTCTTTCATTTCATCATACCGATCCAGATCAAAATCCCGGACAATTTTGTAGTAGCTGTGGCGTGCGCCGGTTAGCATATAAGAAAGCAATCCGGTGGGACTGTTAATTTCATTCTTCTGAATTTTCGGAATCAGGTATTCAAACATTTTTTGAACTGCATCTTCGGCATCCACGGGAGAAGCATCCACATTAGAGATAAGATATTTTTTTAATATCGGTATTGCTTCACTACAGAGTTGATTTGCTTTTTGATCGTCCCCTTTTCTGATAGCATTCACAAGTTCAGAGTAATCCATGCCCAAAATGTTTTGTTGATATTACAAGAATATAGAAGATCAACCATTTCAAGCAAATAATTTTTTGCACAGATTTGCAAAGCCAAGAATTACTCATGCCCTTTTTACTGAAAAAGTAATTCCTTAATCCTAAATTAAATCTAAAAACTTTTATTCGGATTATTCAAAGAGGTCTTTGCAATACTGCCCGTGCGTCCGCTGATGTTGTGGTCATACGGGTTAAATATAATTTTAAAACACCCAGCGGGCGGTAAACCTGGCCACGGGTTCTGCAAAACCTCCTCAAAATCAAATCAAATTTTTATTACGCATGCTTACATATCCATCTCCCGCAATTATTATATGATCATCTACCGGTATGTTTAACAGCTTTCCCGATTTTTTAAGCCGGTTAGTTAACTTAATATCTGCTGCAGATTCTTTCATATATCCGGATGGATGATTGTGAACCAGAATTATGCTGTTGGCATTATTCAGAATAGCTTGTCGCATCACTTCGGCGGGATCCACGACTGTGGCAAAACTTCCACCGGAGCTAACTTTTTTGTATCCAGTAAGCACTTTTGAGTTGTTCAGAAAAGCAACNTAAAACACTTCGTTGGGTAAATCACGCAGTTTTGGCATAAAAAANGCTGCGGCCAGCTCCGGGCTGTTCATCACAATTTCATCACCCAGAGAAGCCATCTGAATTCTTTTTGCAAGTTCAAAAAGGGCCTCGAGCGTAATGGCTTTTACTTTGGCAATTCCGGGAATAACCTTCAGTGCCTGCCAGTTCTGCTTTGAGAGATTCCGAAGGCCTTTAAAATGATCGAGCAAGGCTCTGGACAGGTCAATTACATTCAGGCCTTTGGTTCCTGTTCTCAGTAAAATAGCCAACAGTTCGGCATCCGAGAGGCTTTCGGCTCCGTAAGCCAGCAGTTTTTCCCGGGGTTGTTCATCGGGCTGCATTTCCCGAACACTTCGGCCAAAATATTTCGATGCATCAAATTCTTCGATTTCCATAGGCTTTTATTTGTATGAACCGGAAATCGTGAATTCCTTACAGAAAAGTTTTGATTCGTAAAAAATGAATACCGAATAGCAAACGTCTAATAATTATTCCGCTCTCTACTCCGGACCTCCCATCAGAGGTTCGTTAATGGCACGTATGCTGGAATTGGGAAGCCCGTCAGGATTTTGTTTTTTGGATATTTCAAGCGCGTCGATTACAATTTTCAGATGCATCTCTTTGGAGTTTTCGTAAAACGATTGTGCCGCTCCGCTCAATTTCGGCTTGCCGTGAAGCGGTTTATCACTCACACAAAGAAGTGTGGCAAACGGCACCCGGTAACGGTAGCCGTTGGTTGCCACTGTGGCCGATTCCATATCAATGGCCACGCTACGGCTCACGTGAATTTCCTGAACCGTCCGCCTTTTCATAAACTCCCAGTTTCGGTTGGCCGTGGTATATACCGTTCCCAGCCGGTAGCTCAGTTTGTGCAGGTCAAGTACTTCCTTCAGGTACACATTCAATAAATGATTTGGAGTGATGGGAATGTTGAGTGGCAATACATCATCCAGAATTCCGTCTGATCTCATAAATCCGGTGGCCAGCACAAAATCTCCGATATCCTGATGATTTCTCAATCCTCCGCAATGCCCTACCATGACTATGGCATCGGGCCGCAGAACGGCTGCATGATCGGAAATCGTTTTTGCATTCGACGGCCCCACACCAATATTGACCAGCGAAAAGCCCTTATTGTCAGGCAGTTTGTGATGGTAAGCCGGCATCTGAACCGGATGGTCCGGTTTCACACAATCGGGATAGAGTTTGTTGAACACTTCCACATGCATATCGTAGTTGGTAAAAAGAATATACCGCTGAAAATCCTCCGGCCTGGTGCCCGTGTAGTGTTCCAGGCGATTCAGCGAAATATCGATACGTTCGGGGCTGAACAGAAACAGTTTTTTCTGGGTAATATCCCACTCATCTTCGTCGGCGTTGTCAAACAGGGCGGGATCTTCCAGTGTAACTCTCGGCCGCGCTGGAAACACCTTTAGTTCGGCTCCTTTTTCAAGCAGTTTTTTCATTTCTCGTTTGAGATACCACCGGTAGGCGCTGGGCAGAGCCATTTCACCGGTAATAATCGGATTATGTTCAGACCAGGAGCGTTTCACCATTAATTTTGGATAGTCGCCCTCCTGATATATCTTTTCCATCAGGTCGCAGGCATTTTCCACAACCTGCATCAGTTCATCTTCATTCGAAAAGGAGTGCGGTGTGATTTCAATTCGTTTATCCATAAAAATTCATTTTAATGTCTGAAAATTTTCAATATTCAAAACCCAGGTGGCAGGTGCTGGAAGATAAGAAAGTCTGCAAAACTACCATTTTTTCTGTTCATCAACTAAAACTGCAACCGGAGAAAAAAAAGGAGACTGCTGATTTTTTTTTACTGAAAGCACCTGAGTGGACCAATGTAATTGCACTAACTCCGGAAAACCAGATTGTTTTGGTTGAGCAGTACCGTGCCGGAATTCATGCATCAAGCCTGGAAATACCCGGCGGGGTAGTTGACCCGGGCGAAGAACCGCTTCAGGCCGCAAAACGGGAACTTCTTGAAGAGACCGGCTTCAGGTCAACCCACTGGAAGAAAATAGGCAAAACCAGCTCCAATCCTGCTATTTTTACAAACTATACCCACGTTTATCTGGCAGAAAAGTGTGAAAAAATTCAGGATCAGCAGCCCGACAGCAACGAAGATATCCGAGTGCACCAGATGTCTGTTGATGAGTTTCTGAATCTTGTTAAAAACGGAACGGTACATCATGCCATCGTTCTGGCTGCTGTTGCACAGTTTTTGCTGATGGAGAATATACCATCTGATTGAATTTGAATACCGGTTAGTAAACAATCTGAACAATTTCAATGCAGTAAATTTGTTTAAAGAAAAACGCTTGCCTCAATTCAGGCAGATTGTGTATACTTTAAAACTGTTCAGGAAAATCGCCGGAGAAAGAACGAAACGGGTGCTGAATTGGGTTATAACTCCCCAATCATCAAAAAAACAAATAAAAAATGATAGAAACAGGAAAAAAAATTGATACAAATTTTACTCTCCAAATAGTTGAGAACGGAGAAGAAAAAGAAGTGCCGTTTTCCGATTTACTAACTCGCCCAACCATCGTATCCGTTTATATGCGAAACAATACCAGTGGCTGCGACCGGCAAAACCAGAGCCTTGCAGAACATCAAAACTGGTTTGATGAAAAGGGATATAACCTGATTGCCCTGAGCAAAGACACCTGCGGATCGCACAAAAATTATGCAGAGAAGTTCGATATCAATTACATCCTGGCATCCGATCCCGATTTTAAATTTGCCAAAACAACCGATTCTGTGGTTGAGAAAAAAATGTACGGAAAAACTTTCGATGCACCATCACGATCAGCATTTGTGATAGATACCGACGGCACGGTGTTGAGCGTCATCAAAAAAATTAATACAAAAGATCATGCCGGTGAGTTGAAAGACCTGGTTGAGGATTTGGGATGATAGAAGACGGAAGACCGAGGACTTGAGATAGGACATTTTGGATGATAATCTGCTAATTTCCCCTGTTTCAGAATCCATTTGCCCCTTCCGTCTCCGGTCTTCCATCTTCCGTCTTCTTTTTAAATCTATTTATTGAAACAAAAGAATCTTATTGAACATCACATGAAATCATTAGTTATTGTCGAGTCTCCAACGAAAACCAAAACCATAAAAAAGTATCTGCCCAAAGGGTATGTGGTAGACTCATCGATGGGGCATATCCGCGACTTGCCCTCATCGGCCAAGGAAATTCCTGCCAAATATAAAAAAGAGAACTGGTCCAATCTTGGCATCAACACAGAAGAGCGCTATGATCCAATCTATGTAGTGCCTTCAGGGAAAAAGAAAATCGTAACGAAATTAAAAAAGCTGCTAAAGGAATCAGATGAATTGATTCTGGCTACTGATGAAGACCGCGAAGGGGAGGCTATTTCGTGGCACCTCACCGAGCTTCTGAAGCCCAAAGTGCCCGTTAAACGGATGGTATTTCGTGAAATCACCAAGGAGGCCATCCAAAAAGCGCTCGAAAATTTTCGCGATATCGACATGAATCTGGTGCACGCACAGGAAACACGACGAATAGTTGACCGCCTTGCCGGTTACACCATCTCCCCGCTGCTTTGGAAAAAAATTGCACCGGGACTTTCTGCCGGAAGGGTACAGTCGGTGGCCGTGCGTTTTCTGGTGGAGCGAGAGCGCGAACGGATGAAGTTCAGAAGTGCGACATATTATGATCTGAAAGCACTTCTTTCAAAAGAGAACGACAAGAACAGGTTCAATGCCGACCTGTCTCATCTGAACGACAAGCGCCTTGCCAGCGGTAAAGACTTCGATGAAAATACCGGCAAACTAAAAAAACCGGACAGTGTTGTACTGCTTGATGCGGAAAAAGCCGGTGAACTTCGGGATCTGCTGAACAAAGCCGAGTGGAAAGTATCGAACATTGAAGTACGAAATCAAAAAAGGAATCCAGCGCCGGCATTTATTACTTCCACTTTGCAGCAGGAGGCCAACCGTAAGTTTGGCTTTTCGGCCCGAGACACCATGAGCATTGCCCAAAAACTGTACGAAAATGGACTCATCACCTACATGCGAACCGATTCGGCCAACCTGTCCGGACAGGCAATTAATGCTGCACGCAACGAAGTGGAAAAACAATACGGAAAAGAGTATCTGTTTGATCGGGTGCGGAATTATGGAAAATCGAAAGGTGCGCAGGAAGCGCATGAGGCCATTCGGCCGGCAGGTTCAAGTTTTGTGCATCCCGAAAAATCCGGATTGAGCGGTCGCAATTTTAAAGTTTACGATTTGATCTGGAAACGTACCATTGCCACCCAAATGGCCGAGGCCCAACTGGAGTTTACCAATGTGACCATCACCGCCGAAAAAGACGGTACACAGGCCGATTTCAAAACCAGTGGTAAAAAAATTCTCTTCCCCGGGTTTTTCCGCGCCTATGTTGAAGGCAGCGACGACCCCGAAGCATCACTCGAAAACCAGGAAATTTTCCTGCCCGAAATGAAAGAGGGTGAGCCGGTTGAGATGCACGAACTGGAATCGATCTCACACGAAACCAAACCTCCTGCCCGGTTTACCGAAGCAACGCTGGTAAAAGAACTTGAAAAACGGGGAGTGGGCAGACCCAGTACGTACGCTTCGATCATCAGTACTATTCAGGATCGCGGTTATGCCAAAAGCGACGGAAAAACACTAGTTCCCTCCTACACAGCATTTGCCGTTACAGAACTGCTGGAAGAACATTTTCCGCACCTTGTTGACAGTGAGTTTACATCTGAACTTGAGGACAAACTGGATGAAATTGCCAACGGAACGTACGATCCCGTCACCTACCTTGACAACTACTACAAAGGAGACAAAGGACTCAAAAAACAGGTCGATGAACAGGAAGATAAAATCGACCCCCAAAAAGCAAAAGTACTAAAACTTCCTATTGAAGGGCTGAACGGTACACAGGTTCATGTTGGCCGGTTCGGGCCCTATGTAAAAACCAAAAATAACGGGGAAGAAATCACCACCTCCCTGCCTGAAGATCTTGACGTAGGTGAACTATCCGTTGAAAAGATTGAGGAGCTTCTTAAAGCAGAACAAGACGGGCCTACTTCTCTTGGCAAACATCCTGAAACCGGCAAGCCTGTTTATGTATTAAATGGACGTTTTGGGCCGTATGTGCAGCTTGGCGAGGTTACCGAAGAGAATAAAAAGCCGAAAAGAGTATCTTTGCTTAAAGGCATGAAACCTGCCGATGTTGATCTCGAAACCGCACTTCGTCTTCTGGAACTGCCCCGAACACTGGGCGAACATCCTGAAACAGGAAAGGTGGTGAAAGCAGGAGTTGGCCGTTACGGTCCGTTTGTATTACATGACGGCACATTTAAATCCCTAAAAAAAACTGATCATGTGTTGGAAATCGGTTTAGACCGCGCTGTTGAACTTCTCAAAGAAAAAAATAAGGGGAAGCGAGGCAGCTCGGCCATTCAGGATCTGGGCAAACACCCCGAAACCGATCAGCCCGTTAAAGTGATGACCGGACGGTACGGGCCCTACATTAAATACGGACGAAAGAACATTTCGCTGCCTAAAGGAACCGATCCCGAGAAAGTATCTATGGGTGATGCTGTCCGGCTGATTGAGGAAAAGGGCAAGAAGTAGGGCTGGGCAAGGTTCAGGGAACAATGTGCATGGTGCATGACAGAACTGAGGACCTGGCAGAGTGCCCAGGCAAACCTGACGGGGCTCCTGCCAGAGTCTGGGTTCAGGGTTCAAGGTGTGTCTACCCCTGATTTAGCTTGACCGATTAATCCGTTTTCTCAGAGAAGTTCAAAATGGCTTTTAGGCAGCCAGCAAATTTTACCGCGGTCGTCTTTTATTCTGACAAGTAAATCATCGGGCCTTTCATCCAGAACATCATACGCTTTACCCGGTGTCAGCTTGTCTGAATGCCCGTGATTGTCACTGCACAAAACCTTCACCCCCTCTTTCATATTCATCAAATTCTGTTCTCTTTTTTTCCGCCTGGCGATGCTGTCCTCGTAAAGCTGCATTCCCTTCGAAATATCCTCTTCGCCAATCAAATCAAGTGAAAACAGCCAGTCCAGAACCTCTTTTCTCTCCTCACGGCCGTGATACTCATACCATTTATCCTGAATGCCAAATTCATAAATAATGTCTTTAAACCGCCGGAAAGCTCCCCTGCCTTCGATTGCCCTGAAAAGCGAACGCCTCGTAGTTTCATCAATATCATCCAGTGAGTGGATAAAATCCTCCATCTGCTGCCACCCTTCTCCTGAGGGTTTCTTATCAATATATTTGTATCTCTTTCCCTCTTCATCGGCTTCTATTTTTTCAAGCAGTTTTTTCTGCTCCTCATCAAAAAAATCTTCCGAGGTAAATACCACCGCACCGTCTTCTATGTCGAGGTACCACTCCATTTCATAGCTTGCATCATTCATTGCTGTGGATATTTCTTCCAGAAGGTGGTTGTCTAAAAATTTATTCATATCAATAAAGATTTTGAGTAATTATTATTGAAAGTTCCGTGCGTAACCGTAATACTCTCGCTATTTTCCGGTAAACTATTTTTTCAAACATTCAGAATTTATATGTCTTCCGATCAATCAAATCTTACAATTTCTTCATACAATATAACAAACGATACTTCTTATAATGATGATAAATATGGAATAACCAAGCCAATAAAGGAAATTATTGAAGATATTTTCTTTGATGTGCAAAAAGGAAAGCCGAGTGTTATCAAGAGGCTGGAGCGCCTGTGTAAAAAATATCCCAGGGTGCCACAATTCAAAAATTATTTGGCAGTCTCTTTGAGCCATGCAGGAAACGAAAAACGAGCCTTTGAAGTGAATGAA
>SL_3KL_010_SEDDRAFT_10004339_pt1 | contig 12808 bp, 11 predicted proteins | sample SodLakKL_010_SED_2_FD_10381 | JGI IMG/M metagenome (IMG submission 10381)
ACGGCAGGGCCCGGGGAGTTGAAGTGGTGGTGGCCACCCCCCGGATTACCCAGGGCAGGCAGGTGGAAAGGCTTCGGGAACTATTAACTCATTTGGAAGCCTTGAAGCCCTCTGGGGTCATGGTGGGCAACCTGGGAGCCCTTTACCTGGCCCGGCGCCTTAAAAATATAGATCTATACGGCGACTATTCCCTGAATGTGATAAACTGCTGGTCAGCGGGATTGTTAAAGAAACTGGGAGTCAAACAGCTTACCCTCCAACCGGAAATTAACTTCCGTCAAGGGGTTAACTTAATGCAGAATTCTGACATGCCTTTTGAAGTTCTGGCTCACGGGCCTCTCACGGCTATGATTACTGACCACTGCCTGCATGCGGCTCTGGGGGAGGGATCTACCCGGGCAGATGTGTGCAGTTTTTCCTGCAGGGAGAAGAGGATTTCCCTTATGGATGAAAAAGGGCAGGAACATTCTGTGGAGGTGGATGAAGACTGCCGGAACCATATATTCCTGGCCAATGAACTGGCTCTTCTGCCTTTTTTAAAGGGCTTTATTGGGGCTGGAGCCGCTTCTTTACGCCTGGAACTGAGGACGTATCGGCCGGAAGAGATCGGGCCGGTGACCTCTCTTTACCGTAAACAACTTGATATGATTACCGGAGATCCGAGAAATTACCAGTTTGTTTTAAATGATTGGATACAGCTGAAGAAATTACACAAGGCTTCCTACGGGTTTGGAGGTTATCGGAAAGGGGTAAGAATAAGAACGAAAGATATGTAATTATCCCTGTTTGTAACAATTGTGATAAGCTTTTCTTCAGATGAAAAATATATCAGGAGGGTTAAAAGTGAAGGATTATATTGGACCGCAGAAAATCATTGACAAGAAGAAAGAATACATGATTCCCTGTGTGTATCACTTTTACCAGGACCCTGTCCAGATGGTAAAGGGTGAGGGGAAATATCTTTACGACCATCAGGGAAAAAGCTACCTGGATTTTTTTGCAGGGGTTTCCGTGGTGGGAGCCGGGCACTGTCATCCGGAAATCACGGACCGGATCTGTGAGCAGGTAAAGACCCTGCAGCATACCACTACCATCTATCTGACTCAGCCTATTGTGGACCTGGCGGAAAAGCTGGCCCAGGTTACCCCGGGGAAACTGAGGAAGAGCTTTTTCTGTGCCAGTGGGACAGAGGCCAATGAAGGTGCCGCTCTGCTAGCCAAGCTTCATACCGGGTGCTCTGAGTTTATCAGCCTGCGGCTGGGGCTGCATGGGAGGACCCACCTGACCATGAGCCTTACGGGCTTGACTTTCTGGAGGACGGACCCCAACCCGGTGGGGGGGATCAGCTTTGCACCTAATGCCTACTGCTATCGCTGTCCCTTTGAGGGGACATATCCCAATTGTGATTTAGAATGTGCCAAACAGGTGGAAACGGTAATTCAGACCAGCACTTCCGGAAGGGCAGCGGCCATGTTTGCGGAACCTATTCAGGGTAACGGCGGCATTATTACCCCGCCTCCCGGATATTTTGAAGCGGTCAAAGAGATTCTGGACCGTTATGGTGCCCTGTTAATTGTCGACGAGATTCAGACGGGGTTTGGCCGTACCGGAAAAATGTTTGCCATAGAGAACTGGGAGGTTTCTCCCCAGATTATGACTGTGGCCAAAGCCCTGGCCAACGGAACTCCTGTAGGGGCTTTTATCGCAGAAAGTGAAGTGGCCGAATGTTACATCCGTCCCGGGGCTTCAACCCTGGGGGGCAACCCGGTTACGGCGGTGGCGGCCCTGTCTACCCTGGAGGTCATTGAAAAGGAAAAGCTGGTGGAGAATGCTGCAGAGGTAGGGCGTTACTTCAAAGAAAAACTGCTGGAGCTGAAGGAAAAGCATGTGTTAATTGGAGATGTTCGGGGTATCGGCCTGATGCTGGGGGCGGAGCTGGTCCGGGAAGGGAAACAGCCGGCGGTGGAAGAAACCGATCAAGTTCTGGAGTCTTTAAAAAATAAAGGTGTCTTAATTGGTAAAAATGGCCAGAACCGAAATGTCCTTGCTTTTCAGCCTCCCCTGATCATTACCAAAGACGATGTGGACCTGGTTGTTAAAGAATTAGACAGCACTTTAACCCAAATCTAAGCCAAAAATATTTTCATATTACGACATAATTAAATATAAATAGACACCGTGTATTCAATTACCATTAACAGCATATGACAAAAGGATTAGATGCAGAAAAAAAGAAGTACATCTTGATAATACTCTAACGGTTATGAAACGTACAGGAGACTAACAGAATCGACTATTGTAAGAAAAAGTTATACAAGGACAACCCTCGCTTTATTACATTAACAGCAGGTTAGTCTAGGGGTGGTCTTTAAAAAAGGAGGAGTTCAAGATGGAGAAAAAGGTTAGGGGTATGGGAATTAGTAAGGGAAAAGTTATTTTTATCATGTCAATCATATTTTTACTTGCGGTATCTTTGCTGGGAGGCTGCGGGGAGAAGGCCCCGGAAGAGCCTGGGGTGGAACGAATGCGGTTCGGTTTGACCCCTGACGTAACCTGTCTTCCCATGGTAGTGGCCGAACAGGAGGGCATCTTTGAGAAACTGGGGCTGAATGTGGAATTATTTTATTTTACCAGCGCCATGGAAAGGGATCAGGCCATCCAGGCGGGCCAGATTGACGGTGCCGTTTCAGATATAGTGGCAGTAGGCTTTTTCCTGGACAGCGGGTTTGATATTCAGATTACTTCTTTAAACGAAGGAAATTTTGCACTGGTTGCTGCACCAGATTCCGGAATCCAATCGGTTCAAAGCCTGCAGGGGAAATCTATCGGGTTGTCCAACAATACCATTATGGAATTTATGGTGGATGAGATCCTGGCTAATTATGGGTTGACCCCTGAGGATATTAGAAAAGAATACATCGCGGCCATCCCTCAGCGCAGGGAGATGCTGCTTCAGGGGCAAATTGATGCTGCCAGCCTGCCGGAACCCCTGGGGAGCCTGTCTGTGGAACAGGGGGCCTTGATGATTACCGACAGTGATAAAGAAGGGATATTACCATCGGTTATTATCTTTACAGATGGTTATATTGCTGAAAAACCGGAGGCCATAAAGAAATTCTACCAGGCTTACCGGGAGGCGGCGGAATTGATCAACCCTGACCCCTCAGTTTATAATGACCTGCTCTTAGAGAAGCTGAGGTTCCCGGAGGAAATGCTGGGCAAGTATGAAATACCTCATTTTCATGAACCTGTCCTGCCCCATGAAGAAGGGGTACAGAGCTACCTTAATTGGCTCAAAGGAAGAATTGATAAGGATCTTACTTATGAAGATATGGTAAATAAAGACTTTTTGGAGTAGATAGAAATGATAAAAATTGACAACCTGGCTGTGGAGTATAAACATTTTAACAGCAGGCTTTTAGCCCTGGAGGGGGTAAACCTGGAGGCGAAAAAAGGAGAGACTTGTGCCATCATTGGCCCCTCCGGGTGCGGTAAGACCACCCTTTTATTTGTGCTTGCAGGCCTAACTCCCTTTCAGCGGGGAAGCGTGATGATTAACGAAGAACCGGTCAAGGCCAAGAGGAAAAAAACTGCTTTAATTCTTCAGGACTTCGGCCTTTTACCCTGGAAAAATGTCTGGGACAATACAGCTTTAGGCTTAAAAATCAGGGGGAGCGCCCCTGATATTCAGGAAAAAAGGGTAAGGAATATTTTACAGCACCTGGNCCTGTTTCAGTTTAAGGATTATTTCCCGGGGCAGTTGAGCGGCGGCATGAGCCAGAGAGTGGCTATTGCCAGGGCGCTGACCCTGCGGCCGGATCTTCTATTGATGGATGAGCCTTTTTCGGCCCTGGACGCTATAACCCGGGAGGAACTTCAGAGCCTGCTGCTGACCATCTGGCATGAGCGGCCGATGACCGTTTTTTTGGTTACCCACAGCATCGAGGAAGCGGTTTACCTGGGTCAGAGAATTATTATATTTTCCCCTGTTCCCGGTTCTATCGTTGCGGATATTCAAAATCCGTATTTCGGAGACCCCAAATTAAGGGAGCGGCCGGAGTTCTATACCCTTTGTCATAAAGTGCGCACACTGCTGGAGGAAGGAAAATCAAATGGAAAAATCAGGGCTTCATAAGGCTGTACAGCTTTTTTTGGCATTTATTTTTCTCCTGCTTTTCTGGGCGGTGCTTTCTTTGCTGTTAAACAGGCCGGTACTTCCACCCCCCTGGTTGGCCATTCAGACCTTTGTAGAAAAGTTTCATTCGCACCTGCTTCCCCATCTTCTGCAGAGCACATTTCGTGTATTGGTCAGCCTTTTCATTGCCCTGTTTTTGGGTTCTTTGTCGGGGCTTTTTATCGGGCGCTGGTCCAGGGTGGACAGTTTTACTTCTCCCTTAATTTACCTGACTTACCCCATTCCCAAAATTGCTCTGCTGCCGGTGCTGATGGGAATCTTAGGGATTGGAGAGGCTTCAAAGATTTTTTTAATCAGCTTGATTATTTACTATCAGATACTGGTTACCACCCGGGATGCAGCCAGAGATATTAATAAAAAAATTATTTGTTCCATGGTTTCTTTAGGAGGCAGCGAATGGGACTTAATCAGACATGTATTTGTGCCTGCTGCCCTGCCCAAAATCTTTACTTCTCTCCGCATTAGTTTGGGAACGGCCATGGCAGTGCTGTTTTTAACGGAGACTTTTGCTACTACCCGAGGGATTGGTTTTTATATCCTGGATGCCTCCATGAGGGGGCGTTACCAGGAGGTGTTTGCCGGCATTTTGGCTATGAGCCTTTTGGGGTTAGTACTTTTTGTGCTTGTAGATATTCTAGAGAAAAAAATCTGCCCCTGGCAGCATATATAAGGTTTACAAGCTTCTCTGGAGAGCGGGAGGCTTTTTTTTGGTTATTTTTCTTCCTCCTTAAGAATACTTTTTAGGTAGAAGCTGCGTAAGGAGGAAAATTATGAAGACAAAACCATGGTTTGCCCTAACTGGAGGAAAAGTGCTGGAATTTTTTAAGGTGGACCCGGTTCAGGGATTGACCCAGAGGGAAGCTGAGAAGAGGCTGGAGAGAATTGGCCCAAATCTCTTGAAGGAGGAGAAAAAGCCTTCCCTGATTTCCAAATTCTTAGAGCAGTTCAAGGACTTTATGGTGCTGGTGCTTTTGGGAGCCACCGTGATTTCCTTTTTGCTGCAGGAATATTCCGATGCGCTGGTCATTGTAATCATTGTATTTTTAAACGCCTGTTTAGGATTTTTTCAAGAGTTTAAAGCAGAGAAGTCCCTGGAGGCATTAAAAAAATTAGCAGCTCCCAGCGCCCACGTGCTCCGGGGAAGGGAGTCCAGAACGGTTTCCGCCCGGGAAGTGGTCCCTGGGGACATCGTGTACCTGGAAGCGGGGGATAAAGTACCGGCGGATGTCAGGCTTTTGGAGATTACTAATCTGGCTGTGGATGAATCTGCCCTGACAGGGGAATCGGAGGCGGTGAACAAAAATGTATTGCCTCTAACCGGTGTTCGAGAGCTTTCCCCGGGAGACCTGAAAAACATGGCTTTTATGGGCACAGTAGTTGCCCGGGGCCGGGGGACTGGGGTAGTGGTGGCCACCGGCATGCAGACGGAGATGGGTAAGATTGCCCATATGATACAGCATACGGAGACNGAAATCACCCCGCTCCAGAGGCGCCTGGCTTCCTTGGGGAAAATACTGGTTACCATATGCCTGGTGATTTGTGCCGCGGTGGTGGCCCTGGGAATTATGCGTGGTGAGGCTGTTTACAAGATGTTTCTGGCGGGGGTCAGCCTGGCGGTGGCGGCTATCCCCGAAGGGCTTCCTGCGGTGGTTACCATTGCCCTGGCCCTGGGGGTCCAGCGCATGATTAAGAGAAAAGCTATCGTGCGGAAACTCCCGGCGGTAGAAACCCTGGGATGCGCCACAGTGATTTGTTCGGATAAGACAGGGACCCTGACACAGAACAAGATGACAGTACGGCAGATTTATGCCGGAGGAAACTTGTATCGGGTTGAGGGAGAGGGGTACGACCCCCATGGGAAGATATTTTTGGGTTCCAGGGAAGTGCAGCCTAAGAAGGACAGCAGCCTTCGCCTTTTGATGGGCATCAGTGCACTGTGCAGCAATGCTCGTCTTACCAGGGGCAGTGTTTCCATTTCTTCCAAGTGGCGCTCAGGGAAAACTTCTACCTGGGAGATCCAGGGGGACCCTACGGAAGGGGCCCTGCTGGTAGCTTCCGCCAAGGGAGGTTTCTGGAGAGAGGAAATAGAGAAGAGAGAAAGAAGAATAGAAGAGTTTCCTTTTGATTCGGAGCGCAAAAGAATGACTGTGGTATATGAAAATTTGCAGAAGGAGCGGAAGGCATACACCAAGGGGGCTCCTGACGTCATTTTAGAGCTTTGTACTCACTATTTGGATAACGGCCGGGTAAGGGCCCTGGATTACTCACTGAAAAAAGAGATTATGAAAAAGAATTCTTCTTTAGCCTCCCAGGCCTTGAGGAATCTGGCCTTTGCTTACCGGGACCTGCCGTCGGATTCGAAATTATCATTAAATGAAAATCAGGTGGAAAGGGAATTAATATTTGTAGGGATTATGGGGATGATTGACCCTCCCCGGTCAGAGGTTTTCCCGGCGGTTCAAAAATGTCGAAAGGCCGGGATAAAAACGGTGATGATTACCGGAGACCATCAAAATACTGCTCTGGCCATTGCCAGAAGTATTGATTTAATTCCGCCCGATGGAAAGACTGTTACCGGCGATGATTTGAACCGGCTCAACGACCGCCAGCTGGAGGAGAGGGCGGATCAAATATATGTGTACGCCCGGGTTTCCCCGGCCCACAAGCTGAGAATTGTCCGGGCCTTAAAAAACAGGGGCCATGTAGTAGCTATGACCGGGGACGGGATTAATGATGCTCCGGCGGTTAAGGAAGCGGATATAGGTATTGCCATGGGCATATCCGGGACGGATGTGACCAAGGAAGCAGCTTCTTTAGTCCTGGCGGATGACAATTTTTCCACCATTGTCAGTGCTATTGAAGAGGGTAGGAACATTTACAATAATATTCGCAAGTTCATTCGCTTCCTTTTATCCTGCAATATTGGTGAGATACTTACCATGTTTTTTGCACTGCTCATCGGATTACCCCTTCCCTTACGGCCCATTCAAATTCTTTGGATTAACCTGGTAACGGACGGGCTGCCGGCTATGGCCCTGGGGGTTGAACCGCCGGAAAAAGGAATTATGAAAATCCCTCCCCGGCAGAAGGAGGAAGGGATTTTTGCCCGGGGGCTATGGCAAAAAATATTGAATCGAGGCAGCATAATTGGCCTTTTAACCCTGGTCAGTTTTTATGCCGGGTTTTCCGCCACCGGTGAGCTGGACCGGGCAAGGACCATGGCTTTTGTTACATTGATTCTGCTCCAGCTTGTCCACGTATTTGACTGCCGTTCGGAACACCTTCCCTTCTGGAAGGTCAGCTTGAAAACTAACCTTTACCTTCTGGGGGCGGTAAGTATTTCTCTGGGCATGCTTTTAGCTGTGATTTACTGGCCATTTCTCCAGGGAATATTCCGGACTACGCATCTAACAGCGGAGGAATGGTTTCTAGTGGTGGTTTTGTCGGTTCTGCCTTCGCTGGGGTCCCTGTTAAAAGGGATTGCTGCGGCCATGCTTCCAGGCAGGTCCTGGCGCCTGAGAAAGGGGAGAAGCAGTATTTTAAAACATTTCCTGCGCTGAAGCCTTCTTCTATTTGAAATGGAGGCGTACATGCAGTTGTTTACTTCAAATCCTCCGGTTAATACTAAAAACCAGGGGTTCTTGCCAATTTTTTAAAATATGATAAGATAACTGCAGGGAGGAATCTAAATGATCAGCAGTATGACAGGATTTGGCCGGGGAGAAGGAGAACTAGAGGGCCTGAGATTTCTGGTGGAGATTCGTTCTGTAAACCACCGGTACCGGGATATTATATTTCGAATGCCCCGGGAGTTCAACCCCCTGGAGGAAAAAATGAAGCAGCGGATCAGCCAGCAGGTTTTCCGAGGGCGTTTGGAAGTATCCGTGTCCGTGAAGGAAACGTCGGAACGAGAAAAGAAAGTAGAAGTGAATTTTCCCCTGGCAAGAGGTTATTATGGGGCCATGAAAGAGCTGAAAGAAAAACTTCAGTTAGGGGAAGAAATAAGCCTGAAGTTAATTTCAGCCTTCCCCGATGTGCTGATGGTGGAGAAGGAGGATGCCCTTCGCTTTTGGCCGGCATTGGAGGAGGCCCTTACTCAAGCGGTGCAGGGCCTGAGTTCTATGCGTCGGGAAGAGGGGGATAATCTTTCCAAAGACCTGCTTTCCAGGACAGACAAAATTGAAGAGCTGTTGATGGAAATAAAGTCAAAGGCTCCCCTGGTGGTGGAGGGGTATCGAAACCGGCTGCAGGAACGTTTAAAGGACCTCTGTCCTGACCTGGAAATAGAGGAAAACCGTTTGTTAATGGAATGTACTCTGTTCGCGGAGAGAAGTGACATTCATGAGGAAACGGTGCGTATGGCCAGCCACCTGGAAGCTTTCAGACGGACTTTGAAAGAGGGAGGCCCTGTAGGAAGAAAAATGGATTTTTTGGTTCAGGAGCTCAACCGGGAAACTAATACTATTGGATCCAAGGCAAATGACTATCAACTTTCTCACCGTGTAGTGGATATCAAAAGCGAACTAGAAAAAATTAGAGAACAGGTGCAAAACATAGAATAGATTTATTTTTCCTGATTCTATTAGATAATTCTTGCATTTTTTGGCTTATATCCGTTATACTATGTAGTACAAAGACTAAGGGGGTTTTATTATGCAGATTAAGTTAATCAACATTGGTTTTGGAAATATTGTTTCCGCCAATCGCATCATAGCCATAGTTAGCCCGGAATCGGCACCTATAAAAAGAATTATTTCTGAAGGCCGGGACAGGGGTATGCTGATTGATGCCACCTACGGCCGCCGTACCAGGGCTGTTATTGTTACCGACAGCCAGCATGTAATCCTGTCCGCAGTGCAGCCTGAAACAGTAAAACATAGACTGCATACNAAAGAGCCTGCNNCAATAGAAGAAAATGAAGAATAAAGGTTTCCAGGAGGGAGAAGGATGGCGGAAGGGATTTTAATTGTGCTGTCAGGGCCCTCTGGTGTTGGGAAAGGAACGGTAGGTAAAGTTCTTGCAGCTGAAAAAGAAGACATGTTTTTTTCAATTTCCATGACTACTCGGCCTCCCCGTGTTGGAGAAGAAGACGGCAGCAGCTATTTTTTTGTGGGGGAAGAGCAGTTTATAAGAAAGATTGAAGAGAATAGCTTTTTAGAGTGGGCCAGGGTTTACGGCCATTATTACGGTACCCCCAGGGATAAGGTCCTGAACAGCCTGAAAAGTGGGGTAGATGTCCTTTTGGAGATTGATACACAGGGGGCTAAAATGATTAAAAACAATTTTCCCCAGGGGGTTTTCGTGTTTTTGGTGCCGACATCACTGAAGGAGCTGAAGCATCGTATTACCGGAAGGGGGACAGAGTCTCCGGAAAAGGTTCAGGAGCGTTTTACCGCAGCTTCTTTAGAAATTATTGAGGCAAAGGAATATGATTATTTGGTGGTCAACGATTTTCCAGAAAGGGCTGCTCAAGAAATCTTACATATTATCCGGGCGGAACAGCTCAAAGTAAAGAGGAATAATAATATCATTGAAATATTAAGGGGGGACGGTTGTATACAATGTCCATGATTTATCCTTCCATCGATAGTTTGGTAAAGCATGTAGATAGTAAATATTCTTTGGTGATTGCTGCGGCCAAGAGAGCCAGGCAGATTCAGGATGGCGCGGCGGTGCTGGTGGAAACGACATCAAAAAAGGATGTTACCATAGCTCTAGAGGAGATTTCCCAAAGCCGGCTGAAGTATGAAAAAACCAGGGAAGGGATTAAATAACCGCCGGCCTTCAAATTGTAAGGCCGGCAAAGTTTTCCATCGATAAAAAATGAGTAGACAATGAAGCACTTAGCTTTTAAAGACTTCAGGGGTGAAATTCTATGATGGACAAGACAGTAGTTTTAGGTATTACCGGAGGGATTGCGGCATATAAAGGGGCGGAAATTTGTCGACTGCTGGTTAAATCAGGTTTTAAGGTAAAGGTGATTATGACCCGGGCGGCAGCCGCCTTTGTCAGTCCCCTGACCTTTGAGACTTTGAGCGGTGGGCCCGTGGGGCTGGAGATGTTTCAAAGGCCGGAGAGCTGGGAAATTCAGCATGTGGGCTGGGCCCAGGAGGCCTGCTGTATCCTGGTGGCCCCGGCAACAGCCAATATCATTGGCAAAACTGCTCACGGAATCGCCGATGACCTTCTGTCCACTACCATTATGGCCACTACTGCTCCGGTAATTTTTGCCCCGGCCATGAACGTGGAAATGTTCAATAACCCTATTTTCCAGGATAACATTGATCGATTGAAGAATCTTGGATACAGCTTTGTAGAGCCGGAATCCGGTTTTTTAGCCTGCGGAGACCAGGGTAGGGGAAGGTTGGCGGAACCTCAAAAAATCGTTGATTACCTCCTGACCGTGGTCCAAGGGACAGGAGATTTTGACGGTCAAACTTTTTTAATAACGGCGGGGCCTACCCGGGAACCCCTTGACCCGGTGCGCTATTTGAGCAATTATTCCAGCGGCCGGATGGGTTTTGCTTTGGCAGAGGCGGCCTTAAAAAGGGGGGGGAAGGTGGTCCTGGTATCAGGGCCCACCGGGTTGAAGCCACCTCATGGGGTAGAGTTTGTGTCCGTTAAAACAACCCTGGAGATGAGGGAGGCAGTAAAGAAAGAATTCCCTAAAGCAGACATTGTAATTAAAGCTGCTGCAGTAGCCGATTATCGTCCGGAAGATATTTCACGGCAAAAAATCAAAAAAAGCGGCGGGGAACTGATGATTAAGTTTTTAAAAAATCCGGATATCCTGAAGGAACTAGGGGCGTTAAAAAAAGAAGAACAGTTTCTGGTAGGTTTTGCGGCAGAGACGGAGGAACTGAAGGAAAATGCCCTGAAAAAATTAAAGAATAAAAACCTGGATATGATTGTTGCCAACGATGTCACCTCACCGGGGGCGGGATTTGAAGTGGAGACCAACCAGGTTAAGGTGATTAACCGAAAGGGCGAAGTTATAGAGTTTCCCCTGATGACCAAGCGGGAACTTTCAGATAAAATTTTAGATGAGATAGCGAAATTAAAAAAATCGACCTGACAGTCGATTTTTATTAATAGCGAAATTCTAATTAGCCAAAGCAAGACAAGGGGACGGTTCTTTTGTCCCCTTGTCTTATTGCTTTGTTGAAGTTATGGAAACATGTATGGAATCAGAGTTGGTGTGACCAGTATTTCTATGGCAGCCGCTGCCAATAAAATTAGGGTAAGGTAAAAGATCACATTTACGGCTTCCCTGGCAATATAGGAGATGCTTTCCGGCCGGCTCATCCCCTCCAGGGGAAAGATGGCATGGTAACCCAGCTTCAGCCCCAGGGCTGCACTGATTAAAAAGGCCGGGATTTCCAAGATACCGTGGGGCAGCAGCCCCAGCGTTATAAAGAGCAGGGGATTTACATTCTGCTCCACCATAAAAATGGCAGCCAGGATTCCGATCAGCCCTCCGTTCACTAACAAGCCCAGCAGAGGTGCCAGGCCTAACAGGATTCCCAAGAAGATAATTCTCATAGAAGCAACTAAATTGTTATAAAAGATTACGGATATACCTTTTAAAGGGCCTCCGGCCATTACCTCTTCCGCCAATCCTTCCAGGAAACCGAAGTAGGGTTCCGACAGCTGCTCCAAGTTTTCCAGGTCCAGCTGTACCGCAGCAAAACCACCTGCAAATCCCAGCACAAAAAGGAACGTGGACAGAAGAATCCAGGAGGAGTTATTTTGAAGTATTTTTAGAAATTTTCTAAAGTTAAACATTTATTTTTCCTCCCAAGTGAACTATGATTATTATATATGAATGGTGAGGAAAATCAAATACAATAATTGTCAGGGTTAAAATGTGAACGTAAACAGACAGGGAAGGAAGTACTGTATGGACAAACAATATGCCAGGGTGGTAGTGGATGTTGCCGCCCCAGGAATAGGAGACAGGTATTTTCATTATAAAATTCCTCCGGATTTTATTTCACAAATCCATAAGGGTACCCGGGTGATGGTGCCTTTCGGAAGCCGAAAGCTTTTAGGCTTTGTGATGGGGTTTGATTCTTCTCCCGAAGTGGATAAAGTAAAGGAAATTTCAAAAGTGGTTGACCCTTTTCCTCTGCTTACCGGGGAACTGCTGGACCTGGCCCGTTGGATTTCAAGCCTCTATATCAGCCCCCTGGTGGAAGTTCTGAAAGCGATTTTGCCCAATTTCTATGCTACCACGAAACCTAAAGAGATTACCGTAATTAAACTGGCGGTGGAGAGGGATGAAGCGCTGTCTTACCAGGAGAAGATTAAAAAGAGAGCTCCTAAACAAGCCCTGGTTCTGGATATTCTGCTGCAGCGGGGGGAGATTTCTTTACATGACCTTTTAAAAGCTTCCGGTGCAGGCCGCCAGTCGGTAAAAACGCTGCATGAGAAGAACCTATTGGTTTTGGATAAAAAGAGGATCATCAGGGGACCATTTGAACAGAAACTTTTCGGCCTTTCTCCCAAGCTGAAGTTAAATCAGAAACAGTCGGAGCTTTTTGAAGTTATAAAGGATAAAATAGAAAATGGCCTTCCCGGAACAGTACTTTTGCATGGTGTAACCGGCAGCGG
>SL_3KL_010_SEDDRAFT_10004341_pt1 | contig 12806 bp, 13 predicted proteins | sample SodLakKL_010_SED_2_FD_10381 | JGI IMG/M metagenome (IMG submission 10381)
GTAGACGCTGTAGCGCGGGCCCCACAGCTGGACCAGTGAGGGGTCCTCCCAGGCCGTCGGTCCGGTCCCATGGACCCGGGCGTGGATGGACAGCAGCGCGGCACGCGGCATGCTGTCCTGCAGGCCGGCCCAGGACGCGCGCCGCAGCGAACGTCGCCCACGTGGGAGCCGCTCGTCGAGCGAACCGACCGCGCGTCGGAACCCGAGGATCTGCGACCGGGTGACCTCCAGCCGAGCCTCCACCTGACGCCACCTCAACGGGGACGACCGCACCGAGGAGATGGTCTAGCAGTCGCATCCCACCGGCACAACAGCGTCCTACCTGCATCTCCAGGACCGCGCATGTCGAGCGATGAGCTCCTACCAGCAGGCCTTCGGCGGTGAACCGACCATGCAGACCTACGCCGAGATGAGGATGAGCGGCCACGATGTGGGAACCCGGCTCACGAGCTGGCCGGCGCCGGCGCTCGCAGCACGTCCCGACGATCGGACACCGCGCTCGCACGGGACCGCCCGCGGCGCCTAGGCTCATCGGCAGGAGGAGGGGGAGCACGAGGAGGAGGGGGGAGCACGTGGAGAAGGTGAAGCCGAGCGTGCAACCGGGTGACAGGGCGTCGCGCTCGCGCACGGTGACCAGCCGGGACATCGAGCGGTTCACCGAGCTGTCCGGGGACCGGAACCCGATCCACTACGACGAGCAGCTTGCGGCCCAGACCCGTTTCGGCGGGATCGTCGTCCAGGGTGGCGTCACGACCGCGATCCTCAACGCGGTCGTCGCCGAGGACCTCCCCGGGCCGGGGAGCGTGTTCCTCCAACTCGACCTGCGCTTCCTCGCCGCGGTCCGTCCCGGCGACACGATCACGGGCACGGTCGAGGTCACCTCCGTGCGGGAGGACAAGCCCGTCACGGAACTCGACGTCCGGGTGTCACGCGACGACGGCACCGTCGCGGTCGAGGGCCATGCGGTCTGCTACACCGTTCCCCTGCCGCGGACACCGTGAGCGAGGTCGATCCCGTCGGCCGCTGGCACGCGCTCGCCGGCCTGGCGACCGCGAAGTTCCTCGCCTTGAGCACCTGGTTCTCCGCGTCGGCGGTCGTGCTCGAGCTCGAACAGGCGTGGAGCCTGACTCCCGGGACCGCTTCGATGCTCACGATCGCCGTGCAGCTGGGCTTCGTCTCCGGTGCGCTGGTCAGCGCGACGCTGTCGCTCGCCGACCGGTTCCCCCCGAGGCGGGTCATGGCGGTCGGCGCCCTGGGTGCGGCCGCTGCCAACGCCGGCCTGCTGCTCGTCGACGCTGCCGGGCCGGCGATCGCGCTGCGCTTCGTGACCGGAGCGTGCCTCGCGGCGGTCTACCCACCGGCCATGAAGGCGATGGCGACCTGGTTCCGGCGCGGCCGTGGCCTCGCCCTGGGCGTCATGGTCGGCGCGCTGACGCTGGGGTCCGCGTTGCCGCACCTGGTTCGCGGGCTGGGTGGCCTGGACTGGCGGCTCGTCGTGGTCGTCACCTCGCTGGCCACCGTCGCCGGCGGCGTGATCGCCCTGCTCGGCCGCGACGGTCCGTACCCGTTCCCGCAGGCCGCGTTCCGGCTCGGTGACGCCCTGCGTGTGGCCCGAGACCGTCGCGTGCGCCTGGCCTCCTACGGCTACTTCGGGCACATGTGGGAGCTGTACGCCCTGTGGGCATGGGCGGTCGCCTACCTCACCGCCTCGTTCCAGCACGTGGGCATGCGCGAACCGGAGGTCGCCGCCGCCTTCGGGGCCTTCGCCGTGGTCGGCATCGGCACCCTGGGCTGCATCGCCGGCGGCGTCCTCGCGGACCGCCGCAGCCGCACATGGTTGACGTCGCTGGCCATGACCCTCTCCGGAGCCTCCGCCGCCCTCGCCGGGCTCGTGTGGGGGCTGCATCCGGTGGCCGTGATGGCCGTGATGCTGTTCTGGGGCTTCTGGGTGGTGGCCGACTCCGCGCAGTTCTCCACGCTCGTGACCGAGGTCGCCGACCAGCGCTACGTCGGAACCGGCCTGACCCTGCAACTCGCGCTGGGGTTCGCCTTCACGGCCGTGACCATCTGGCTGATCCCGCTGCTGGTCGAGACGGTCGGCTGGCGGTGGGCGTTCCTGGTGCTCGTGCCAGGCCCTCTGCTCGGCACCCTGGCGATGCGGATGCTCGCGCACGAGCTCGGCGAGACCCGGAGGCAGACGGCACACGCGCCGTGAGCAGATGCCATGAGCAGACGCCGTGAGGATGCGCCACATAGAGCCGCGGAACCTCTGTCCCGGCTGACCCTAGACCTCTCGAGCCGGAACCTGACCGGGGATGCTCACCGTCGCCGCTGCGGGGGCGCAGCTCGGTTGCTACGGTCGCTTCGCACGAGACGTCGAGGGAGCCCTTCGGACCGAGGGCTGAGAGTGCGCCGGGCGGGCGCGATACCTCGGAACCTGATCCGGGTCATGCCGGCGGAGGGAGCGCGTCATGGTGTCGACACCCATCAGCGTGGTGCTGCTCGTCGCGGTGCTCGCCGTGTTCGTGGTGATCGGGCTCCGCGCGGGTCGGGAGCGCCGCGGGGCGAGCGTGGACGATTTCACGACCGCCCGCGGCACCCAGGGCCCCTTCGCGCTCGGGTTGTCGTTCCTGGCCTCGGGGCTCGGCGCCTGGATCCTGTTCGCTCCCCCGGAACTGGGCGCGATCATGGGCATCGGCCCGGTGATCGGCTACGCCCTGGCGGCCGCAGGCCCCTTCCTGGTGTTCGCGTTCGTCGGTCCCCGCCTGCGCCGGATCGTGCCGTCGGGGCAGGGCTTGAGCGAGTTCCTGCGGGTGCGCTTCGGGCCGGCTGCGAGCGTCATCGTGACGCTCGTGTCGTTGCTGTACATGGGGGTCTTCGTCGCAGCGGAGCTGGTCGCGATCGGAGGGCTGGTCGAACTGCTCGGCGGGATCTCCCGGCAGGTGACCGTCACCGCGGTGGTCGTCGCGACGCTGGCCTACACCGCCTACGCCGGGCTGCGCGCATCCCTGCGCACCGACCGGTGGCAGAGCTGGCTGGTGATCGTGCTGCTCACGACCGCGGCCACCGCCGCGATCGTGAGCGCCGACGCACCCGTCGCGATGGTGCGTGACAGCGGGCTGCTCGGCGTCGACGGCGCCGGGCTGGAGAGCGCAGCGACGCTGATCCTCGCGGTGACCGCCGCCAACATGTTCCACCACGGCTACTGGCAGCGCGTGTGGTCCGCGCGTGACGACCGGGCGCTGCGGCGCGGCGCGTTGATCGGGGCCGCGGCCACGATCCCGCTGATGCTCATCGCCGGTGGGCTCGGGGTGCTGGCCGCGTCGATGGGCATCGTCGAGGTTCCCGCTCTGTCGGCCTTCGCGCTGACGGCCGAGCTACCGACCGTGGTGATCGCCGGGGTGCTGCTGCTCGGCATCGCGCTGGTCACCTCGTCGGTCGACACGCTGGAGAACGGCCTCGCTGCGCTGCTCGTCTCCGAACGCCCCACGCTGCGGCTGCCCCACGCCCGCCTGCTCACCGTGCTCATCGTGCTGCCCGCTGCGGCCGTCGGGCTCGTCGCCACCTCGGTGCTGCAGCTGTTCCTGATCGCGGACCTGCTGGCGGCGGTCCTGCTGCTGCCGGCGCTGCTGGGGTTGTGGTACCGCACCACCACGACCGGGGTGTGGACCGGCATCCTTGCGGGCGCCGTCGGCGCCGTCGGGCTGAGCTGGATCGTGACCGGCTCCCTCCCCGGCGCGGTCGATGCGGTGACCTTCCCCGATGCGGTGCCGACGCTGGCGCCCTTCGCGGGAGCGATCATCGCCGGCGGGCTCGTGACCGTCGTGGTGTCGCTGCTGACCCGCCCCACCATCGATCTCAGCGAGCTCGACGCGGCCGTCCGGGAGCGCACGACGGTCTCGGACGATCCCGACCGCCCGGCATGACCGAGGTGATCCCATGAGCCCGGATGTGTTGGTGGTCGGTGGCGGGCTGATCGGCCTGGCGAGCGCCTGGCAGGCCGCGCGCGCCGGGGTGAACGTCACCGTCATCGACCCCGACCCGGGACACGGGGCCTCGAACGTCGCTGCCGGGATGCTCGCGCCGGTCACCGAGGTGGTCTACGGCGAGGAGGACCGTCTCGCCCTCAACATCGCCGCTGCCCGACGCTGGCCGGCCTTCGCCGCGGACCTGCAGGACACGACCGGGCTCGACGTCGGCTACCGCGCCGACGGGACCCTGCTGGTCGGGTTCGACGCTGACGATGCGGCTGCGCTGGCGGACCTGCACGCGTTCCAGACCGAGCTCGGGCTGGAGGTGGCACACCTGCGGAGCCGCGACGCCCGCGAGCGCGAACCGCTGCTCAGCCCCCGGGTACGGGTGGGCCTGTTCGCCGGCGAGGACCACCGTGTCGAGACACGCGTCGTCGTCGATGCGCTGCTGCGGGCCTGTGACGACGTCGGGGTGCGGATCCTGCGCGAGCGTGTCACGGGGTTGGCACGGGACGGCGATCGCGTGACCGGTGCCCGGACGGAGCACGACGAGGTCCTGCCCGCCGGTCAGGTGGTGCTCGCGGCCGGCGCGTGGTCGGCGACGATCGGCGGCATCCCCGACGAGCTGCGACCACGGGTCCGTCCGCTCAAGGGGCAGGTGCTGCACCTGCGCGACCCCGGCGGCCAGCGGGTGCTCCACACCACCGTGCGCGGACTGGTACATCATCGCAGCGTCTACCTCGTCCCCCGGGACGACGGCAGGCTGGTGGTGGGTGCGACCCAGGAGGAGCGGGGGTTCGACACCTCGGTCACGGCGGGCGCCACCCGGGAGCTGCTCGACGACGCCGCAGCGATCGTGCCTGGCCTCGACGAGCTCGAGCTCACCGAGACCATCTCCGGCCTGCGACCGACGACCCCCGACAACGCGCCCATCATCGGTCCCAGCCAGCTCGACGGCCTGCTCCTGGCCACCGGTCACCACCGCAACGGGGTGCTGCTGACCGCGATCACCGCCGACGCGGTCGCCGCGCTGCTCACCGGCGATGAGCCCGACCCCGTCCTTGCCGCTGCCGCCCCGGACCGGTCCACCCTGACCGAACGTCGGCACCACCGTGGACGTGGCCGCCCCGGCCTCGACACCCTGGTCGAGGCCAACCGATCACCTGGGGGGAACCGATGAGGATCGAGGTCAACGGCCGGGCTCGTGAGCTCGACGGACCGACCACGCTCGGCGCCCTCGTCGACGCCGAGGTGGCCGACCGCCGCGGCGTCGCCGTCGCGGTCGACGGCGAGGTGGTGCCACGCGACGCGTGGGACGCGACCACCCTCGACGACGGCGCGCAGGTGGAGATCGTCGGCGCCGTCCAGGGTGGCTGAGCCAGCCGCGTGAGGAAGGGCCGGACCATGGACGAGGGACTCACCATCGGGGACACGACCCTGCGGTCGCGTCTGGTGCTCGGCACCGGTGGCGCGACCAACCTCGACATCCTGGAGCGCGCGATCGCTGCCTCCGGCACCGAGGTGGTCACCGTGGCGCTGCGCCGCGTCACCGACACCGGCCCGGGCTCGCTGCTCGACATGGTCGAACGGGTCGGGACCCGCGTGCTGCCCAACACCGCCGGCTGCTACACGGCCCGTGAGGCGGTGCAGGTCGCCAAGCTCGGCCGTGACGCCTTCGAGACGGACTGGATCAAGCTCGAGGTGATCGGCGACGAACGGACCCTGCTCCCCGATGCGGTCGAACTGCTGGACGCGGCCGAGCGACTGGTCGACGAGGGGTTCACGGTGTGGGCCTACACCAACGACGACCCGATCCTGGCGATGCGACTGGCAGACGTCGGCTGCGCAGCGGTGATGCCGCTCGGCTCACCCATCGGTTCGGGGATGGGGATCCTCAACCCGTACAACCTCTCGATCATCCGCGACCGGGTCGAGGTGGCGGTGATCCTCGACGCGGGGATCGGCACCGCGTCCGACGCGACCCTCGCGATGGAGCTCGGCTGCGACGGTGTCCTGCTGGCCTCCTCGGTCACCCGAGCCCGCGATCCTGAGGCGATGGCGACCGCGATGCGTCACGCGGTCGAGGCCGGCTGGCTCGCGCGTCACGCCGGGCGGATCCCCCGCCGCCTCTACGCGGAGGCGTCGACCACCGACGAGGGTCGACCGGACCTGCTCGGTCCGAGCGACGCGACCTCGGAGCCCTGATGGTCGAGGTCCCCCGCCTGGTGGTGATCACCGACCGTCTCGCGGCCGCACGGGCCGGTCGGCCGGTGCGCGACGTGGTCGCGGCGGCACTCGACGGTGGGGCACCTGCCGTGCTGCTGCGGGACAAGGACCTCGCCGTCCCGGAGCGCCGCGAGCTGGGCGAGCAGCTGCGGGCGTTGACCGCCGAGGCCGGGGCGCGCCTGCTCGTCGCCTCCGACGTCGCGCTGGCGCGCCACCTCGACGCGGACGGCGTCCACCTCGCCGCGAGCGATCCTCCGTGTGCCGAGCCGATGGAGCTGATCGGTCGCTCCTGCCACGACGACGCCGAGGTGGTGGCCGCTCGGGACGAGGGCGTGACCTACGCCTTCGGGTCACCGGTCGCGGCCACACCCTCGAAGCCCGGCCACGGCCCCGCACTGGGGGTCGAGGGGCTGCGACGGCTGGTCGGGGCGGCTGACGGGCTGCCGCTGCTCGCGCTCGGGGGTGTGACACCATCGAACGTCGGGACCTGGCGGGAGGCGGGAGCTCACGGCATCGCCGTCATGGGCACGGTCATGACCGCCGACGACCCGGCAGCCACGGTCCGCGACCTCCTCGCCGCGTGGTAGGCCTCCGGTCGGCCCGATCTACGCGTGGGTCAGGCGGGTCAGGACGAGCTCCCTGGCCCGTCCCACATCGACCTCGAGGGCGACGTCGGTGTACGGGCCGTCACCGGGGTCCCGACCGCGCATCATCGACCGCAGGTCGGCCACGGTCATCCCCCGCGTCCGGTCACCGCGCAACTCGACGTGGACCGGCAACGCGAACGTCTCCACCAGGTCGGGCTGCGCGGCCACCGCCACCGCCAACGGGTCGTGCATCGCGCAACGGCGCTTGCCGGACCACCGTTCGTAGGCGTCGAGGTAGAACGGGAGGATCTCCGCGGCGAACCCACCCACCGGGTCGCCCGAGGCAGCGAGGAGTTCGACATCCTGCTCAGCGAGCCTCACCTGCAACGTCACGTCCAAGCCGATCATGGTCCGGGCGGCGCTAGACGCGAAGACGATCTCTGCGGCCTCCGGATCGGATGCGATGTTGGCCTCCGCCCACGGGGAGCGGTTGCCGCCAGAGCGCGCCGAACCACCCATCAGCACGATGCGGCCGAGCCGCTCCGCCAGGGCGGGATCCCGGGTCAGCGCGAGGGCCACGTTGGTCAGTGGGCCGACCGCAACGACCACCAGCTCCCCTGGGTGCGCGTGCGAGAGGCGCAACAGCTGATCGACCGCGTGTTCATCCGCGGGTGCGGTCGATGGCGACGGCTGGTCGGTCTCACCCAGCCCATCCGCACCATGGACGTGCGTCGCCTCGCGGACCGGCGCGAGCAACGGGCGGTCGGTGCCGATCGCCACCGGCACTCCGGTGGCACCTGCTACCTCGAGGACCCGCAGGGAGTTGTGCGCCCCCACGGCCGCCGAGACGTTGCCGGCGACCGTCCCGACGCCCAGCAGGTCGAGCTCGGGCGACCGCGCCGCGAGCAACAACGCCAGGGCATCGTCGATCCCCGTGTCGACATCCATCAGGACCGGAACGGGCACAGGAGCTCCTCTCACACCCGGTCAGAGCCGGGCTGCCTGGCGACAACCGCACCCGCCCTGCGCCGACCCGCTGTGGTGGCCATCCCTCCAGCAAGTGGCCTGCGCCGGGTACTGAACGTCTTCCTCCAGCACGGTCGATAGCGCACCGTAGCCACAGCGTCAGCGACCCGGAGGCTCTCGACGTCGACGGTCACGCTCGCGCACCTCGACGGGTGCCCGAACCAGCAGCTCTGCAGGGAGTATAGTTGCAGTCTGCAAGCAACTGCTGTATCATAGGGGCATGCTCGACGACACCGACCGCTACGCGGAGCTCGAACGTGCCCTGACACGTCTGATCCGTCGCGCCTTCCTGCCGACGGCCGGTGAGGCGACGCGGCGGAAGGCCGGCCTCCACCTGGAGCGCGCGGCCTACGTCACACTCGTGCGGGTCGCGGAACTCGACGGCGGACGCCTCTCCGACATCGCCGCAGCGCTCGGCCTGGAGGTCTCGACGGCGAGCCGCCACGTCAAGCGGCTCGTCGACGAGGGCTACGTCCAGGCCACCCCCGACCCCGACGATGCCCGCGCGCGCCGCTACACCCCTACCAAGGCGGGATCCGACGCCCTGCGACGGGTACGCGAGACACGGCGCGCCCACCTCGCTCGGCTGCTCGACGACTGGGATCCCGAGGACGTGACCGCCCTGGCGACCGGCCTCGACCGGATCGTCGACGCCCTCGACGCCGAGGAACGAGCCTGACCGTGACCAGCACCGACGCGATCGGACAACCCGCCGGGGGGATGACCCACCGCGAGATCCTCGTCGTGCTCAGCGGGCTGCTGACCGGACTGTTCCTCGTCGCGATCGCGCAGACCATCGTCGCCACCGCGCTCCCCACGATCGCCGGTGAGCTGGGCGGGGTCGACCTCATCGCCTGGATCGTGACCGCCTACCTGCTCGCGGCGACGGCCGCGACCCCGCTGTTCGGGCGCATGTCGGACCTCTACGGGCGTCAGCGGCTGTTCCAGATCGCGATCGTGATCTTCCTGGCCGGCTCCATGCTGGCCGGGCTCTCGCTCAACATGCCGATGCTGATCGGCGCCCGAGCGGTCCAGGGTGTCGGCGCGGGCGGGGTCATGGCTCTGGTGCTGACGATCATCGGGGACATCCTCTCCCCCCGCGAACGCGGCCGCTACCAGGGCTACATCGGGGCGGTCTTCGGCTTCGCTTCCATCACCGGACCGCTCATCGGGGGGTTCTTCGTCGACCACGTCGACTGGCGGTGGACGTTCTTCGTCAACGTGCCCATCGGCCTCGCTGCGCTGGTCGTGACCAACCGGGTGCTCCGTCTGCCTCACCGACGGGCGGAGGGCTCGATCGACTACCTCGGTGCCGCGTTGCTGGTCGCCAGCGTGTCGGCCCTGCTGCTGGTCGTCGTCTGGGGTGGGGACACCTACCCCTGGGGCTCGTCCACCATCCTGGGGCTCGCCGGGACCGGGACGCTGCTCAGCATCCTGTTCATCCGGCGTCAGCAGACCGTCGCCTCACCGATCCTGCCACTGCGCCTGTTCGCCTCCCGCACCTTCAGCCTGGTTGCGGCAGGCGGGTTCATCATCGGCGCGACCCTGTTCGGCGCCATCGTGTTCCTGCCCGTGTTCCTCCAACTGGTGATCGGTGCGAGCGCGACGCAAGCGGGGCTGCTGATGACCCCGCTCATGGGCGGGATGATCGCCTCCTCGGTCATCTCCGGACGGCTCATCACCCGCACGGGACGCTACAAGGGCTACCCCCTGGCCGGGACGCTGCTGATGACCCTCGCGCTCGGCCTGCTGGCGACGATGGACGTCGCGACCACCCGGGTCGAGGCCGGCCTGTTCATGGCCGTGCTGGGGATCGGCATGGGCATGGTGATGCAGAACCTGATCCTGATCGCGCAGAACGACGCTCCCAAGGCCGACCTCGGCGTGGCCACCGCCACCGTGAACTTCACCCGCACGCTCGGCGGAGCGGTCGGCACCGCCGTGTTCGGCGCCGTCATGGCGGCCAGCCTCACCGGTCGGCTCCACGGCGCCCTGCCCGGAGGCGTGGACGTCGCCCCCTCGACGATCCAGGGCAGTCCTGCGACGATCCTGTCGCTCGAGCCGGCGGTCCGCGACGTCGTGGTGGACGCCTTCTCGGGTTCGATCAGCCTCGTGTTCATCGTCGCCATCCCCTTCGCCCTGCTCTCCTTCGTGCTGATGTTCGCGATCCCCGAGCAGCCGCTGCGGGAGACCCGGCACGTCGGGGCTGCGCGCGACGACGTCCCGACGACGGGGATCGAACCGGCCGCAGAGCCGGTCGACAGCCACCGCCCCCGCCGACGTCGCGCCGGACGTCGGAAGGGGCGCAGGAGATGACCCGTGACGTGCCGGTGCCCCGGCCGGAGGAGCCGGGGCACCGGGATGCGGCGGGACGGGGGGAACCGCCGCAGGTCACGCGGTCGTGGGTGGGTCAGGCAGCGGCCTCGAGCTCGAAGCCGAGGCCCTCGATCCGGTCGGCGAAGTCGTCGACCAGGACCGGACGACGCCCCGCCCGCGCCAGCAACGATGCGGCGATCGCAGCGCGGTAGCCGGAGGCGCAGTGGACCCAGACCTCGCGGTCGTCGGGGACCTCCTCGACGCGCTGTGCCAGCTCGTGGATCGGGATGTGCTGCGAGCCGCGGATCGCCAGGTCGCCGCGCTCGTCGTTCCGGCGGACGTCCAGGATGTGCAGGTCCTCACCGTCGGCACGGCGCTTGGCGAGCGTCTCGAGGTCGGCGATCGGGTACGAGCCGCGCTCGAGCCCGGCACCGAACGACTCGACACCGCCGACCGCCTGGGCCGCCGGACGGTCGATACCGACACGCACCATCTGGCGCTGCGCTTCGTCGACCTCCTCGGGCGTGTCACCGACCAGGGTCACCGGGGTGCCCCAGGGGAGGATCCACGCCAGGTAGGTGATGAAGGAGCCACTGACCTCGACGTTGACGGTGCCGGACACGTGGTCCGCCGCGTAGGCGGTGCGGGAGCGCAGGTCGACGACCCACTCACCCACGTGCATGCGCTTGGCGAGCTCGCTCGGGTCGGCCTCGACGGCCGGCGAGAGATCGATCGGCTGCGGGCCCACCTTGTTGCGCGGTGCCATGTGGGCGTAGTAGCGCGGGTAGGCATCCAGACCCGACAGCAGCGTGGAGACGAACTCCTCCTCGTCGGTGATGGTCAATGCGAGGTTCGCCCGCCGCTGCTCAGCGATCGTCGACGTCTCGACCCCGTACTTCGGATCGACGTTGGAGGTGTGCTCGTCCGCCGCGGCCGACGAGCAGAAGCTGCCGAAACCGTGGGTCGGCAGGACCGTCGTGTCGTCGTCGAGCTCCTCAGCGAGTCGCTTGGCCGTGGCGTACTGCTTGCGCGTCAGCTCCTCGGCCATCGCCCGGGAGACGAGGTCGGTACGCCCAACCGACCCGTAGAGCAGCGAGCCGCCGGTGAAGACGGCCTGGTGTTCAGCGTCGGAGATCAGGTAGGACACGTGCGTCGGGGTGTGGCCTGGTGTGTGGATCACACGGACGGTGAGACCGCCCACCTCGAGCTCGTCACCTTCCCGCACACCGTGGAAGTCGAAGAACATCTCCTCGTCGGCGTTGAGGACGTACTCGGCACCGGTGATGCGGGCGAGCTCGTAGCCACCGGTGACGTAGTCGTTGTGGTTGTGGGTCTCGAACACGTGCGTGATCTTCAGTCCACGCGGCTCGGTCACCTCGAAGACGCGGTCGATGTCGCGCTGGGGATCGATGACCGCAGCCACCTCACCGTCGGTCACGACGTAGCTGCGGTCCCCGAGCGACGGGGTCTCGATGGTCAGGATCTCCATGGGGTTGCTGTCCTCCTCGGATCGTGGGTCCAGTGCGGGTGCGGTGTGCGACATCGATGGTCCTAGGCGGCATCTGCGGCGGATGTGCTCGTCGGCAGGCCGCTGCCCTGCCAGGCGGCCATCCCACCGACGACGTTGACGGCGTCGAAGCCCAGCTGACGCAGGAACTGCGCCGCCATGTCCGACCGGTTGCCGGATCGGCAGATCACGGCGACGGGCACGTTGGGGTCCAACTCGCCGTGGCGGACCTGCAGGGTGCTGAGCGGCAGGTTGACGGCGTCGCTGGCGTGGACCGAAGCGAACTCGAAGGCCTCACGCACATCCAACAGCAGTGCACCCTCGCCGACGCGACGGGCGGCCTCGGCGACGGGGATCTGGGTTGGCGAGGACGCGTTCGGGGAGCGCGACGGTGCCTGGTGGGCGGACATCGGTACCTCCATCGGGGCCGGGGACGGGGCTATATGTCCGTACAAATGCATGCTAGCGCCCAGGTATTCCCGAGGCGCCCGATCCGTTGCGCGCGCCCCCGGAACGCCGGGCGCCGCGCCGCCCTACTCCCGGCCCAGCGAGCGGGCTGCGCCGCGTGGTGGCGTGTCATCACCACGCGGATCGACCGCGCACGTGCGCTCCCCGCGCAGACGGCCGCGCAGGGCGAAGCCCAGCAGGAGCAGGGCACCGAGGCCGAGCAGTGGTTGGACGGGCGCGAACCAGGTCATCGCCCCCGAGGTCCCCAACGCCACCACCACCAGCTTGTTGCACACCGGGCAGCCGACGGCGAAGAAGGCCAGCAGTCCCCCGATGCCACCACGGCGACTGGGCGCCTCGCCGATCACCTGGCCGCCCTCGCGCACGTAGGTCGCGAGCAGCAACCCCGCTAGCACGGCAGTGGTCAGCCACACCGGGTAGTTCCACCACTCGACCGGCATCATCCGCCGGAAGATGCCGTTGGGGATGATGTCGGTCGGCAGGCCGATGGCGAGCGCGACCCCGGTCGCCCCTGCCAGGGCGGCGGTCCAGCGTCGACGACCCCAGCGGAGCACGGTCGGCCCTCCCTGCGCTGCGGGCAGCGCGCGCCCCGAAGGATATGTACGGATGAAGTCGATCGCCACGGACGGTACCGGGCGGCTGCGCCCCCGACCACCTCGGCGTCGACACCTCGAGGTCGGGGGCGTGCTCGTCCACCTCGACGGA
>SL_3KL_010_SEDDRAFT_10004342_pt1 | contig 12805 bp, 13 predicted proteins | sample SodLakKL_010_SED_2_FD_10381 | JGI IMG/M metagenome (IMG submission 10381)
CCCATGACGCAGGACAACCGCCGCAGCCGGGTCGTGACCGAAGGCCCCCGCCGCAGCCCCAACCGCGCCATGCTGCGCGCGGTCGGCTTCGGCGACGACGACTTCACCCGTCCGATCGTGGGCATCGCCAACGCCCACAGCACCATCACCCCCTGCAACACGGGCATCGGCGCGCTGGCCGCGAGCGCCGAGGGCGCGATCCGCGGCGCCGGCGGCATGCCGCAGACCTTCGGCACCATCACCATCTCCGACGGCATCTCCATGGGCACGCCGGGGATGAAGTACTCGCTGGTCTCGCGCGAGGTGATCGCGGACGCGATCGAGACGGTGGTGAACGGCCAGAGCATGGACGGCATCCTCGCCACCGGCGGCTGCGACAAGAACATGCCGGGGGCGATGATCGCCCTCGCCCGCCTCGATGTGCCGGCGATTTTCGTCTATGGCGGCACCATCAAGCCCGGGCATTACAAGGGACAGGACCTCACGGTGGTCAGCGTGTTCGAGGCGGTGGGCCAGCATGCGGCCGGGCGGCTGTCGGACGCGGACCTGCTGGGCGTGGAGCGCAATGCCTGCCCGGGCGCCGGCTCCTGCGGCGGCATGTTCACCGCCAACACCATGTCCAGCGCCTTCGAGGCGATGGGCATGAGCCTGCCCGGCTCCTCCACCCTCGCCGCCGAGGACCCGGAGACGGTCGCGGCCGCGGCGCGCGCCGGCGAGGTGCTGGTGGATGCGATCCGCGCCAACCGTCGGCCGCGCGACATCCTCACCCGCGAGGCCTTCGAGAACGCCATCACCGTGGTCATGGCCCTGGGCGGATCCACCAATGCCGCACTGCACCTGCTGGCCATTGCCCATGCCGCGCAGGTACCGCTGAGCATCGACGACATCGAACGCATCCGCCGGCGCACCCCGATGCTGTGCGACCTGAAGCCCTCGGGACGCTACGTCACCACCGAGTTCCACGCCGCCGGCGGCACCCCGCAGGTGATGCGGCTGCTGCTGGACGCCGGGCTGCTGCACGGCGACTGCCTGACCATCACCGGGGCGACCCTCGGCGAGGTGCTTGCCGCGGTACCTGCGCAGCCACCGCCCGACCAGGACATCATCCGCCGCATGGACGCCCCCCTCTACCCCCAGGGCCATCTGGCGATCCTCAAGGGCAATCTCGCACCGGAGGGCAGCGTGGCCAAGATCAGCGGGCTCAAGCGCACCACGATCCGCGGCCCGGCGCGGGTGTTCGACTCCGAGGAGGCCTGCCTGGACGCGATCCTCGACGGCGCGATCGGCGCCGGCGACGTGATCGTGATCCGCTACGAAGGCCCGCGCGGTGGCCCGGGGATGCGCGAAATGCTGGCCCCCACCGCGGCGGTGATCGGCGCCGGACTGGGCGACTCGGTCGGCCTGATCACCGACGGGCGCTTCTCCGGCGGTACCTATGGGCTGGTGGTCGGCCACGTGTCGCCGGAGGCGGCGGTGGGCGGCACCATCGCGCTGGTGGAGGAAGGCGACCGCATCGTCATCGATGCCGAACACAACCTGCTGCAGCTCGAGGTCGCCGACGAGGAGCTGGAGCGCCGGCGTGGCGCCTGGCAGGCCCCGGCACCGCGGCATGACCGGGGCGTGCTGGCCAAGTACTGCCGCAGTGTCGGCTCGGCAAGCCGGGGCGCGGTCACCGACGACTTCTCCGACCCGTCGCCGGATGCGCCGCGATGACTCATCCCGACCCACGCCATCCCGATTTCAGCATGTTTCCGCCGGTCATCGGCTTCCTGCTGGTGGCCAACGTGTTCCTGTTCCTGGCCATGCCGTGGATCGGCCACTGGCTGATGACCCATTTCGCCCTGTGGCCGATCGGCACCCCGGCCGTGGTGCACCAGGACGGCGAGTGGCTGCGGGTGCCGGATTTCCAGCTGTGGCAACTGGTCAGCTACGGTTTCCTGCACGGCGGGCCGCTGCACCTGTTCGTGAACATGTTCGCGGTGTGGATGCTGGGGGTGCAGATCGAGAATGCCTGGGGATCGCGGCTGTTCGGAACCTATTTCCTGATCTGCGTGATCGGCGCCGGGCTGGTGCAGCTGGTGGTCACCGCCTATGGCAATGGCGACATGATCTACCCGACGATCGGGGCGTCCGGCGGGGTGTTCGGCGTATTGCTGGCGTTCGGGATGATGTTCCCCAACCAGCGCCTGTACCTGATCTTCCTGCCGATCGGGATCAAGGCCAAGTACTTCGTGATTGCCTATGGCGCCCTGGAGCTCTATCTGGGGATCAGCGGCACGCTGGCCGGCATCGCCCACTTCGCCCATCTGGGGGGCATGGCGGTCGGGTTCCTGGTGATCCAGTACTGGCGCGGGCGGCTGCCGATCCGCCCGCGGGAGCGGCGCCTCTGGTGGTAGTCGCCGCCCGCCACGCGTGCGATCAGCCGCCCTCGCGGTCGCGCAGATAGGCGGCGAAGTCGTCCTTGAGTTCGGGGTGCTTGAGGGCAAACTCCACGGTCGCCTGCAGGTAGCCGAACTTGCTGCCGCAGTCGAAGCGGCGCCCTTCGAAGTTGAACGCAGTCACACGCTCTTCCTCCAGCAGCCGCGCGATGGCGTCGGTCAGCTGGATCTCGCCGCCGGCGCCCGGCTTCTGCTCGGCCAGCAGCTCGAAGATCCGCGGGGTCAGCACATAGCGCCCGACCACCGCGACGTTGGACGGCGCATCCGCGGGAGCGGGTTTTTCAACGATTCCGCGTACGTCCCAGGAGCGCGGCCCGGTCTGCACCGGATCGATGATGCCGTACTGGTGCGTGCGGTCACGCGGGACCTCCTCCACGCCGAGCACGCTGCAGCCGTGCTGGGCGTACTGATCGACCATCTGCCTGGTCGCCCCGCCGTTGCTGGATTCGATCAGGTCGTCCGCCAGGATTACCGCGAACGGCTCCTTGCCCACAACCGGGCCGGGCACAGGCCACCGCATGGCCCAGCCCCAGGGCATCGGCCTGCCGCACATACACGCAGGTGACGCTCGGCGGCACGATGTTGCGTACCTGCTCAAGCAGCTCGTGCTTGCCCCGGTCTTCCAGCTCGTGCTCGAGTTCGTAGGCCTTGTCGAAGTGGTCGGGAATCGAGCGCTTGTTGCGCCCTGTCACGAACACCAGGGTCTCGATCCCCGCCTGCACCGCCTCCTCCGCTGCATACTGGATCAACGGCTTGTCGACGACCGGAAGCATCTCCTTGGGGTTCGCCTTGGTCGCGGGCAGAAAGCGCGTTCCCATGCCGGCCACGGGGAACACCGCCGTACGTATCGGGGGGGTGGTGTCGGTCATCCTGTCTCCTGATGGTTCGGGGCGCAGGGCGGCGGACCGTGGCCGCCGCCCTGCAGCCGGTCTACTCGGTCTCGATCCGGTCAAGGTTCATCTCGACCGTGCGTTCGCCGATGCCGGATACTTCGGTCAATGCCTGTACCGAGGGGAACGGTCCATGGGCCTCGCGATGCTCCACGATGGCTTCCGCCTTCACCTGGCCAACATTGTCCAACGCGGCCAGTTCCTCGGCCGAGGCGGTGTTGATGTTGATGGAACCGGCCCAGGCGGTGGACACCACCAGCGGCAGCATGCAGAGGGTCGCGAAAAGCGGACGAACAACCTGTTTGAAAGCCTTCATCACTTTCTCCTTGTGTTGGCGTTTGAACGGGCCAAAACGCCGGCTTGCCGGCGTTCTCCCGGCGGACGCATCCGTTGCGCCCGGCGGTATCCTAGCCCGTTCAGGTCGGCGCGGAAACCCCTTCCAGGCGTGCGGCGAAATCGCGGGCGGCCGCCGCCGGATCCGGGGCCCGGGTGATCGGGCGCCCCACCACGATCGCGCTGGCGCCCGCGGCCACGGCGCGCTCCGGCGTCATCACCCGCTTCTGGTCGTCGTCGCCACTGTCGGCCAGCCGGATTCCGGGGGTCACCAGCAGCGGCTGCGGGCCAAGCACTCCGCGCAGCATGGTGGCCTCCTGCGCCGAGCACACCAGCCCCTCCAGCCCGGCCTGGCGGATTGCCAGCTCGCCCAGCAGCCGGACCTGCGCCTCCGGTTCGCGTTCGACGCCGGTCTCGCGCAGGGTGGCGGCGTCGCTGGAGGTGAGTACCGTTACCGCAAGCAGTGCGGTGGTGTCGTTCACCTCGCGCACCGCCTCGTGCGCCGCCTGCATCATGGCGAGGCCGCCACTGGCGTGCAGGTTGAGCAGCCATACCCCGGTGCGCGCGGCGGCGCGGCAGGCCGCCGCCACGGTGTTCGGGATATCGTGAAACTTGAGGTCGAGAAAGACGCGGAAGCCCCGCTCGTGCAACCGTTCCAGAAGATCGGGGCCGGCGACCACGAACAGCTCGAACCCCACCTTCACCGCGCACTGCGCCGGATCGAGATGGCGCACGAACTCCAGCGCGGCATCCGCCTGCGGAAAGTCCAGGGCCACGATCAGCCGGGGTTCGGGGCGTACTTCGCTCTTCATTCTTGTTGACTCCCTTCACGGATCAGCGCCTCTTCGGCCGCCTCGGTTGTCTGGTCGATGTCCACATCCACGCCCCGCAGCGTATCCCAGCGCCGGCAGCTGGGGCACTGCCACACGTGCGCCCTGCCCTGGTAGCCGCAACTCACACACTGATACAGGTGCTGACTGGCCAGCTGGTCGGCCAGCGCCTGCTCGAAGGCGGCGATCTCGTTGCTGTAGGACTGGATCGCCGGCAGCACCTTCATCCAGCGCACCCCTTCCAGCAGCCCCGAGGTGGGTACTGGCCGCTGAGCCAGGATCTGGCCCATCTGCTCCAGCGCGGCATCCATGCGCCCGGTGCGCCGGTACAGTCGCATCAGTGCGATCCGGGCCATGGTGATCCCGTGTGCATCGGCGAGTGTCCCGAGGCGCTCCTCCAGTTGCGCCAGGCGATTGTCGCCATGGAGCTTCTCGTGCAGCTGTTCCAGGCTCGGCACCAGCAGCGGAGCCAGTTGCGGATTGCGCGCCATTGCCTCGCATCCGAAATCGATGGCCTGCCGGACGTGGTCCGCCCCCGCAGCGACAACAGAGCGGATCAGCAGTGCCCGCGGCAGCCCGGGCACCAGGGTCTCGGCCCGCACCGCATGAGCCGCGGCGGCGTCGTGATCGCCGTCGTCCAATGCGAGTTGCCCCAGTTCGCAGTGGTAATGGCCGATCCGCAGCACCTCGTTGGGGACGCCGTGTTCGCGCAGGCGTTCCCCGACCTCGATCGCACGCTCCCATTCACGCTGGGTCTCGTATACCTGGCGCAGTCCCTCCAGGGCGGCTACCGTCATGTGTGGCGAGTCGGACAGTTCGCGGAAGACCGCCTCGGCACGGTCCAGTACGCCGGCCATCAGGAAGTCCTCGCCCAGCTCGCACATCGCCTGGGCACGCTGCTCCCCGGTCAGGGTCGGACGCGCGACGAGATTCTGATGGATNCGGATGGCACGGTCCACCTCGCCGCGACGACGGAACAGGCGCCCGAGGATTACGTGGGTCTCGAAGGTCTCGTGATCGACCTCCACCATCTCGATGAAGGCATGCAGCGCGTCATCAGTGCGATCGTCCAGCAGATAGCGTACGCCTTCGAGATAGCGTTGCAGGGTCGGTTCACCGGATTCCTTCTCTTCCGGGATGCCGCGTCGCGCGACCCACCATCCACTGGCAGCCGCCACCGGGAGCAGCAGCCAGAACCAGCCATCGATCATGACTCGCACTCCGGCCTCGCGGCGGATGAAAGGATGAAGAAAACGGAGGACATCACCGGCGAACGACCGATGATGGGTCTAGTAGAAATCCCGCATGGGCGCGGTACGCAACTGCTCGAGCTCCAGCTTCAACGCATGGTTTTCGTCGCGCAGTTGCCGGATCTTCTGGTTCAGACGCCTGATGCGCAGCAGCAGGATGGCCGTGGCAATCACCACGCCGGCCAGTGCGGATGCACCAAGCAGCACCACCAGCGGTGCCTCGATCTCCACTCCTGGCAGCACCAGCGTGACGATCGCTTCGTTGAAAACCACGAGGATGCCGACCGCAGAGGAAATCAGGATCAGCAGACCAAACGCAATCGCATTGCGCAGTTGCTGTCGGCGGCGATCGGCCATGTCGGATTCCTCAGCTGTCCATGCCGGCAGCGTCATTCACCCGTTCGCGCAGTTCCTTGCCGGGCTTGAAATGCGGCACGTGCTTGCCCGGAAGTGCGACGCTGTCCCCGGTCTTGGGGTTGCGCCCCATGCGCGGCGGACGGAAATGGAGGGAAAAACTGCCGAACCCGCGGATCTCCACCCGCTCACCCGTTGCCAGTGCCTGGCTCATCCTTTCGAGCAGCGCCTTGACGCACAGTTCCACATCCCGGGCCGGGAGGTGCGGCGACTTTCGGGCGAGGTTCTCGATCAATTCCGATTTGGTCATCTGACACTCGTCGCAGACAGAGGAGGGAATAAAGGCAGGTGTGCGGAAAGCCCGCAGAACAAAACCCGCCCGCGACGCCCTCGCGGGCGCCACGGACGGGGGGCAACGCAGGAACGATCAGTCGTTCTTGCCCATCTGCTCCTTGAGCAGATCCCCCAGCGAGGTGGTGGCACCACGGCTCTGGGAGTAGTCGGAGACCATTTCCGCCTCTTCGGCGCGGTCCTTGGCCTTGATCGACAGGCTGATGGCCCGGGTCTTCTTGTCCACGCCCATGAACTTGGCTTCGACCTGGTCGCCCACGTTCAGCACGGTGCGGGCATCTTCCACGCGGTCCTGGGAGATGTCGGCGGCACGCAGGATGCCATCGACGCCGTCTTCCAGCTCCACCACGGCGGCCTTGGCATCGACCTCCTTCACGGTGCCGGTGACGATGCTGCCCTTGCTGTGCTCGGCCACGAAGCTGGAGAACGGATCGCGGTCCAGCTGCTTCAGGCCCAGCGAGATGCGCTCGCGCTCGGGGTCCACGGACAGCACCACGGCTTCCACTTCGTCGCCCTTCTTGAAGTTGCGGATCGCCTCTTCACCCGGCTCGTGCCAGGACAGGTCGGACAGGTGGATCAGACCGTCGATACCGCCGTCCAGGCCGACGAACACGCCGAAGTCGGTGATCGACTTGATCTGGCCACGGACCTTCTCGCCACGGTTGTGGTTGGCGGCGAAGTCGTCCCACGGGTTGGACTGGCACTGCTTCATGCCCAGCGAGATACGGCGACGCTCTTCGTCCAGGTCCAGGATCATCACCTCGACCTCGTCGCCGATGGCCACGACCTTGCCCGGGTTGACGTTCTTGTTGGTCCAGTCCATCTCGGACACATGCACCAGGCCTTCCACGCCGTCTTCGATCTCCACGAAGCAGCCGTAGTCGGTGATGTTGGTAACCTTGCCGAAGATGCGGGTGCCGGTCGGGTAACGGCGGGTGATGTTCTCCCACGGATCCTCGCCCAGCTGCTTCAGGCCCAGGGAGACGCGCATGCGCTCGCGGTCGAACTTGAGCACCTTGACTTCGACTTCCTCGCCGATTTCAACGACATCGGACGGATGCTTCACGCGCTTCCAGGCCATGTCGGTGATATGCAGCAGGCCGTCGATGCCGCCCAAGTCGAGGAACGCACCGTAATCGGTGAGGTTCTTGACGATACCCTTGACCTGCGCGCCTTCCTGCAGGTTCTTCAGCAGTTCCTCGCGCTCGGCGCTGTATTCCTGCTCGACCACCGCACGGCGGGAGACGACCACGTTGTTGCGGCGCCGGTCCAGCTTGATCAGCTTGAACTCCAGCTCCTTGCCTTCCAGGTACGCGGTGTCGCGCACCGGACGGACATCCACGAGTGAACCCGGCAGGAACGCCCGGATATCGCCCAGCTCGACGGTGTAACCGCCCTTGACCTTGCCGGAGATCTTGCCGGTGACGTACTGCTCTTCTTCCATCGCAGCTTCGAGACGGTCCCAGGCCTTGGCCCGCTTGGCCTTCTCGCGCGACATGCGCGTCTCGCCGAAACCGTCTTCCGGGGTCTCGAGGGCCACTTCGACGACATCGCCGACCTTGACCTCGAGCTCACCCTCTTCGTTCATGAACTGCTCGGTGGGGATGACCCCCTCGGACTTCAGGCCGGCGTTCACCACGACCACATCCGGGGTTACCTCAATGACGGTGGCACTGAGGATGGCACCCGGCTGCATCTGGGTGTAGGCCATGCTCTCTTCGAGCAGTTGCGCGAAACTTTCACTCATGGATTTGTGAACCTGTGGTTTAACAAGTGCGTGCAGAGACTTCCTGCACGCAGTCTAAAGTGTTGGCAATCCCGCCGGCGGCCTATTCCGCAGGACGGGGGCTTTGTTTCGGGAGTACGTCCCGAAGGCGCTCCAGGATCATGTCCACCACGCTGACGATGTCGAGTTCGGTGGTATCCAGCACCCAGGCATCGTCGGCGGGTTTCAGCGGGGCGACGCTTCGTTCGCGATCGCGGCGGTCGCGCGCCTCCATTTCTTCCCGAAGACCGGAGAGGCTAGCACTAAGTCCTTGTTCCTTCAACTGCATGTAGCGCCGGCGCGCCCTCTCCTCGGCGGAGGCGGTGAGAAAGACCTTCAGATCCGCCTCCGGGAACACCACCGTGCCCATGTCGCGGCCGTCCGCCACCAGGCCCGGCGCCCGTGCAAAATTGCGCTGCCGTTCCAGCAGCGCGTCGCGGACCGCCGGGATCGCCGCGACCTGCGAGGCGTCGCTGCCGGCCTGCTCGGTGCGCAGCAGCTCGTCCACCGGCTGCCCTTCCAGCAGGGTGGTCACCGCAGTGGCATCGCGGTTGATCTCGAAGCTCACGTCCAGGCCTTCGGCCAGCCGTGCCAGCGCCTCGCCGTCCGTGACCGCCACGCCGTGCTGGCGCGCGGCCAGTCCGAGCAGGCGATACAGTGCACCACTGTCCAGCAGGTGCCAGCCCATCGCCGAGGCCACCCGCATGCACACGGTGCCTTTGCCGGCGCCGCCGGGGCCGTCGATCGTCAGCACGGGAATCTCCGCCGTCATGCCGCCTCCAGATCCAGTCCCGCCGCACACGCCAGCTCCACGAAGTTCGGGAACGAGGTGGCCACGTTGGCGCAGTTGCGGATGGTGATCGGTGCGCTGGCACGCAGCCCGGCCATCGCGAACGACATGGCAATGCGATGGTCGTCGTGGCTTTCCACCTCGCCACCGGTGAAGCCGTCGCCGCCGCGAATGCGGATGCCGTCCGGCTGCACCTCGCAGGAGACCCCCAGCGCGCTCAGGCCATCGGCCATCACCTGGATGCGGTCGCTCTCCTTCACCCGCAGCTCCTCGGCGCCGGTGAGCACGGTCTCGCCCTCGGCGCAGGCGGCGGCGACGAAGATCGCCGGGAACTCGTCGATCGCCAGCGGCACCAGCTCGGTGGGGATCTCGATCCCGCGCAGCGCCGCGGCCTCGACCTCGATATCGGCCACCGGCTCGCCGCCGGCCTCGCGCTCGTCGAGCACGCGAATCTCCGCCCCCATCAGACGCAGGATGTCGATGATGCCGGTGCGGGTCGGGTTGATGCCGACATGCTCGAGCCGCATGCGCGAGCCCGCGGCAATGCTGGCGCCGACCAGGAAGAACGCCGCGGAGGAGATGTCGGCGGGAACATCCACCGGGCTGGCGAGCAGGCGCCCGCCGCCGTTCACGCAGGCACGCGGACCGTCGCGCTCCACCGCATAGCCGAAGCCGGCCAGCATGCGTTCGGTATGGTCGCGGGTGGGGGCCGGTTCGGTCACGCAGGTACGGCCCTCGGCCCACAGCCCGGCCAGCAGCAGGGCCGATTTCACCTGGGCGCTGGCGACGTTCAGCACATGCTCGGTGCCCTTCAGCGCGGCACCGCCGCGCACCCGCAGCGGCGGCGTGCCATCGTCGCTGGTCTCGATCGTGGCCCCCATCCGCGCCAGCGGTTCGGTGACTCGGCGCATCGGACGGCCGGTCAGCGATTCGTCGCCGACCAGTTCGCTGTCGAACGGCTGCCCGGCCAGCACGCCGCACAACAGGCGCATGGCGGTGCCGGAGTTGCCCATGTCCAGCGCCGCCGCCGGGGCCTTCAGGCCGTGCAGACCGGCGCCCTGGATCACCACCTCGCCGGGGCCGGTGCGTTCGATCGCCACGCCCATCGCGCGGAAGGCCTCCAGCGTGGCGATGCAGTCCGCCCCCTCGAGAAAGCCGCTGACCCGGGTTTCGCCCTCGGCCAGCGCGCCGAGCATGATGGCCCGGTGGGAGATCGACTTGTCGCCGGGCACGCGGGCGTTACCCGTGAGTGCGCCACCGGGCTGTACGGTAAAGGTATTCATCGGTGTTCAGGTATCCAGTTGTGCATCCGCGGGGTCGCAGAAGCGGTCGCGGGTTTCCTTGGCATGGTGAAAGGTATTCTCGAGTGTCGCGGCGTCGCCGGCCGCGATCGCCGCGCGCAGGGTTTCCAGATCGGCCTGGTAGCGGCCGATGACCTCGAGGATCGCGTCGCGGTTGGCCAGGCAAATGTCGCGCCAGACCACCGGATCGCTGGAGGCGATGCGGGTGAAGTCGCGAAAGCCGCCGGCGGCATAGTGGAAGATCTCGTCGCGCTCGCTCATCGCCGAGAGCGACTCGACCAGGGTATAGGCCAGCACATGCGGCAGGTGGCTGGTCGCTGCCAGCACCCGGTCGTGATGGCGTGGCGTCATGTATTCCACCCGTGCCCCGGCCGCCTGCCACATTTCCGCCACGCGGTCGGCGGCCATCGGGTTGGTCGCATCCGCGGGCGTCAGGATCACCAGCCGGTCGCGAAACAGCGTGGGGAATGCGGCCCCCACCCCGCTCTTCTCGGTGCCGGCAATCGGGTGGCCGGGCACGAACTGGCGCGGCACCGAGCCGAAACCGGCGGCGATCGCGTCGATCACCGCCTGCTTGCTGCTGCCGACATCGGTCAGGGGACTGTCTTCCGGCCACACCCCGGCGAGCTCGCGCGCCAGCGGCTCCATCGCCCCCAGCGGCACGGCCAGCACCCCGACATCGGCGCCCCCGGCGGCCTCGGCCACCGAGGTGGTCCAGCGGTCGATCACGCCGAGGCGCTGCGCCTCGCGCAGGTTGTCGGCATTGCGCGAGCAGCCGACGATCTCGCCCACCGCCCCCGCCTCGCGCAGGGCCAGCGCCAGCGAGCCGCCGATCAGGCCGACGCCGAAGATGACCAGGCGTTCGATCACGCCAGGACCTTGCGCAGCGCGTTCAGGAAGCGGTCGTTGTCCTCCTGCGTGGACACGGTCACCCGCAGATGCCCCGGGAGGCCGTAGTTCTCCACCGGACGGGTGATCACACCCTCGCGAAGCAGTCCCTCGTACACCGGCCCGGCCTCGCGCCCGGTATCGAAGGTCACGAAGTTGCCCACCGACGGGATCGCGCGCAGGCCCATCTGCGCGAGCGCCGTGGCGATCTGCGCCAGACCCTCGCGGTTCACCCGCACCGAGCGCTCGATGTGCTTGGCATCGGCCAGCGCGGCCAGCCCCGCCACCTGGGCGATGGCGTTCACGTTGAATGGCTGACGCACCCGGTTGAGCAGCTCGGCCACCGCGGCCGAGCTGACCGAGTAACCCAGGCGCAGGCCGGCCAGCCCCTGGATCTTGGAGAAGGTGCGGGTCACGATCAGGTTGGGATAGCGCGCCACCCATTGGGTGGTGTCGGGGTAGTCGGTCTCCTCGACGTATTCGGCATAGGCCTCGTCCACCACCACCAGCGTGGTCGGCGGCATCGCGGCGACAAACGCCTCCAGGGCCGCGGCATCCACCCAGGTCCCGGTCGGGTTGTTGGGGTTGGCGACGAACACCACGCGCACCGAGTCGTCCACCTGTGCGCGCATCACGTCCAGATCGTGGCCGTACGGCTGCCGCGGGTGATCCGCGCCGAGGGCCGGCACCACCCGCGCCTCGGCATCCACGGCCTGGGTGACCAGCGGGTACACGGCAAAGGCATGGGCGGAGAACACCGCCGCCCGCCCGGGCGCCAGCCAGGTGCGCGCAATCAGTTCGAGCACCTCGTTGGAGCCGTTGCCGAGCGTGATCTGGCCCGCTTCCACCCCGTGGCGTTCGGCCAGCGCGGCCTTCAGTTCGAAGCCGTTGCCGTCCGGGTAGACATGGGCCTGGGCCAGCGCCGCACGGGCGGCCTCCACCGCGCGCGGTGACGGGCCCAGCGGGTTCTCGTTGGAGGCCAGCTTGATCGCCTGGGTGATGCCCAGTTCGCGCTCCAGTGCGGATACCGGCTTGCCGGGCTGGTACGGGCTCAGGCCCTGTACGCCGGCCACCGCCAGGGCGGCCGGGTCGAACATGGCACGGGGCCCATCGGAGACGGGATCGGGTGTTGCCATCGGGAAACCTCGGGGTTCAGGTGGCGGCCTGGGGATAGCTCCCCAGTACCTTCACGGTGTCGGCGGTCTCGCGCAGCTTGTCGAGGCAGGCGCTCACGGCAGGGTCCTGCTGGTGGCCGACCAGATCCAGGAAAAACACGTAAGTCCACTGGGCACAGCGCGAGGGCCGCGACTCGATCCGCGACAGGCTGATGCCCGCCTCGGCGATGGGCTTGAGCAATTGGTACAGCGAACCCGGGCGGTTCGCGGTGCTCAGCAGCAGCGAGGTGCGGTCGGCTCCGGTCGGACCGGTGCCTGCGTTGCCGATCACCAGGAAGCGGGTGGTGTTGTCCGCGCGGTCCTCGATATGCGATACCCGCAGCGGCACGTTGTAGTGCTCCGCCGCCACGCGGCTGGCGATCGCCGCCGACTGCGGGTCCTTCGCGGCCACCTCGGCGGCGCGCGCGTTGCTCGACACTGCCTCGCGCTCGGCATGCGGC
>SL_3KL_010_SEDDRAFT_10004343_pt1 | contig 12802 bp, 11 predicted proteins | sample SodLakKL_010_SED_2_FD_10381 | JGI IMG/M metagenome (IMG submission 10381)
GAGCCGATATTGCCGCCCTGCGCCTTGATGAATGTATAGGTCATACCCCCTCCTATTACCAGGTTGTCGACTCTTTCGAGCAGGTTCTCAATTATCAGTATCTTGTCTGACACCTTGGCTCCTCCCATTATTGCAGTGAAGGGCTTTTGGGGGTCCCTGAGCACCTTGTCCATGCTTTTGAGCTCGCTTTCGATAAGATAGCCGAACATTTTGTTTTCGGGAAAAAACCTGGCAACGATGGCTGTTGAAGCATGTGCACGGTGCGCGGTGCCGAAGGCATCGTTAACATAAACATCGGCCAGTGAAGCCAGACCCTGGGCAAACTCTTCATTCCCCTTTTCTTCTTCTTTGTGGAACCTAAGGTTCTCAAGAAGAAGTATCTCACCGGGCTTAAGGTTTTTGGACATCTCAAGCGGCACATTGCCAATGCAGTCGCTTGCAAACCTGACAGGTGCCCCGGCCAGTTTGGAAACATGCTTTACGAGATGCTTGAGAGAGAATTTCTCCTCGTATCCCGCTTTGGGCCTGCCAAGGTGTGACATAAGTATAACAGAGCCTCCTGAATTGAGGATCTTTTTGACAGTTGGCATGGCCGCCCTTATGCGGGTGTCATCGGTTATCTCAAAGCTGCTGTTAAGGGGCACATTGAAATCCACCCTTATAAGGGCCTTTTTCTTTTTAAAGTCAAATGTTTCGATTGTATTCATTTTTGCTGGTTATAGTTAGTAAATGATTATCAGATGTCCTGCTTCTAATGGCCGGTAATTCACCTGCAGGCCGTATCGTCTGACCGTATTTTTTTGCCTTCGGTTCTGCCGGCATGTGCAAAAGTAAAAAACTATTTTTTATTTTACCTTTGCGTGGGGTTGTTCTTACAAATATTACCCATATGTTTTTTAAAGATGTTACAGGCTGCCGGGAGTTAAAGGAGAACCTGCTGCAGATTGCCGGGAGGGAACGGGTCCCTCATTCAATACTTTTTACGGGAAGGCAGGGGACGGGGGCGCTGGCACTGGCAATTGCGTTTGCACAGTATCTGAATTGCGGCAACAGGCAACCGGAAGATGCATGCGGGGAATGTTCACAGTGCAGGAAATATGCCAGACTGGAACATCCTGACCTGCATTTTGTCTTCCCGGTGGCCAGGAAAAAAGAGGGCCCCCGGGAGCCTGTGAGTGACGACTATATTACCATGTGGCGGCAGGCAGTGCTGGAAAACCACTATCTCAGCCTCTACATGTGGCTGGAGGCTATGGGCGTGGAGAACAAACAGGGGTTCATAAGCCGGAATGAAAGCGTGCAGATCCTGAAGAAGCTTGCTTTAAAGAGTTTTGAAGCAAGGTACAAGGTTATGGTCATATGGATGGCTGAAAAGATGAATCCGCATGCGGCAGGCACACTGCTTAAAATTCTCGAAGAACCGCCGCCCGGAACGGTCTTTCTGCTTATTGCAGAGGACACTGATCAGATTCTGCCCACCATTCTCTCGCGGACCCAGATATTCAGAGTGCCCGGCCTGGACAGGGACCTGACAGAAAGTATAATGACAGATATGGGAGTTGACGACCCTGCCCGTGCGGAAAGACTCCTTAGGCTTTCAGAAGGCAGCCATCTCAAGTTGCAGGAGCTCGTAAATGAGGATGACCAGGCCACATATAATTTCAGTATGTTCGTTCAGTTTATGCGGCTGTGCTATGTTCCCGATTTTGTTGGCGTTACAAAGTGGACTGAAGAGATGGCAGCCAGGGGCCGTGAAAGGCAGAAGCATTTCCTCAATGATGCCCTGAGGCTTATCAGGGGCAACTTCATCCTCAATATTGAAGCGGGCGATATGGATCTTCTTACTGAGGAGGAGAAAGAGTGGTCGGCTAAGTTTTCACAATTTATCCATCAGGGCAACATTTTCAGCTTGTGTGATGAATTCAGCAGGGCATCGGTCCACATCGAACACAACGGTTACAGCCGCCTGGTTCTGTTTGACCTTGCCATAAAAACGGCACGGTTGTTAAAAACCTAGTTTTTATTACTTTTCTCCTGTAAAAACAGAAATTTTGTTTTAATAAAATATCCAAAATTTCTGTTTACAGTCGGAACCGCTACGCTTTCCCATAAAATTTTTTCATCTTTGCCTTTGTGTAACTAAGGTGAAAAAATTTTATGTTCATTTGTACTTTAAATCTGAACCAACAGTTGAATTGACGGAAATGACAGTATATTGCAGGGGTTGCTCCGCCATTCTGACCGAAACGGAGACGAATCACAACAAACACTGTTCATGCAACAGTCTTGATGTGCACGACTGGCTTTCAGATCTGAAAGGCCTTCCTTGCAGGCATGATATTGTCGAAGTGAGGTTTAAGAATACGAGGAAGGGGTTTTTCCGGAATGTCAATAAGCTGTCTCTTAAAAAAGGGGACATTGTTGCAGTGGAATCATCGCCGGGCCACGATATCGGAATTGTATCGCTGAGTGGCGAGCTGGTTGAGGAACAGATGAAAAAATACAATGTGTCTGCCAACGATGAGAGCCTGAAAAAAATATACCGGAAGGCCAAGCCTGCCGACATTGAGAAATGGAAAGAGGCAATATCGCTCGAAATACCCACCATGCTGAAGGCCCGCCAGATATCGGAATCACTCGGACTTGATATGAAGATTGGAGATGTTGAGTACCAGGGTGACCATACTAAGGCCATTTTCTATTACATTGCTGAAGAACGTGTTGACTTTCGCGAACTGATAAAGGTCCTGGCCGAAGAGTTCAGGGTGAGGATTGAGATGCGACAGGTAGGTGCGAGACAGGAAGCCGGGCGGATAGGGGGTATAGGTGCGTGTGGCCGCCAGCTTTGCTGCAGCACCTGGCTCAGCAACTTCACTTCGGTCACCACAAATGCTGCGAGGGTGCAGGATATTTCCCTCAACCCCCAGAAACTTGCAGGCCAGTGCAGCAAACTGAAGTGCTGCATCAATTACGAGGTGGAGGTTTACAGTGATGCAAAGAAAGAGTTCCCTGACCTTACAAAGGTTCTGGAAACAGGTGAGGGAAAATATTTTTTTCAGAAAGCCGATATATTCAAAAAGCTTATCTGGTACTCTTCAGATCCCGAATCTGCTCTCAACATGGTGTCGCTTACCATTGAAAGGGTTAAGGAGATCATAGCCCTCAACAGGGGCGGGAAAAAACCGGTGAAGCTGATCGAGCACCCTGTAATTGCAAAAGAGATGCCGGGAAGGATGAATGATATCTATTCTGACGAGAGCCTGACCAGGTTTGAAGAAACTTCAAAAAAGGGCAAGAAGAAAAAGAAAAGCCGGAGAAAGAAAGACAAGTTTAAAAAACCGGGAAATGATAAGAAGAAAGACCAATAAACTTTGTGGCAAATATTACATTGTATTGATCTTCTTTGCAGTAGCTGCTGCATTTACAGCCTGTAACCCCGGTGTTGTCTACGAGAAGAACATCCGCATTCCCGGTACTTTATGGAACCGCGGCAATGTCCCTGTTTTCGAGGTAGGGATTGAGGATACACTATATCCCCATAATTTGCTGATCAATTTAAGGAACACTGGTGAGTATCCCAGGAGCAACCTGTTCCTGTTCATTTCGGTTACCTCACCCGGAGGGTCGCACACCCGTGACACACTTGAATTAATTCTTGCCGAACCTTCGGGAAAGTGGAAAGGAAGGGGGTTTGGGAGTATCTGGCAGAACCGTTTTTATTACAGGCGAAACGTTTTTTTCCCCGAAAGGGGGATTTATAAATTTGAAGTCGAGCAGGCCATGAGGATGGAGGACCTTCCCGGGATTACCGATATCGGGCTAAGAGTCGAACTATCAGGCAGGTGATTTATGAAAATCCTTTCAGAGTGGGAAAAAAGAAGCTGCAGAGATTTGCTGAAATGCAGGAGTTCAACAACGTGGTGCAGGCCGGTGCAGGTGAGGTATTAAGCAGGCAGCACTCATTGTACGGGAAATGGGCTGCGGAATTTTTCGGCAACCGGGGCCCGGTGATACTTGAACTTGGCTGCGGGAAAGGGGAATATACGGTTGAGCTTGCAAGAATGTTCCCTGAAAGGAATTTCGTGGGCATTGACATAAAGGGGGCCAGGATGTGGAAGGGGGCCAGACATGCGCTTTACAACAACCTTGATAATGCAGGGTTTTTGCGGACACGTATAGAAATGATATCATCATTTTTCGCCCGTAACGAGGTCGACGGGATATGGATTACTTTTCCTGACCCGCAGCCAAGGAAGTCGCGGAAAAGGCTTACTGCTCCAGCTTTTCTGAACCGTTACAGGGAATTTCTCAGGCAGAAGGGGAACGTGCACCTTAAAACTGACAGTCGTGAGCTCTACGAATACACCCTGTCGGTTCTTGAGCATAACAGGCTGAAGGTTATTGAAAAGACTTCTGACCTTTACGGCAGTGGTGCGACATGCCCGGTTCTGTCAATAAGGACATATTATGAGAAGCAGTTCCTTGAACAGGGCAAGCCCATCTGTTATATTAAATTCAGGATTGACGGGAACGAAGTCATCACAGAACCGGATGAAGAGTGACGACAGCTTTTTTGAGAAGGTGTACAGGGTAACCTCGCTCATTCCCTACGGAAGGGTGACCACCTATGGAGCTATTGCCCGGTATCTGGGCTCTGCAGGTTCTGCCCGCATGGTAGGGTGGGCGCTCAATAATTCCCATTACCGGGGCGAATTCATACCGGCACACCGTGTTGTAAACCGAAACGGGTTGCTTACCGGGAAGCACCATTTCGGCACCCCCAATGCCATGCGACAGTTGCTTGAAAATGAGGGTGTAATGGTTGTTGACGACAGGGTGGCGGATTTCGACAGGCTTTACTGGGACCCTTCTGCAGAACCAGGATAAGAGGGGGCAGAAGATCACGAAGAAAAAATTAATATCTTTGCAGTCAATATTTGGTTTAAATAGCAATAATAATATACCCAAATGGTACCGACAAAAGAGAAGGTGGTCGAAATACTGAAAAAGATAAACCATCCCGGATCGGGCAAGGATATTGTTACACTTTCAATGGTCAAGGGCCTTGAGGTTGAAGAGAAGAACATAAAATTCAGCCTTGATACGGGAGGCAAAAGAGACCCGTTTGTCAAGGCTGTCAGGATAGCTTGTGAGAAGGCACTGAGGTCTGTTTTTGGCGAAGGCCCGGGGCTGGAGATTGATGTTGTTATGGATGCCCCGAGGCAGAAGACGCCACCGCCCGTGCTCGCGGGGGTAAAGAATGTTGTTGCAGTCGCTTCAGGCAAGGGGGGCGTGGGTAAATCGACAGTTGCCGTTAACCTGGCAATAGCCCTTGCACAGAAGGGCTATAAGGTGGGTCTGCTTGACGCCGATATTTTTGGCCCCTCTGTGCCTAAAATGCTTGGTGCGGGAGATGTCCGGCCGGGAGTGAAAAAGGAAGGAGACAGGAGTGTAATCATACCCGAGGAGAAATACGGTGTCAAATACCTTTCTGTGGGGTTATTCGTTCCTGCTGACAATGCTTTGATATGGAGAGGCCCCATGGCCACCGGAGCACTGAAGCAGCTTATCGGTGACGCTGACTGGGGAGAGCTTGATTACATGATATTCGACCTGCCTCCGGGAACCAGCGATATACACCTGACTCTTGTGCAGGAACTGCCTGTTACCGGTGCACTTATTGTAAGCACACCCCAGGATGTGGCTCTTGCTGATGTCACAAAGGGTGTGGCAATGTTCAGAAGCGAAGATATAGCAGTGCCGGTGCTGGGACTGGTAGAGAATATGGCATGGTTCACACCTGCTGAACTCCCCGGTAACCGTTACTATATTTTCGGACGGGACGGGTGCAAAAAGCTTGCCGAAAAGCTTGACCTTCCTGTTCTTGCTCAAATACCTCTTGTGCAGGGCATAAGTGAGGGGGGCGACAGGGGAAGACCTGTTGCCCTCGAAGGCGACGAGACTTCCACGGCCTTCAGTTTGCTGGCTGAAAAGGTTGTCGAGGCGGTTGATCTGCGTAACAGGACTATGGAACCCACCAAAAAGGTGGAAATAAAAAGAAAGAAATAGAAATTAATAACGTCTTAAAATTAAATAACATGGCAAAAGAAGAATTATTGGAGCGTGTTGCTGCAACACTTGATAAGGTAAGGCCTTATCTCCAGGCTGATGGAGGAGATATTGAGGTCGTTGAACTTACTGATGACAATGTGCTTAAGGTAAGGCTTACTGGTGCCTGCCATGGCTGCCCTTTCAGTATGCAGACGCTTAAGGCTGGTGTTGAGCAGGCAATTAAGAACGACATTCCCGAAATAAAGGAAGTTGTTGCCGCCTGACCTGCCGTTTTTTTTTCGGGGTAAATAATATGTAAGAGATTTAGCAGTTATTGTATTAAGCACAAAAAGTAACCGCTTCCAACGGGAGATATATTGTTGCCAGCTCCGGCCAGCCGGATTGGCTGCAAAATAATAACTGCATTTATGCAATCAGGAGTCAGGATATTTGCAATCCTTTTTATCATTGTGGTCGTCGCGTCATGCTCTACCCAGAAGAATACCCTTCTGACGCGGACATATCAACAGGTTACCGCCAGATACAATGCCTTTTTCAACGGCAGGGAGAGCTTCAGGTCGGGCGTCAGAAATGTTGAGAGGAACTTCAGGTATGACTATAACAAGGTTCTGCCCGTTTTTCTTTATACCGACCCTGATATAGCAAGGTCTGTCGCTCCGCAGATGGACAGGGCAATAGACAAGGCGTCAAAGGTTATCACAAACAAGTCGATCACAGCCAGGCCTGAAGAAGGCAGAGGCTTTCTTTTAGGGAGAGACGAGGATTTCTACAGGCAGAATGAATACAACAGGTGGGTAAGGGAAAGCTACCTCCTTGCAGGGAAGGCACATTTTTACAAGCATGATTTTGTGCCGGCCGCCCGGGCATTCATGTTCATTATAAGGGAGTATGCGATGAATGATGTGCGTCATGAAGCGAAAGTGTGGCTGACGCGCACCTACATAGAAACCGGAAGGTTTAATGAGGCCAGGATGCTTTTTGAACAGATATTTGATGATCCGGAGTTCCCGTCAGGACTTCATAGCGAGCTTTATGCCACGGTAGCGGACTACCACCTGAGGCTGGGGCAGCCGGAACCGGCCATTGAAAACCTGGAAAGAGCGCTTGAAGATACCCGGGACAAGAGCAGGAGGGTCCGCTTTAATTACATCCTTGCACAACTTAACGAGAGCACAGGGAACCTGGAAAGGGCCTCCGACTACTATTCCAGGGTCATAAGAATGAGCCCTCCATACGAGATGGCCTTCAATGCCCGTATCAGACAGGCAGGGGTTATCGAAACAGGAACAGGGGAGACCGGCAGAATGATAAACACGCTTGAGAGGATGCTGCGCGATGAAAAGAACAGGGACTACCTCGACCAGATATATTATGCCCTGGGAAATATATATTTCAGAGATAGCGACGAACAGAATGCCATCAAGCATTACAGCCTGTCAGCCGGAGCAAGGGGAACGAACCCGTCGCAAAAGGCTTTCACATATCTGGCCCTGGCCGGCATCTACTTCAGCCGTCCGGATTACATTATGGCGCAGGCCTACTATGATTCGGCCCTGATAAATATGGACCAGGGTTTTGCCGGCCGTCAGGAGATAGAGGCAAAGGGTGCCGTTCTTGATGCCCTTGTCAGTAATATAATGGTTTACCGGCTGGAAGACAGTGTTCAGTATCTGGCTTCATTGAGTGAAGCTGAAAGAAACAGGAGGATAGATGATATAATTGCAGCTGTCAGGAAGGAGGAAGCCGACGCAAGACAACGTGAGCAGCTTGCGCAGCAAACACCCCGGTACAGCGCTGCCCGCACGGCACAGTCGGCCAGGTACCAGGCTGAACGGACAGGTGGGGGCGGATGGTATTTTTATAATCCTTCTGCTGTTACATTTGGACAGAGCGAGTTTGAGTCGCTCTGGGGCGAACGAAGGCTGGAGGATAACTGGAGAAGGTCTGACAGGCAGACAATATCAACCCATCTTCTTGCAGATTCTGTTTATGAAGATCAGGTTGAGCCTGAAGGCGATGAGGAGGTTACAGATACCGGCAGCAGGGAGTTCTACATGAGAGACATACCCCTGACTGAAGAGGCGATGCGCAGGTCGCATGTCAGGTTGCAGGAGTCGCTTTATAACATGGGCGTTATATACAAGGAGGACTTTGGCGACTATGAACGTTCGGTGCAGGCATATGAGGAGCTTTTAAGGCGTTACCCGGAAGGTGATTATCTGCTGCCTGCCCTGTATGACCTTTACAACCTCAGCCTGCAGAATAACGACCACGGTGCGGCTGAACGTTACAAGCAGAGGATCACTTCGGATCATCCCTCCAGCCCGTATGCAGCCATTCTCACCAATCCCGATTATTTCAGGGAGTATGAGCAGAGGATGCGTGAGGCAGAACGTTATTACGAAGAGACGTTTTACCTTTTCAGGGAAGAGCGGTTTAACGAGGTGGCCGACAGGGCACTTTATGCAATGGCAGAATGGCCTGAAAGCGATCTCTTGCCCAGGTTCGAATACCTGCGTACGCTATCCTATGGCTCAAGGGGCAATATACCCCTATTCAGGCAGATGCTTAATGATTATATTGATAACTGGCCTGATACCGAACTTGCGGCCAATGCCGGGGAGTTCCTGGCATACCTTGACGATGATTATGCCGAGGCTGTAAGGTATGCCGAGGATGTGGCTGATGCCGATATATATGCCGGCGGGCAGGAAGGAGAACATTTTTTCGTGCTGATTATCGATAATGACCAGGAAATCATAAACAGGATGGTCTTCAATATTGTTAATTTCAATGTAGATCACTTTGCAAGGCTGAACCTTAATGTAAGCAGCCAGGAGTTTACGACCAACTATCACATTCTCAGAGTGGAGGGCTTGCCTGACATCCCTTCATCACTCGATTATCTCAACCGTTTCTCGGCTTCTGAAGTGGTTTTTGCCGAGACCCCCCGCAGCGATTACCCGCTGTTCGTCATATCTCCTGATAATTACGGGATTTTTTTGCAGGACAGGCACATTGGGTCCTATATCAGTTTTTTTGAAGAAGAGTACCTTGACAGGTAAAAAACATCTGACAACAATAGTATTGACATGGCAGGGCCCGTCAGGTCAGGATAAAATTTAAACAGTTCCCTATGAAGCAGATAACAATACTATGGGCCGATGATGAGATAGACCTTCTGAAGCCGAACATACTTTTCCTTGAATCGAAAGGCTATAAGGTGGTTACCGCCACCAACGGTCAGGATGCCGTAGATATGGTCAGGTCGCAGAGCCCCGACATGGTTTTTCTTGACGAATACATGCCGGGTAAAAGCGGACTTGAAGCTCTTGAGGAGATAAAATCATCCTTCCCTTCACTGCCGGTGGTAATGATTACCAAAAGCGAGGAGGAGAACATCATGGAGGAGGCAATCGGCGCCAAGATATCCGACTATCTGATAAAACCGGTGCATCCCAAGCAGATCCTTCTTGCAGTGAAGAAAAATGTCGATAACAGGAGACTGATTACCAAAAAAATAACCTCATCGTACCAATCAGAGTTCGGCAGGCTTGGCTTATCAATCAACAGCGCTGCAACATTCAATGACTGGGCAGATGTGTACCGCAGGCTGGTCTTCTGGGAGATGGAGCTTGAGAGTTCCGACGATCCCGGCATGAACGAGGTCATTGTGCACCAGAAACAGGAAGCAAACAGCGAATTTGCCAAATTCATCAAGACGGAATATCCCCTCTGGTTTGAAAGTGGCGATAACGGCAGGCCTGTTTTATCACATACCCTTTTCCCGTCAAGGATATACCCGATGTTAAGCCAGTCGCGAAAGGTAGTGATAATACTGATTGACAACCTCAGATTTGACCAGTGGAGGGCCATTCTTCCTGATGTAAGTGAATACTTCCAGGTAGAGAAGGAGGAGCTCTATTGCAGCATATTGCCGACGGCCACACAGTTTGCGCGGAATGCCATTTTCGGTGGACTTATGCCGTGGGATATTGAAAAATTATACCCCAGGCTGTGGATAAATGAGGATGATGAAGGAAGCAAGAACCCCCACGAAGAGGAATTGCTCAGCAACATGCTCAGGAGGCTTGGAGGGGAGCCCCGGTTCTACTATGAAAAGGTGCTGAATAAATCAAACGGAAAGAAGCTGTCGGAAGATATCGCTTCGGTTATAACCAACCCCCTGACGGTACTTGTGTATAACTTTGTCGATATGCTTTCTCATGCGCGCACCGAGATGGATGTTATCAAGGAGCTTGCCGATGATGATGCCGCCTACAGGTCGCTTACAAGGTCCTGGTTCCGACATTCATACCTGCTGGACCTGTTAAGGGAGCTTTCCGGCGAGAATGCAAGGGTGATAATCACCTCAGATCACGGATCGGTTAAGGTGGACAACCCCATAAAAGTGATAGGCGACCGTTCCACCACGACTAACCTGCGTTATAAACAGGGCAAAAACCTCAACTACAATCCACGTCAGGTTTTCGAGGTCAGGTCTCCTTCGAAAGTTCACCTGCCCCGCACAAATGTGAGTTCAGCCTATATCTTTGCAACCGGCAGGGATTTCTTTGCATATCCCAATAACTATAATTATTATGTTAATTATTACAAGAACACTTTTCAGCATGGGGGGGTTTCGCTTGAAGAGATGCTTGTACCGTTTATAACCCTTGAACCGAGAAAATAATGACCGGGTTGCATTGCCCGGCATGCCGGAGATTGAGTTGTCAGGCAATGCTGCGGTTGCAGATGAGTTAAATGTTGATCATACCGAAATGGAGAAATTTTTTTCTACCGAGTTTGAATTAGAGGGTATCGACAGTGCAGCCGGCAAGCTGCTGAGCTCATTTGCCGGCCATCGCATTTTTGCTTTTTACGGAGACCTGGGGTCAGGCAAAACCACCTTTATCAAGGCATTGTGCAGGAGGCTCGGCATAGCGCAGACCATTACAAGTCCTACCTTCGCACTTATAAATGAGTATAGTGACAATAGCAGCGGAAACAGTTATTTCCATTTTGATTTTTACAGGGTTGAGAATATTGAGGAGGCACTGGACCTTGGATACGAAGATTATTTTTATGGCGACAACTCCTGCTTTATTGAATGGCCTGAAAAGGTGGAAGATTTACTGCCGCCTGAAACGGTAAGGCTCAGGCTTGATGTTCTTGAAGACGGCAGAAGGCGGCTGAGTGAAATGCCACAGGTGTAAAAAAGATTTGAAACTGTTTGCCTTTTTCCTTAACTTGCTTTGCTTGTAATATTCATTCAGATATATCAAAACACAACGGATGCAGCATCATAAGTTCTCTCATTCCTGGGCCCTTGGAAAGGGAAGCCTTATGCCACAGGAGGAGGTCCTTGAAACAGGCCGGAAACGAAAACAACTTATTCTGGGTATTCCAAAGGAGACCGGAAATGATGAATGCCGCACGGCCCTTACCCCGGAGGCCGTCGAGCTGCTGGTGGGTAACGGCCACCAGGTGCTCATTGAGAAAAAGGCAGCAGCAGGCGCCAACTACACTGACAGGGACTACAGTGAATGTGGAGGGTTCATTTTAGAGGAACACCAGGAGATCTTTGCACGGAGCGATATAATTCTTAAGGTAGCCCCGCCTGCGGCAGGCGAAGTTGATCATATGAAGGCGAACCAGGTGCTGATATCATCACTCAGGCATACCATTCAGGAGAAGAGCTACTTTTACCGCCTTATGAAAAAGAAGGTGACTGCCATATCATTTGAGCATCTTCGCAACAATGACGACTCCTATCCGGTAGTCAGGTCGATGAGCGAAATTGCCGGGGGCGCTGCCATCCTGATAGCTGCCGAATATCTTTCAAACCGGAATAAGGGCAAAGGGGTTATGCTGGGCGGAATTTCGGGCATAACCCCGACAGAGGTTGTTATCCTGGGTGCCGGCACGGCTGCCGAAACAGCTGCACGGGCAGCTATCGGACTGGGTGCGTTTGTAAAGGTTTTTGACCATTCTGTCGACAGGCTGCGTCGTCTACAGGATATTCTTGGCCAGAGGCTGTATACCTCCATATACCATCCGCGGGTTGTTTCGAGGGCGCTCAGGAGCGCCGATGCAGTGATAGGGGCCATTCACCTGGGGATAGAGGGGCCCAGGTTCCTTATTACCGAGGAGATGGTGAAGGAGATGAAGAAAGGTGCGGTGATAGTTGATTTGAGCATCGACCAGGGCGGGTGCATTGAAACATCGGAATGCCGGACGCATAATTCACCGGCATTCACCAAACACGGAGTAATCCATTATTGTGTTCCCAACATTACCTCTATGGTGGCAAGGACTGCCACTATTGCGCTGAGCAATATTTTTGCACCCCTGCTCCTTTCAATAGGAGAAACAGGCGGGATAAAAGCTGCATTGCTTGAAAATCCCGGACTGAGAAAGGGGGTGTACATGTATAACGGTTTGCTGACAAACCTTTCAATAGGCCGTTTATTCGATATACCAAGCAAGGATATTGACCTGCTGATGGCTGCTTTTTGAGACGGCACACCATTGCCGTTGCGCGTCAGAAGTATGCGCGCACCTGCATGCCTCCTGTATGGATGAAATTTGTGCCGGAGGAGGTCCTGCCGCTGTAGTTCAGGCTGATCTGAAGATTGCCTGCAAAGGTCTGTTCCCACTGGACATTGAGTACGACATTGTTTCCGGGCCTGAGTCCGCCAAGCATTTCCCAGGCAAGCGGAGTGTTCGG
>SL_3KL_010_SEDDRAFT_10004344_pt1 | contig 12802 bp, 10 predicted proteins | sample SodLakKL_010_SED_2_FD_10381 | JGI IMG/M metagenome (IMG submission 10381)
CTGTTCACCATGAAGGTGCACCCGGACAAGATCCGCGACGTGATCGGCAAGGGTGGTGCGACCATCCGCCAGATCACCGAGGAGACCGGTACCACCATCGACATCCAGGACGACGGCACGGTGACGATCGCTTCGGTCAACCAGGCCGCGGCCGACGATGCCCGCAAGCGCATCGAGCAGATCACCGCCGACGTCGAAGTGGGCGCGATTTACGACGGTACCGTCACCAAGATCATGAACTTCGGTGCCTTCGTGACCATCCTGCCCGGCAAGGACGGCCTGGTGCACATCTCGCAGATCTCCGACGAGCGCGTCGAGAATGTCACCGACGAACTGGCCGAGGGCGACAAGGTCAAGGTCAAGGTCCTCGAAGTCGACAAGCAGGGCCGTATTCGCCTGAGCATGAAGGCGCTCAGCGAAGACGAGAAGTAAGCTTCGTCAATCGACGAGTCTGGCGGGCCGGTTCGGCGACGAGCCGGCCCGCTTTCGTTTCCAGGGAGCGAACAGATACATGAGCAAACAGATTCGGATTCCGATCGCCCCGGGTGAACTGCTCGACAAGCTCACGATCCTCGATATCAAGCTTGAGCGAATCGACGACCCGGACAAGCTGGCCAATGTGCGCCGTGAGCACGAGCTGCTCTCTCGGGTGTGGGCCGATGCCGGGCTGGAAACGGATGGCATCGTCGCCCTGCGCAGGCGACTGCTGGAAGTCAATCAGCGCCTGTGGCAGATCGAGGACGACATCCGTGACTGCGAGCGTGACAAGGACTTCGGCGAGCGTTTCGTGTCGCTGGCCCGCTCGGTGTACATGGAAAACGACGAGCGCGCCGCGATCAAGAAAGAGATCAACCTGGCGCTGAACTCCGATATTGTGGAGGAGAAATCGTACGCTGATTATCGATGAGCGATGATCGATAATGTGGCGAACCTCACCCTTTTGCGGGTAGTATACCCCCAACAAGTTTCTAACAATCAGGGGCATAACGGCATGTTTCGCAAAACTATTCTGGCAGTTTCACTGGCCCTGGTCGGCGTCGTGGCGGCGCAGGCCCAGGTGGATGAAACCGATGAGCCGGTTTCCATGCAGCAGTCGCCGACGTTTCATTTCGTCGGGGACCGCTACCGCATCGGCATCGGCGTCGATTCGGAGTTCGATTTCATCGGTGAATTCCAGGCCTCGCTGTCGGAAACCGACCGCACCGCCTGGATCGGTGAGGGCTGGCTGGGCCGTGACGGTGCCGGCGGTCTCAAGCTCAACTACCACTGGCTGTTCAATACGACCACCGAGGAAGGTCCGGACGGCCCCGTGTATACCGACGGTCGAGTGGCCAAGCTGTTCCTCGCCGCCGACCAGAACCAGTTCGACGACCGCAAGCTGACCTTCGGTGCCGGTTACGAGTACAAGGACTGGTTCTTTTCCGGCTACGGGATGACGGCGCTGAGTTCGGAGCGCCTGGTCAGCCAGCTCATCGATATCGACGACCGCCTGGTGACGGGCACCATCGACGGTCGTGGTTTCACGCGCATCGATACCGTCGAGACCATTACCGACCTGTTCGAGGAGCCCTACGAGTGGGGCCTGGGGCTGCGTGCCGGCCGCTACTTCGACAACCAGCTGGTTCGTCTGCGCGGCGGTCTGGACTACGAAAGCGGTGATTTCGGATCCTCGCAGACGACCGGATCGCTGTCCCTGGACAAGCACTTCGCCAATACCCCGCACAGTCTGTCGCTGCGCACCAGCTACTACAGCAAGAGCGGCGATTTCGTCGAAGATCGCAATGACCTGCGCGGCAGTCTCGTCTATAGCTACAGTTTCGGTGGTCATTCGTATCGGCCGGTGCGCGAGTACCGCGAGATCGAGGTGACCCGCGAGCCGGAGCCGCAGTACGAGGAGCGTGTTGTGGCCACGGAGGTCACGCTGAGCGATCAGGCCACCTTCGACTTCGACAGTTCCGAGCTGCGGCCGGCGGCGCGGAGCACCCTCAACGAGCTGGTCGATGCCATTCGGGAAGGCGGCCTGGTCAGCACGATCCAGGTGGTCGGTCACACCTGTGATATCGGTACCGCCGAGTACAACCAGGGCCTGAGCGAGCGCCGTGCAAGGTCGGTGGTCGATTACCTGGCCACCCGAGGCATCGAGACCGAAGAGGTCGAGTGGGAAGGTCGTGGCCTGCACGCACCGCGCTACCCGAACGACTCCGAGGAAAACCGCAGCCGCAATCGTCGTGTCGAGATCAGCTTCGTGACCGAGGAATCGCGCACCGAGCGCATCCAGGTCGGGCCGGACGAGCCGGTGACGGAAATTGAGCGGGTCGAAGTGCCGGTCGAGGCGCCCTGGATCCGTCGTGCGCTCAGGAATCCGGTTCGCCACAAGCGAATCGTCGATTTCTATCGGTACCAGGAATCCACCACCTCGATCACGGAGGGCGATGTGGTCTTCGACAACCAGCCGCCGGTGGCCAACAACAGCCAGTTCACCGTCGAGCAGGATTCGGTCGACAACACACTTGATGTACTGGCCAACGACAGCGATCCCGACGGTGACCCGCTGAGCCTCGTCAGCGTGACCCAGCCGGCCAACGGCCAGGCCGACATCAGCGGTGATGTCATCCTGTACACGCCTGCAGCCGGTTTTACGGGGACTGACAACTTCAGCTACACCATCGAGGATGGTTTCGGTGGGGAAGCGTCGGCCGACGTGACCGTCGTTGTCGAGGCGCCGGGCGCCCCGCCGGTGGCCGAGGATATCCAGGTCTCCACGGCGCGTACCCAGCCGGTGGACGTCGATGTCCTGGCCGCGGCCTCACTGCCCGACGGCGGCAGCCTGGAGATCGCCTCGTTCGGGCAGGCGTCCGACGGTGAAGTCACGCAGGTCGGCAACCAGTTGCGTTACCAGCCCGACCAGTTGTTCTTTGGTGACGACAGTTTCACCTACACCGTCGTCGATGCGCGGGGCCGTGAAGCCACGGCGACCGTGTTCGTCAGCGTGGCGTTCGCCAACCAGGCGCCGGTGGCAAGGTCGGACACGGCTTCCACCATGGCTGACCAGCCGGTGACCGTGGACGTGCTGGCCAACGATTTCGATCCTGATGGCGATCCGCTCGAGGTCGTGTCGGTCGTTCAGTTCTCCGGCGCGCCGGGGGAGGCTGTCATCAACGAAGACGGCACGATCACTTTCACCATCAGTGCCAGCTGCAACGGCCGGAACTACTTCCGCTACACGATTTCCGATCCCTTCGGTGCCACCGATTCCGCCGTGGTTTCGGTGTTTCGCGAGGCAGCAGAAGATGAAGCACAGTCCGAAGGCGGCGCGGTTGATTGCATGACCTGGTAGTTCAGGATTGGATTACCGGAGGGCGACTATGGCTCGCCCTCCGCGTTCAGCAGGCGCTTCAGCCGCTCGATGACATCCCCCGGCGTGATGAGATCCATCACGCCGGGGTATTGCAGCTTGCGTCCCCAGCGAACTTTCTCAGGCGCCTTTCCAAGGTGCTGGTGGGCGGCTTCAGTGAATCGGTCCACGCAATGCTCCAGGCTGCCCAGTGGCCCGGAGCGGCGCGACCAGGTGGCTGCATAGAGCCCGACAACCGGTGTGCCCATGGCCGCGGCGAGATGGGCCGGGCCCGAGTCGGGTGTGATCACGCAGGCGGCACGCTCGAACATGGCCACGGCTTCCTTGAGGGTGTCGTGACCGATCAGGTTGATGGCACGATGCTGCATGGCCGATTCAATGGCCTGGCCCATTTCCCGCTCAGTATTCGAGCGTCCCCCCACCAGGATGACGGGGCGCTGGCTTCGCTCGATGATCCAGTCTGCGACCTCGGCGTACCCGGCGATGCTCCAGTTGCGGGCCGGATGGCTGGAGGCCGGGCTGATCAGGACGGCATGCCCGGACTCGGGCTGGTGTCGAAGGGCAAATTCCTCCGCTTCCGCTGGCAACGGCAATCGCCGGTCGGCCCCTTCGGTTGATAGTCCAAGGTATCGGGCAAACTCCAGAAAGGCCTCGGCCTGGTGTTGAAAAGGCTGCGCGGCGATCCGTTCATTGACGACCAGCGCGTGGCCGTTACGTGAGCGGGCCCGGTCGAAGCCGACCCGCCGCCTGGCCTTGACCAATCGTCCGAGCAGGTTGGCGCGCAAGGACATTTGCGCATGCAGCAGGATATCGAACCGCCGGCCCTTGAGTCGGCGACGAAGATGGGCGACGCTGGCACGACCCGCACGCTTGTCGAATACAATGAATTCAACGCCGGGGAGATCCGCTACCAGCTGGTATTCCGTGCGTCCCACGATCCAGCTCAGCGCGGTGTCTGGCCAGGCCTGCTGCAATGAGCGGACCAGGGGCACCGTGTTGCACACGTCGCCAAGCGCGGACAGGCGCAGCAGGCAGATGGAGCCGGGGGGCGGGGGTGTCGAAGTCATCAGGGGAGGGGGATCTGTATCAATGCCGGAGAATCCAGCCAGTCATGTCTGAACAGCAATTCCGTGCGCCTTCGCTGCGTATTCTATACGACCCGCAGCGGGTGACTGCGATCAGTCCCGAGTGGTTGGATGCCGGCTTCTGGCGATTGCGTGGCGGCGTGACCGCCGAACTGGGCGGGCGCGGGCAGGCCCTGCAGCTGGAAACACCGGCGGGACCGGCTGTATTGCGTCGTTACCTGCGCGGAGGGATGGTGGCGCGTGTCAGTCATGATCGTTTCCTTTTTACCGGCTATGCGAACAGCCGGGCCTTTGTCGAATGGTCTGCCCTGACCGGTCTTCTGGCGCGCGGTCTGCCCGTTCCGCGCCCGTTGATGGCCAGTTGCGAGAGGCACGGCCCCTGGTATCGGGCCGGCATTCTGACCGAACTGATCCCCGGTGCACGCAGCCTGGTCGATGCCGCCAGTGTCCTGGGGGAGGATGACTGGCACCGACTCGGCGTCGTGCTCCAGCGGTTCTTCTCCGCCGGAATGGTTCATGCCGATCTCAACGCTCGCAACATCCTGCTGGACGCGGCCGGACGCTGGTACCTGATCGATTTCGACCGCGCCCGCATTCTTGATCGGCCGGCAAGGCCCGATCGCATGCTGGCACGATTGAACCGCTCCCTCGACAAGCTCGGCATCGAGGGCCGTCGCGACCTGCTTTCGCCCGGCTAACCGGCCAGTGTCAGGGCGTTCTCCCGGGCCCGCGCGAGAATCGAATCAGCGGTAAACTCGCCGTCTTTCCATGTGCCGGCGCGCTGACCGGTGACCAGTTCCAGGGCCTGGTTGAGGGTGTCGAGCCCATACAGCTTGAAGGTGTCGTTGCTGCAGGCCTTGATGATCTTCTGATCCAGTGCTAGTCGCTCGATGTTCTGGCGTGACATGGCGACCCCTTGCTGCCCGCTGAGACCGTCGACCTGGCAAGCCTCGTGGAAGGCCTCGATTCGTTCATTGATTCGACGAATCGAGGTGAGCTGGAAGCGGGCATCAACGGCGGCGGCAAACATGAACTCCTGTCGCATGGGGGCCTTGGCCAGTGTCGCCAGGGTCCCGCAGGCCAGCGCGGCCATGGCCGCGTCGATGTCCTCGGGGCAGGGTGCCATGCCGCCGGTCTGGGTCATGTGGATGTCCAGGCCGCTTTCTAGGTGGAGGATCTCCCCGATCATTTCCGCCAGTCCGGGAATCGGCTGGTGGAATGCGTTACCGGCAGTATCCTCGCCGCTGATGGTCGCCTGCCCGGTGGCCGACGGGGTGACGGCGATATCGACGCTGGCCGGCAGGGCAAAGGTCTGGCCGACCTCGGTTCGGGTCGTGGAGATCGCAACCCGGCCGCTCCTGCGGCCACGGGTCTGCAGGCCGGCCGTGCTCCCTTGCGGCAGGCTGCTGAGCAACTCGTGCCAGCCGACCGATGAGCGTTCCCGGCGGTTTTGCAGCGACTGTTCGATGTCGTCGCGGCTGACTTCCCCGCGTTCCGCTTCTCCAGCGATATAGCTGGCTTCGCGCAGCAGTGCGGCGAGGTCGCCGGGGCTGGCGGCCAGCGCATCGGGCCGCCCCGAGTTGCGCCCGATGTAGTCGAGGACCGTCGCGATGGCCGATCGGTCCAGGTGCAGGAGCGACTGTTCCTTGATGATGGCGGCAAGCAGTCCACAGATCTCGTTGATGCCGTCGGCATCGCGCGTGACGGAGTCGCGCAGGTCGGCAAGGATCCGGAATTGCTCGCTGAAGTCCTTGTCGAGCTCCATCAGGCGCTGGTAAGCGTCCCGGTCGCCGACCACGATCACGCCGCAGTCGATCGGTACCGGCTCGGGCTTGAGTGATTGGGCGGCATGCGACCAGTCCGGCGTGGGCGCGAGGATCTCGGTGGCTTCCGAGCGCAGCGAGCGGACCAGCCGCCTGAACAGTTCGGGCTGGTGGATCAGGTCCTCGGCGTCGAGCATCAGGAAACCGCCGTCGGCTTCGATCAGCGCACCGGCGTGAATNCCGCGAAACGAGGCCACGGACCGCTCACCGCTGCGCCAGGCAGGATCGACGCTGCCGAACAGGTTGCCGGCGGAGATCAGGTCGGGGGCGATCACCGGCGCGGTCTCGCCACCGGGATCGGTTTTAAGCACCTTGACGCCATAGAGTACCGACGGGTCGGCCAGGTGGCGCGTGTCATGGCCGACACGTTTTTCAAGCACATCGTCGATGACGTCGCGCAGGAAGGACTCGACGCCCGGGGCACGAAACTGGCGCGTGACCTCGGTACTCATCTCCCCGAGAATGCGGGCGGCCTCGGAGACGTTGATCTGTTCGATGTGTCGCTGGCTCTGCTGCCAGATATCACGAATCTGGCGGGCGATCCTCTGCAGTTCGGGCTGGAAGCGTTCGATCTTTTCGTGCACGCTGCGCCGATCGTCCTCGGAGGCCTGCTTCCGCGCCACCATGCTGCGAAATTCCTCCAGGCTGACCGGTTTACCCATGACCTTGATGCCGACTTCCAGGCGGGCGTTGGGGCCGGACTGGCTGCGGATGAGCCCGAGGCCGTCGGCCTCGATCTGTTTCTCGAAAGGCTTGATCAGCTCCCGGACTTCTCGCTCGGCTGCCGCCTCGCGTGATTCGCGGCGGCCGCGGATGGGGTCATTGTCGAGGATCTCGGGCAGGCGTTCCTTGACGAACAGGCCGATGCGCAGCATCTGTTGCTGGAATGCACGGGCCTGGCCGCTTTTCAGGCAGATGAGCTTGGGGCGGTCCGGGTTGGCGAAATTGTGGACGTAACAGAAGTCGCGCGCCTGTCGTGGCGCAGGAGAGATCTCCTTGATGACGCTGCGCACCAGCCGCCGCCGTCGGCTCCCAGGCCGTCCGCGCACGAACACATGCTGCCCGTTGCCGGGGAATTCGATACCGAAACGCAGCGCCTTGCGGGCAGTACCCTGCCCGACCGTACCGGCCAGCGGCGCGGCGTCGGCAGTGGAGTCGATATCGATCTTGTCGCTGGCGGCCCGGCGCTTGAGCTTCTCGGGCGGAATGACGAATCTGGCCAAGATGCCTCCCTGTCGTACTTGTTGGCAGAATTCCCCTCTCGACCGGACAATTTACTACATGCCGAGCGACTCCGGGTGTCGAAGTCCGGAAGTGAGGTCGGTCTGGAACTTCAGCCAGGTCCCGGCACACTCGCGTGGATGCTCCAGCATCGGTAGATGTCCGGTGGCCTCCATGAGGCGAGTCTGTCGCCTTGGCATGAGCGAGGCAAGCAGCTCGAGGCCGTCGGGATGCAGGACGCGGTCACGATCGCCCCAGACGATCAGAGCCGGCGTCGAAATCTCGGCGGCGAAATCCTCCAGTGGTGGCGAGTTGAAACGCAATGCGGCGAAGATTGCGAGTGCGCGTTCGCATCCGGCGGCGGCGCGTTCGGCCAGGTGTAGCCGCACCGGGCGCGGCATCCAGGGTCGATGGACGAAGCACATGTCCACCAGCCGCTCGAAATCGGCCTGGTTGCGCACCACCAGGGGATTGTGGCGGCCCGCAGCGACTTCCTGGAACAGCTCGGCGTAGGGGGCTTCCTGCAGCCCGCCGGGGGCCAGCAGCCACAGCGCGGTAACCCGATCTGGCGCCAGCCTCGCAACGGCCGCGGAGACGTAGCCCCCCATGGAGTTGCCACCCAGGTAGCAGTGGTCGATCTCCAGCGCATCGAGCCAGTCCAGCACACGTTGGGCCTGGGCGTCGACGTCGAAAGACAATTCTCCCGAGTAGCGGGTCTGGCCGAACCCGGGCAGGTCCGGCGCCAGTATGCGAAAACGATTTCGCAGGAACCTGCCGACGCGGACAAAGTGGTGAGCATCGGCATTGAAACCGTGCAGAAGCACCAGCACGTCGCCGCGTCCGCCATCGAGGTAATGCCAGTCGATGGTGCCGACACGTTTCCAGCAGCTCGAGAATCCGCAGGCACGGCGTTCCAGGGCCAGCAGGAGTCGTGCGAATGGTGATGGCAGCAGCCGGGAGGCGACCAACACCAGCACGGCCGCAACCGCGAGGCCAAGAAGTAGCCACATGAGCATGTTCATTCGGGCTGACGAATCACTCGACGCCCATATCCGTCAGTGCCTGTCGGGCGCGGCGGCCGGTTTCGGTGTCGGACTGGGCGGCGGTGCGATAGTGTTCGATGGCTTGTTGGCGATTGCCGCTGGCGCGCTCGATGTTGCCGAGGTAGAAGTGACCTTCAGCCGTCTCCAGTCGATCGAGGCTGGCCTGCAGGTCGCCGCGTGCGCCGGGCAGTTTGCCCTGGCGCTCGCGCACCATGCCGCGCCGCAGGTGATGGTAGAACCATGAATCGTCCCGGGCCAGGGCGGTGCTGTAGGCCGACTCGGCCTGGGCGTGGCGGTCGGAGGAGGCCAGCGCGTCACCCTTGAGGGCATGGAACAGGGCTTCGCCGTCCTCCATGGCCAGGGCTTCCTCGGCCTTGGCCAGGGCCTTGTCGTAGTCGCCCTGGGCCAGCGCCAGGCGCCCCTCGTCGTGAGCCTTGTAGGCAGGCTCCAGTTCGGTAATGCGCGCAATGGCCTGCTGGTAGCGGTCGCGCCCGACCTCGCCGCCGGCGCCGAGCCCGGCCAGCGTGCGACGGTTGTTTTCAACCCGTTCGCGCGAGGGTGGGTGAGAGGCAAAAAGACCGGCCATGAAGCCGGGGTCGCGGCCTTCGGACAGCCGCAGGAAAGATTCCATGAGATCGACCGCACCCTGCGGGTCGTAGCCGGCCCGGTCCATGTAGATCATGCCGTAGTAGTCGGCCTCGCGCTCTGCATCACGCGAATAGCGCTGGGTGATGAGCTGGGCGCCAAGCATGCCGCCGAGGATGGCGACGGTGGCATAGTCCTCGCGCTCGGTGGCCACGCCGACGGCGATGCCGCCGAGGATGACGGCGCCCTGCGTCAGTACGGCGCGTGATTGTGCCCGTGCACTGTGACGGGCAGCGGCATGGACGACTTCGTGGCCAAGCACGGCTGCCAGCTCGGCTTCCGAGCCCATCTCGGTCAGCAGGCCGCGGTTTATCGAGACCTTGCCGCCGGGCAGCGCCCAGGCATTGGGCACGGAACTGTTGATGACCTCGAATTCGTAAGGCAGTTCGCGATCGGATTCGGCGGCCACACGCTGCCCGACCTGCTTGACATAGGCGACCAGGCCCGGATCCAGCACAAAATCGCCACCCTGGGACTGACGCAGGGGGGCGTAGTACTGTTCACCGGTTTGCAGCTCCCAGCGCTCGTCGACCAGACTGAGTTCGCGCTCGCCGGTGACCGGGTTGACCGCGCAACCGACAACAAAGAAGAGGGCGACAACAACGGCGGAAAGTCTCATGGTCGTGCCTCGGTGGGGGACTGGCTAGATTATAGACCGTGGTGTCAGCAACTCGTGTCGCCAAGGTCAATCGACGTGTCGAGCAAACGTACGTCGAGCTCGTCGCGGCCTTTTCGGGTCTGCAGGATACGCAGTGGCATCCAGTGGAAGTTTTCGGAGTGCCATGAGGTGTTGGTGCGCACCGAGTCCGGACGCTGGACCCGCTCCAGATAAAGGGTCTCGAAGCAACCGGCCGGGATCTCGAGACGATCTTCGCCGCCGTAGACGAAGCTTTCGTCGTCGAACTCGTCTTCGTCGAGCAGGCGGAAGTGGTGATCGCCAGTGCGATTCTCCGGGTCGTGCAGGTCCGCGGCCAGTTGCAGCCGCAGGCTCAAGGGATCGACCATGTCCGGCTCGATGTCGTGGACGAAATCGCCTTCGGAGCTGTGGGTGTGGGCGACGCCCTCGTCCCAGTCGATGCGGTGCTGCCAGAATTCCGTGCCTCTGGGCGTGCGCAGGACCTGGTGGTAGGTGAGCATCAGAATGCGGTTGTTGCGCCAGACGAAATTCGCGGATTCCTCGCCGGACAGTCGCAGCAGGCGGGCCAGCCGGTGTGTGGCCTTGGTTTCGGTGCTGTAGTACCAGACCCCGGTGTCACGCTGGCTGAGGGATACGTGAATCTCGCCGATCTTCGTGCCGCGCCGCAGGACTTCGTAAGTGGCTGTATGCGGCGGCAGGGGGGCTTGACCGTTGGATGCGGCCTCAGCGGCCACCGGGCTCGACCAGGCGGCCATGATCATCCAGATCGCGACCAAGCCGAAGGGGAGTGGCAAGCGTATGGTCATCAATGCAAATGTCCTCATCGCGCAATTCGACACGGTGATTGATTAAAAGTGCCAGTGTTGCCGGATAGAGACGGTGCTCCAGTGGCAGCAGCCGGTCGGCCAGTGTATCGGGTGTGTCGTGTTGTGCAACCGGCATTTGGACCTGGGCAATCACCGGGCCGGCATCGAGCGCCGGGGTGACGAAGTGTACGCTGGCGCCGTGCTCGTCCTCGCCGGCCTCGAGCACTCGGCGGTGGGTGTGCAGTCCGCGGTGGCGCGGCAGCAGTGAAGGGTGAATGTTGATCATGCGGCCATGATAGTGACGAACGAAATCGGCACCCAGTACACGCATGAAGCCGGCCAGCACCACCCAGTTGGGCGAGAAGCCGTTGATAGCGGTCATCAGTGCCCGTTCGAAGTCGGTGCGGTGGGCAAAATGCCGCGGTTCGATGCAGAGCGTGTCGATGCCTTGTTCCGTGGCCAGTTCCAGTGCGCCGGCGTTGGCGCGGTCACTGATTACGGCGCAGGTGGTGGCTGCCAGGCGCCGTTGCTCGATGGCGTCCTGTATGGCCTGGAAGTTGCTGCCGCGGCCAGAGGCCATGATGACCAGGCGCGGGTATTCAGACAAAACGGACCCGCTCCTCGCCCTCGCGGCGAATGATTCGCCCGATGATCGGCGCCGCTTCGTCCAGGCTCTCGGCAATCGATGCCGCCTGCGATGCAGGCACGACCAGCACGAATCCGATACCCATGTTGAACGTGCGGCGCATCTCGGCCGATTCGATGTTGCCGGCCTCGGCCAGCCACTGGAAGACCGGTGACGGGGTCCACGCGTTGCTGTCGAGTTCCAGGGCGAAATGCTCGGGAATCACGCGCACGATGTTCTCGGTTAGCCCGCCGCCGGTGATATGGGCCATGCCGCGAATGTCGAAGTGTCCGACCAGGTCAAGCACGGGGCGCACGTAGATGCGGGTGGGTGCCAGCAATGCCTCGCCCAGCGGCTGTCCGGCGAGGTCCTGGTCAAGTGACGCGCCACTGACCTCGATGACCTTGCGTATCAGTGAATAGCCGTTGCTGTGAGGGCCCGAAGAAGACAGGCCGAGGACGACGCAGTCCTCGTCGATGCCCGATCCGTCGATCAGCGCGGCGCGCTCGACCGCGCCGACGGTGAATCCGGCCAGGTCGTATTCGCCCGGACCGTACATGCCCGGCATCTCGGCGGTCTCGCCGCCGATCAGGGCGCAGTTGGCCTGGCGGCAGCCTTCGGCAATCCCGGCAACCACGTCGGCGGCTGCGTCCACCTCGAGCTTGCCGCAGGCGAAGTAATCGAGAAAGAACAGCGGTTCGGCACCGCACACCAGGATGTCGTTAACACACATCGCCACCAGGTCGATGCCGATGGTGTCGTGCCGCTCCATTTCCCGTGCCAGCAGCAGCTTGGTCCCGACGCCGTCGGTCCCCGAGACCAGCACGGGGTCTTCAAAGCGTTCACCGAGATGGAACAGCCCGCCGAAACCACCCAGTCCGCCGAGGACCTCGGGTCGGGAGGCCCGGGCCACCAGCGGCTTGATGCGGTCGACCAGCGCGTTGCCGGCATCGATATCGACTCCGGCGTCGCGGTAACTGAGGCCGGGAGACTTGGAATCGGACATGTTCTGGAGGGTTCGGTTGGCTTGGTGGGATTTTAATGGATTGGGAGCGTTGACGCTCGGGCGGTTCATGGCCGCGGCCGAACTCTGTTGACGAAAGGGCCTTGCCTTTTTGTCGTGCGAGACCCCCGATAATCGCTGGCGCGATTTCCTGGGCGACGGGGTAGGGGGTGAGGGCGCAGGTTGGGGTGCCTACCCGTCGTCCTGGCCGGAGCGCAGCGGAGAGCCGGGATCTCGCACGTTTCTGTTGTGCACGGCATCGATCAGTTGGCGCTGTTATGGGTCGTATTGGTGGTTGAGGTGCGAGGCCCCGGATATCGCCTGCGGCGATTCCGGGGCGACGGGTATGGTGGTTTGCCGCCCGCCAGGGCGGTGAGAGGCGACCGACCAACGGTCTGCGAGCCGCCAGGCGAGTAGACGATAGGTCAGCGTGTTGGTCGGTTGCGGTTTGCTGCCCTCAGGGGCGGCAAGAAGCGACCGACCAACGGTCTGCGAGCCGCGAGGCGAGTAGACGATAGGTTGAAGTGTTGGCTGGTTGCGGTTTGCCGCCCGAAGGGCG
>SL_3KL_010_SEDDRAFT_10004345_pt1 | contig 12801 bp, 8 predicted proteins | sample SodLakKL_010_SED_2_FD_10381 | JGI IMG/M metagenome (IMG submission 10381)
CATAGATAGCAACTTCAACCAGCCATCGATAGGCGCTCCTGTCACGAAAACGTGTAGCGTATGCAAATCCGGTAATGGTCTCATCGTCCTCCGATACGATGAAGGGATACTCTGCTGAAATCGATTCAATTCTTCTTTGAAACTTGCTCGCTGAAGGAACTATCTCTTCGAATGTTATTGTGGTTTTTAAAATGTAATGCCGGTAAATATTTAAAATCTGGTTAGTATCATGTACGGTAACAGGACGAATATTCATCAGTTATTCTGCCCCGGATAATTTTGAATACCATCACTTCTTTTCACATTAAAAAAATCCCGAATCAATCCCCCGCATTCAGCGTCGCGCACCCCGCCAATTGTGTGTACCCGGTGATTGAGCCGTGCATCTTCGGTAATAGTATATAATGTCCCACAAGCACCGGCTTTCGGATCATACGCACCGAATACAAGTGTCGGAATTTTTGCAAGCACTATTGCACCGGCACACATTGCACACGGTTCGAGTGTTACATATAAAGTACATTTTTCAAGAAATTTCGATTGCAACTGTGCCGCAGCAGCTGTAATGGCTATTATCTCCGCGTGGGCTGTCGGATCCTTCAAGGTCTCAATCTGATTGTAACCTTTGCCGATTATTTTGTTATCGCGGACAATAATACAGCCGACGGGAACTTCCTTCTGATCGTATGCCCGCCCGGCTTCTTTAATTGCATATTTCATCCAGTTTTCATGTGTTGTCATAGGATATAAGGTAATAAGTTTTCATATAATAATAAACAGAGTTGAATATTTGTCATCTTTTTAAGATACTTGTATTTATCACATCTATCGTGCACACTCACAACCGAAGGGATTTCGCATGCATAAAATATACATCGCTATTCTTATATTTGCTGCTATTACTTCTCAAGTACACACCCAAAATCTACCGCTCATCGAGCGATCTGTTAAACAACATATTCTGCAGGAAATTTCAGGCGATGCATCGTATGAACATATCAGGTTTATGACACAGTTTCACCGTCCCGGCGGCGGTACCGACGGCTTATGGGAGGTGGCGGAGTATGTTGCTGAAAAAGCCAGTACATTCGGACTCGAGGATGTGCAAATTATTAAACAGGATTATCAACGACCTCCATGGAATTCAAACTTTGCAGAACTTCGTCTTGTGAATGATAACTCATCAAAACGGATAGCAAGTACTTTGCAATCACAACTGCACCTTGCCGACTACAGCCGTGCCGTCGATGTAGAAACAGAATTGGTATACATAGGTACAGGTACAAATGATACAAATTATGAAGAAATAAATGTAGAAGGAAAGATTGTGGTTACCCATGGCCCGATCGGTGTGGTGATGCGTGAAGCTGTCTGGGAGCGCGGTGCCGCTGGTTTGATATGGTTCCCCGATCCGGAAGGAAGAACCGGCTTCGGAGATCACAATATTTCACATCCCGATCAGATACGCTGGATGCGTGTGCCAATCGAAGGACCGGACGGCGAGCAGGGTACATTTGCATTTGTGCTCTCCCTGCGTCAGGGTTTGGACCTGCTGCGAACCATGCGCAATTCGGAAGAACCGCTTACGGCACACACGTACATTGATGCGTCGTTCGATTCACAACAAGGAGAGGAACCCTGGCAGGTAATGGTAGAAGCCCGTATCAACGGCACCGAGCCCGGACTGGAACAGGATATAATTATAACCGCACATATCCAGGAGGAGAAATTCTCCGCCAATGATAACGCCAGTGGATCGGCAAATATACTTGAGATTGCTCGCACTCTTACCAAGCTCATTGATGAAGGAAAAATCGAACGTCCGCGAAGAACAATACGATTCTGGTGGGTGCGGGAGTTTACGAGTCAGCGTCAATATTTTGCTGATAATCCGGATGCACACAAACGAATGTGGGTAAACATCAATCAGGATATGGTTGGTGCGAACCAGGCACAGGACGTGATGCGTGTCCAGAACATCACCCGTTTGCCGGCAAGCCGGTTTCACTTTTTCAATGATGTGGTCGAAGCTGTCATCGAATACGTAATAGAAATTAATAACACAGAACTTGCAATGATACAGGCGGGTACAGAGTATACGCCTATTCTGTCTCATCTCGGTACACGGCATCGGTATAATGCTAAAATGATTTATTATCATGGCAACACCGATCATGTAACATTTAACGAAACACCGATAGGAGTTCCGGGTATTACCTTCACAAATTGGCCGGACAATTATATCCACACAAGCGATGACGATCTCTGGAACATCGACCGGACACAACTTCAGCGAAACGCAGTTGCCGGAGCGCTGATTACGTATAGCATGGCATCGGCTGATCGTGAATCTTTCCGGATACTTGCCGCAGAGACTATGGGCAGAGGTGCCTCGCGCATGGCAAAGAACAAACATCTGGCACTGCAGTGGCTGAGTTCTGCGGACGATATTACCGAGGCATATCACAAAGCCGTTAACCAGATCACCTATGCCGCCAACCGTGAGCAAAAAGCGATCAAATCATTAGCTACAATTTACACAGACCTGGATGATGAAATTGCATTGCTATCCGAACAACTGGACACAAGAAAAAATAATGCAATCGATGAACTCGATGCTCACTACACACGGATCTCCGGTGAAGAGACGATACCTGAATATGTTCCTTCTGAAGTCGTAGAACAATTAGCGCAGATGACCCTCCGTGTAACCGGTACACCGGAAGATTTTCTGACTGAACGCAGATCAGTATCGACGGTTTCGGGACTGCACAACATTATGGCGTTTGAAATATTAAACTTAATAGATGGCGAACGAAACGGTCTTGAGATCTACCGCTACGTTGCCGGACAGGCAAAAGAGGCCGGTAAATATTATTACGGAGAAGTGACGCCCGAATTAGTATTGGAGTATCTGAAGAAAGTTAATGAAAGTGAGCTGGCTGAGAATATATAAAATAAACGATGTATGATCTAACTCTGACAAGTTAGATGAGTCACTAATTGCACGTCTGCTCCACTGTACGGAGTGCCGACTCAATATATATAATTAAAATTTTCAGCCATCGAAAATGCCCCGCATAAAAGAATCTCAGAACTTTATGACGTTATTTTTATCTTACTGGATAAGTTTTTCAACCTCTTTTTCAAAGTGTTTTTTTATATCTACCAGCGTGACGGTATATTTGGGTTGCAAATGATCTATAGTTTCATCCTCGATATCTTCTATGTAAGTAAGTTGCATCCCGAATATCTTTATTGTCATACCGGGGATATACTTTAGTCCGAAATCCAGAATATCCTGTATACTATATTTTTCTTTATTCAGTACATACAAATCATAATAATCTCTATATTTCGCGCGCAGCGATAGAGTGTTTATTTTCATTGCACAAAGTAATGGTAAGCGTGCGATGTATATATTTTTATATACTTTATCTCTCTCGATTCTTAAAAGATCCCAATCATTTGCAAATAATGTAACTTTGATATCGTCAATAAATAGATCTAAATATGAATTAGTTCTATTTGCGATCACTGTATTTCTGGTTTTTGCTGTTGAATCTATAAAGGTTTGGGTTCCGGTAGGAAGTGATTCGTTCCACGTAAAGAAATCAAGATCCTCGGACATACGATGTTGAAGATAATATCCAATAGCGCTGCCGCCGACAAAAGTAAAATTTGCAAAGAAAGGATTTGCAGCTAATTCATTAAACAGGTGATATGCATTATCTGTTAGAAATTTCATCCAATTTATCTTTTCTCGTTTTGCTATGCTTACTCATGTATTTCTTTATTTCTTCTTCATCTAAAGAGATTTTGAAAATAAATTTTGCTAAAAAATGATTCAATTTATTCATACGCCCATCGGGAATCAGTTTTTGTTCCCACACGCGCTTACAGGTTTCCTTGCCGTACGTATCGATAACAGCTTTAATTTCATCCAAGTCTGCATAACGTAATGTGTGTTCAATAATTACGTTTTCATTTTTCGGTATCTTACTATAAGCGGGATATAGTGATTTCTTATTCATTACCCTCAACCTGTTTCACGTATTTTTTTTGAACAATTATTTCACTGCCCGATGAGGGATGTTCTACTTTCCCACAAAAAAACCCGCTGTTTATACTGCGGGTTTTTTCAATGGTACGCCCGTAGGGATTCGAACCCCAAACCCTCAGATCCGAAGTCTGATGCTCTATCCAATTGAGCTACGGGCGCTTGTTTTTAATGTTTATTAAATATAATAATATTGCGCTAATATATCAATCTGGTTTAGGGACAACATACATTGAACGCAGACGGAATTCTCTCGTTATACGCACCAATGCGGGGATAAACACTAAGGCAATTATTATTTCCGAAATACCCGCAAATGCAAAGCTCGCACCGAAACCGTATGTATCAGCAATCAATCCGCCGGCAAACGGTCCCACCACAAATCCGAGCGATCCGAAAAAATTAAAACCTCCCATTGCAACTCCCCGTTTATCTTCGGGAGCTATATCACCTGTTAGTGCTGCCGATGGTGAAAACATAAATGCACCCGACATTCCTCCGATTATCATTACATACCACAGGGCACTTATATCGAGAAAACCTACTCCGATAATGCTGATCCCGTATATGATTGATCCGGCAATGATCGGTCCGGCACGTCCGACACGTTCGGAAATCCTGCCACCCGGATATTGCAATAATGCAAACGGTAATAAAAATGCAAACATCAACAATCCAATGGTAGCCGGATCTGCATCGTGTACCGTGCCCAGATAAAGCGGGAAAACACTGACAAAAAAACCGACGGTAAACCTATCAACGAATGAAAAGGCAAACGGAACAATCAACCGCCGCTCGGTAAGCAGTAAGCGTAATGCATTACGAACCGATACAGCACGCGACATTGACTCGACATCACGGAGAAAGTAATAAGCGATAATTCCGGCTATTAATAGAAGTGTCGAACCGGCGTAAAACGGGTACATCGGATCAATAGAACCGAGCCGTCCACCTATGGGTGAACCAAATGCATTACCCAGCGCAAAACTCATAGCTACGATGCCGATCCCCTCACCGATACGAACGGTACGGGCGCGGTCGAGAGCACTTGTCATAATGAGCGAAAATGCCATAATTGAAAACGCACCTTCGATAAACCGCATACTTAATAAAACACCAAGTGAATCGACACGGGTTATTAAAAACATCATCGCAGAATTACCGAGTAATCCGGCAATAATAAAAGGACGGCGTGTTCCCGCTTTATCAGATAACGCTCCCCATACTATTGCAAAAATCACATAGGCAAGCAGGTTAACGGAGACAAACAAACTCGCCTGTGTCATGGTTGTATCGAACCGGTCGACCACAAACGGACGCAGTACCGGATACACCATGCTGACACTCAACATCAACAGGAAGGTAAGTAATCCAAGAATTGAAATATTTTTCATGCAACCGTGAGCGATATTTTTAAAGTCTTCAGTATAGAGTTTTCAGTTTCCAGTTTGTTTATATAGAATACTGTGTCTTAAATTACCAGCAAAACAATACCATGAGTGCAAACTGGAAACTGAAAACCGGTAACTGAAAACCGGAAGTTATTCAAGTATCTTTTTAATTTCCTCTTTAATATCCTCAAGATGATATCGTGTTGCCCGATCGGCAGCATGTTGAATCGCACGATCGACAGCACGTTTAACATCGTTGATTGAGCCCCGCAAATAAGCCCGCGCTTCACCGTCAACCGGTATAGCATCGTCGGTCAATTTGCTCTTTATTATATCAACATAATTGCGCTGTATATTTCTTCGATAGATGTCTATTACAACCGGTCGTTGATCAAGCTCACTCCAGACTCCCTGACGAAGATCGCCCATCATTTCGTCCAGTGTATACACATCATCCGGGTTATTATTGATCACTTCATTTTCTGACAGCCGCTTCATCCGGTGATCATCAAGTAATTGAGTAAGCAATTGCCGTTGTCCGCTAATAATTCGATCAACCGATCCCATTGATTCTATTCGTCGGAGAACTTCCGGCTCGATAAGATACTCCGGTGTGGACAATCCCTCCTCGATTATATATGCCATCGCTTCGCGTTGTCGTTCCGCCGGTACGGGTGTATGCACCACTCCTTCCTGTCCGTGAACCTTTCTTTCACCATACACGCCCCCAATCCAGGTAACAACATGCCCGAGCAGTCGTCCGCGGTGTTGAAGCACCACACCGTACAGTTCATCGAGTGTTGAATAATTATCCAAAGATGAACCAGAAGCATCGATTATAAAATCCATAATTCTTTTTATGTTTTCGATGCCGTATTGTGTAGCACGAACGTGATCATTACTCAATGCTTCACGCTGCTGGGTTGGATCTATGGTAGAAAGGTGCCCGAACAACAACATCGGATTATCCTCCTGCCGGCGAACTATCGTTTCGAGAAACGGGCGCTCTGCATCCGGTGTCGAAGCTTCGGGAATTGGCTTATATCCCCATTCAATGGCAAATTCATCATACATAGATACTTTCGGAAACATATAGGCATCGTCGCCCGGTTGGGCGATGTAGTTCATACGGGCGTAATCCATAATAGATGGAGTTGTTCCGTATTTGTGTGTCCATGTCGAACTGCGCAGACTGTCGGGTGGCACTGTTCCGCTTGATTTCATATTATGGGGAAATCCAAGTGTGTGTCCAACCTCGTGCGCAACAACATACTGGATTAACCTGCCCATCAATGAATCGGGAAATTCAGGCGCCCGTGTCCGTTCGTCGACGCCGGCTCCCTGTGCAAAGTACCAATTACGTAAAAGGTTCATCACGTTATGATGCATCTGAATCGATGAAGTCAGTATTTCACCGCTACGCGGATCGTGCACGTGCGGTCCCATTGCATTTTGTACCGTTGACGGGAACCAGCGCACCGTTGGATATCGTGCATCTTCAGGATGCCAATCCGGATCTTCTTCGGGTGTTGGTGCGGTTTTTGCAATAATAGCATTTTTAAATCCGGCTTTTTCAAAGGCATCCTGCCATTCTTCTATACCGCGTTCAACCCACAGCACCCATTCTTCCGGCGTTGCCGGATCGACATAAAATGTTATCGGTTTTTTGGGCTCCGATACTTCTTCATCGGGATCTTTTTTCTCAAGACGCCAGCGGGTAATATACCGGCGCTCCTCCGCACGCTGTGCCTCCAGTCCAAAATCTACCTGACGAACTGAAAAGAATCCGACGCGATCATCGTGCAGTCTCGACATCATTGGTTTTTCAGGTAAACGGATCATACTATGATGATACATAACCGAGATGGTACGGAGGTTTTGTGTGTCGCCCGGTACATTCTCAGCATCCATAGTGAGTATGGTGCGCACTTCCACGTTATCGGGAAATGACAATACTCTATCAATGAAACTTCGCTCCGAATCTATACGTCGTGCGCGGAAACGTTGCCGCACTGCAAATTCAGGAACATCGGTTGTATATAACCGGCTAACATCAATGACGACATTATTTGTGTCCTTGCTTATAGTTTCAATATTAAACGAAGCTATGATCGGTTCAAAACTCGCTGCCCGGACCGCACGATAGATTGCGCGGCTTGTATCTGCCGTTATCTCATGCGTTACACGTCTGAGTAAAACACGATTATCACGGCGTTCCCATCTGACAACCTGATTATTTACACGCTGACCGCTCCACCCTGTCCCGGTCTGTGCTTTTGCAAGCCGTGTTACGATAAGGAGCTCTTTACCGAGTTCTTCTTCGGGAATTTCATAAAATAATTTATCTTTTACCTGGTGGGTAATAAATAAACCGGTATCACTGACCGCTTCAGCGGTAATGACCTCATCATAAGGTTTTAAATCGTTTTGTTCTTCGCGTACCTGCTCCGGTTCTCCGACTTCAACGATCGCTTCCACCTCATTATTTTCAGGTTCGTCAATTTGCGGAACCTCAGCAGATCTGAAAATCGCACATCCTGAAAGAAGTATTGATACCATCAATACCATTACATATTTATATTGCATTATATTTTACCTCCATATGGTCACTCATAATAAAATGCGAATAGTACGTGACTATTCGCATTTGCTGTACATTACCTTATAAATATTTGACGAATAAAAATTACCGAAGTTTCACGCATCACGATTTTAACAGTGAGCGTAAAACATATTGTAATATTCCGCCGTGTTTGTAATAATCGAGTTCGTTCAGGGTATCGATGCGTGCAATTACCGAGAATTCCTGAGTTTTGCCGTCACCTTTTTTCGCCTGTACCTTTAATTCCTTACCGGTTTCAAGTCCGTCAGCGATACCCGAGATGGTAAACGTTTCAGTGCCGTCAAGTCCAAGCGATTCTCTGTTTTCACCCTCTTGAAATTGCAGCGGTAGTACACCCATACCTATCAAATTGCTGCGATGAATCCGCTCAAAACTCTCTGCAATTACAGCACGGATGCCGAGCAGACGAGTTCCCTTTGCAGCCCAGTCACGGGACGAACCGGAACCATATTCTTTCCCTGCAAGGACAACAAGCGTTGTATTTTCTTCAGCATATTTCATCGCCGCTTCGTATATAGTCATTTGTTCTTTTTCGGGGAATTTAGTCGTCCATCCACCTTCGGTACCGGGTGCAAGCAAGTTTCGTAAACGAATGTTACCGAACGTACCTCTGATCATCACTTCATGGTTTCCGCGACGCGATCCGAAAGAGTTAAAATCTTTTGGTTCTACTCCTTTGGATATTAGATATTGACCGGCGGGACTGTCAACCGGTATTGCACCCGCAGGAGATATATGATCCGTTGTCACGCTATCGCTAAGCATTGCAATTACTCGTGCATCTTTTATATCTGTAAGCGATTCCGGTTCCTCGGGCATATCCTCGAAGAATGGCGCTTCGCGAACATATGTTGATTCTTCTTCCCATGCAAAACTATCACCTTCAGGTGTCGGCAACGTTTTCCAGGTTTCATCTCCTTCAAATACGTTTGCATACTGTTTGCGGAACATCTCCGACTTTACACAGGAATTAATCATATCCTTTACTTCCTGAGGTGTCGGCCATAGATCTTTGAAATAAACGGGTTCGCCGTTACGGTCGCGACCTATCGGTTCTTTTTCAAAGTCAATGTCCATTCTGCCGGCAAGAGCATAGGCCACAACAAGCGGCGGCGATGCGAGGTAATTTGCCCGAACGAGGGGGTTAATACGTCCCTCAAAGTTTCTGTTACCCGATAACACCGAAGCAACCACAAGGTCGCCTTCTTTTACTGCATTGGCGACCGGATCCGGTAAAGGACCGCTGTTGCCGATACATGTCGTACAACCATATCCGACGAGATGATATCCAAGCGCTTCAAGGTATGGAGTGAGTCCTGACTCCTGTAAATAATCGGTAACAACTTTCGATCCCGGTGCAAGACTCGTTTTTACCCACGGTTTTGTATCGAGTCCGCGTTGTACCGCTTTCTTTGCAAGCAATCCGGCAGCCAGCATCACCGACGGATTTGAGGTATTCGTACAACTTGTTATCGCAGCAATAACAACCGAGCCATGCCCGAGATTATAGTGAACACTGTTTTCGCTGATAGTCACAGTGCGTGAAATGGGACCAAGTTTTTCGGGGTTGGTTATTTCATCCACCGGTTTTTCCGCATTTCCCCCTTCTTCAACCCAGCTATCTATAGTTTCTTTATCGCTATCATTTATTTCCGTTTCAAGCATATCAACAAGGGCCCGGCGGAATGAATTTTTTGATTTGTAAAGCGAGACGCGATCCTGCGGCCGCTTCGGTCCTGCCAGACTCGGTTCAACATCGGCAAGGTCCAATGTAACTAGTTCCGAGAACTCCGGATCAGGTGAATCAGCTGTATGGAACAATCCCTGTTCTTTAGAATACGCTTCGACAAGTTTAATGACCTGTTCATCGCGTCCGGTAAATTCAAGATACTTTAAAGTTTCCTGATCAACGGGGAAAAAGCCGATTGTGGCACCATATTCAGGTGACATATTCCCAATAGTAGCGCGATCCGCCACACTCAGCTTTGATAAACCTGGACCGAAGAACTCAACGAATTTACCGACAACACCTTTCTTCCTGAGAATTTCAGTGACCGTTAAAACAAGATCGGTTGCCGTTGCTCCTTCCTGTAGTTCCCCTTCAAGCTTAAACCCGACCACTTCCGGTATCAACATCGAGACCGGCTGTCCGAGCATAGCCGCTTCCGCTTCAATTCCACCGACCCCCCAGCCGACAACACCAAGTCCGTTCACCATCGGCGTATGCGAATCGGTGCCCACCAGCGTATCGGGATATGCATACCAGCCATCTTTCTCCTCTTTGCTGAAAACCACCTGCGCGAGATATTCAAGATTCACCTGATGCACAATACCTGTGCCGGGCGGCACGACGCGGAAATTCCTGAATGCACGCTGTCCCCACCGCAGAAAGTTATACCGCTCTTTGTTTCGCTCGACTTCAATCTGTGTGTTCAGGAGAAATGCATTCGCCGACGCGAAACGATCGACCTGCACCGAGTGGTCGATCACCAAATCGACAGGCTGCTGTGGGTTGATAACCGAAGGATCCTTCTTCATTCGTGCAACCGCTTCGCGCATCGAGGCAAGATCGACAACGCATGGCACACCGGTAAAATCCTGAAGCAAAACCCGGGCGGGCATATATGCAATTTCCTTATCGGGCTTCGCTTTCGGATCCCAGTTGATTACCGCCTCGATATCTTCCTGCTTGACCCGTTTCCCGTCTTCCTGCCGGATCAGATTTTCAAGAAGAATTTTTAACGAAGTCGGCAATCGTGAGAAATCACCGAGTCCGAGTTTGTCGAGTTTGTCAAATGAGAAAAAGTTATATTCAGTATCACCAACTTTCAGCGTTGACTTTGTCTCATTATGAACTTTGTTCGATTGTGACATTGTATGCTCCTTTATTTATCCGTTTCGAATTCTAAATCACCATAATCCTGTTCCAATATTTTCATTTTTACTGACCAATTTAAACATCACGAACTGTAAACTGAAAACTGAAAACCGGAAACTCCCATCATACCCCTTCTTTCAACTTCTCACTTCTTTCTATCAACTGCAACTGCTCGATCATCTCATCGATCTGACCGTTCATAAACTCCGGTAAATTGTGCATCGTATGTCCGATCCGGTGATCGGTGACACGGTTTTGGGGGAAGTTATAGGTGCGTATTTTATCGCTCCGGTCGCCGCGTTTTACCATTGCTTTCCGCTGGGCTGATGCTTCCTCTTCCTGCTCGGCTTTCTTGAGATCGTATAATTTTGTCCGTAAAAACATCATTGCCTTCAGACGGTTCTGATGCTGCGAACGCTCATCCTGACACTGCACGACAATACCGGTAGGTATGTGCGTGATACGGATTGCGGTTTCGACCTTGTTCACGTTCTGCCCGCCTGCACCACCCGACCGGAACACATCAACGCGCAAATCCTTCTGATCGACATCCACTTCCACATCCTCAGCTTCGGGCATGACAACAACCGATGCAGCCGAGGTATGGACACGACCGCTTGCCTCAGTCTCCGGCACACGCTGTACACGGTGCACACCGCTTTCGAACTTCAAAGTACCGTATACATCATTACCCTTTATAAAGACGATAACTTCCTTGAATCCGCCTTTACCCGTGGGATTTTCATCGACGAGTTCTACCTTCCACCCTTTTCGTTCGGCAAACCGGGTGTACATTCTGAAAAGGTCCGCTGCGAAGAGCGCCGCTTCCTCACCGCCGGTTCCCGCACGAATTTCAAGGATTGCATCCTTCGAATCGTCGGGGTCCTTCGGCATGAGAAGCATTTTCAGCTCCTCTTCAAGTTCTTCTTTTTGTTTATGTAAGCCCTCCAGTTCTTCCTCGGCAAGTGCAATCATCTCTTTATCGGTTTCCGAATTCAACAACTCCTTGTTCGACTCGATATCACTTACCACCCGCTGGTATTTTTTATATACAGCGACGATTGCCTGCAGATCGCTGTGTTCCTTAGACAGTTCCTTATATCGTTGTTGATCGTTCACGATATCGGGTGAACTGAGAAGCTCGGTAACCTCATCAAACCGGTGTTGTATTTGCTTTAATCTATCAAACATAATTCACTGCTTCCTTTGTTTTCTTCTCTTCAGTCTTTTCATCTTCGATTTTCAAAGCAGCCCGCAACGCCGCAAGCGCTACTTCGATCTGGCTTTCGTCCGGCTCACGTGTCGTTATCCGTTGCAGCCACAAACCTGGAGCGGTCAACGCTCTTCCAATAGCAGAACCGCTATGCCGCGCGGTAAGTTTTAATCCCTCATACGAGACACCTGCCACAAGGGGTATCAATGGTATATGCGTAACAATACGAATAAAAAACGTTATCTCACCAAGTGCAAGAATAAGCAGCCAATCGAGTATGGCAAAACAAAGGATCGCAATCAAAGCTACCTGCAGTACAAAGCTCGTTCCGCATCGGGGATGGAACCGGCTTTGTGTTTGAGTGTTTTCGGTCGTCAGGTCGAGTCCTTTCTCAAATGCAAACACCGCCTTGTGTTCTGCACCGTGATACTGGAACAATCGCTGAACATCTTTCAACCGGGATATCAAATACATATAGCCGAGCAGAATCCCGACACGAATACCGCCTGCGACGATATTAAATCCGAATGCATGCTGCTCAACATCGAACAAAGCCGTTGCTGCAAACAACGGTGTAACAAAAAACAATAACAGGGCAATACCGAACGCAACGACAAGCGTCAGTGCCGTTCCCAC
>SL_3KL_010_SEDDRAFT_10004346_pt1 | contig 12801 bp, 8 predicted proteins | sample SodLakKL_010_SED_2_FD_10381 | JGI IMG/M metagenome (IMG submission 10381)
CAGCTGGCGTACGAGCCCGCCGTGATCGAGCTGCGCGAGGCCCGAGCCGCCCTCGACAGTGACACCGAGGCCCGCTCGCTCGTCGAGCGCTACCAGCAGACCCATCTCGAACTCGCCACCAAGCAGCGTGCGGGGGACGTCCTCACCGACGAGCAGATCAGCGTCTTCCAGGGGCTGCAGGCATCGATCCAGAGCCACCCGACCATCCGTCGTCTCGCCGAGGCAGAGCAGGACGCCACGGCCATGCTCACCGCCGTCGCGGCCGAGATCGACGAGCACGCCGGTATCGACTTCACGCGCCTGGCCGCACGCGGCGGCTGCTGAACAGCGCGAGCGGCCCGGAACCGACGGTCAACGGGGCGATCCGCTGTCCGCTCAGCGTCCTCCGTCGACTGCATCCCCGATCGGCACGCAGATGAGCTCACAGCCGACGCTGGCCGTGGGCAACGCCGCGTGGATACGTTCTAGGGCGCGCTCCGTGAGCCGGTAGCTGACCCGCTTCCCCTGACGGAAGGACTCCACGATCCCGGCCTCGCGCAGCACCTTGAGGTGGAAGGACATGCGGCTGGCCGGGACGTCGAGGTCCGACTCGAGATCGCAGTGACATCGGTCACCGCACCCGGCCAAACGGTCAATGATCGCGAGCCGCGTCGGGTCGGCCACCGCCTTCAACAGCTTGAGGCGGTGCACCTTGCCCTCAGCGGAGAACCGGTCCGCTGCGAGGGTGGCTTCCAGGAGCTGATGTTCGATCATGCCCGGAGGATACCGGGCGGTCCCGGAGGACAGCCAGCACGGAGGTTCAGCACCACCGGCCCCTCCCCATTCGGGCCGGGCGTCAACTCAAGGCTGTCCAGCCGCGATGCTCACCCAGTCGATGGCGGACGCCGGTCGAGTTCGACGACGAGGTGGTCGGCACCCTCGATCCCGCGGAGCGGAGCCGTCAGCCCGCGAAGGGTGCTGGCGACCACGGTCTGCGCGAACCCGCGCAGCGGCACCTCACGGTCATCGGCGTACATCGTCGCCCGATCCGGGCCGATCGCTTCCCGCTGTTCGGTGAGCACCTTCGCCACCGCCCGCACGACGTCGTCGGAGAAACGGTCGTCCGCGCCACGGGTGACGTCGAGCAGCACCGGCCCGGCGACCTCCCGCGGCTGACGGCCCTCGACGCAGACCCGCACCTTCGGCCACGGGCTCCGGCTGAACCCCTCCAGGAGCACGACATCGCCGCGCAACCCGGTCAGCAGCTGGGACAGCTGATCGACCGGCTCGCCGGAGCCCACCGAGAGCTGCAGTACCCCGTTGCGCCCGAGGACCACCACCGGATCGGCACCCGCCGCCAGCACCCGTTCGCTGTCGGAGTCGGGGCGGCCCGGTTCGAAACCGTGTGGCGCGTGCTTGATGAAGCCGACCCTGAGCCCCTCGGCCACCAGCGCCGCGACGACCTGCTCACAGAGCAGGGTCTTCCCGCTGTCGGAGTCCCCGACGATGGCGACGATGGGCATCCGTTCCTCCTCCACTCACGGCGCCGGTCGACGCTGGACCAGGCACGGTAGACCGCTGACGTGCCGGTGACCGAGCGCAGCAGCGCCCGGTCACCGAGCACGAAGCGAGGTCAGACCTTCTCGATCTGTACGCGGCTGTCGAGGAACACCGTCCCACCCCCGGCGTTGTCCACCAGCGGCATGTCGTCGAGCACGTCGTCGTTGCGCCGCATGGCGTCGTTGACGTTGAACCCGCGCTTGGCACGCCGAGTGTCGCCGTGGACCTGGTCGCCGTCGACGTTGGATGCGGTCATGTTGTGCAGCACCGGCGAGTACTCGCGGCCACCCGCGACGGCATCGATCGCACCGCCGGTGATCGTCCACTCCCCCACGCCCTGCTGGGTGTGCCCGAAGTGGTGCGTCCCGGCCAGCACGCCGGGCCGCACCCGGGCACTCACCTTCGCCACCCCCTCAGCGGCCCCGCTCCGCGAGGCGATCCGCACCCGGTCGCCCGTGGCGATGCCGTACTCCGCGGCGTCACGCGGGTGGATCTCCACGTAGTTCTCGGGCATCGTCTCGATCGCCCAGTAGTCGTAGGCGGTCCGGGCCTTGGTGCGGGTGGCCAGCCGGAAGGTCACCACGGTGAAGGGGTAGTCCGCGTCGATCTCCGCGAGCTTCCGCCCGACGCCGTCCTCCGGTTCGAGGTAGGTGGCCCCACCCCATCGATCGCGACCGGTCTGGGACTCCTTGGTGGTGCCGAGCCCCTCGTGCCACACCTGCAGCGGCGCCCGGTCGTCCAGCGCCACCCCGATCGTGTGCCGGCCATCCTCGTCCCACGCCGCCTCGGGCGGGTCGAAGTACCCACCTCGGACGAGCACCGCCACGGCCCGCTCCCACTCCTGGTCGGTCATCACGTCCCGGTGCGCAGCGACGGGGAAGGTCGAGACGTACTCGATCTCCTCCGCTGGCGCCGGATCGACGCCTGCGTTGAACGCGAAGTTCGCGACCCCGCGCACCGCGAAGTCCTCCGCCTTGAACAACGGGAACCGCTGCCCGGCGTGGGGGCCGTCGGGGTCACCGGGGATCGCGTCCTCGCCGAAGCCCGGCAACCCGAGCTTCAGCGCCGCATCGATCAGGAAGTTCTCCATCTGCATCGGACGGCCATCATCGATCCGACCCGTCAGAGGCTCGACCGCGGGCTGGCGGATCGCCGAGCCCCACGCGGTGACGGCACCGACCTGCTGACCCATGAACCCGTACTGGCCATCGAGGAACATCACGTCCGGGACGATGTAGTCGGCGTAGATGGAGGTCTCGGAGATGGTGGTGTCCACCGAGATGAACAGCGGGATGCGATCGGGATCGGAGAAGGTCTCCTCGAACCGGATGCCGCCGGGCACGGAGTGGCGCTGGTTGATGAAGTAGTTGATCCAGATCTTGACGTTGTAGGGGTAGCTGGTGTGGGCCGCCGCGATCGCCTCGGTGGTGATCCCGGCATGGGTGAAGGGGAACCAGGGCCTGGTCGATGGGTAGCCGTCGCCGGTCTCCTCGAGCTTGCGCCGGAACTCCGTGGTGTCCTCGTAGGCGATGTCGCTGCGGGCGTCGATGCGCGAGACGTGGGCCCCGCTGACCACGGGTGCGTCCTCGATGGTGGCGAGGTCGTACAGCCCGCCAGCCCAACCGGGACCCCCGGAGTTGCGGACCACGCCGCCCTTCCAGTTCATGTTCCCGATCAGCATGTTCAGGCTGTTGATCGCCAGCCCCGCGTAGATGCCCTGGGAGTGCATCGTCGCACCGCGGTAGCTGGAGGCCGTCGCCTTGCGACCGTGGCTGACGAACATCTCCGCGAAGCGCTCGATGTCGGCCGCGGGGACCTCGCAGAGTTCGGCCCACTCCTCGATGGTGCGGGCGAAGGCCTCGTCGCGCAGCAGCTGCAGGGAGGAGGTGACCGCCACCTCGGTGCCGTCGGCGAGTTCGATCGTCTCCTCGACGTAGAGGTCACCGGCGTCGACATCGAGGTGGGTGGCCAGCTGACCACCACTGCGGACGACGAACTCGTCCCCGCCGAGCCCGACCTCCTCGGCGCGGACGAAGTGGCCCTTGCGCTCGTGGCCCTCCTCGACGATGACGAGGTAGCTCGAGTTGGTCCAGGTCGGCTCACCGTCAGCTTCGGCGGCGGCCCGGGAGGTGTTCTCGAGGTAGCCGACGTCCTCACGGCCGCGGTCGAGGATCCACTGGATCATGCCGAGCACCATGGCGGCGTCGGTGGCCGGCTTGATACCGACCCACTCGTCGGCGTAGTGCCGGCCGTGGGGCACGTAGGGGTCGACGAGCACGAGGTAGCCGTCACCGTCGGCGTGGCGGTTGGCGAGGATGGGCGCGGAGGTGTTGACCGCCGGCTTCCACCCCCCACCGAGGTTCACGCCGAACATCATCATGAACTCGCCGTTGACGATGTCGCCGAAGAGCTGGTTGGTGACCGAGACGTCCTCGACGTAGCGGCCGGTGGTCAGGTAGTTGGCCACGTACCAGTTCATCTGGCACAGGTCGGTGTGGGAGACGTAGTTCGGCGAACCGAAGGCATCCAGGAACCGCTGGATGAAGTTGCTCCGCGGGGTCTGCCCACGGCCGGTGTTCCACACCAGCCCGTAGCTCTTGGGCCCGAGCTCCGGCGCGTCCTCATCGATCGGGGTGTCGTTGTCGTTGACGGCGCGGAGCCCTTCGATGTCGCGGTCCTCGCCGAGGTGGCTGAACAGCTGGCCGCCCTCGACGACGTCCTCGAGGAGCTGGTCCCAGCTGATGACCTCGAACTCCCCCGACCCGCGGGGCCCCGAGCGTTTCAGCGGCAGCCGGATGCGGTAGGGGTCGTAGAGGTACTGGATCCCGGACACGCCCTTCATGCACAGGGTGCCGTTGGTCTTCAGCGAGTCGTCCAGCGAGGTCTCGAAGGCGATCGGCTGGTTCATCGTGGACGCGGGGTGGAAGGGGTTGCCGAACATCTGGCGGACCTTGCCGTCGGCGTCCACCAACGCCCGGGTCCCACACCTCGCGTCACACGACAGGCAGATCGAGTTGACGACCCGATCGGCCGTCGGTCCTGTAGGTGACGGATCCCGGGGGTTGTAGGTCGGTGAGACGAGGTTGCGGATGGTCGCGTACCCACCTGCGGCACCGAGTGCGAGACCGCCAGCCACGCCGAGCATCCGGCGCCGATCCGCGTCCTTGGCCAGCTGCAACTCCTCCGCCGGCAGTGACTCATCGACGTTGGCGGTGTTGTGGATCGCGCCGCGGTAGGGCAGGAACCACAGCAGCCCGAACATGACGGCCGCGAAGAACACGAACAGCGCGATCGTGGCCAGCCAGCCCTCCTCCCCCAGCCACAGGCCGGCGAGCTCGGCCGGCACGACCCCCTCGAGGGTGCGCGACACCTGCTGACCGCCGATGACGAGGTGCCACCGCGCTGCCAGCATCCCGACCAGCCCGAGGGCGCCTGCGCTGGCGGCCAGCCAGAGTCTCGGCAGTCCCTGGCGTCGGGCTGCCAGGGCGAACAGCATCACCACCACCAGGCCCCCGAGCAGCAGCTCGATCCCGATGAAGCTCCAGCCGTAGACCCCGAACAGCACCGCGGAGACGGCTTCCCACGTCTGCGAGCCGGTGTAGGCGGACCAGCCGAGATCCCACACGCGCAGCAGCAGGTAGCCGGCGAAGAAGGTGGCACCGCTGCCCGTCAGCAGCTGCATCATCCGGCCCTGGTCGCGGAGGAAGCCGGTGAGCGCGCCGACCAGTGACAGCCAGGCGTAGCCCGACGCCATCGCCATGAAGAAGAACAGGGGGCCGAGCAGCAGGTTGTTCCAGACGCCACCGGGGACACCGACCAGCGTGGACAGCAGGAAGCCGGAGTAGGCGACGAACCCGATCTCAGCGACGATGCGGGCGATCTCGAGGGTCCGCATCCGACGCTCGGAGATCGGCCGCGGCGGGTTGTCCAGGTCGTAGCCGAAGGACAGGAAGCCGTAGACCTTGCCGAGCCAGTCGCTGCGCACGGAGGCCGACCACGCGAACTCCGCGCGGTGCAGGTACCAGATGTGGAAGGCCGTCAGGACGATCAGCACCGTCATGAAGTAGGCGCCGTAGGGCATCACCGAGCTGAGGTTCGGGAACACCACGACGCGCCACATGCGCAGCGGCTGGAACTCGTTGGCCAGCACCCCGAGTGGGATCGTGACGAAGCAGGCGAGCGCGGTGATGAGCGCGATGCGTCGCAACCGTGCGAGCCCCGGCTCCTCCATCGACCACGGCAGGCGCGGAAGGATGGAGATGATCAGGTTGCCGCTGCCCAGACCCGCGAGGAACAGGTACGCCCACACCGGGCCCTTCCAGTACACGGCTTCGTTGGGCAGGGTCCAGTCCCCGAAGAAGGGCGGGGTCCAGCTGCCGACGGTGAGGATCAGCTCGAGCATCGGACGCGCTCCTCAGCGGTTGAGTTCGCCGGGCAGGCCGACGTAGTGGGTGTTGGGGCCGAACCCGATCTCCGGGCGCATCACCGTGGTCTGGTGCTCAGCGATGTAGCGGGACGGGGCACTGTCGGGGTCGTCGAGGTCGCCGAAGATGCGGCACTGGGACGGGCAGACCTCCACGCACGCGGGTCTGAGACCCTCGTCGACGCGGTGAGCGCAGTAGTTGCACTTGTCCGCGGTGTTGCGCGCGGAGTTGTAGAAGGTCATGCCGTAGGGGCAGCCCTGCATGCAGGCCTGGCAGGCGAGGCAGATCGAGGAGTCGAGCTCGACGATGCCGTCCTCACGCTGGTAGATCGCGCCGGTCGGGCAGGCCTTGAGGCAGCCGGGGTCGTCGCAGTGGTTGCAGAGCTTGGGCAGGAAGTACGGCTGGGCATCCGGGTACTCGCCGAGCACGTGCTCCTCCACCCAGTCCCGGAAGCCTCCGAGCGGCACGTTGTTCTCCGCCTTGCACACGTTGGTGCAGGCGTGGCAGCCGATGCACCGTTCGAGGTCGATGACCATGCCGAGCCGCCCTGGCACGATGACCGGGGCTTCCTCCGCGTAGGCCGCGCTGCCCTTGGGGAGCAGGGGCAGGACCGCGCCGGCCGCAGCCGTGGTCATCGCTCCCTTCAGGAACGAGCGCCGGTCCAGGCCGGTGCCCACGCCCGCGGGCTCGCCCGCATCGGCGCCCCCGCAACACGCTCCCGGGCCACCACCACAGGCGCAGGTCGTCGCACCGTCACCGCAGGTGCCGCCCTCGCCACCGCAGGCGCACTGGCGTGGCGCTGCGTGCAGGGCCGTCGCCGGATCGTGACGGGCGCTGGCGACCCGGCAGTCTGGGCAGACACCCAGCTGGAACCGTGGCTCGTCCGGATCCAGGCCGGCCTCCTCCAGGGTCCAGCGGGCGTGGGCCAGCAGGCGCTGCGGTGCGTACTGCTCGCCACAGGCCCGACAGGCCACGCTCTCGTCGGTGAGCAGGATCCGGCGTTCCATGGCTCCGGCACCGATCGGTACCGCCGGCTCGAGGATGAGGGCATCGTCGGGGCAGGCCGCCACGCAGGCGTTGCAGCCCACGCAGTCGAGGTCGGTGACGGTGAGGCTCGCGACCGAGCCGTCGAGCTGGAGGGTGTCGGTCGGGCAGGCGATAGCGCAGGCACCGCACACCACGCACGCCGACTGGTCCAGGACGATGTGGCCGAAGCCCGTGGCCGCGACGGGCGCGATCGCCTCGTCCCCGAACCGAGGGAGCAGGATCCGCAGCCGTTCGCGGCGATCGTGGGCGGTGGCCAGGCGGAGACGGTCCTCGAGCGTGACCCGCACGGGGAGTCGCGTGAGGCTCCCCATGCGCTCCAGCGCGTGTCGAAGGGGAGCGGCGGAGCCGACGTCCTCGACGAAGGCCACCCGCCGGGGGTCGTCCACCACCGTCCGCGTGACCGTGAGCGGGTCGAGCAGGATCCGCGGCCGGTCGTGGGTACACGCGAGACAACCGACCAGCACCACCCCTCGGACACCAGCACCGAGTGCCGCGAGCAGGACGGTCTCGTCGAGGATCAGCAGCGACGGGAGCACGACGACGGCATCGACTCCCACCTCGCGGGCGACCCGACCCTGCGATGCCTCGCAGGTGATGGCCAGCACCCCGTCACGGACATCTGCGGCTCGGTCGGCCACGAGCGTGACGAGTTCCTCGGCCGGCAGGAAGGGCCGTTCGATCGAGGCCGTGGGGCAGACGCCGCTGCAGGCACCGCAGCGCTGACAGAGGTTGGCGTCGATGCGCATCTCAACGCCGTCAGGCCGGTTGCGGAGCCCGATCGCGCCGTAGGGGCACGTGTCGAGGCAGGCGCGGCAGCCGTCGCTGCCGACCGGTCCGACCGCGCACGTCGCGCTCGTGATGGTGGGGGCGGGGAGCGTGATCGTGGACAAGACGGCTCCGAGGGCGCGCGCAGCACGGGAGGTGGGAGGGGAAGGAGAGCTGACGGCTCCATCCTTCCTACCGCCGTTGGAAGCTCGGCAGGGCCACACGGCCCTGCACGACCACCGACCTTCCCGAGATCGCTGGAATGTTGCTCCAGCGCACATCGCGATCCGACCAGCGCACGTCTCGGTCGCCCGCAAGGAGCCGACCCTGGCCTACCGTGGCGTTCGACCGCCGACGTGGAGGACCAGATGACCGAGCACGTGCCGGAGATCTACGCCGACTACCGGGAGCGGTTCCCGGCGGTGGCGAGCGCCATGGACGGCCTCGGGGCGGCGACCGCCGCCGCGGGGCCACTCGACGAGCGCACCCAGCGGCTGGTCAAGCTGGGGCTGGCGATCGGCTCGCTGGCGGAGGGGGCGGTGCGCTCCAACGCCCGCAAAGCGCTCGACCTCGATGTCCCGCCCGAGGAACTCCACCACGTCGCCATGCTGGCGATCACCACCTGCGGGCTGCCGACCGCGATCGCCGGGCTGCAGTGGATCGAGGAGGTCCTGGCAGCCAGGAAGTAGCGCTGGAGCCAACACAGCTGGGGGCGGCCCGAAGGCCGCCCCCAGCGCGTCGGTGAGCGCCGATCAGAAGATCTCGGCACCAGCCTCGGCCCAAGCGTCGAACCCACCTGGGAACCCGCGGACGTTGTCGTAGCCCAACAGGTGCAGGATCGGCATCGAGAGCGAGGTCCGCCACGCGGTCTGGCAGTACACCACCACGTCGGTGTCGGTCGGGATCTCGTCGGACGCGGCCAGCTCGCGGATCGGGATCGTCAGCGCGTCAGCGACGTAGCCCTCCTCGAAGTTGTCGGGCTGGCGGATGTCCAGGAGCACCGCTCCCGCCTCCTGGGCCTCGAGGGCGTTGTCAGCCCCCGGGAAGGTCAGGTAGCCCTCGGGCAGGGTGGACAGGAACTCATCGACGGCGGCGACGAACTCCGGCTCGACGTCCGGGGCGCCGTAGTCCACGAGCGGCTCGACATCCATCGTGAGCTCGTTCCCGGCGGCCTCCCAACCCGGGGCGCTGGGCGAGAAGCCGAGCACGTTGTCGTAGCCCAGCATGCGCAGCGCGGAGGTGGCCAGACCGGCACGCCACGCCGTGGCGCAGAACACGTACACCGGCTGGTCGGTCGGGACGTTCTGGAGGTTCTGCGCCAGATCACGGAGGTCGATGTTGATCGAGCCGGGGATCGTCCCGTTCTCCTCGACCTCAGCGGCGGTCCTGACATCGAGGAGCACCGGGTCCGAAGCTGCGATCGCCTCCTCGAGGTCCTCCACGGTGCGGATGAACATCCAACCGTCGGGGATGGTCTCGGTGTACTCGGTGACCGCAGCGACGAGGTCGAACTCCTCAGCCGGCTCCTCCTCGACGGCCTCCTCTTCCTCCTCGACCGCTTCCTCCGCGTCCTCCTCGAGATCGAGGGCGAGGGGCTCGTCCTCCGGCTCAGCGGTCTCGCCGTTGTCGCCGTTGCCGCAGGCCGCCAGCACCATCACCAGTGCCAACAGGGCCGCAGTCAGCGACCGCGTGCGGGATGTGCGCATCATGCATCCTCTCAGTGGTTGTCCGCCGGTGGGGCCCACCGGTCGGGGTTGCTCGTCCTTGGTTCACGTGCAGGTCGATGGCAGCGCGCGGCTCGCCCGTCGGGCACCGCGAGCAGCTGGGATCACGGGTTGCCGGGGCCCGACGGCGGGTCCTGCTCGGTCGGCGGCACCTGGGGTTCACGGGCCTTCAGCGCGTCCATCTCCGCGACCCACTTGGCATGCTCGAGTTCCGCGTCGGTGCGTGGGACGTAGCCCGTGTGCATGGCGTTGATGGCCTTGTAGACCACGGTGAAGTAGATGTGGCCGATCAACAGGAGGACGAGGCCCAGCATGGAGACGTTGTGGACGAGTGCTGCCCAGGACAGCTGGACGTCGGTGAGCTGACCGGCCCAGATCCACAGCACCAGCCCGGAGAACACCACCCCGGCCCCGAGGATGATCACGGAGGCGTGGTGCAACTTCTGACCGGCGTTCAGGCGCCCCTGCGGCGGCATGCCCTCGGCGTTGCCGAGGAAGTACTGCCCCATGTGGAGCAGCCAGCGGCGGTCGTCCTTGTCGTAGCTGAAGGAGTCGACGATCAGCTCCTTCGCTCCCTGTCGGTCGACGAGGAGGTACAGGAACGGCACCGCCATGAACCCGACCGCAGCCACGCGGTGGATGATCCGGGACCAGCCGTTGGCCGCCAGGAAGGACAGCGGCTCGAAGATCAGCGGGAGACCGGTCAGGAACAGCACCGTGAAGGAGCTGGCGACCAACAGATGGATGTAGCGCTGACCGGTGCGATAGCGCAGGAGTTGGCCTTCGCGGTCGACACCCTCGACCTCGGCGACGCTCGTCTCGCTCATGACCGCTCCTCATCCTGATCGGCGGCAGCGCTGGCAGCCACCGCCTCGGCCGTCTCGGCCGTCCCGTGCTCGTGCCCGCCATGGAGCTGGTGACGCCGGGCGATGACCGCGGCGACCCCGGCGCCGGCCACGGTCAGGGCGATGGCGCCGACGCCGATCGGCTGGGCGAAGTCCTGCCAGGCCTCGGTGACCGTGGGTATGGCGGGGTCGGCGGGGATCCCCATCGTGTCCGGGTCCTCGGGGATCACGACCATCATCCCGAGGCCGCCGGTCTGGCTCTCCCCGTACACCTGGGCGTTGGGGTACTTCGCACGCATGACGCTCGCACGGCGGTGCGCCTCGGCCGCGATCTCCTCGCGGCGGCCGTAGCGGAGGGCATCGCTCGGGCAGGTCTGCACGCACCAGGGGCTGCCGCCCGCCCGGGTCACGTCACGGCAGCCATCGCACTTGGTCGAGACCCCGTTCACCATCTTGGGCACGTCGTAGGGGCAGGCCTGCACGCAGTACTGGCACCCGATGCACGCATCGGCGTTCATGCGGGTGAGGCCATCCTCCTGGAACAGCGCGCCGGTCGGACACACGTTGACGCAGGCCGCCTCGGTGCAGTGGTAGCAGCGGTGGTTGTCGATCCCGGCCACCACCTCCGGGAAGGTGCCCCGCTCGTGGTCACCGATCGCGATGTAGTTGGTGTCCTCACCGAGTTCGTTCCCGGTGTTGCAGGCCACCACGCACCCGGTGCAGCCGATGCACTGGGTCAGGTCGAGGAGGAACGCTTGTCGCATGTCAGGCCTCCATGAGGCGCACGAAGTTCACGCGTAGCCCCGCCCCGCCACACACCGGGTCGAGCTTGTAGGCGGTCTGGAGCTTGGCGTCGCTGGCACCCTTGCCATCGGCCCGCCTCAGACCTTGCGAGGCGTGGCCCCAGCCGTGGGCCATGAACACCGCGTCGCGGCGGATCCGCTGGGTGGCCTTGACCTTGATGGGGCCGTCGGAGGCGCCGTCCTGGTTCTCGAGCATCACCCGATCACCGTCGGCGACCCCGAGCTCCGCGGCCGCGTCGGCGTTGATCCAGAGTTCGTTCTCCGGGTAGACCTGGTGCAGCGCCGGCGTGTTCTGGGTCTTGGCGAAGGTGTGCGCCGGGTGGCGGCCGTACAGCAGCCGGAAGTAGCCGTCCGGCGGCTCGTCGGTGGGTTCGTACACCGGCAGCGGGTCGAGCCCCGCGTTGGCCAGGCTCTGGGCGTAGAGCTCGATCTTGCCCGATCGGGTCAGGAACGGGCTCGAGCCGTCGAAGTCCTCGAGGAAGGGGCGACCCTCCTGCTTGATGATGCCGTTGTTCGCTCTCAGGTCGTCGATGCTGGAGCCGACGGACCGCAGCCGGGTGTTGAGGTACTCCTCGATGTCGTCCCATCGGAAGAACCCGTCGAGGCCGATGCGGGCGCCCAACTCCTTGGCGATCCACCACCCGGGTTTGGTGTCGTGGAGCGGCTCGACCGCCGGCTCCCGCAGGTGGATGTAGGGCGTCTTGTGCGCCATCGTGAACAGGTCGTCGTACCGCTCGAGGTAGGTGGCCTCCGGCAGCACGATGTCCGCCCACGCGATGTGCTCCATCGGCAGCACGTCGATGGCGACGAACAGCTCGAGGTTGCGCAGCGCTTCCTTGGTCCGCTCGGGGTTGGGGATCGACTGCAGCAGGTTCACGCCGTAGCAGATCAGCCCTTCGATCCGGTACGGGTCACCGGAGATCATCGGCTCGATGAGCTCCTGCATCGCGGTGGGTCCCTGCAGGAACCGCTCCTGGGCGCCGTCGGCCCGCACCTTGCCCGTCGGGCCCGGGGCCAGCTCGCCCGGACCGTCCTCCTCGTCCTCGCTCGGCTCCGCGGCACAGCCACCGGCGCTGCCGGCGACCGCGTAGGGCGGGTGGGGAACGTCACCGATGTAGGGAGTGCGGTTGAAGTACATCCCGCCCTCGCGCCCGTACGCGCCCAGCAGGGCGTTGACGAGGTAGACGGCGCGCATCCGCTGGGTGTCGTTGCCGTACCAGGTCACGTGCCGACCGGGCATGATCACCGCCCGCGGCGCGTGCGCCGCCATGGTGCGGATGGTGTCGCGGATCTGCTCCGCGCTGAGATCGGTGATCTCTGCGGCCCACTCCGGGGTCATCTCCGCCACGTGGGCGGCGAGCTGGTCGAAGCCGGTCGTCCAGCGATCGACGTAGGGCGCGTCGTAGAGCTCCTCGGTGATCAGCACGTGCAGCCACGCCAGCAGGAGCGCGGTGTCGGTGCCGGGCTTGATCGGCAGCCAGTGGTCCGCCTTCGTGGCCGCGCTGGAGAGTCGAGGGTCGACGACGATGATCTTGCCCGCGCGCCCGTGGATGTTCGCGAAGTCCTGCATGACGGTGTTGCGGGCATCCTCACCGATGTGGCTGCCGATCAGGGTGAGGCACTCGAGCTGCTCCCAGTCGAGCGGCTCGTGCCC
>SL_3KL_010_SEDDRAFT_10004347_pt1 | contig 12800 bp, 8 predicted proteins | sample SodLakKL_010_SED_2_FD_10381 | JGI IMG/M metagenome (IMG submission 10381)
TCCGGCTTGAGGCCCTGGGCCACCATGGCCTCCTTGACCGCTTCGAAGTCCTCCGGCGTGGTAATCAGCTCAATGCTGCCGTCTTCATTGTTGACGATATCTTCAGCACCCGCTTCCAGGGCCGCCTCCATGACCTTGTCCTCGCCGGTGCCTGCCGGATAGGCAATCACGCCCTGCTTGGAGAACATATAGGCCACGGAACCGTCTTCACCCAGGTTGCCGCCGTGCTTGGAAAAGGCATGGCGCACTTCGGACACCGTGCGGTTGCGGTTGTCCGTCATGCAATCAACCATGACCGCCACACCGCCCGATGCATAGCCTTCGTAACGGATCTCTTCCAGCGCATCGCCGCCATCTTCACCCGTGCCCTTGGCGATGGCCTTCTCAATCTTGTCCTTCGGCATGTTGCTGGACAGCGCCTTGTCGATAGCAAGACGCAGACGAGGATTGGCGGCAGGATCGCCACCCTCCCTCGACGCCACCGTGATCTCCCGGATCAGTCGCGTGAATATCTTGCCGCGCTTGGCGTCCTGGGCACCCTTGCGGTGCTTGATGTTGGACCACTTGCTATGACCTGCCATGAGAACTCCAGCTGTCTGTCAATGAAACCGTGTTCAGAAATCCAGTCGCAGACCCGCGTGCAGGCCGGACTCCATAGTCACGGCGCCACCACCGAAATCCGGGCGCACCCGGCGATAGCCCACGTAGATGTTGGCCTGGCGCAGAATCTGGTATTCGCCGCGAACCGCCCACTGGGTATAGCGCTCCAGATCACCGCCGGAGACGATGGAGGGGGAGTGATAGAGCTCGCCACCCACGCCCAGACGGTTCATGGTGGGAATGGTGTAACGAAAGTAGCCGCCTACGGCCAGGGCAACTCCGTCCGGACCCGCGGTATCAACGAACAGTATCCGTCCGCCAATGCCGGCATCCAGGGCACTGCCGCCCGGATTGGCATCATCCACCATGTGCAGACCGGCGCTGACCACATCACCGTTGTCCTGCTCATGCAGCCAGGCAAACTGAGTCTGGAGCATCCCGCCTCGGGATTTCCGGGCAAACTTCAGCTCGGCAGCGTCATCACTGAGATTCAGATCCACCGTGACCGCGCGGGTGTCGGTGGCAAACAGACTGAGCGTAGTAAAGATGATGATGATCAATAACCTGGGCATTCCCGCATTCTCCTGTTGAGCGGTTGTCGACGAAGGTCTGACCCCTTTGCGTCAAGGGGGTATGATAACGGTTTTGAAGCCTCAGAACATCGTCGAGACTGGTGGAAACCCGGAATGAAGCAGGAACCAATCCAGGACAAGCGGCAGGCCGACACAAAGAGCGCTCGCCCACCGGCGGATGCGGTCAGGCAGCAGGCCTGGGCACTGATTGAGGCCGCAGGACGGGACAACGAGCGCTCCCGGGGCATCCAGCAGATCCTGGCGGAACTGGACCTGGATCCGGAACTGGAAGTGGCCGGCATCCTGTTCCCGGCCGTGGAAGAAGGCCGGGTCGAGCAGGCAACCGTGGCTCGGCTGTTTTCCGATACTGTTGCAACCCTGGTGGATGACATGACCCGCATGCCCGGCTTCGGTGACATGGGCCATGCCACAGAGGACGAGGCCCTGTCAGTTCAGCAGGCGGAAGCCTTGCGCCAGATGTTGCTGGCCATGGCCCGGGATATACGAGTGGTGGTGCTGCGTCTGGCCGATCAGCTCTTCACCATGCGCCGGCTGCGTCACGGAGACGAAAACGAACGCAGAAAGGCGGCCATTGCCACACGCGAACTCTATGCCCCGCTGGCCAACCGCCTGGGCATCTGGCAACTCAAGTGGGAACTGGAAGACCTGACCCTGCGCTTTCTGGACCCGGACAGCTACCATCGCATTGCCCAGCAACTTCGGGAGACCCGCACGGAGCGGGAAAGCTATATCCGGGATGTGATGAGCCGCATTCGCGAGGAAATGAGCAAGGCGGGAATCCGGGCCGAAGTGCAAGGGCGTCCCAAACATATCTACAGCATCTGGCGAAAGATGCAGCGCAAAGGTGTTTCCTTCGACGATCTCTTCGATGTGCGAGCGGTTCGTATCCAGGTCAATACCCTGCCGGAATGCTATGCGGCCCTGGGCGTGGTCCATGGCCTTTGGCGGCATATTGCCCACGAATTCGACGACTACATCGCCAATCCCAAGGAAAACAATTACCGCTCCCTGCATACGGCCGTCTTCGGGCCCGACGACAAGCCGCTCGAGATCCAGATCCGCACCCGTGAAATGCACCAGCATTCCGAACTGGGGGTTGCCGCCCACTGGCGCTACAAGGAAGGCGGTGGACGTACGGATCCGGCACTGGAAGAACGCATTGCCTGGCTTCGACAGGTGCTCGAACCCAGTGACCCGGAAGAAGGCGCGCAGGACCTGCTCAATCGTTTTCGCAGCGAGGCCTTTGAGGACCGGATTTACACCCTCACACCCGACAACGACATCATTGATCTGCCGGCCCATTCCACGCCAGTGGACTTCGCCTACCATGTACACACGGAAGTGGGCCATCGTTGCCGTGGCGCCAAGGTGAACGGGCGCATCGTCCCCCTGCATCATGCCCTGAGCAATGGCGACCGGGTGGAGATCCTCACCGGCAAGAATTCGCGCCCCAGCCGGGACTGGCTGGCGCCGCAACTGGGCTACACCGTCAGCAACCGGGCTCGCAGCAAGATCCGGCTCTGGTTCCGGCAGCAGAACCAGGATGACAACCGGGAACAGGGCGAGCATGTCCTGGAGCGGGAAATCCGCCGACTGGGCCTGCAAAAGGTGGATAAGGACGGCCTGGCAAGGGACTTGAAGTGTCAGACCGTGGATGAGCTGCTGACGGCCATTGGCCGGGGCGATATCACCGGTGATCAGCTTGGACGACGCCTCAGCCGCCAGATCGAGCAGGGCGAGCTCCAGCCCCATCAGATAAAGACCCGCCCGAAACGGGCGTCTGACGGCGGTGTGCGGGTGCTCGGCATCGGCGAACTGGCCACGACCATGTCCCGCTGCTGCCGTCCGGTGCCCGGCGACCCTGTTCTGGGCTTCATTACCCGGGGGCGCGGTGTTAGCGTGCATCGCCGGGATTGTCGCAATCTGCTCAACCTGGCCGAAGATCAACAGGAACGTCTGATCGAGGTGAGCTGGGATGACAGTCATGCGGAGGGCTATGAAGTCGGCATTACCGTGTCTGCCTGGGACCGCCATGGACTGCTGCGGGATGTGACCACCCTGCTGGGCAATGAAGGCGTCAATATCACCGATGTAAAAACCCGCACCGACGCCAGCCACAATGAGGCCAATATCCATCTGACAGTGGAACTGAAGCACATCGACCAGCTCAGCCAGGTCTTGCAGAAACTAAACCAGCTCCCGAATGTCACTGAAGCGAGGAGAGAGGTGAACGCTTGAATGATATGCAGAAACTGCTGCTGGGAATCGGCGGCCTGCTGATTCTGCTTGCCCTGCTCTGGCCACTGATAGATCGATTTGGGCTGGGCCGGCTGCCGGGTGATATCATCATTGAGCGCGAGAATTTCCGCTTTTACTTCCCCATCACCACCATGATCATCGTCAGCCTGGTCGTGAGCGCCATCATCATGCTGTTCAGGCGATGAGCTTTCCTTCCGCCTCCAGAGAAAACAACGGATTCACAATGACAGACGCTGAAAGCCGGCTTTCTCAACTGCCCACCCGAGACTTGCTTGTCCGCATCGGACTGCCCCTGGTGCCGTTGCTGATAGTGGCCATCATCCTGATCTTCCTGCCACGCTTGCCAGACTATCCCTGGCTGAGCGACCTGCCCCGTCTCAGCCCGGTCCAGGCCAGCTCGCCGGAAAGGCTTCAGGACACTTTCAGCGATCATGCCTATGAATGGCCGCCTTCCGGGCCGGTTCCGCCGCTTTCTGTCAATCGTTTTCCGGAGGGTATGGATGAGCTGGGGAGCGATGAACGAAAATCCCTTTTCTTTCGCACCCTGCTGCCACTGATTCTGTATGAGAATGAACGCATCAGCGCCGAGCGGGCCGGCTTCCTGCGTATTCACGAGCGCCTTGATAATCAAGCCGATGCTGCACTGAGCCCTGATGAGCAAGCACTGGTGGATCAGCTCTGGATGCGGTACCGGATTGACGGCGAACTGCAAGACCGGTCAAGCCGTGAGCGCCTGCTTCGACGCCTGGATGTCATACCCGCCTCTCTGGCACTGGCACAGGCTGCCAATGAAAGCGGCTGGGGCACCTCACGCTTTACCCGTGAAGCGAACAATCTGTTCGGTGAATGGACATGGAACGAGGACATCGGCCTGCTGCCCCAGCGCCGGGTGGAAGGCGCCACCCATTTCATCCGTATCTTCCCGGACCTGCACGGTTCCGTTCGTTCCTACATACACAACCTCAACATCGGCCATGCCTATAGCAGTCTCCGCCAGCTCCGGGCCAGCATGAGGCAACAAGGCGAATCACCCGATGGCCTCCGGCTCGCCGGCGGCCTGGAACGATACTCGGAGCGTGGCGAAGACTATATTCGCGAAGTGCGCTCCATGATCCACCAGAATGAGCTGCAGGATCTGCCGGATGACCTGCGCCTGGATTCCGGGGCCGCACGGCCCCCGCAAGGGGAGAACGACGAGGACGCGGAGCAATAGTGCTACGCGTCTCTCTGTATCCTACTATTTGCGCCCCTTGACCCATTGGAAGCTGTACCAGTGAAACCCACCCCCCTGGGCAGGCACCGTGCAGTTGTACCGGCTTCGGCCCTCCCCCATGGCACGGTCAGCCTTGACCGACAGCACGCGGGGGGATTCGGACACCCAGTTCAGCTCCACACCCCGACCGGAGGCGAAACAGTTGATGCGGTCCAGGGCAATGTCCGTGTCGGCAAATTCCAGCTTCAGTTCCGGCGGGTTCTGCTGATCAATGGCCGTAGGGTCCGCCGGTGAAATGCTCACCACCGGCAAGGGCCGGGCATTCACGCGCAGGCTGAAATCATCCGGGTCACCGTAGGCTTCCGCCATGGCGAATCGTGGCAGCGCCAGGATATCGGAATGATGGCCCACGGGTCCCGAGTGCTGACCAAAAGCCACATACCCCATGTCCTCCACGATGGTCTGCAAGGCCTTGTCGTATTCCCCATAGGGATAGGCATGCAGGGGAGGTGAATCCGGGATGTGTCCGGCCAGCTCCTCCTGCAGGCGGTCTTCCGCCTTCTGAATATCGGCCCGGATGCGCGCCTCCCAGTCGGCCTCACTCTCGCCCGACTGTCTGGCCACCAGATAATCATGGGTGGCCGAATGGTTCGCGAAGGACGCGCGGCTGTTCTCCGCCATCTCCCGCATCTGCTCCCAGCTCATGTAGCCACCACCCCCATCGGAGCCGTCGGAATTGACGAAGACGGTGTAAGGCCAGTCCAATTCCTTCAGCAGGGGATAGGCTTCTTCATAGATGGAGGTGTAGGCATCATCAATGGTGATGACCACGGTTCTGTCCGGAAAGGTCTTGCCTTCCAGCAGGTATTCCACCACCCGCTCCACCGGCCAGATATTAAACTCATTCTCTTCCAAGTATTCCAGGTGATGACGGAACTGCTCCATGCGGATACTGGTGGAGGGGTAGCGATCCTCACCGAAGCGGTGATACATGAGCACCACGGCACCATCCTCCCCGGCCGCCGGCGCCGCTCGCCGCTCAGACTGTCCTGCCCGTGATTGCTGGCGCTCGGCCGCCGCTCCCTCTCCGGCAGCACCCTCGCCGTTCCCACATGCCTGCAAGGTGGTGGCTGCAAACAGCACCAGTACAAGAACAATCAGTCGTGCAATGATACTCATGGTCTACTCCTGCGGGGAAACCCGGAATCCAGTCCCGTATCCTAATCGCTATAGAAATGTATCCCAAGCACTCAATCAGGAACCTTGGTCCGCGAGAGAGCCATAAAAGTTCTTCCTGGCGGTGGGGGGAGCGAGCAACAGCGGCTATGGGGTCCGGTTCTGACAGCCCCGGGGATCTTCCTTGACTTCAAGGGCAGATTCGCCTGGGTCGGTGCGGCTTCACGGAACCGTAATCGACAGGACGTCGATTACGGAGCGTACAGGGATGTATTCACAGCGATTCCGTGAAGCCGCACCGACCCAGGCGACCCCGGTGCTTTCACCACATGTTCGCAACGAAAAAAAAACGGGGCGCTCAAGGCGCCCCGTCTTCATCCTGCTATCTACGCTGCTATCAGCGATTGACGCCGTGCAGCGCCTTCTTGTCCACGGCCAGAGCGGCTTCGTGGATCACCTCGCCCAGGGCCGGGTGGGCATGGATGGTGAGCTGGATGTCTTCCGCACTGGCACGGAACTCCATGGCCAGCACCGCCTCGGCGATCAGCTCGGAGGCCATGGGGCCCACGATGTGCACGCCGAGAATCTCGTCGCTGTCCTTGTGGGCCAGCATCTTCACCATGCCACTGGCCTGATTCATGGCCTGGGCACGCCCATTGGCACCGAAGCCGAAGGTACCCACCTTGTAGGGCACCTTCTCTTCCTTGAGCTGCTCCTCGGTCTTGCCGACCCAGGCCACTTCCGGCGCGGTATAGATAATGGAGGGAATGCAGTCGTGGTTCATCTCGGCCGTCTTGCCGGCAATCAGATCGGCAACCACCACGCCCTCTTCCGAGGCCTTATGGGCCAACATCAAGCCGGGCGCACAGTCACCCACGGCCCAGACATTCTTGGCATCGGTGCGATTCTGCTTGTCGACCTTGATGAAGCCGCGGTCATCGGTTTTCACACCGCAGCCCTTTTCCAGCAGGCCATCGGTATAGGGACGACGGCCAACGGAAATCAGCAGCTTGTCGAAGGTGGCCTCATGCTTGCCGTCCTTGTCTTCGTAGACAATCGTCACATCGTTCTTGCCGGCCTTGGCTTCCACCAGCTTGGCGCCGAGCTTGATCTCCAGCCCCTGTTTCTTGAACTGACGCTGGGCATCCTTCGCGATCTGCTGGTCGGCCATGAACAGAAATTTGTCCTGGGCTTCGATCATGGTGACTTCAGAGCCCAGGCGGCTCCAGACACTGCCCATTTCGAGACCGATCACGCCGGCACCGATCACGCCGAGGCGCTTGGGCACTTCTTCGAATTCCAGGGCATCCCAGGAATCCACGATGCGCTTGCCGTCAAACTTGGCAAAGGGCAGCTCCACCGGGGTGGAACCCGTGGCCAGGATCACATGCTTGGCCTCCAGGGTTTCCTTCTTGCCGCCATCCAGGGGCGTCACTTCCACCTTGTTACCCTTGAGCAGCTTGCCGGTGCCGGCAATGCCTTCCACCTTGTTGGCCTTGAACAGCTGTGCGATACCACCGGTGAACTGCTTGGTAATACCCGCCTTGCGCTTGAGCATGGCGGCCAGGTCCAGTTCCGGCTTGCTCAGCTTGATGCCGTGATCCTTGAACTCATGCCCGGCGCGATGATACAGCTCGGAGGATTCCAGCATGGCCTTGGAAGGGATGCAGCCTGCGTTCAGGCAGGTGCCGCCAAAGGCATGGGAATCATCCCGGTTCTGCCAGTTATCCACACAGGCGGTCTTGAGCCCATTCTGGGCTGCCCGAATCGCGGCCACATAACCACCCGGGCCACCCCCGATGACTACCACATCAAAAGACTTGCTCATGAAAACCCCTTGCAAATTTGTTTGGAAATTGGGCAAACAGCCGGGGCAGTGGTCAAACCACCGCCCCGACCCCTGGCATTAAATCTGGAGCATCAGGCGCGCCGGATCTTCCAGCGCATCCTTGATGGCCACCAGGAACTGAACCGCATCCTTGCCGTCGATGATGCGGTGGTCATAGGTCAGGGCGATATACATCATGGAGCGGGCTTTGATTTCACCGTCCACCACCATGGGGCGATCCTGAATCTTGTGCATGCCAAGAATCGCGCTCTGGGGCGGGTTGATAATCGGCGTGGAAATCAGGGAACCGAAGACGCCGCCATTGGTGATGGTGAAGGTACCACCGGTCATGTCATCAATACCCAGACCACCCTTGCGGGCCTTCTGGGCATAGGCGGTAATATCGCCTTCGATATCCGCAAAGCCCTTCTGATCACAATCCCGCACCACCGGAACCACCAGGCCCTTGTCGCTGGATACGGCGATGCCGATATCCCAGTAGTCGTGGTAAACCACATCCGTGCCTTCCACGGAGGCATTGACGATGGGATGCTTCTTGAGGGCTTCCACCGCGGCCTTCACGAAAAAGGACATGAAGCCAAGACGAACACCGTGTTCCTTCTCGAAGGTTTCCTTGTAACGCTTGCGCAGCGCCATGACCTCGGTGAGGTCCACTTCGTTGAAGGAGGTCAGCATGGCGGCGTTGGACTGGGACTCCACCATGCGCTCGGCAATACGGGCCCGCATGCGGCTCATGGGCACCCGGCGATCTTCGCGGGAACCGCTGACCACACCCGTGCTGGCCGCCGGCTTGCTCTCGGCGGGCTTGCTCGCCTGCTGCTTCTTGCCACCAGCATCAATGTAGGCCATGACATCGGCCTTGGTCAGGCGACCGGACTTGCCGCTGCCCTCGATATCGGCGGGGTCCAGATCATGCTCTTCCACCAGGCGGCGAACCGACGGCGACAAGCGATCAGCGGCAGACTTGTCGTCACCGGCTTCCGCCTTCTCCGCCTTGCCTGACGATGCCTTCTCACTATCGGAACCAGACTTGTCGTCTTCCTGATCATCGCTGGCAGGGGCAGCGCCCTCTTCCACAATGGCAATCAAATCGCCACTGGTCACCGTGCCGTCCTCGATCTTGATTTCCTTCAGGACGCCATCCACCGGCGACGGCACTTCCAGAACAACCTTGTCGGTTTCCAGATCGGCCAGGTTCTCATCGCGCTTGATGGCGTCGCCGGCTTTCTTGTGCCAGGCGACAAGCGTTGCATCGGAAACGGATTCCGGTAACTGGGGTACTTTGACTTCAGTGCTCATGCTTTCTCCGAGGATTTCTTATTGCTGGATTTTTTCCGGGAGGAACCGGCGGCGTCTTTTTTTCCGGCCGACTTCTTTTTGCTCTTCTTCTTGCTGGTGCCGCCGGCAGCCTGTCTGGCGGTTTCAGTAGAGACGGACAAGGCAGACTCGATCACTTCCTGCTGCTGCTTGAGATGCAACTTGAAGTAACCGGCCGCCGTGGATGCGGCGGTTGCACGCCCCACATAACGCAGGCTGTGCTGATCAGTCAGCGGCGCCTGCAGACGATGTCGAATGTTGTACCAGGCACCCTGGTTCTTCGGTTCTTCCTGACACCACACAATCTGCTTCGCATTGGGGTAGCTCTTGATCGCTTCCCGGTAGGCCTTCTGCGGGAAGGGATAGAGCTGCTCGATACGCACGATGGCGACATCATCCAGCTCATCCTTGCGACGGGCTTCCAGCAGATCGTAATAGACCTTGCCGGCACAGAAGACCACCCGGCGCACTTTCTTCGCATCCAGCTTGTCCACTTCCGGAATGATGGTGTGGAAACGCCCTTCACTCAGATCACTGATGGGCGAGGTGGACAGCTTGTGACGCAGCAGACTCTTGGGCGTCAGCACAATCAGGGGCTTGCGGAACTTGCGAACCATCTGGCGACGCAGCATGTGGAACATCTGTGCCGGCGTGGAAGGAACGCAGACCTGCATGTTGTGCTGACCACAGAGCTGCAGATAGCGCTCCAGTCGAGCCGAGGAATGCTCCGGACCCTGACCTTCATAACCATGGGGCAGGAACATCACCAGACCGCAGTAACGACCCCACTTGGCCTCACCCGAACTGATGAACTGATCAATGATGACCTGAGCGCCGTTACCGAAGTCACCGAACTGGGCTTCCCAGATCACCTGAGTGTCCGGGTTGGTGGTGGAGTAGCCGTATTCGAAACCCACCACGCCCTGCTCGGAAAGCAGCGAGTCATAAATGTAAAAGGGCTGCTGATCCTCGGCCAGCTGCTGAAGCGGTACGTAGGGCTCGCAATCGTCCTGATTGAACACCCGCGCATGGCGATGGAAGAAAGTGCCACGCCCGCTGTCCTGACCGGCAATGCGCACACTGTAGCCTTCCGTCAGCAAACTGGCGTGGGCCATGGTCTCGGCAAAGCCCCAGTCCATGAGCAGCTCGCCCTGCCCCATCTTCACCCGATCATCAATGATGCGCTGAACGCGGCTGTGCAGCTTGAACTCGTCAGGGATCCGGGTAATGGCCTCTGCCATCGCCTCCACCCGTTTCTTGTCGATGGTGGTGTCGACATACTCATCCCAGTCATTGAGATTGTAGTCGCTCCAGTCCACCGTGTACTCATTACCGATCAGACCCTGGCTCTTGGGCGCCACCATCTTGCCGGCATCCAGGCGATCGCGGTAATCGTCCAGCATCCGCTGCGGCTCTTCTTCCGTCACCACCCCGGATTCCTGGAGTTTCTCGGCATAAATGGCGCGCACGGTGGGACGTGAACGGATGATGGAATACATCTCCGGCTGAGTAACGGCCGGTTCGTCAGCTTCGTTATGCCCGTGCCGGCGATAGCAGACCAGATCGATCATCACGTCCTTGTGGAAGCGCTGGCGATACTGGAAGGCCAGGCGCGTGGCGAAGATCACCGCCTCCGGGTCATCGGCATTCACGTGGAAGATGGGCATTTCGATCATCTTCGCCACATCGGTGGCGTAAGGCGTGGAACGCGCATCCCGGGGGTTGCTGGTGGTGAAGCCCACCTGATTATTCACCGTGATATGGAGCGTGCCACCGGTGAAGTAGCCGCGGGTCTGGGACATCTGCAGGGTCTCCTGCACGATACCCTGGCCGGCGAAGGAGGCATCGCCATGGATCAGGACCGGCATGACCGTGTCGCCCTTTTCATCACCCCGGCGATCCTGCCGCGCCCGGACCGACCCGGCCACCACCGGATTGACGAATTCCAGGTGAGAGGGGTTGAAGGCCAGGGCCACATGAATATTGCCACCCGGGGTGTGCAGGTCGGAGGAAAAGCCCATGTGGTACTTCACATCCCCTGAACGATCTTCGATGTCATCGTCGTAGATGCCTTCGAATTCGGAGAACAGTTCCTCAGGGCTCTTGCCGAGCACATTGATCAGCAGGTTGATACGACCGCGGTGCGCCATGCCGACGACCATTTCTTCCAGGCCGTCGGAGCCACCCTGCTGAATGAGATCATCCAGCATGGGGATCAGGGACTCGCCGCCTTCCAGGGAAAAGCGCTTTTGCCCCACATACTTTTTGTGCAGATAACGCTCGATCCCTTCCGCGCCGGTGAGCTGGAGTAGCAAGGTCTTCTTTTCCTGGTCGGTCAGGCTGGCACCCACCTGATCCTGTTCAAAGCGTTCCTGCAACCAGCGACGCTCTTCGGGATCACTGACATGCATGTACTCGAAGCCGATGGGGCCGGTGTACATCTTGCGAAGCAGCGCGAGGATATCCCGCAGCTTCATGAAATCCGAGGCAAAGAGACCGGCCGTGCTGAACTCCCGATCCAGGTCGGATTCCGAGAGCCCGTGGAAAGCGAGTTGCAACTCGTCCAGTTCCGGCTTCTCCCGCATACCCAGCGGATCGATATCCGCGATATCCGCGACCCGGTGGCCACGACCGCGATAGGCCTGGATCAGGCGGGCAACCCCGGCCTGCTTTTCCGCCAGGGCCGGATCGAAACCGCCCTGGGAGACCGGCGCAGCCCGGCGAGGCGCCCTGGCACGCTGGGCCATTTCTTCCAGGATCGGACCGTGGCGCACATCCTGGCCGCCGCCCTGTCCATCCTGAAATCCGCGAAAATAATTCCGCCACTCCTCCGGAACCGAGTCCGGATCCTCCAGGTATTTTTCATAAATATCTAGCAAAAACGGTGCATTTGCACCGAAAAGAAGCGAACTTGCGTACTTCTGCTCGAGACTTTCAGTCATCGGTATCCGTCACTGGGTCGCGTACGAGGAAGGATTGCCCCACGACGCCGATGAAGCCGGCGCGAAAGGCGGTGAGGATATTGCAGGCATGGGCGGCGCTTCGGGCTGGGGAAGCCCGTCCACTGTATAGCCGGGAAGCGTAATGCGCCGCATCCTGGGTGCCGCTCCAAAAGTGGGTTCACAACGGCGCAACAGTTTAACGGATTTGACCGACAGAAGGAACCGTCCAGCCGGCAAAAATCCTGTCGGAATCCGTAGTTGCGGAAGGAAAGTGGCTTGGCGAGAAGAATCCGGCGCAATCGCAATCGCTGCCCCCCGTCAGGCAAAAATCGTAATCGCTGTCGTAATCGTAGTCGTAATCGGCTTTTTCAACGGCTTCGAGCGTCAAGCCAAAGGCCGATTACGATTACGACAGCGATTACGATCACGAAAAAATTGGTGCCCCGGGCAGGACTCAACAAATCGTCGGGACAAATGCGTCGGGAACGTATTTGGACTCGCGTTTACGCGAGGCCCCGCGCGGTAAGCGCGGGGTAAGGCTCAGGGAGGAGCCGAACAACGATTTGGCATTTGCGAGCCCCGCTCGCGAACCCGGAGGGCGGCGCACAGGGATGTGCGTCGTGCCACCTGCGACCATAGACAATCCGCAGGTTTGACTCCTGCTTCCACCTAGCCCGAAATTAGCCACCGAGCGAGACGCGGCAAAAGGGGAAATGGTGCCCCGGGCAGGAGTCGAACCTGCGACCTGCCGCTTAGGAGGCGGCTGCTCTATCCTGCTGAGCTACCGGGGCTTGCGGTCTGGCGATGGGGCGGGACCATTCTACGGATTTCTCTTTGTCTGGGCCACTGGC
>SL_3KL_010_SEDDRAFT_10004348_pt1 | contig 12799 bp, 12 predicted proteins | sample SodLakKL_010_SED_2_FD_10381 | JGI IMG/M metagenome (IMG submission 10381)
TTTATTTCAAAGCACTCTCTCAAATCGCTTCCCTTTTGTCGTACAAGTAGGTTTGAAATCCTATGAACGTATCTCGTATGCTCAGAATGTCGCCCAATTCTTTTTTGGCGTCTCCGATGGCGTTGTATTTCAATATTAACAAGTCGCCCAATTTGGTGTCGTCCAATTCGTCAACGCCCTGATTTACATATTGCCTCAAAACAAAGTTTAAAAATTCCTGCTGTTTAGGGTCGTAATCGTTGAAATGGATTTTTGCTCTTTCGGCTCTTTCTTTTCGTTCTACAATGTTTGAGTGAAAGGCGATGTAAGCCAAGACGTCGTACAAATCGCTGTTTTCAGCCTGGAGTATTTTTTGAAATTCCTGTAATTGCTGTTTAGCAAATCCCTTCTCAGTCAACTCTTCCAAAAGTTTCTTTCTGGTGTCGGGCTTGCTCCAAATGGTTCTCAATTCATCCTCGTTTTTAAACAATTTGGGAAGTGCTCCAAAAAGTGAGCGCAAAAATTCTTCTGCTGAAATGGGCTTGCCATCCGGACTCCAAAAGGAAGTGTTTACCATGTGCTGAAACTGGCGCACTTTTCCATCTGCCAATTTTACTTTGGTCAAGCGTTTTGGAGGAATGTCGCAACGACATAAAATGTATCCACAAACCTCACAGGGTTCCGAAGGCGGCTCTTTTGCACAAATGCACGGTCTTTGAAGGCAAACACTACAAGGTGGTTGGTCAGGACCCGGCCCTGGTGGTTCAGGGTCTAATGGTTCGCCATCCCATTCCGGATCTGAAAAGTGATGGTAGGCCTCCACAAAATCGTATATGGTGAAATAATCTTTGTTGTCAAACAGCCTTGTGCCGCGGCCAATAATTTGCTTAAACTCAATCATGGAGTTAACCGGCCGAAGCAAGACAATATTTCTCACTTCGGGTGCATCCACTCCGGTGCTCAATTTTTGGGAGGTGGTGAGGATGGTTGGAATACTTTTCTCGTTGTCTTGAAAATCTCTCAAATGCTGCTCGCCTAATTTTCCGTCGTCGGCAGTTACCCGGTGGCAATAGTTTGGACTTTGGTTTCGCTCAGTGTTTGAATTATTGTGGAATTGATTTATTAAATCCCGAATGGCCAGGGCGTGCAGTTGCGTAGCACAGAAAACCAGCGTCTTATTGTTTTGGTTAATCAGGCTCATAAAAATCTTTACCCGGTATTCTTCGCGATCTTTTATTTCAATAATGCGGTTCATTTCCGCCTCGGTATAGCGTTTGCCTTCTTCAATTTCCCCCTCTAAAACCGTGTCGTCAGAAGTGTACACATACTCGTCGATGGTGGTGCCAATTTGCTTGACTTTGAAAGGGGTTAAAAACCCGTCATTGATGCCTTCTTTTAACGAATATACATACACGGGCTCACCAAAATAGTCGTAGGTGTCTGCGTTAATGGTCCTCTTGGGTGTGGCCGTTAAACCCAACTGAACGGCAGGACTGAAATAATCCATAATGGCTCGCCAACTGCTCTCGTCATTTGAGCCACCACGGTGGCACTCGTCGATGACGATGAAATCGAAAAAGTCCTCAGGGTATTCCCCAAAGTAGGGGGAATTATCCGGGCCTGACAAAACCATTAGCAGACTTCGTTACTCTATTAGAGGTAAAGCCCAAAGGGTGCAGTATACCCAACATTACATCCAAGCCCCCTTTTGCAGCTATATCGTGGAAACTGTATTTCATTTTATTTTCTTGTCCCATGAATTCCGGGTATAAACACCTGGTATTCCGTGGTCTCCTTCTTCAAAGTCAAACGATACGTAACTTATTCCCTTTAATTCAGTAAAAGAAAATGTTGTTGAAATTATAAAACTTTTAGCTCCGGCTGTTCCCATTTGTTGTGTCAACACTTCACTGTCCGGGATAAATATAAATGTTGTGTCATTTGAAGTTCTGATAAATTCAATCTGTACTTTAGGCCATGTCTTATTTATTATTTTCTCTATGGCTTCACCAGATAGGGTGTCATGGCTAACTGCCCGAATTTGCTTTATTTCAAATTCTCCCGTCTGCTGGTTATAGTCATGCAGCCAAATAGCTTCTGATGGGTCATGAACCACAGTACTCTCTAATTCAATTTCACTTTTCTCTTCTGCCTCGTCTATATCTTTGTCTTCCTGCTGTTTCGTGCTACAACTGACTATGAGCAAAACAAGTCCAATTGAAATTAATGTAGTTTTCATATTTTCAATGTAGCGAGCATTCTAACATAATGACTACCGTTTCTCGGCTATATAGCTGTCGAAGAGATTTTATGGAAAGTTGCAGAGGATTTTTCCGGTGTGGCACTAAAATAGTAAAATTGCGGTAATTTTTTCATTTTTATAATTTGCTATCCTTCCTTCTCTCCATCATCTCCCATCTCCACAAGCCCCCCTCACTTAATCCTACCCAACGCCTGCGCGATATCGTCGATCAGGTCATCGCTGTTTTCTACACCCACAGACAGACGCACCATTTTTTCGGTAATGGACAACTTTTTCCTCAAATCGGGGTCGACATCCACATGTGTCATGGTGGCGGGGTGTTCGGCGAGACTCTCTGTACTTCCCAAACTGACGGCCAATTGTATTAATTCAAGGGCATTTAAAAAGGCAAAGGCGTCTTTTTCGGCACCCTTGATATCAAAGGAAATCATCCCTCCGTTGGACAAACACTGTCGTTGTCTGATTTGGTATTGATGTCCGTCCTCTTCGGTCAGGTTGCCCGGGAAGTAGACTTTCTCCACCGCGGGGTGCTCATTCAAAAAATCCGCAATTTTGTCGGCATTGGCCGCTTGAATGTCCATCCGGGCTTTGAGTGTTTCCAGACTTCTCAACAACAACCATCCGGTGTAAGGACTGGCCATATTTCCCAGAAAAGTGCGCAGCCCTTTGACTCTTTTGATCAGCTCTTTGGAACCCAGGCAGGCTCCGGCGATCAAATCGCTGTGTCCTCCGATGTATTTGGTGGCTGAGTACAATATCAGATCAGCTCCGTGCTTGAGCGGGTGCTGCCACAACGGCCCCATATAGGTATTGTCTACGGCGAGATACACTTTCTTTTCACCTGTGGACAATCGATCCGCCAGTTGTTTAAAAGCCTCAATATCCACCAAATCATTGGTGGGATTGGCCGGCGTTTCCAAAAAAATCAAGGCCAGTTTATCTGCAAGGCCGGCGGCCTTCATTCTTTCGAGAAGTTCCTCCGGTTCCTGTCCCACGTGAAACTCCATGACGCGAATACCGAATTTGGTGAGAATCTTTTTGATGAAGTGATCGCTCCCACCGTATACCGGACTGCTCATGAGGATGAGATCTCCCGGCTGGAGGAATTCCATCAAGGTGGTCGATATGGCGGCCATACCGCTTTCAAAAACGGCACAGTCTTCGGCTTCGTCCCAAAGGGTCAGTCTGTTTTCCAAAATTTCGAGATCGGGATTGTTGATTCTGCTGTAGATGAGCCCCAGTTCCTCTCCTTCTTCCTGTTCCCGAAGTCCGTATGCCAGTTCGAAAAACGCCTTTCCGTCCTCTGCATTTTTGAAAACAAAGGTCGACGTCTGGAAAATGGGGCACTTGATCGAACCTTCAGACCACTCCGGTCGGTAGCCGTAGGACATCATTAAACTTTCGGGTTTTAGCTTTTTTTTCATGGGTTTTGGTTTTTATCAATAATAACCTGAGTTCGATTATTCTACCTCGCATAAAAATTTATAAATCAATGTTTTGCAAATATTGTAAAACTAAATTGATGTACCTAATTTTTTTACTTTTTTGTCTTTTGATAGCTCACTTTCCTTAGAATTCCTCCCTATACGTCGTTCCTTTTTCTTGATTTATCTCGATAAATCTTCAAAAAATCGCCTGGTATAGGGAGTTCTCTAATAATTATGCGTCGCGATAATAATCGAACTCAGGTTAATAGAAAAAAAATCCTCCTTTTTCATCAAAGTTTGAGTTTTTTTGAAAAATAATAAACTCCGGTAAAAGTGATCAGGATGATCGAAATGGAACTGAGGGGCATAATAATAGCGGCAATCATGGGAGAGAGCTCCGCCCGGACAGCAAACCAGATGCCCACCATATTGTAAATCGCAGAATAGGTGAAAACCCCGGCGATTAATTTTTGTCCCCATGCCGCCAATTGGATAAAATCGGGCAGACGCTCCAGTTGATCTCCCTTGAGTATACCGTCACTGGCCGGTGTAAAATTGTTGAGGTGATCACTTACGGCTATTCCCATATCGCTCTGCTGCAGAGCCCCGGCGTCGTTGAGGCCGTCTCCTATCATCAGTGTTTTAGAGCCCTGTGTTTTGAGTTTTTTGAGGTATTCGAGCTTGTCGTCGGGATATTGGTTGAACTTCAGGTCCACCCCTTCTCCCAATACATTTCTCAGATGGGATTCTTCGGCATTGTTGTCGCCGCTGAGAACGGTGTTTTTAACTTTTGACTTCATGGCTTTGATCACAGGAAGTAAGCCCCTGCGGTACTGGTGAACCAATTCAAAATAGCCGTAGTATTGGCCACCCATTTCAACGTACACCCGGGAGCCGTTGCGCACCTTTTCTCTCTCGGATTTTCTTATAAAAGCCTCGCTGCCCAGGCGATAACACTTGCCATTGACCTCCCCGGAAATTCCTTGTCCGGTCTCCTCCGCAAAGTTTTCTACTTTTATTTGATAGTCGGTATCCAGATAGTCGACCACCATTTGGCTCAGGGGGTGAAGAGACAGACTAGCGAGCGATGAGATCGCAATTAGATCCCGGTCCTGCAATTTTTCTCCGCGGTAATTGCCGGTAAATTTTTGCTGACTGGTGAGGGTTCCCGTTTTGTCCCAGACTATAGCGTCCGGTTTTGCCAGAATATTGAGTACGCCGGAATCCCTCAGGTAAAAATTATTTCTCGAAAACACATTGAGCAAGTGGCCGTGTGTATAGGCCACGGTCACGAGCAGTGCACAGGGGCACGCAATGATGAGCACTGCGGTGGCGGCGTCAAAACTCTTGCCGGGGTCGATAAACAACCACACCAGCCCCGCAATGACTGCAATGGCAATGACTCCCCAGGTAAAGTCTCTGCCCCATCGGTCGAATCGCTCCATCCGGTCCATGCTTTTTTTCTTGAAAGCATCTTTATTCCACAGACTGGTCAGATAAGATTGTGCGACTTCCCGGCTCAACCGAACCGTCAAGAGGTTGCGGGTCTGCCTGCCACCGGAATACACTTTTTCCCCCGGCCCGGACTTTACAACGGCAGACTCTCCGCTTACAAAACTGTAGTCAATTTCTCCCTTCCCTTCGACTATGTAACCGTCCCCCGGAATGATTTCACCGGGTCGAAGCCGAATGATGTCTCCTTTCTTGAGTTCGGGGAGGGCTTTCGGGACAAAACGATCTTTGACGAGTGTGTCTACCGCAATGGGAAAATAGGATTTGAAGTCCCGGTCAAACGACAGCGACGTATGCGTTCTGGACTGCAGGTAACGCCCAACGAGCATAAAGAAAACGATGCCCGACATGCTGTCAAAATAGCCGGTTCCAAAACCCAACGACACATCGGTTACAGAACGGATAAAAGTGGCCAGTATGGCCAGTGAAACCGGTGCATCCATATTGACATAGCCCTTTTTAAGTCCTGCGATGGCGGGTTGAAAAAATGCGTTGGATGAATAGAAAAATACGGGTAGAGAGAGAATCAGCGACATGTATTTGAACCACTCTCCCAGGTTGGCCTCCAACTCTGCAGACCCCGCCAAATAGTCCGGCAAACTCAGCAGCATGATGTTGCCAAAACAAAACCCCGCCACTCCGAGCTGATAGAGTAGTTTTTTATTGCTTTTACCGAGGGATCCGGACATGACATTTTCCAGTGATAGACTCGGTTCATATCCGATAGAAGCCAGTAAGACAACCAACTCCCGCAGACTAATTTTGCTTTTGTCAAACAGGATATGCGCATTTCGCTTCTCAAAATTGACACTCACCTTGATCACGCCGGGGTCAAAACGGTGGAGGTTTTCCAGCACTCTGAGACAAGACGCACAGTGGATGGCGGGCAGTTCAAACCACACTGCCTGTGTATTTCCCTCCTCGTACCTGATCAGTCGGGACGCAATTTCCGGATTGTCCAGGTAAGCGAATTTTTCTCTGTCCAGCGAGATCTTCTTTCGCTCTAAATCGGGGTTTTGGTTTTTATCGTAGAAAAAATCGAGACCGGCCGATTGAATCAGGCGATAGGCCATCAGACAGCCGTTGCAGCAAAATGATTTACGGTCGGTCACGTACTGATTGTTATCCACTGCATCGCCACAATGGAAGCACTCCTCCTTTTTTACAGCGACTTCTGTATCGCTGTTTTCAGCCTCAAATAAAGTTTCTGACGCCATGATTCACGGATCGCTTTTTGCCGTATCGGGCAAAGTTCGGCCTAAAATGAACGGATACCGATGATGGATGTCAATTCAGAAAATGATATCGGAGAAGTTCGGCTCTAAAAATTTAAAGGGAATCCCGTTTAGAAAGACAGAGAGTTTGGAACACTGACTGTTTCATCGATTTTTACTCTCTCCTTTTTTTTTAAGTCGTCTGTAAACTCCAACAGGTCGATCATACTGCTCAGCAGATGGGCGTTGTCCGGCAATTTGTAGTTTTGTATGGCGGCCTGATAACCGGAGATAAGGAAAGTCGATTTACTGAAGTACAGCTCCATTTCCTCCAGATAATCCTGGAGATCAATTTTGGTCTGTGCCTCATTGATCATGGTAAAAATAAAGCCCGGCTTATGGATTTTGTAGGCGTCCTGAACATCGTGAAGTGTGATATTGGTGCCCAGATTGATGACCCGGTAGCCTCTGGATAATAGGATAAAATGAATGAAAAGAAAGCTCAACTCCTGGGTCTCTCCTTCGGGCATATAGATTAAAAATTTTTCACCTGATTGATAGCTGTCCGGCGGGATTTTATCAATGGCTGAAATCAATTTCTGCCGGATAAGCAAGGTGATAAAATTTTCCATGGCGGGCTTTATGGTACCAGCCAGCCATAAAACACCTATTTTGTCCAGTAGGGGAAAAAGGAGTTCAATGGTCGTTTTTTCCATTCCCTTTTCACTGATGTGCTTATCGATAATGCTGTGGAACTTAATTTCATCCAGATCGATCATGGCCAGGGTGATGGCATCGATTAGATTGGCCTGATTGTCATCTCTGTCGGCGGTCAATTCATTGACTTTTCGATTGATTTCACTCTCGTCCATGCCGGCTATTTTGGAAATTTTATAGCCGTTTTTATTGAGCAGGACAACATTCATCAAAAAGCGGAGGTCTTCGTCGTCGTAATATCTGATATTGGTGGGCGTGCGCGAGGGTTCGATCAACTGGTATCTCTTTTCCCACATACGTATGGTATGGGATTTTACGCCAGTCAGCTTTTCGAGATCACTAATTGAATAAACCGCCATTGAGTTGTAATTCACATTTCCTTTTATCTAAGGGTCAAAACAAATAATTGTTCATAATGTTTGTTTATGGTCGAGCGACGTTAAATGTATAGAAAAAAAGAAGGAACCAAATATGCGCATTGGAATTGTTTGTTATCCCACTTACGGTGGAAGTGGTGTGGTAGCTACGGAGTTGGGAATTGCCCTGGCTTCCAAAGGCCATCAAATACACTTTATTACCTACAGGAGGCCCGCCAGACTAACGGGATTCCACAAAAACATATACTATCACGAAGTCAGTCCCATTGATTATCCGCTTTTTGATTATTCTCCTTACGACTCAGCCTTGGCCAGCAAACTCGTGGATGTGGTTCTTCACGAAAAACTGGATCTCGTGCATGTGCACTACGCTATTCCACACGCAACCGTGGGTTATCTCGCCAAAATGATCCTTCGCTCCAAAGGGGTGCACTTACCCATTGTCACCACTTTGCACGGAACAGACATCACCATTGTGGGCAACGATCCCTCTTATGCGCCCGTGGTTGAATTCGGAATCAACGAATCCGACGGAGTCACCGCTGTTTCACAACAATTGAAAGACAGTACACTTGACCAATTTTCCATTACAAGAGATATAGAGGTCATCCCCAATTTTATCGATTTCAGGCGGTTCAACAGAAAAAATAAAGCGCATTTTCGAAAGGCCATTACCCCCAACGGCGAATTCATAGTCATGCACACCTCCAATTTCAGGAAAGTAAAGCGGGTGGACAATGTAATCCGGGTGTTTCACGGGATCAGTAAAAAAGTACCCGCCAAGTTACTATTGGTCGGCGATGGCCCGGAACGGAACAATCTGGAAATACTGTGCCGCGAATTGAAAATTTGCGAAGACGTCATTTTTCTCGGGAAACAAGATGCCATCGAAGAGTTACTGGCTATTTCAGACTTGTTTATTCTTCCATCCGAGAGCGAGAGTTTCGGCCTTTCGGCTTTGGAGGCACTGGCTTGTGAAGTGCCTGTAATCAGTTCCGATATAGGAGGCCTGCCGGAGGTGATTACCGATGGTTTTTGCGGATACATGAAAGCCCCTGACGACATCGAGGGCATGACTGAAGCTGCCTTGTCCATTTTGTCCAGTCCGGCGAAACTTAAAGAATTCAGAAAAAATGCGCTGACTCAGGCCAAAAAATTTGACATAGAAAAAATTATTCCCATCTATGAAGATCACTACAAAAGAGTGGTGGAACGTTCCAGGGTCACCTTGAAAAAGGAAAGCTAAATTTTCACGGCCAGTTATCCCATGGAATCCTCAGCATAACCAATCCAAAACCCAGGGTGTAATAGATGACCAGCAGTCGGTATTTTGTATTCAGGTCCGAAGCGCGTTTTGACAGCACGTAACCCGCAGTAATGAGAGCAATTCCAACGATATTGATGAGAGGGTGTTCCAACATATACAGTCGCTGCGTAGTATCACCCATGGCATCACCACTAAAATTGGATAAGCCCAAGGGTGAAACAAAATACAATACAATTCCAACCAGCAACTGAACATGGGCGACAATTAAAGCGCTTAGCGCCACACCTTTAGATAGTTTGGTGAATGGTTTTTTCGTAAACAGACCCACTAAAAAATAGAGGATACTCATCACCATTACGATTAAAAATAGGTAGGCCAGAGCCGAGTGTAAATGTTGGAATTCCGTGTACATGTTTCTTTTGTTTTATGAAGGTTTATAATCACCTGTTGCCTCAAAAGTAATAAAAAAAAATCGAAGAAACAGGGTTTGGAGGCCCGGCTTTTTAGCGTTACCCAGATCCTGAACACCAAAAGGAGGTGGATTAATCACTACTCTCTCCACTGGCCAGTGTAAGAGATTCCATTTGACCTCCGCGGTTCATTTGCATGACCATGGTATCTCGATCCAAACGCAGGAGTTTTACTCCGATTTCGGACTGGCCGTCGGCATGGGTGTACAACATTTCACCCATAAATCGATAGGCCCCGATTTCTTCTCTGTTCCCCAGCTGTGCAGTGTATGATCCGTCTTTATCGAATGAAAAATTCACTCTACTCGCGTCGTACTCCTGGTTGGTGTCGTCAATTATCCAGGATACTCCGTGCCAGTCTCCACTGATCAATTTGTGGCGGTCTTCTTTCTCTTCGGAGCAGGAGGCTAAAGTTAGAATAAAGCCGGTAAAACACAGGATAAGCAGCTTGTCAAATTTCATCTGAGTAATTTTTTTGGTAGTTGGGGTTAAATATACGAAAAAATTAATAGGTTTAGCTTTGAGCGGATTTTGTTACAAGAATTATTACACTGTAATTCGGATTGGATGAAGGGGTAAATATTCATCAGAAATGGAGGGCGTGAGAAAAAAGTTTTTTCTCCGATTGATTGGGGGAGTTTTCTTTTGGGGGTTGGTTTAATGCCCTGGCTTCAGATCCCAGCATTTAAATTACTTTTCTGTACCAAATTCAATCCATGTATTCTATTGAAATGCTTTACATTCAATGTGGCTATCTTTAAATTATGGGCTTTTGCTGTTGCACTGATAAAGAGATCAGGCATATCAATTAAATTTCCTTCCTTTTTTAATGTTTTGTAAATCGATATAGCTTCAATGTTAGAATTAATGTCAAAAGGGATAATTTAAACAGAAAAATGAGAATATTTTTGGGTTAGTTCTGCTAGAAAAGAATTCTTCTTATTGGTTTTTCTGAAATAGTCAATCAGGACAGATGTGTCCAGGCAAATTAATTCACTCTCCATTGATCAAAGTGTTTCCTGTTACTTAAGAACTGGTCGTATTGTTCCTTAGTCATCGTTGGACCTTCCAAAAGGAGCTTATATAATTCACTCGATTCTTTATTAGACTGTTCTTTGATCAAATCATCTGAAAGATCAACTTTCAATCTGGCAATTTGCCTTGAGGGTAATTGTTTAATAAGATCAAGTAGTTCTTTATATTTTAAGTTAAACTTTAAATCCATTTTCGAAGCTTTTACTCTTATCGTAACAATAGACCTCCTTTTAAAGGATCCTAAGCTATCTTCCTTTTTGGTCAATAAGTTTTATCGGAAGAAATCTACTTTGAATCTTTTGTTCTGTCGCGACGGTTGCACAAAAAAAAATGACCGAACTTATGCCCGGCCATTCTTATGTACACTTTACTGTTTATTTTTGAAATGGGAATACCCTTCATTCGGATTAACGCTTGGCCCAGGCCGAAAACATCCAGTGCCTCTGTTCGGTTCGCTTCATGTAACCCGTTATGAGATCTTCTGTAGCGCTATCGTCGATTTCTTCAGCAGCGCTTATGGCTTCGACCATGAAAGAGAGCAAAAATTCGTAGTCTTTAATGACCTCTTCGACCATCTTTTTGGCCGAAAGATCCGTACCTGCTTCTGAAATCTCGGACACCTTCAGGTAGTCTGCCAATGTGCTCAATGGCTTGTGACCAAATACCCTGATTCTCTCGGCGATCTCATCAATTTGCAATTTCACCTGATCGTACTCCTCTTCAAATTGATCGTGAAGTTCGAAAAAATCGGGACCCTCTACATTCCAGTGAAAGTTTCTCAACTTCTGGTAATGCACTTGAAAATTGGCCAATAATTTATTTAAAGCGTCTACAATCTCTTTGGTTTCTTCGCTTGAGAAACCCAATTTTTTATATTCTTTCATTCGTTTCAGTTTTTTGTTTAAAAAATATTTTCAAATTATTTAGTCCGTGTATTCCTCAACTGCTTCGCTGAGGTCCACTACCTTTATTTTTTTGTCCTTCAACTCCTTTTCCACTATGCTGCTTCCCGCAGCCGATCGGTATCCGCCCGCACAATGAACCAAAACCGGTTTGTCGGTCGGAATTTCATCCACTCTTTGGCGCAATTCATTGAGCGGAATATGAAGCGCGTTTTCAAAAAACAAGCCCTCCTCCACTTCGCTGTCGTTTCGGATGTCGAGTATCGTCCAACCGCTCTTGTTTTTCTCAAATTCCCGCTTGTCAAAAGCAGGGGATGTTTTTTCACCGTACTCCAGGACAAAGGCGCCTTCAATTCTCCCCTCGTAGGCAATCTTAGCCGTCCTTCTCACCAGCATTTCCAAAGTGTCCTGATCTTCAGCTGCCAGGTAATAGGGCTCATCGGGATTCACTATACTTCCCAACCAGGTTTCAAATTTATTCCCATTCATCAAATTGATGGAATTCGGCAGATGACCGCTTCTGAAATCTTCGGCAGACCTCGTATCTATAACAATAATATTGGGGTCGAGTTGTTTCAGATCCTGCTCGTTTTTTACGGGTCCCCAGAACTTTACCTCATCCACTGAATTTTGAAAATCGTACGCTCCACCCTTATTTACACTCACATTGTAACCAAAGTAAGTCGGAATAAACGGTTGATCAGAAGTAATTTCCTGTATAAACTCTTCCCTGGTCATGTCCTGCATGGACCAATTGGTCATCTTTTCGGCACCAATGGTACTGGAATCCTCTTCACTCAATGCTTTTCCGCAAAGTGTACCCGAACCGTGTGCGGGTGCGACAACTACATCGTCGTCCAGTGTCATCAGTTTATCCCTGAGGGAGTCGTACATCTGACCGGCCAATTCTTCCCTTTTGGCCATCATGGCACCGGCTTTTTCTCTGAGGTCGGGTCGACCACAATCTCCGATAAAAAGAGTATCTCCGGTAAATACATATCGATCCTTGCCGTCGTGATTCAAGACAATACAAATGCTGTCCGGCGAGTGTCCGGGCGTATTGATCGCTCTGAGACTCACACCGTTTTCCAGTTCAATTTTGTCCCCCTCATCAAACGTGCGGTGGGGATAATCCGCCTCTACCAGTTTACTTACGTAAATAGTGGCCCCGGTCTTTTTGTGGATTTCCAAATGAGAACTCGCAAAATCGGCATGCGGGTGTGTTTCTATAACTCCGGTAATCTGCGCTCCGTGCCTCCTGGCAAAATCAAAATAAATTTTAGGGTCGCGTTGGGGGTCTACCAAAACCACTTTTTTGCCCGATAAAATAGCATATGAATAATGTGCCAAAGGCTTATCTTCAAATTGTTTTACTGAGAATTGCTGATCCATTGCTCCTTCTTTTTTGTGTTAAACTTAAATACAACTACAAAGATAAGAGGCGGTTTGCATGAATTTAGTGACTTATATCACATTGGGCGTCAATAAAACTCAACTCCAATCTTCCAGAAGGTTGCAGGATCAAAACTTAATAAGTTTACTTAGATGTTGGAATCCCTCATTGAAGGAATCTGCACTTTTGCTGAATACATCTTTTGCTTCTTTCCATTTATCATCGGCAACCGATTCCATTTCT